>Ga0210391_10000474_pt1 | contig 42089 bp, 29 predicted proteins | sample IncBWC12OmetaG_FD_160573 | JGI IMG/M metagenome (GOLD analysis project Ga0210391, IMG submission 160573) | Forest soil microbial communities from Barre Woods Harvard Forest LTER site, Petersham, Massachusetts, United States - Inc-BW-C-12-O ...
TCCACATGCGCACCCTTTTTGGCAGCCGTCTGCGCCTCTCCCCCGGGCGACGACGACGCAAACTCCGGACCGAACGCCATTAGAAACGCCAGCATGCAGATTCTCCCCCTGAGCACCATTCCGCCCCTCCTCTACCCTCGACAACGTTAGGATGCATCGATTCTTCCCCACGCCTTGTATCACAAAAATTCATCAATCGCGAATCTTCTCCTTATTTTTCTTAGACTTGCCGAATACGGACTGCCCGGCTTGCAATCCCCGCGGTTTGCAAAGACCATTGACAACCTCGGAGCCACGGTGCCAATGTTCCCCCGAACAATCGCCCCAAATTAACGTTATCGTACACGGAGTTCCATGATTTTCATGCGACCAATTTCTTTTTTGCATGCTTACAAGTACATCGCCCTCCTCTTTCTCCTATCTTCCCTTGCGGCCGCGTCCTCTCTCAGGGGCCAGTGGGTGCCCCTCAATCCCGTAAATTCGGTGGATCAGCAACCCGACGGAGTCGTGCTCGTTCTCCAAACCGGTTTCCTGCGATTCCAAGTCTGCTCGGATTCCATCGTTCATGTCGTCTACTCCATCGAGCGCGACGTCCCTCAGCACCCCGACAATCTGGTCATCAAAAAATCCTGGCCCAAGGCCGACTTCTCTCTCCACACGGATGATCCAAAACTCATCACCCTCACCACACCTCGCCTGAAAATCGAAATCACCCGCGCCGATAGCTCGATCATCTTCTACGACTCCACCGGTCACAAACTCACGCAAGAAAACACCCGCACGCTCACGCCGACCGAAGTCAACGGCGAAAAAACCTACCATTCCGAACGATTCGTCAACATGTGGGACACGCAAGAAGCTTTTTACGGCTTAGGCCAGCACCAAGCCGGCGTCTGGAACTACCGCGGCGAATCCATAGACATCTCACAGGACAACACAAACATTTCCATCCCATTTCTTCTTTCCAGCAATGGTTACGGCATCTTCTGGAACAACGGTTCGCGCAGCAAATTCACGAACCGCTTCGTCCACGCCTTTTACCTAAGCTCCGAAGTTTCCGACTCGATGGACTATTACTTTTTCTACGGCCCCGACTTTGACCGCCTAATCGCCGACTATCGCGAACTCACCGGCGCCGCTCCCCTCTTCGGCAAATGGGCTTACGGCTACTGGCAATGCAAGAATCGTTACGACTCGCAGCAGGAACTTCTCGCCATCGCGCAAAAATACCGCGACCTGCACATTCCTCTCGACAACATCGTCCAGGACTGGTTCTGGTGGAACACCATGGGCGAGCCCGTCTTCAACAAGAACTATCCCGATCCCGAGGGCCTGATCGACGCGCTTCACACAAATAATATCCACCTCATGATTTCCGTCTGGCCCTATTTCCGCCCCGGCTCGCCCGTCTACGACGACATGGACAAGCACGGCTATTTCATCGACAAAACCATCGCTCCAAGTTTCCATCCCGTCGCGCAGGCTCTCTACGATCCGTTCAATCCGGAAGCCCGCAAATATTATTGGAACTTAATGAATAACGCGCTTTTCAAAATCGGCGCCGACGCCTGGTGGCTGGACACCACAGAAGCCGAAACCGAAGGCCGCGAAACCAACATTCTTGTCACTAACAAAATAAACCGCGGGGAAAATGGCGCACGCTACGCCAACGAATTTCCGCTCATGACCACCACCGCTGTCTACGAAGGCCAGCGCGCGGCTTCCGACAAAAAACGTGTGTTCATCCTTTCGCGCTCGGCCTACGCAGGATCACAACGCAACGCCGCTGCTGTCTGGTCCGGCGACGTTGATCCCAACTGGGAAACTTTCCGCCGCCAAATTCCCGCCGGCCTGAACTACTCCGTTTCCGGCCTTCCCTACTGGACCACCGACATCGGCGGGTTCGTCTCCGCGAATCCCGATGACCCCGCTTACCGCGAGCTCTACATTCGCTGGTTTCAGTTCGGCACGTTTTGCCCAATCTTTCGCGCTCACGGCACGCGCACAACAAATCAAAACGAAATTTGGTCCTACGGCCCCGAAGCCCAAAAAACTCTCGTCGCTTACGACAATCTCCGCTACCGCCTTATGCCCTACATCTATTCACTCGCCTGGAAAACCACCAGCGAGGGCTACACCATCATGCGCCCGCTCGTAATGGACTTCCGCGAAGACACCCGTGCGCAAAATATCGGCGACCAATTCATCTTCGGCCCCGCCATTCTGGTAAACCCGGTCACAGAGCCGGGCGCGGCCACTCGCCGTCTCTATCTTCCCAACGCAAAGTGGTACGACTTCTGGACCGGCGTAGCCCTTCAAGGCGGCCGCACCCTCGACGCGCCATCTCCTATCGATCGCATTCCGCTCTACGTCCGCGCCGGCTCTATCGTTCCGCTCGGCCCCGACCTCCAATACGCCACCGAGAAATCCGCCGACCCCATCGAGCTACGCGTCTATCGCGGCGCGAACGGCACCTTCACCCTCTACGAAGACGAAAACGATTCTTACGACTACGAGAAGGGCGTCCACGCAACGATTCCCTTCTCCTGGGACGACGCCGAGCACATCCTCACCATCGGCGATCGCACAGGTACATTCCCCGGCATGCTCGAAAAACGAACCTTTCGCGTTGTCTTTGTCACCGAAAATCACGGAACCGGCGGCGGCCTCACCGGAAACGTTGATAAAACCGTCGAATACTCAGGAAAGAAAATCACGGTAACGCAATAAGTCACTAACTCCAATCCAGCGTTCCGCTCCTATCCAATAAATTTTCGGCCATCCTCACAAACACGGAACCCTTACGCTGTAACGAGATATTCATTCCAAATTCACAGGATTGTAATTTTCGATTCTACTCTCCTCTGTCTGGTCGCCATACTCTCGCCAACCTGTCGCGCGTGCCAGGAGATATCCACAGGCTAAAGCTCGATTTACAAACCGCGGGTGTGATACATCCGTAGCAAGAGTTGGGGCGGTCGAATCTAACGTGAGGGGTGTATCGAGATGAAAAAAATCGCACAGCTCATCCTGAGTTGTCTGAGTCTTCTTTGTCTGCTTACTTTGCCTGTGCACGCGCAGGAAAATCTCGGATCAATCAATGGCACGGTCACGGACAGTTCCGGCGGCGCAATCCACGAGGCCACGGTCAAGATCCACAATCTGGCCACAGGTTTGGAAGAAACGGCCACCACAAACTCAGAGGGCTCGTTCCATTTCACCGATCTCCCCATTGGCACCTATAGTGTCACTTTCTCTCGCGATAGTTTCAAAACCGAGTTCCACTCTCAAATCCTTGTGCAGGGCAATCGCACCACAACCATAAACGGCTCCTTGCAGCCTGGCGAAGTAAACGTGACCGTGACTGTTAATGCCACTCCTCTGATGAATCAGACCGACACTACCAACGGCTACGTCATCGATCATCAGATCATTGAGGACACACCACTCGGCACTGGCAGCTTCACGCAACTGGCGATCCTGAGTCCAGGCGTTCACGCCGATTTTCTGGGCGGTGCAGGCTCGAACTCCGGCCTCGGCAATCAGGCTATTTTCGCCAATGGAAACCGAGACACCAGCAATAGTTTCTCTCTAAACGGCACAAGTACGAACAACCTGTTTAACGGCAACTCCACCAGCCAGGTCGGAGAGAATCGCTTCGTGCTCAACACCGGTGAAAACTTTGGCTCGGGTGGCGGGATCCAGACCAGCACATCGGTTTATGGAGCGATTGGTCAGGCCCTGCCCACTCCTCCTCCTGACGCCATTCAAGAAATTGCCGTCAACGCTTCGATGTACGATGCCACGCAAGGGAACAACAGCGGCGCGCATATCAGCGTGCTCACGAAATCGGGCACGAATTCCATTCATGGTTCGGTCTGGGAGCAGTTCCAGAATAGCGCCATGAATGCAAACCTGTTCTTCTACAACGCCGCCGGAATTCCAGCCCCTTTTCTCAATCGAAACCAGTTTGGCGCCACGATGGGCGGACCGATTAAGAAGGACAAGCTGTTCTTCTTCGGCTCTTATCAGGGAGTCCGCATTGCCGATGGGGAGTCTTCCACCAAGGACGTCACCGTGCCATTCGCCCTGACGAATGATCGCAGCGCGCAAGGCATCACGAACATGGTTAATGCAACCTATTGTAGTGCGACTCCTCCACCCTCAAGCTGCCCCTTCCTCTCGAGCCAAATCAATCCGGCGGCGATGAACCTATTAAATGCCAAGCTCCCCAATGGACAATTTTTGATTCCCAGCCCGAATCTAGGACTCAGCGCCACACAAGCCCAGACGCTCGGCTTCGATGCCATTGCGCAGGGACCCAACTCGCAGTCAACCGTTAATCAGGCCATTGGCAGCATCGACTACCAGATCAACGCCAAGGATCGTTTAAGCGGCAAGTATTACTTTCAGAGCGATCCAACCACCAATCCGTTCGGTGCCGTCGGTTCCCTGCTTGGCTTTTCGCAGCAGCTTGAGGCTGGTAGCCAGGTCGTTTCCCTGTCCAATACCTGGATCATCTCCCCAAATCTCACCTGGGAGCAGCACTTCGGCTTCACGCGCATGCGCGCCTATGCGAACACGGAACAGGGTTTCACGCCGGGTTCCATGGGCATCAGTCTGTTGGGATCAGCAACGTTCCCACAATTTGATATCAAAACTGCGGATCCGCAAATCGCCACTGGATTGGAGTTCGGCCCTAGCACCAGCTTCGGCGATGCCGGCATGTTTCAGAATCAATGGGGAGGCGGAACCACGCTGAACCTGCTGAAAGGTAAACACACCATCAGTCTCGGCGGGCAGGTGGACCGCACCCAACTGAATATCATCAACAATAACACCAACACGGATACGCTTAATTTCACGTCCTTCGAGACCTTTGTGGAAGGAAGCGTTCGGAGCGGAACTGCATTTTCAGGTTCAGCGGACCGCTATTACAGGTCTACGACTTCTGGTCTCTTCGTCAACGATAACTACAAGCTTCGCAGCAACCTCACCTTGACCGGCGGCCTGCGATGGGATATCGATGGGCCGCTTTCGGAGAAATATGGCCGGCTCACCGCGTTCGATCCATCCAAATATAGCTACACACAGTGCACAATTGACGGAACTCCCGCCGATCCTACTACGAGCACTCCATGCGACGCCGGGACGGACGTTATCAACAACTCCGGCTTGGAAATTGCCGGTAATAACAGAACTGCAGCCACGCCAGGGGCCAGCAACTCTTTGATGAAAAACCACCAATGGGGCTTCGCTCCGCGTATCGGCGTTGCATGGGCGCCGCTCACGAAACTGACCGTGCGCGCGGGTTACGGCATGTACTTTGATCGCGGCGAACTTTTCAGCTACCTGTCTCCAAGTGCCGGTTCCGGCTTTAATGGTCCGTTCGGCGTCACGCTGGCGCCGCCATTCGTCCAACCGGTTGCTGCCGCGGCGAACGCGAACCTTTCGGCTCCCTTTGGCACGGTTGAGCCTACGCCGCCGCCGGCTACCGCAGCTGCTTTTCTCGCCTCATTGCCCAACCTGTCGCAAACCGCGTGCGGTTTTCCCGGCTGCTGGCCGGCGGGAAACCTCTTTGGCCCCTTCTTGTTTGGCGGTTACGACATCCACAACAAATTGCCTTATACGCAGAATTGGACCTTAGACCTCCAATATCAGCTCTCCAACACCTGGATGTTTGAAGTCGGGTATGTAGGCAACCATGGCACACATGAAGTACTTCCGGTCCCCTTCAACCAGCCGCAGATCGCCACACCCACGAATCCAGTGAACGGTCAGATATCTTCCTATGGCGGGACAAGCCCCCTAGAACTCGATAACGAGCCAGTCTTTACAAACGAGTTTTCCGGCAATGCTCCCGTTCGCGTTCCCTATCCGGGCTATGACATGAACTCGGTACTCTATGAAGCCGAGGGAGTCTCCAACTACAGCGCTCTGCAGGTTCAAGTGCACAAGCGCCTGTCCTTCGGACTGCAACTAACCGGGTCGTACACTTGGTCTCACTCTCTCGATGATCAGAGCGGGCTGGGTTTATTTTTCACGGGGAACAACCCGTTAACTCCCCACGCCAACTATGCTTCGTCGGACTTCGATCAAACGCACGTCTTTCTCGTGAACTACAGCTACACGATGCCGAACTTGGTCAAGAGCCATGCTCTGGGTTACGTGGTCAACGGTTGGGTAATCGGAGGACAGACTGTCGCCGAAAGCGGCCAGCCGTACAGCGTCTATGACTTCTCGGGCTCGGTGGGCAGCTTGTTCTTCGGCACCGATGATGAGATTGGAAATCCCATCGTACCCCTCAAACCGGGCGTAACACCCGGGCAGGCGAAACTGCAAGGCACTCTCGGTGTCAATCCGGGCACGCCTGTGCTCAATGCAGCCGATTTTGCTCCGCAATTTCTCGCCCCTGGCACGAACGGTGTGCCTCCCTGCGATGCCTCCGGTTGCGATGAGTTTCAGTCCCTCTACGGCACTTCCGGCCGGAACCTCTTCCGAGGTCCTTTCCAGGTTCGCTTCGACATGAGTCTGGCCAAGCAATTCCCCATCAAGGAGCGATTCCAGCTACGCTTTGAAGCGGACGCGTTTAATATGTTCAACCACCCTGATTTCGATGCGCCGAACAACAACGTCGAATTCTTCCCCAACTTCGAGGGTCCTCCTTCGATCCCGCCTGCGGGTAGCCTGGGAATCATTCAACACACAATTGGGAGTCCGCGGTTCCTGCAGTTGAGCCTGCACCTCACCTTCTGAAGCAGCGAACATTTAATTTAAGTTTGGTTGAACCTACGGGGCCGCTTCTGCGGCCCCGTATTTTTTTTCAAGTGAATGTTTCTAGAGGCAAGAAGGCGGCCTCGCTAAGCAGTTTTGGGTAAACGAAATGTTTTGCTTGACGCGGTCAGTGTCGAGGACTAGGCTCCCGCCAACTGGTCGGGGGCCTTCATGCGTTATTCCCACGGAGGGGCCCGGAAGTTGGTGCACGTGCGGGCTAAGGTGCGAGCCCAGGCTCAGGGACACCCTCGACTACGCCTCCCACGACTGTGTCAGTGCACATCGCGTTGTTTTCTGCTGATGGTGTCTTCCGCTTTGTTTGCCCTCCCGGCTTGCTGTCAAGACAGTGGAAGCGAAGTAAACGAGTTTCACGGAAAGGGATCGGAAATTACCGTGAACGTGCGTGACAGTTCGGGAGAGCCGATCTCCACGGCTGCGATGGTGAAGCTATACCGGGACGGAACAACCTTGAGCAGGCAAGGAGAGACGTCGCGGGGGAGTGCAGTATTGGTGGTGAACAATTTGGGTGAGTTTACCGTGATAGTCGAGGCAGCCGGATACGAGAGCGCGCAGAAACAAGTGTCGGTACAAGTTTCAGGACGAACGCAGGTGGATGTCTTTCTGCGGAAGCTTTTACCAGCCGGTAGTTCCGTGGGAGTTCCAGGGAGACCGGTTCTCGCGCCAAAGGCAAAGCAAGCTCTCGATAAAGGATTGCTGGCGCTAAGCGCAGACGAGCTCGATGAAGCAGAGAGGTATGTAGGCGAAGCGACACGGCTGGCGCCCGGCCATCCGGACGTGCTGTACGTGCAAGGCGTTCTCTGGCTGAAACAACGCAACTGGGTGAAGGCACAAGATGTACTGGAAAAGGTTACGCAGATTGATCTGAGTCATGCGCGCGCTTTTGCGGCGCTAGGGATGGCGCTTTGTGATCAGGGGAAATGTGATGCGGCGATCGTCCCACTCGAGAAGTCGCTGCAGTTGGATGCGGCGGGCGCGTGGGAGACGCATTGGACTTTGGCGAAAGCGTATTACCAGACCGCACGATATGACGAGGCGCTGAAAATGTCGAAGGATGCTCTCGCGGCGTCGAACGGGAAAGCGCCGGAGATCGCGCTGCTGGTTGCCAAATCGCTGACGGCGGTGGGGCGCTACGCGGATGCAGCGCAAGCGTTGCGCGAATTTGTTAGAGATCACGGAGATCGGCGCGAAGCAGCCACCGCGCGGAAGTGGCTGGAACGGTTAACGGCCAGCGGCAAAATTCGGGCGAACTCAAATTGATGGTTGTTGTTCGCCGCCGATTCCCTCTAAAGGGCCCCAGTGAAGCGAAATCTGCGACATTGCTCGTTCTCTCGCCGTGAGCAGAACCTCGGCGTCAATTTCCCGCCGTGGCATAGCGGCGGAAGAATGAGTCCTTGTTCCACTGCGGGCGCGCGTCTGAGTTCGTGGTGTCCACGAGCAGGCGCAGAACGATTTCCTCAAAAAGCGCAGCAGCTTGCAAATCGACAGGCTGGTTCAGGTCGTCGGATGGCGCGTGATAGCGCGTGCTCAACCACGCCTCGAATATTTTGTCCTCGGGCGAACCTGGTTCGGCCCAAACGCTCATCATCACCGACGGTACTCCATGCAAGATAAAATTGTACTGATCGCTGCGGATAAAAATATTGCGGAGAGGCATGGGGTCGGGGATGGCATGAACGCCAACAGATTTCGCGATGGCCGTCGCGCGAGCGCCAAGAGTGGACTCGTCGATTCCAATCACGAGCAGCGTCTTCAGCGGCACGATGGGAAGAAACATGTCTGTGTTGATGTCCGCCACGATGGAGTGAATATCCACCGTGGGATGTGCCGCAAAATAGCGCGAGCCCAGCAAACCTTTTTCTTCTGCGGTAACGAATACAAAAAGCACTGAGCGCCGAAGCTTTTCCGGGTGGGCTTTCAGCTGGGCGGCGATATCTATTAGCAGGGCGCTGCCGGAGCCGTTGTCCATCGCACCGTTGTAGATCTTGTCTCCGTTTATGGGAGCGCCGATGCCGATGTGGTCGATGTGTGCTGAGAGAACGACGTATTCATTTTTCAGCACGGGATCGGAGCCTGGCAACTTGGCGATGATGTTGTCCGACTCGATTGTCTTGCTATCAATCGCGGCATGCGCCTTTAGCGAGACGGCCAGGGGGAAGCGTGGGAGTGGCTTGCGGTCTTTGGCCAGTGCAGCCAGTTCCGCAAAGGTGTGGCCCGAACCTTCAAAAAGCTTCTCTGCATGCTCGGGATTGAACCCGAGAACGACTTTGGTCCCTGCGAAATCCTGCATCTTCGGGTCGGCAAGCTGCATAGCAGGCGCTGTGCGATTCAGCGAGATGCGAGTCCACGGAAGGTCCATCGCGGCGGGATTGAAGATGCGAATTACGCCGATTGCTCCCGCTGAACGCAGAGCTTTTCCCCGCTCCGCGCCTGTCTGGGAATGTGCCGAGAGCGGCGCTGGCAGATCCGACGGAGATCCGCTGATGTAGACGACCACTTTGCCTTTCAGATCGAGCCCTGCAAAGTCGTCGTCATTTTTCTCGGGGACTTTCAGACCGTAGCCGATAAACACGAGAGGTGCTGCAACTCCTGTTGAAGGCATGTCGACGGCGGTTGAAAAGTAGGCGTCCTCGCCGAGAACGATTGGGACCATATTTCCGTTGTGAACCAGAGCGGCAAAAGACTTTTTTTCATCAACCTGCCGCTGATCGAACTTCACAGTTTGATAGAAACCGTTCTCGCCGGCGGGTTCGAGCCCGGATTTCTTTAATTGCTCAACTGTATAAGCTTCCGCTCTGCGCAGACCGTCGCTCCCGGTTTCGCGCCCTTCCATGTTGTCATCCGCCAGCACCTTCACGTAGTTCCACCACGATGATCCGTCGAATCGGGAGGTCGACGTTTGCTGTGCTCCTGCCGTGAGGGCCAGAGTAAGCGCGCCGATCAAAACGAACATGCGATGCAACATTAGGAAAGGACTCCTTTGGGTTTGGTTGAGACGCAAGACTTTACTCTGATTTTGGATTCCGAGGAAGTCACCTACTGGAAACATCCCCCCTGTTTTCCCAAAAACGCCAGCAACCGACTGATTTTAAAAGACTTCCGAACGGATACCCGGCTCTATGGTATTTGCAAGAATAAGAAACTAAACGATTTGTTTGCTCTCTCTTTGCTCGCTGAGAGAGCAAACAAAGAGCAGCGAGCTGGCCACGGGGACCAGAGCAGGAGACCAAGGGAGAAGAAAAAAGCGGCCTTGCGGCCGCCGCGAGTGATAAAAATCCCCGAGCAATATTACCAAAGGATACCCTATTCAGTCAAGAAAAATGCAAACAAAGGTAAAAACGGCGCAGGAAAGCGGAGGAAAAGTGCGATGGCTGGCCCATCCGCCGCCTTCCTCAATTTCTTCAGACTCCTTCGATCAATATGACGTGGTAGGTAGCTCCCTTGAACCGGTGCTCGCGCACTTTGCGGTAGGCGAGACCGTCGTACCAAGCCTTCGCTTCCGTGGCGCCTGGGAACTCGAGGATTACAGTGCCTTCCGTGGGAGTTCCTTCCAGGTCTTCATGCTTGCCGTAAAGAGCGAGAACCTGTGCGTTATGTCCGGCGAGAGTCGGCGGGACCTCCTTTGAGTAGGCCGCCAGCTCTTGCGCATCGAGCGTTTTTTCGCGTGTGAAAATCAGGTATGCACTCATGGGAGTTTAGGCGTTCGTACCGCCGTCGACGGTCAGGTTCGCGCCGGTGATGTAAGCCGCCTCAGGACTTGCAACGAACGCGACCAACGCAGCCACTTCGTCCACAGTCCCATAGCGCCCGAGCACTGTGTTGGCCTTCTGCGGCGCTGCCCAATCACCAGCCGCGGGATTTAGATCGGTGTCGATCGGCCCCGGCTGAACGTTGTTGACAGTAATAGCCCGGCTGCCCACTTCTCTAGACAACCCCTGTGTGAACATCTTGACGGCTCCCTTCGTGGCCGCATAGGCCGTCAAGCCCGGTGTCATGTCGCGCTCTCCAATGCAGGAGCCAATATTGATGATGCGGCCGCCGTTCTTCATTTTCTTCAGGGCGGCCTGCGTCGCCACCAGCATGCCGCGGACATTGATGTTCATCATGCGGTCGATGTCTTCGAGCGTGGTCTCTTCGAATGATTTCGGGATGGCCGTGCCGGCATTGTTCACGAGCACGTCGATACTTCCCAACGTGGCGACCGTCTTCTCCACTGCGGCCTTTACGGCATCGGCGTTGGCGGAGTCCGCTTGAATCGCAAGCGCCTTTCCGCCGCTCTGTTCAATGGCTTTGGTCACAGCAGTGGCCGCACCGGCTTCTTTCGCATACGTGATGGCCACACTCGCTCCATCCGCCGCCAAACGCTTGGCGATAGCGGCCCCGATCCCACGCGAGCCGCCGGTGACAAGTGCAACTTTCCCTTCGAGCTTCCTGGACATGGTTTTCTCCGTTGTTCCTGCTATGTGACCTCTCTAAGATGTTTGAAACCCTCGCGGCGGTGCATGAAGGTTTCTTCTCTGTCACGCTGACTTTCCGCTATGTAGGGAAAGCGAGGCAGCGGCAATGATTGGGCGACGGGTTAAGGCCCTCCAACATTGAAATCCAGGAGCACTTGCCCATGATGCACATTCTAAGGTACAGTGGTACTATATAAGGTGCATGATGGCAGAGGATCAACCGCCGCGAAAAATTCCACTGCTCTTTTATCGCATGCGCCCGGGGAGCGAGCCAGTGCGCGAGTGGCTGCGGAATTTGCCGGAGGCCGAGCGGCATGCCATAGGCAAGGACCTGTTGCGCGCGCAATGGCGATGGCCCGTCGGGATGCCGCTATGCAGGCCACTGGGGGGGCGGCTTGTGGGAGATCCGGACGGATCTGCCGACGCACCGGACAGCGCGAGTGCTGCTCTGCCTTCACGACGAGCACCTCGTGGCACTTCACGGATTTATCAAGAAAACGCGCACGACGCCGGATGACGATTTGGCATTGGCACGCAAGCGGCAGAAGGAGCTGCAACGATGAGCAAAAAGCGAGGAACGGGCAAGAAACATATGGGTTCGAGCATAGATGAATTCCTGAAACGCGAGGGCATCTTTGAAGAGGCGCAAGCGCAGGCCATCAAGGAAGTCGTGGCATGGCAACTCGATGAGGCCATGAAAAAAAGGAAAATCTCGAAAAATAAAATGGCCACTATGCTCAAGACAAGCCGCACTCAGGTTGACAGGCTTCTTAATCCGAAGAGCGACATCACTCTTTCCAGCCTGCAACGCGCAGCGGCGATGGTTGGGCGGCGCGTAATGATCGAGCTGGTTTGAGAAACTCAAATCGCTAGCCGACCAACTTGTCATTTTTTGGCCGCGTCGAAAATTCCCTTCAGCTTGACTAGGTTTGCCCGGGTCACTATTTTGGCGTGCGGTGCGAACGAATCAAGGGATATGAGTTTCTCTAGGATCTTTCTTCTTTCTCTTGGCTTCTCATTCGGAGGCTGTCGGTATCCTTCTTTGAAATTCTCATAAGCGATTAGGTCTGCTGGTTGAAGTGGAATGCAATCTTCCCAACCCATTGGTTCAATGGTGGTAAAGCATTTCTTGTACGCAAATGTTGAGTCATTGACAAGTTCGTTGAATGTCTCTGAAAATACACCATTATAAGCACACCGTTCGTGGAAGAGCGTTATCGTGCATCCGAGTTCTTCCTTGGTTATGCCATCCCCAATTTCGAGCATCAAGAATTTCAAAAGAATGTGATAGGCACAACCTAGGGGATCTGAACTTGTTTCTGGCAATTCCTCAACGAGTTCTTGCAGATTAATCAGATAGCCTTCGTATCCCCATTCGTGGCGAGAAAACACTCTCATTAATTGTTCGCAAAAAGCCTGTCTCTCTGGTCCGTTCCAGTCCGCAAATTCCTCCCGGAAATTGTTGATGTCTACGGAATGGTATCGAGATATTAGAGTTCTGCCTTGCGCTTTCAGAGAGGCATTTTTTTCTTCTAAGCACTTTTGCCATGCCATTTCTATCCAAGGCCACTCACTGCCTTGAGCGATAGTACAAGTCAGGCTAAACATGCGAGGAGGAGATTCCCCGCTGTAGCTTTCATCGATGTAGCCGGTCAAGACCACAAATACTCCATACGCAATCGCCGCACGCTTAAATCTATTCTACAGCTCGACGCCCACCTAGTGATTTGCAGCAGGGAGGGCAGAGGTCCCCGCAGGGGGCAGAGGCTTTGTGTCGCGGATGCCGGAGGATTCGACGATCGTGTAGATCGCGTCTGCGGAGACGTTTTCGAGGGTTTCGATTTTGCCGCTGGGCCAGCGGATTTCTACCGTGTCGATTTTTGTGGATTTGCCGAGGCCGAAATGGAGGCGGAGATCGTTTTGAGAGAGGTAGCTTCCCCCGCCGCGGACTTCGGCGATTTGGCGGACGCCACCGGCGTGGATGGTAACGCGTGCGCCGATGGCGGCGCGATTGCTTTTTGTGCCGATGAGTTTAAAGAGGACGCGGTGGTTCGCGGCGGCGTTTTGATTTACGAGGAGAGTGGGCGGTTCGCCGACGTTGACGAGGACTACGTCGATGTTGCCAGTGTTGAAGATGTCGCCGAAGGCGGCGCCGCGGCGGGATTTTAGCGGGAGGTCGGCGAGGCCCGCCTCTTTGGATACTTCGTCGAATGTGCCGTCGCGGTTATTGCGCTCGAGAAAAATCGGCTGGCGATAGTGCGGGCTGTTGTCGAGCGAGTCGATCTGAGGATAGACGTGACCGCAAGCGATCAGGAGATCGAGCCAGCCAGTGTTGGCCATGTCAAAAAAGCTGGTGCCCCAGCAAACGTCCTGATAACTCGGGCGTCCAATACCGGAGGGCCAGCTTACGTCTTCAAAGCCGTCCGGACCGGTGTTACGCCAAAGAGCTTTGGGCTGCTCTTGAAACGTGCTGATGAAGAGGCTGAAGCGGCCGGAGTGGTCGTAGTCGGCGAAATCGACGCCCATGTTGCCAAGCTGCGTGCCGTCGCCGCTTAGGGAAATTCCGGAGAGCATGCCGACTTCGGAAAAAGTGCCGTTGCGATTGTTGTGATAAAGATAGTTGGGCACGGAATCGTTGGCGACGACGAGATCGGGCCAGCCGTCGTTGTCGTAATCGGACCACATTGCGCCGAGGCCGTAGTAGCCAACTTGATTGTGGACGCCGGCTTTCACGGAGACTTCCTCGAACGTGCCGTCGCCGCGATTGTGGTAGAGCAGGTCACTCTCGCCTTCGAGACCCCACGGGCCGCACTGCACTTGCAGTCCTTTATATAGGCAGAATTTGTTGCTGCCGGGGGCGGGCATGTGGGCAAGATCGACGTGAACGTAGCGCGAGACGAAGAGGTCGACATTGCCATCGCGATTGTAATCGCCCCAGGCGGCTCCAGTGCTGAAGCCGCCGCCGCGGACGCCGGCTTTTTCGGTGACGTCTTCGAATTTGCAGTTGCCGAGATTTCGGTAGAGGACATTGCCGCCGTAGCCAGTGACAAAGAGGTCGAGCTTGCCGTCATTGTCGTAGTCGGCGACGGCGACGCCCATGCCCCAGCCAAGGCGCGTGAGGCCGGCTAGCTTGGTGATGTCCTTGAAGGTTCCGTCGGGTTCTTGATGATAGAGCGTGACCATGGGGTCGCCGCCGTTTTGGTAGCGGTCGACTGTGGAACCGTTGACGGTGACGATGTCGAGGCGGCCGTCGTCATCGCAATCGAAGAGGCCTGCGCCGCCGCTTATGGATTCGATGATGTAGCGTTTGTCGCCGCTCGAGATGTGCGAGACCGTTAGGCCTACTGCCTGGGCGATGTCTTTGAATTTTGGGATGGGAGAGAAACCGGGGCGGTTTACTTTTGCAGCCGGGAGTTTTGCGGAAGGCGGGAGAGGGACGGAGGTACTTTGGGCGCGCGCCCCTTGTGGAGATGCGGAACTTAGGAGCAGCAGAAAGGAAAAGAGAGACAGGGCCGAGAAACGCGGGAGGCGAACGCGCATTGAAAGCATTCTAGCCTAACAGGCCCTCGCCGTGAGCGAAGGTGCGCTTTGAGGAGAAGCTGTTCGGGGGGCCGCGAACTGAGCGCCTTGGGACGGGTCCCTGCTATACTCGCGGCACGATTTATGGGTAGCACCGAAGCAGGTGGCGGCCCAGCAGGTGCGGCAGTGCGGTTCAAGAGCTGCCAGAGATTGTCGAGGGCGTCTAAATGACACCGACGCAGAAGAAGCACGCCGGTCCGCGTAGAGAAAACAAAAAAGTGACGCTGAAAACGGTGGCGAAGCATTTGGGACTCGCCGCGGGAACCGTTTCGGCGACGCTAAACAATTCTCCGGCGGCGCGGTCCATCCCCGAACATACCAAACAACGCATACTTGCTGTGGCCCAGGAATTAAATTACCGGCCGGATTTTTTCGCGCGCACCTTGCGGATGCGGCGCACGTTTACGATCGGCGTGATCGCCGAAGAGATCGGCGATGCGTACGGCTCGCAAGTGATCAGTGGAATTGAGAAATATCTCACCGCGCAAAATTATTTTTTCCTGACCGTCGTGCATCGGCACGATCCAAAGCTGCTTCAGATGTATTCGCAGATGCTGGTGGAGCGAGGCGTCGAGGGATTTATTACGGTGGACACTTCCATTCTGGCGGAGCCATCGCTGCCCACCGTGGCTGTCGCGGGGCACAGGCAGATTGCAGGCGTGACGAATATTGTGCTCGACCATAAACGGGCAGCGCGGCTCGCGCTCGAGCATCTGAAAGATTTAGGTCATAAGGAAATTGCTTTCTTGCAGGGCCAGATTTTCAGTTCGGATTCCGAAGAACGCTGGAATGCAATTTGTGAGGTGGCGGCGGACTTGGAGATTCGCATTCGGCCCGAGATGACGATCCGGATCGAGAGCAAGGTTTCCACGCCGGAAGTGGGATTTCCCGTAACGAAGGAGTTGCTCGCGAGGCGAGAGCCCTTCACGGCGCTCTTTGCCTATAACGATATTTCCGCGATCGGGGCAATCTGGGCGCTGCGCGAAGCGGGTTTGCGCGTGCCGCAAGATGTGTCTGTCGTGGGATTTGATGATATTCCAGGCGCGGCTTTTGCGAATCCGGGATTGACGACGGTGCGTCAGCCCCTTGTGCGAATGGGCGAAATCGCCGCGCAAACACTGGTGAGTAAAATCGAGGGCCACGAAGAATATGTTCCGGAGATCGCTATCGAGCCAGAGTTCGTGATGCGAGATTCCACGGCGCGCGTGGCACAGCTTCGGGCGATGGGTTCAAGAAACTGAGATAAGACAACGCTCTTCACAATTTTCCCCGGCCGTTCTCCGCGCCTCCCTGTTTTTCACGGCCTGGCAAGAAATTCGCTGAGTAGCATGTGGAAATGGTGAACGCCGTTTTCACGTTTGACGGAATAGCGGCCTCGGTCGTAGGTCGAAGAGTTTAGTCCACGTTGGACACTTCTGCAGAGCTCGATGTCTTCTTGCTGGACTTCATCACTGAACGCGACAGCGCGTTGGATTCGTTCGCGAACTTTCTCGGAATGCACGTCGTGAAAAAACCATTCGAAGATAGTAAGAGTTTTATCGTGTGATAGAGGGACGATGAGGTTGGTGGAAAGATTGTCCGGATAGACGTTGAGCATCAGATTGGGAAAAATCCAGAAATAGAGAGCTTCTTGAAGACCGCTGCCTGGGGCATAGAAACGCTCGCCGGCGTCTTCTGGTTTCATGGCGCGAATGGGCGCGAACTGCTGCGAATAGTAGCGGTAAGTGTCGGTGTGGTAGTTTGCGTAATCGATTTCGCGCATTAGCCCGGGGTGCGCGATAGGAATGTGGTAGCCCTCGAGATAGTTATCGACGTACACCTTCCAGTTGCAATCGATGATGTAATCGCGGCGCTCGACGGATTGCAGGCCTTCGAATTGGAAGCCGCGAGCCTGTTCGGGAATTTTGCCTAGATAGGCTGAAAGCGGCTCGGCGTTCTGATCGAAATTAACGAAGATGAGTTGTTCCCAGGTTTCCAGGCGCAGAGGAAACATACCCATGGTGCTGCGGTCGAAGAATTCGACGCCTTCGACATCCGGCGTGCCGATCAAGCGTCCGTTGAGCGTGTAGGTCCAGCCGTGATAGCCGCAGCGAAAAACATTTTTGCAGCCGCTGCCTTGCGCGATGGGGCCGGCGCGATGGCGGCATACGTTGCTGAAGGCACGCAGCGTGCCTTGCTTGTCGCGGACCACAACTACAGGCTCACCAATCACATCCACCGTGAAAAAACTTTCTGGATCGGCGATGGTGCGTTTTGTGGCGTTTGGTCCGCCACTTTCTCCGCAAGGAGTATTGAGAGTGCCGACAAGTTGCCACGTGCGTCGGAAGATGCGGGCTTTTTCCGCGTCGAGAATCGCTGGATCTGTGTAGAAGTTCGAAGCGAGCGTGTGTGCAGATTCGATTCTTTCGTGGACGTCGAGCTTGATTGGTTGAGTGGTCATGGAGAAAAAAAGAACACAGACTGAAGTCTGTGCTACTTAGAACTTGCGAGTTTCCTGGCGTGACCAGCGCTCGACTACGATTTTGGATTCGGTGTAGAACTCGACGGCGTCGCGGCCTTGGCCATGGAGGATGCCGAAGAAACTTTCTTTCCAGCCGCTGAAGGGAAAATACGCCATGGGCGCGGCAACGCCGATGTTGATCCCGATATTCCCAGCGGGAGCTTCGTACCGGAACCGGCGCGCCGCACCACCGTTGGTCGTAAATAGAGAGGCTTGGTTCCCATACGGACTGCGACGCAGGAAATCCATGGCTTCGTCCATCGAGTTGGCGTGCACCAGGCTGAGCACAGGGCCAAAAATCTCCGTGTTGGCGAGCTGGCTTGTTGATGAAAGCCCGTCAAGAACTGTGGGAGTGAGAAAGCTGCCGGATTCGTGATTCGCGATTTTGGTGTTGCGGCCATCGAGGATGGCTTTGGCGCCTTCGGCTTCGCCAGCGGAGATTAGAGATTCGATGCGGCGCTTACTATCGCCCGAAATAACCGGGCCCATTTGGACACCAGGTTCGAGCCCGTAACCGACCTTGAGAGTTGACGCGGAGTGGGCGATGGAATCGCGGAATGTTTTTTGCGCGTCGCCGATTGTGACCGCTACGCTCACGGCGAGGCAGCGTTGTCCAGCGCAGCCGAAAGCGCTGTCGCTGATGATTTGCGTGGCGAGTTCCATGTCCGCGTCGGGAAGAACGATGACGTGATTTTTTGCGCCGCCCTGGCATTGCATCCGCTTGCCGCTGGCGGCTGATCGCATATAAACATGCTTGGCAACGGGAGTGGACCCGACAAAACTAATCGCCCGGACTTGCGGGTGATCGCAGAGCGCGTTGACAACGTCCTTGCCGCCGTTGACAAGGTTGACGACGCCCTTGGGCAAACCTGTTTTTTCAAGAAGTTCAAACGCCCGAATCATGCTGAGCGGGACACGCTCGGAAGGCTTCAGCACAAACGTGTTGCCGCAAGCGATGGCGTAAGGCAGGAACCAGTAAGAGATCATCGCTGGAAAATTGAAAGGAACAATAGCAGCGACGACTCCCAGCGGCTGGCGGATTTGCATTTCATCGACGCCCGGCGTCACATCTTCCAGGTTGTAGCCCTGCATCATCATGGGAATGCCGCAGGCCACTTCGACATTTTCGATGCCGCGGCGCAATTCCGCTTTCGCTTCGCCGAAGGTCTTGCCGTTTTCGAGAGTGATGAGGCGCGAGAGTTCGTCGATGTGCTCTTCGAGAAGATTTTTGAGCTTGAAGAGATATTGCACGCGCTCTCCAGGCGGAGTGCGGCGCCATGCCGGAAAAGCGGCGGCGGCGGCCTGCACTGCCGCATCCACATCGGCAGGCGAAGACATCGGTGTACGAGCCAGAAGTTCGGTGGTCGCAGGATTAGTGACGTCAAAAAACTCGGTGGAAGAGGGACGGCTCCACGCTCCGTTGATGTAGTTCTGCAGTTCGGTGACTTGGGTGGTTACGGCACTGCTCATGACTAACTCCTTGCGGCCAAGCTCAGGAATTCTGCTTGTTGGGCGGCTTCAACAATCGAATTTTACGCTCCGAAGCTACAACAAAACAACCCGCCCAGTCGCCCACATATTCTGTTTGAAAGATCTCCTCAACTCTCGCCAACAAGTTCTTTCGATCTGGTGAGCGTAATCGAAGCAGAAGAATGCCGTGGTGCGACCCGAGAGAGAAATGTCTTAAATTAGAGAAGTCAAGATCCTGAGTGACTAGGAATCTCGATTCCAATTGCGCTGCTTCCCAAACTTCGAGATCTGGTCGGCCGGTAAGATTTTCTTCGTGAACGGTGTGAACTTCGTGACCGAGTCTTTCCAGAGGGATCGCCAAACTTGATGGAAGATTTTCGTCCAGCTTGATTTTCATCGAACACGCGGAACTTCAGGCACCGGCAGATCTTCCTCCGCGGACGCTGCAGCAAACGCGATGGCCGCTTGGATGTCTTCCTGCGTCAAGCTCGGAAAATCGGCGAGGATTTCCGAGGCGGTATCCCCTGTAGCTAAACTGGCTAGGACGGTCCGGAGGGTAACGCGCGTGCCTTTGAAAACGGGATCGCCTCCGCAAATCTTGCGATCTCGAACAATTCGTTCTTCGTAGAATCTCTTGTTTCCCCGTTGGTCGCCCATGGCGCCTCCCGGCCCTTCGGGGTTGATGATATCACGCTGTCCAGAGCGCCGATTCTTCTGTTACGTGGAAGCCGACGGCCATGAAGCGATCGCTTCGGCGAGCGCGGACAGAACCCATGCCCAGCCATCCCCGTGACGCCGCCCCATCTCATCGTCCGGCACGCCCGCATGGCGAAGTGTAACTTCTGTTCCGTCTCCTCGCGCTTCCATTGCTACTGTCACGATGGACTCGACGCCTTTGGTCGCTTCTGACACCCACGTGTATTCCACTACGCGAGGCCGCTCAATTTTGAGGAAACGCCCATAGTGAGGCCAAGCCCGGCCTTCATGCTTCACGCAAAAATAGAAAAGTCCATCGACAACGGGATTCACGATGGCGCGCTCTCCTCCGAACCATGGTCCGCCCGGACTCTTCGGGTCCATCCAGACGTCAAAGATTTTTTCGGGCGACGCGGCAATCGTCCGCGAAACGGTGACCTCGGTAAGATTCATCGCGATTTCTCCTTGTGTAGAGCAAAAAACTCCTGCAATCGGTCAAGCCGCGCATTCCAGAACTTCTCGTAGCTGAGAATCCACCGCGCCACTTCCCGCAGCGGTTCAGGACGTAACTCAAGAGTGTTTTCGCGGCCACGGCGAGTGCGGCGGACGAGCCCAGCTCGCTCCAACACGCGCACGTGCTTGCAAAATCCCGTGAGCGACATCGAAAAGGGCTCGGCAACGTCAGAAATGCGAGCCGATCCTCGCGCGAGCCGCTCAATGATCGCGCGGCGCGTCGGATCAGAAATAGCTGCGGAGACGAGATTGATGTTGCTGGCCATAGAATACTGAACCACCTGGTTCAGTATATTTGCGGCGCGTTACCGTGTCAATATGCACTGCGTGCATCTGCGACTGGAAATCTGGCTCAACGTGGCAGTGAAGCGAGGGCCTCATAAGCTGCGCCAAGCAGCGGCGCAGATTCATTAAGCACGACGGACACGGGGATATTGCTTAGCATGCTTTCGAATTTCCATTTATCCTGGAAAGCTTCAAAGAAGGCGCCGTCCTTTATCTTTTCGATGATTTTGACGGCGATGCCGCCAGCGACGTAGACGCCGCCTAGCGCGAGAACTTTGAGAGCGAGATTTCCTGCTTCCGCGCCATAGATCTCAGTCCATAGATCGAGCGTGTCGACGCAAACGGGGCACTCTTTAGCGAGCCCGAGTTTAGTGATTTCAGGCGCTGGATCCGCGCCAGGGTCCTCAAACGAAGGATGGATTACGCTGGGATTCAGGAACTCATGGATGGTTCGGAAACCACGTCCGCTCAGAATCAGCTCCCAGCTCACTTGAGGATAGCGACGGCGCATGTAGCGGAGCAGTTCGATCTGCTGTTCGGTATGCGGCGCAAAATCGGAATGACCGCCTTCCGACGGCACGACGCGATACCGGGCGCCATCCCAAACGAGGATGGATTGGCCCAAGCCGGTGCCGGCAGCCAGCAGAGCGCGTGTTCCGCCGTGCTCGGGCGTGCCAGCGTTGAGGACGCAATATTCCTCGGGGCAGAGATGCTCGATGCTGTGACCCGTCGCGCCCAAATCATTCATCAGAACGACGTCCGAAAGTTTTAGTTCGCTTGCAAGCACCGCAGCGTCGACGGTCCACGGAAGATTCGTGGCGCGCACGCGATTCTCTATGACCGGGCCAGCGACTCCAAAGCCTGCCGCTCGCACTCGTTCCTTGGCAAGATGTGGCGCTGCTTGCAGCGAAAATTCGCGGACGATCAAATCAAATTGCGCAAAGTCTTTGCTCGCAAAGCGCTGCTTAAATACGGACGTGAGCTTCCCGCCGTTTTCAGAAAAGAGCGCAAGGTTGCATTTCGTTCCGCCAACGTCGCCCGCAAGAATCACCCATTCCCCCTGTCATGCTGTCGTTCGATATCATTAGCCACTCTCGAAATCATGGATTGATCCATTTTTTCCGGTCGTGTTCGAGCAGAAGATCGGATTCCCGTGGACCCCAGCTTCCCGCGGTGTACTCGGGCACCTTGGCGCTTTTCGCTGCGCTCCAAACGTCGAGAATGGGGTCGACCAGAGCCCAGGCAGCTTCAACGTTATCGCCGCGATCGAACAACGTGGCATCGCCCCTCAAACAATCGTTGACAAGGGTGGCGTACGCGCTCCGCGATGCTTCACCAAAACCATCTTTGTAGTTAAAGCTCATGTCGACGTTTCCGATGCGCATTTCGGTTCCGGGACGCTTGGCGCCGAAAGAAACCGAGATGCCTTCTTCGGGCTGGATATTCAGAATGAGGCGATTCGGCTCGATTTCGCGATCGCGGAAGACGATGTGAGGAGCGCAGCGAAACTGGATCATGATCTCCGTGCTGCGTTTGGCGAGGCGCTTTCCCGTACGCAAATAAAAGGGGACGCCAGCCCAGCGCCAGTTATCAATTAGCAAGCGGGCGGACACAAAAGTTTCGGTGCGAGAGGTTTGGCTCACTCCAGGTTCCTCGCGATAGCCAGCGACATGCTTGCCATCGATCTGGCCCGGCGCGTACTGCCCGCGCACCACGGATTGCGCAACCATCTCTAAATTAAACGGCCGGATGGATTGCAGGACTTTGAGCTTTTCATTTTGGACGGAAGTGGCGTCGAAGGAGGCCGGCGGCTCGACGGCGACCAGCGAAGTGAGCTGCAGCACATGGCTCTGGATCATGTCGCGAAGCGCGCCGGTTGTTTCATAGAAGCCCCCTCGGCGTTCTACGCCCAGCGTTTCCGCTGCGGTAATTTGGACGAGATCCACGTAGTTGCGGTTCCACAAGGGCTCGAAAATGCCGTTGCTGAAACGAAGAACCAGCAAATTCTGGACGGTGTCTTTGCCGAGATAGTGATCGATGCGGTAGACCTGTTTTTCCTCGAAGACATTCAGAACGGTCTTATTGAGTTCCTTCGCCGTGGCAAGATCGCGTCCAAAGGGCTTCTCAATAATGATTCGCACCCAGGAGTTTGGCGAAGACGGCCGCGCCAGACCGGCACGGCCGAGTTGTTCGACAATGTGTGGATAGACTTCCGGCGGCGTGGAAAGGTAGAAGAGGCGGTTGCCGCCTAATTTTTTTTCCGCTTCAAGTTCAGTAAGGCGCTTGATCAGCTGCTCATAAGCCTTGGGGTCCGAGTAATCGCCGGAGCTGTAATACAGAGAAGTGGCAAAGTCCGCCCATTGCTTCGGGTCAACCGGCCCGATCTCGGACATCGTCTTCGCCGCTTCGCCGGCGGCGTTGCGAAAATCTTCATCGCTCATCGGAGTGCGCGCGAAACCCACGATCACGTAGCGAGAGCCGAGCGAATTATGATTCGCGAGGTCGAACATCGCTGGAATAACTTTGCGTTTGGCCAAATCGCCCGATGCTCCAAACAACACGACTGCACAGGGTTCTGCTGTGCCTCCATAGAGACTTCCAGATCGGTTGGTATCCTCGGCCATGGGTTTCCCTCAGTTTGTTCGCGTCATTGTCGCGCCCGAAAATGCGCGCAAGAAACTATACCTCAACGCCGTGACTTCGCAGCTCCGAACGCAACTGATCTGCATTTTGATGATGGATAACGTTAAATCCCAGTCGGCGGGGACATTCAAGATTGAGTGGCCGGTCGTCGATAAAGACGCATTGTTCCGGCGGGCGCTGCGTGACTTCGAGAGCAATGCGGAAAATGGTCTCTTCCGGCTTGCGCGAATGGACATAGCAGGAGCTGAAGAAAACGAGAAAATCGCGCCTCAAATTAAACGCTTCGATGCGGTACTGATTCAGCTCGAATGGTTCGTTGTTGATAGAGCCGATAAAATATTTGCCGGTGCGCGCGGCATCCGCGAGGACGGCGCGTGTATCAGAATATTCTTTGGATTGCGCGAACATAAAGTTGGTGAACTCTTCACGCGTAAACGAACGCTGGCGATAAAAGAGGGTGCGGTCGAGATATTCGTTCAGCGTGATGTGGCCGGAATCAAACGCGGGAAAAGAAAGATCGTGGCGATCTTGAAATTCTTCGTAATCGAAGTTGAAAGCAGTGGCGGCCTCGCGGCGCGAACCGCGGTCCCAGCCGTTGGTGAGGATGACACCGCCGATGTCCCAGAAGAGCGTGGTAATCGCAGCCAAATGCGCGGCACCTCGGGCCGGGCAGCCAAAGCAACCATGATAAACGTTTCGAGGTAAGAAAACACGTTAATGGCGTAATTCAAACGGTTCAACTCTGGGAACGATGAGATAAAACCTGCTTCGTTTAAACATCGATTGTCCGAAAAAAAACACCTCGCCAGGGGATTAGACCCGGCGAGGCGCGGAGTACTGGTGCAAAATCTATTGGTTCGGGTTAGAGCTTGGGCTCGGCGTTGGCTTAGGAGTCTGTACATCCGCCTTTGGCTGGATGGACATTAGCTCGACTTCGAAGACGAGGGTCGCGTTGGGACCGATCCCGCCGCCGGGGCCGCCGCGCGCACCATAAGCAAGATCGGCTGGAACAAAGAGTTCCCACTTTGAGCCGACGGGCATCAGCTGCAGCGCTTCCGTCCAACCCTTGATCACACCGCTGACTGGAAACGTCGCCGGCTGACCGCGCTTGTAGGAGCTGTCGAACTCCGTATTGTCGAGGAGCGTGCCTTTGTAGTTGCAGACGACGGTGTCAGTAGTTGTGGGCTTGGGACCTGTTCCTTCTTTCAGAATCTTATATTGCAGGCCGCTCGGGAGCGTCACGACGCCGTCTTTCGTCTTGTTCTCCGCGAGAAAGGCATCGCCTTGCTTTTTGTTGGCCTCTCCCTGCACGAGCATTTTCTCTTCACCCTTTTTGCGCAGGTCGGCTTGCAGGGCAACCATCGCGGCTTTAGCTTCCTCGTCTGTCAGTAGCGGCTTGGCGCCAGCCAATCCATCTTTCATGCCACGTAGGAGAATGTTGGGATCAACATCGACGGAATCCTTGTGCATGCTTTTGCCAATATTCAAACCGATGGCGTAGCTGGCTTTGTCTTTCTGGGTTTTGAGGGTCAGCACTGTTGGTGTGGTTGGTTTTTTCGCGACCGTGGTACCTGGTTTAGCCGCGGGGGGCTTGGGAGTCGTTGTTCCCGGAGTCTGTGAAGAGCTCGCCGGGGGAGTTTGTGGTGCGCTTGAGGCGGGGGTCTGCTGTGCTTGTGCGTAGCCAAGGACAAGCACGCCCGCCGCGAATGCTGTAACTGCTAAAGTGAGTGTTTTTCGCATGGATATATTGTCACACTGGTTTGGCGTCTCTGCAAACCACCTTTATACGGTTAAAAGTGTAAATAGTTAATGAACGGGACGCGGACTCTCTTCAATTGACACCCGCACTAGGCAATTGCTTGAACTTGCAGTATGTTGAGAATTGACAATCCTGATGAGGTGATTCAAATGGCGAATGAGACTTGCGATCCCGTTCCGGCTCCGAGTGAGCCGGCGAAGCCCGGGGCACGCATGGTGATGTGTGTGAAATTCGGCAAGGAGTTGCCGGGTCTGGACCGTATTCCGTGGACCGGCGAACTTGGGAAGCGCGTTTACGAGAGCGTGTCGAAAGATGCCTGGAAGCTCTGGATTGAGCATTCCAAGATGATCATGAACGAATACCGGCTCAATCCGATGGATCCCAATTCGCAAAAAATTATGGGAGAGCAGTTGGAGGAGTTTTTCTTTGGCGCAGGCGCCAAGCTGCCCGAGGGCTACGTCGCTCCCAAAGCCAAAGGCTAGAAGCTTTCGCGTCTCGACCACACCTCTGTAGGGGCGGGGCTTGCCCCGCCCGCTTCGCTCAGATCAGCGTCAATCAACGACGGATGGCAGGCGGCCTGTTGCAGGATGTTCGACGGGCAGCCGCGGTACTAATTCAAAGCTCAATTTAGCGTGAGCTAAGCGGAGTGCTCCCTCAACTTCCTCCGCACTCTTGCCCAACGCGAACAAAAAACCTAAATAGCTGGAGCCTTCCGGCCACGCGGCGATGTAGTCGTGCAGGCGCGCGGTGATTTCGAGCGCGGTAATTCCCGGTGTGCTGCGGGCAGCATCTTCTCCTTCGATTTTTTCGAGGATGCCGCTTTTGGGGACAGGAATCATCATTACGCCGCTAGCGGATTGCTCACGGGGCCAATCGCTGTCCGGCAGGCCGAGTGCATGCCGCAACAGCAATTCTTCGAGACCGATGGTTTGGCTGTTTGCGTCTGACGCAAATCGCAACGCACGCGCGCAGAGGCCGCCGATGGGACGCGGCGCAACTTCGAGTGGCCAGACACCCTCGTCATTTACACGGAACTCTGCGTGGACCGGGCCCTGCGACAGTCCCAGCGCGCGAATGGCATCGACAGCACAACGTTCGATTTCGCGCTGCTGCGCATCGGCGAGGCGCGAAGGTGTGACGTAAATGGTTTCTTCGAAATAGGGACCTTCCAAAGGATCCGGTTTGTCAAAAATCGCCAGGATGCGCAGTTTTCCATCCGTCAGTAAACCTTCGACGGCTACTTCCCTGCCTGGTATGTATCCTTCGACGAGAATTTGATCGAGATTGGGCTCGCGCGTCGCGCGAATTTCTGGCGATTCCAGGAGGCGCCGGATTCGCGTGGCAGCAGCGATGAATTCTTCGCGCGAATTTGCACGAACGACGCCCTGGCTGGCAGAGAGCGAAAGCGGCTTCGCTACGCAAGGATACGAAATACCCAGTAGAGCAGGCTCGGGCGTCGGTGTGAGCGAAATGGAACGAAACCAGGGTACGCGGAGACCGGCTTCGCGAAATACTTCGCGCATGCGGAGTTTGCTTCGGCAGGCTTCGACGGCGGCAGGATGGTTGTAGAGAATGCCGAGGCCGCGCGCGACGTGGGCTGCCGCGACGGCCGGACGGTCGCCAAGCGCGAGAATTCCATCGACATCTTGGCCGCGCATCGCTTCCAGAACCGAATAGGCTGCCGCGTCCGGCGACTCGAAATGGACGGGGATAGCGCGGTCGCCCCACGGATCGTCAAGTTGGTGGCAACGATCCGTAACAAAAACGAGGTCGACGCCGAGTTTGCGGGCCGCTTCGTCGAAGCTGCGTGTCTGATAGCCAAGTTTGGCGGTGAAGATGAGAAGTCGCGGCATTTTCGTATTTCGAAAGGTTCGCAGGCCTCTTCGCTAAACGTAACTGCCGGTGGCGGGCATAGGATCTTCTATTTTCTTTGCGACTTGACCGATCGACACGAACTGTTCGCGCGTGGGCTCGGCGCAGCAATACCACGGCTCGCTCAGAAAAGGGACGGCCGCCGGCTCTTGCGATAAACAGAGAGCAGGAGCGGGGAGTCCCGCGGCCGCGTGGGCCGCTTTCCAAATGCGCTCGAAGACCATCGAGCGAGATTCCTTTTTGCGATCCCCCTCAGCTGCAATAGCTTGCACGGTTTCGCTGAGCGCATCGACTCGAGGATCGGCATGCTTCCAGGGATAGAAGAGTGATTCCGGATCAAACGGCCCGACATTGCGCCGCACTTCGTCCAATTCCAGGAGTCGTGAACCCTCGGGAATAAGCAGGCGAATGCCAAGCTGGATAGGCGCAACATTTTCCATTAGGGATTCAGCGCGGGTCACCCGCAACAGATCGAGATAACTCTCCATTGTCGTCCATTGAGTGAAGGGGACGAACGTCGGGTGAAGAATCATGGCAAGGGCGCGGAAAGCGCGCACAACTTGCAGAAAATCTTCGCGGGTATGGCCTTTGTCGAGAGCGCGGAGCACGGCGTCATCGAGATATTCGACCGCACTGATGACGAAGAGGCAGCCGGTTTCCTTTAGCTTGGGCAGGTGCGCTTCATATTTTTTCAGGTGCTCGATTTTGATCGTGACATCGTAGGTTACGTTCGGAAATTCACGGTGAAACTCTTCGACAAGCTCCGTCGCGTGACGAATGCCGTTGAAGAAGTCTGGGTCGCCGAACGAAATATGCTGCGCGCCCCCAGCGACTTGCTGGCGGACGTCTTGCATCACGACGTCGCGGCTGACGATGCGAAACACGCCTTTGTAAACCGGAACGATGGGGCAATGGCGGCAAAGATGTTTGCAGCCGCGGCTGGCTTCCGTTGAGCCGACGAAGCGGAATCCGCCGCCGGGAACCACGAGATGAGCGTACTTGCCGATGGGCAACATGTCCGTACGGTCCGGGACCTGAAAGGCGAGGCGTTCAAGCGAGACGAGAGGCTCCGGTTGTGGCGAAATTCTCATTCGACCGTCACTCTGTATCCTCGTTTGCAGGCGCTCAGCAAGTTGCGTGAGTTCGTGCTCGAATTCACCACCGAGGATGGTCGCGACGCCAAGCGTTCGCAGATAGTCCGCGTTCATTGGCGCGTAAAGGCCATAGCAACACAATTCAGCCAGTGGATTCAGTCCGCGCAAAGTCGGAATGAGTTTTGCAGCAAGACGTGTGGCTGTGTGCATCGGCAAGTAAATGGCGATTAATTCTGCAGCTCGAACTGCGGATTCATCGAGCGACTGGCGAGAAAGATCCAGGCACACAAGGTTGTGCCCGCGCTTGCGCAGCCACGCTGCCGGCGACGCGAGACCAAAAGGCTGGCGCCCCAACTCGTACGTCGAAATCAGAACGATATTCACGTGTCCAACAGTATAGCTGGCCGTCCGCCGTAAAGAATCGTTTTCGGTTATCATTAAGGGCTGATGAACTGACGGAAAGGACGGCGAGAATGGCTATTGCCGCAGGGAATTCTTTCGGAACACGCGACAAACTGAACGTTGGCGCGCAATCGTTTGATATTCACCGGCTGGAGGTGCTTGAGAAAAAAATCTCCTGCAATTTATCGAAGCTGCCCTTTTCCCTCCGTATCCTTCTCGAAAATCTTTTGCGCTGCGAGGACGGGCGTTTTGTCCGTCCGGACGATATCAAGTTTCTCGCCAACTGGGCGCCCGGCGCCGCCGAAAAAGAGATCGCGTTCATGCCCGCACGCGTCCTGCTTCAGGATTTCACCGGCGTGCCCGCCGTAGTTGATCTCGCCACTATGCGCGAAGCTATCAAACGCATGGGCGGCAATCCGCGATTGATCAATCCTCTTTTTCCCGCCGAGTTGGTCATCGACCACTCTGTGCAAGTCGACAGCTTCGGCAGCGCAAACGCTTTTGGTTTGAACGCCGAGCTGGAATTCCAGCGCAACATTGAGCGCTACGCTTTCTTGCGCTGGGGGGCGACCGCGTTTCAGAATTTCAAGGTCGTGCCGCCGGATACCGGCATCTGCCATCAAGTGAATCTCGAATATCTTGCGCACGTGGTCTGCGCAATGCCTTCGGGAAGCAGAGTTGAAGCTTACCCGGATTCCGTTGTGGGCACGGATTCGCACACCACGATGGTGAACGCTCTCGGCGTGTTTGGCTGGGGCGTGGGAGGAATCGAAGCAGAGGCCGCGATGCTTGGCCAGCCGTCTTCGATGCTCATCCCTGACGTGGTTGGGTTCCGTTTGCACGGAAAACTCAGCGAGGGAGCCACCGCGACCGATTTGGTTTTGACCGTGACGGAAATGCTGCGCAAGAAGGGCGTCGTCGGCAAATTTGTGGAATTCTGTGGCACTGGCCTTTCGAGTTTGAGTGTGCCGGACCGCGCGACGATCGCGAACATGGCTCCGGAGTACGGCGCGACAATGGGATTCTTCCCTGTTGACGAAGAAACGCTCGCTTATTTGCAATTTACGGCGCGCAGCGCGGAACAGATCGCCCTCGTCGAAGCATATTGCAAAGAACAAATGTTGTTCCGCACGGATGACATGCCAGATCCGATCTTCAGCGACAAGCTGGAGCTGGATTTGAGCACCGTGGAACCTACCGTCGCTGGACCGAAGCGCCCGCAGGATCGTGTATCGCTGCGCAATGCAAAGAGTTCTTTCACGAAAGTTGTAGAAGCAACACCGGATAGGCACGTGGCCGTGAAAAATAACGGCGACTCGTTTGATCTATCAAGCGGAGCGGTTGTGATTGCCGCGATCACGAGTTGCACAAACACTTCGAATCCTTCACTCATGCTCGGCGCTGGCCTGCTCGCAAAGAAAGCGGTGGAGCGCGGCCTGCAGGCAAAACCATGGGTGAAGACGAGTCTTGCGCCGGGCTCAAAGGTTGTGACAGATTATCTGGATGCTTCGGGATTGACGAAGTATCTCGAGATACTAAACTTTCATCTCGTCGGATATGGCTGCACAACGTGCATTGGCAATAGCGGGCCTCTGCCAGAGGCGATTGGCGCGGCGATAAAGGACAACAACCTGGTAGCCGTGGCAGTGCTCAGCGGCAATCGAAATTTTGAAGGACGTATTCACCCGCTCGTGCGCGCGAACTATTTGGCTTCGCCGCCGCTCGTCGTGGCGTACGCGCTTGCGGGGCGCATGGACTTAGATTTGACCACAGAATCGCTCGGCAATGATTCCGCAGGCAAACCCGTCTATCTGCGCGACATTTGGCCCACGCCGCAGGAAATTGAATCAACGGTGCGCGATTCCGTGACCAGCGAAATGTACGCGAAAGAATACGCCAACGTGTACGAGGGCGACGCTCATTGGAAGTCCATGCCCGTTCCCGAAGGCGATTTGTATAAGTGGGATCCAAAGTCCACGTACATTAAGCAGCCGCCATTTTTTGAAAATATGCCGAAGACGCCGCCGGCCCTTGCCGATATTCATGCGGCGCGTGTCCTCGCCATTCTCGGCGACAGCGTAACTACAGATCACATTTCACCAGCGGGATCGATCCCTGTCGATTCGCCTGCGGGAAAATATCTGATCGCGAACGGTGTGAAGCCGCACGAATTCAATTCCTATGGGGCGCGGCGCGGCAATCACGAAGTAATGATGCGCGGAACTTTTGCAAATATTCGTCTGCGCAATCAACTCGCTCCTGGCACCGAAGGCTGCTGGACGCACTTCCTGCCTGGCAACGAGAAGATGACGATTTACGATGCCGCGGTGAAATATCGCGAGGGGGGAGTGGCATTGGTTGTTATCGCTGGCAAAGAGTACGGCTCGGGATCGTCGCGCGACTGGGCGGCCAAAGGGACTCGTTTGCTCGGCGTGCGCGCGGTGATCGCGGAAAGTTACGAGCGCATCCATCGCAGCAACTTGGTTGGCATGGGCGTGCTCCCGCTGGAATTTAAAGCTGGCGAAAACCGCGAGACCCTTGGATTGACTGGACAAGAGATCTTTGAGATCGAAGGCGTCGCGTCGCTCTCGCCGAAGAAAGCGATTAGTGTGCGCGCTCAGTCCGGCGACGGCTCAACAAAAGCGTTTACTGCGATCGCTCGCGTCGATACCCCAGAAGAAGTCTCCTACTACCATCACGGCGGCATCTTGCAGTATGTTCTACGGCAGATGTTGTAGAACAGGAACCACTGCCCTTTCCGACTGCCATCTAATAGGAGGATGTGAGTGCTTCAGCGCTGCCTTCTTATTCTCTGTTTTTTTCCTTTCTTCTCTCCTTCTTTATCCGCGCAGCAAGCTCCGGCCCCGGCCGCAGTCACCGTGATTCGCGCAGGAAAGCTTGTTGACGTGGATGCTGGCCGTTTACTCAGCAACCAGATGATCGTGGTGCGCGGCGGCAAGATCGAGTCGGTGGGAGAAAATCTTGCCGTACCGGCGGGCGCAACCGTCATCGACCTTTCGAAAATGACCGTTCTTCCCGGCCTCATCGACTGCCACACCCATTTGGCCGATGGAGCACGCGACTCCGATCCGATTTCTCAACTTAAGAAGACTGCGGCGCAGGTCGCGCTCGAATCCGTGCCGAACGCCCGCGTCACGCTGGATTCTGGATTCACAACCGTGCGCGACGTGGGAGTGTATCGCGCGCTTGGCGACGTCGCGCTGCGCGATGCGATCAATCACGGATATATCGTTGGCCCGCGCATGTTCGTAGCTGGAGCCTACATCACCATCACTGGCGGCGCCGGCGCAATGACTGGATTCGCTCCCGATATTCAGCTTCCGTGGGATTTGCACTACGGCGAAGCGAACAGCCCGTGGGAAGTTCGACAGAAAGTGCGGTTGCTTGCGCACGGCGGAGTGGACCACATCAAAGTGCTTTCGACGGGAGCAGTGCTTACGCACGGCAGCAGCCCGAGTTCGATCGAATTCACGCCCGAAGAACTTGCGGCAGTCGTCGATGAAGCCCGCCACTTCGGTCTTCGCGTCGAAGCGCACGCCCACGCTGCCGAAGGCATCAAGAACGCGATCCGCGCAGGCGTTGCCTCGGTAGAACATGCCACGCTCATCGACGACGAAGGCATTGCCCTTGCGAAGGAGCACGGCACATATCTCGACATGGACATCTACGACGAGGAGTGCATCCAGGAAGACGGCAAGAACGGCGGCGCTCCGGCGGATTTTCTCGAGCACGATCGCGGCTTGGGTGAAGCGCAGCGCCAGCGATTCACGAAAGCTCTTCGCGCTGGCGTGAAAATGTCGTTTGGGACGGACGCGGGGGTATGCCCTTACGACGCCGCGCCGCGCCAGTTTGCGTTCATGGTCAAGTACGGCATGACGCCCATGCAAGCGATCCAGGCTGCCACGCATAATGCGGCCGATCTCCTAGGCAAGGCAGAGTTGCTTGGCTCGATCCAGCCGGGAAAGTACGCTGACATCATCGCAGTGCCTGGAGATCCGCTCGCCGATGTGCGCGCTCTTGAACATGTTAGCTTCGTCATGAAAGAAGGAAAGATCTATAAACAGTAGATCGATCCAATAAGAGCTTTTAGAGAGATTCATACAAGTCGCTGAGAAAAGCGGCAGCAGAGCTGCCGCACTCCACATCGCTTTGCCGGACTAAGAGCGGCCTTCGCGCTTCTGCGCAACAACCAAACCTCGTGGCGTAGGCAACAGAAGCACGGAGATCAACCCTTCCGCTTCCAGCTTGAGCGCTCCTTCTCGGACCGTTTTCATCAATGAACTTGCATCGTGCATCAGGATGAGGCCGTGGGGGTTCATTTGCGGCAAGAATTTGCGAACTTCCTGCTCGCGTAGCGGCGCGTCGCTGTCGCAGAAGAGAAGATCGATGAGGCCTTCGACTTTCATGTCCAGACTGGATTCGTTGCGCGCGTCAATCCATTGGCCGAGGCCGGAAGAATTGAAACGCTGCTGCGCTAGGGCGAAGACTTTCGCATCGTACTCGCAGGTGATGACGCGGCCGAAACCGTTAGCTTTCAGGCCTTCGGCGAGGCGCAGCGTACTGAGGCCGGAAAATGTGCCGGTCTCCACGATCAGCTCCGGCTTGATCGTCGTGACGATTGCTTTCAAGAAATCGAGCACTTCAACTTCCGCGCTCATCGAATCGTACATGTGCCAGCGCTCGGGATGCGGACACTCTGGTGTGGGGCGGTGATATTCGGGCTGGAGCACATCGCCGCTCGACGCGATGTGCTCTACGATGCGGTGCTCTTTTTTCTTGCGACGGAATTGGCTCTTAATACGCCAAAGTAACACCGCGCCAAGCCAGATTGATAGTACGCTCGCCGTTTGGGCGTTGGACATGCCAAAGAAGGAGCGCGGATTGATGCGAATGAACTCGATCAGGAAGCGGGCGGCACCTGTAAGAATCAGGTAATTGCAGAAAATTTCACCTTTGGCTTTGGGACCCTTGAGAGACTTCGTTCCCATGTGCCAAAGAAACGCGGCGATCGCCAGCCATATAAAAAACTCGTAGAGCGGAGTGGGATGCACGCGCTGCGTCGTGGGGACAAGACCATTTGGGAAACTCATGCCCCAGGGAAGCGAGGTCGGGATGCCGTAATCTCCATCTCCAGAGAGCAAGCAGCCGATACGACCGATGGCGTAGCCTACACAGGCAGCGGGCGCGCAGATGTCGAGAAATTCGAGAACGGGAATCTTGACCCAGCGTGCCAAAATTATCAGAGCGATAAATCCACCGAGAAATCCGCCAAACCAAGCGAAGCCGTAGCGGCTAATGAGCTGAGGCCATGGGTCCGCGAAGAACTCGTGTGGGCTTTCGAGAACGTGATAAAGCCGCGCGCCGACCAAGCCTGCGAGTCCCGCGATTCCGATGATCAGAAATCCTTCGTCTTTTTCGTTTCGGGCGGCAATGCTCTTGAGTTGCGATCTTCGGCGATTGAAATCGGCCTGCAAGACATAGGCAGCAGTGAGCATGCCGAGAGCCACCATCAACCCAAACGTGGGAATGGCTAGAGGTCCGAGATGGAGGAAAGGGATCATGGATGAAAGTGCGGTGCGCGCATCGGAAAAGTATACATGACACTATGGGCGAGCGGTTTCTTGGTCAGGTTAGTTGGAGCTTCGGGGTGCACAGACTGAAGTCTGTACATCCGCTGCCGGGCTGAAGCCCGGCCTCTACATTTCTGTGTGACTGGTGGAGTTGGGTGCCTCCCATTTTTTTTGTAAGCGTTGCAGATAAAGGGTTTGCGTGCGTGCCATGGCGGAAAGTGACGGGCTGAAGCCCGCCCCTACATTTCCGGACGAGGTTACCAGGGTTTGCCGTCAACCATGAGGCGATGGGTGTGATCGAAGTGGACGGCGTAGTCTTCGCGGTTTGGGGCGCCTGGTTGGCGTCGGGGTTGCGGTGGCGGTGGAGTGGGTGGCGGGGCGCTGTTGGGTTGGGCCGTTTGTGTTGGGGTGGGATTCGTTGTGGTAGCGGTGGGGTGGGTTTGGGTTGCGTTGGCGCGGTCGGGAAAGATGGAACGCGCGACGTTAAGGGCGGCTTGGGTTTCGGCAGGCGACGGGCGAGTCGCGGACGGCGTTGGCGCGGCGGTTGGTTGTGAGGATGGTGCAGGTTGGGTTGGGCGGTTGGGTTGAGTTGGTGAATCGGGCCGGGCAAGCCCGGCCCCTACAGGCGTTGCGGGGGTGGGTTGTCGCGGTTCGGGAGCGTTCTCGGGGCCGTCCTCGGATTCATAGTCGGATTCGTCGTCGGATTCATCTTCGAGGTCGGGGACGTTGGGGTCTGGCGGGTAGAGGTGGTCATGGTTGGAGTTGACGGAAGAGCTGACAGTTTCGCGCCAGGCGTCGGTGCCAAAGGCGTTGATGTACTCGTGCTGGGCCAGGCGGGTGGATTGGAGGAGACTTTGGAGCATGTAGGCGACGGTGCGGGCTAAGCGGGGCTTGATTTGGCCGCGAATTACGGCGGGGATCAGGCGTCCGAGGGCGGTGTTTAAGTCGTTGGCGGAGAGGTAGTCCCCGGAGAAGAAATAGGACAGATCTTGGGCTAGTTTTTCGGCGGCTTGGGATTGGGATTCTTTTTGGGCGTGGTAGAAGCAGAAATGCGGGTGGCTGCTGATGCGTGGGGTGCGGCAGCGGCGGCCGTCTTCGTAGGTGAATAGACAGAGTGATACGCGGTCCTTGGGACTGAGAGAAGGCATGGAGTCTCCTTTATAAATTTTGAGTTTTTGAGATTTGGACTGACGGAAAAGAAAGAGCACAGCCAAGATTGGCTGTGCCACCAAAACATGGGCCTAAAAACAGAAACGCCTCGCTGGTTGGCGAGGCGCAGTACTGAACGAGAAGATTGTACCAGAATATTAGATTAGTACTCAATGAAAAACTTCGGGCTCGGACGTGGGGGAAAGAAGGAAAAAGATAACGCAGAGGCGCAGAGGACGCAGAGACGCGCAGAGAAAAACAAAGAAAACGAAACGCAGAGACACAGGGTGTGCAGAGAAGAAGAAGCAGATTCCTCGCTTGGCTCCCTTCGCTCCTCAGGGCAAGCGGAATGACAGTTAAGTGGTGATGGAAGTGGGCGTCAGAGCCGGATTGCGAGTGGAGCGGCGGTGGAGGACGGCGCCTATGACTAGCCAGATGGTTAGGGCGATCCATTCGGCGTGGGTGAAATGGCCTGGGAAGGCGGGGACTAGTTTCATCAGGAGTAAGAGCAGGGAGACGAGGATGCCAGCTGCGGTGACGGCGTGCGTGACGGCTTTGGGAAGGCGGCGCGAGGCGGCGTCGGATTCAAGATGCGCCATCGGGTGTCGGCCTTCGACTAGCCAGAAGGAGAGGCAGGCGGCTAGCCAGCCGAGGGCGGAGGCCATGGAGCCGACTTCGGTGATGGGGACGAGGATGGCGTCGCCGAAGAGTAACGCGACGAGAGTGGCTACGGTGACGCCGATTACGGCGCCGGACGGGGTGGCGAACTTTTCGTGGATGGTGGCGAAGCGGGGGGAGATGGTCCGGCGGCGAGCGTAGGCGAAGAGGAGGCGAGTGGAGGCGGCGAAGTTGCCGTTGAAGCATTGAAAGAGGCCGAAGAGGGACATGACGAGAATGAGTTGAACGGGCCAGTGCTTGCCGATGCCGTGCTCGAAGGCGATAGCCGTGGCGAAGCGTTTGCCGAGGAGGGATTGCCACGGGGCGATGTATCCGACCGCCAATATGCAGAGCGCATAGAAGAGGGCGGCGACGCCGAGAGCTAAACCGATGGCTTGCATGTAGCTGGCCTGACGAAAATCGGGGTTGGCTTCTTCGGCGTATTTGGGCACGGATTCAAAACCGGTAAGGAAATACGGCACGATTTGCAGCGTGAGAAGGATGGAGAGAAATGGTGAGGCGTGGAAAACGGGATGTAGGTTTGCGGGCGCGCCGCGAAAGCCGCTGATGGCGACGAGGGCGACGAAGATGACGAGGACCATGCTCGTCATAATCTTCTGGAAATTGGCGCTGAGGCGGACGCCGCGGTAGTTGATGGTGGCGAGAAGGAGAGTGAGCGCGATGCCGAGGATGAGGCGAGGGAGAAAGACGGGCTGGCCGGCGACGCGGTAGAGAACGAAACGGTCGAGCGAAGGAAAAATGTAAGCGGCGATTTTGCCGATGGCGACAGCTTCCCACGGACAGACGATGAAGTAGGCAAGAAGCATCATCCAGCCGGTGAAGTAGCTGACGACGGGCGGAAAAACTTGCGCGGTATAGGCGGCTTCGCCGGCGGCGTCGGGGAGGCGCTTAACCCACTGGCCGTAAACGTAGCCGACGGGGAGAAGAATGATGCCGCCGATGGCAAAACCGAGAGCGGCGCCAAGCGGGCCGCCGCGGCCAAGCCAATCGTCCATGAGGACGAGCCAGCCGGTACCGATCATGGTGCCGAAAGCGAGCGCGAAATAATCGTGGAGGCGAAGTTTGCGAGCTAGGGCGGCAGGCATTTAGAGGACGCAGAGCAGTTCGTAGAGGAGATTGGCGGCAAGGAGCGAAGTGATTTCGCCTGTGTCGTAAGGCGGAGAGACTTCGACGAGGTCGCAGCCGATGATGTTGAGTCCGCGGAGGGCACGGACTAGTTCCAGGATTTGGATGCTGGTGAAGCCGCCGACCTGGGGTGTGCCTGTGCCGGGAGCGTAAGCGGGATCAACGGCGTCGATATCGAGAGTGACGTAGACGGGCTTGCCGCGGAAGGCGCGTAGATGACGCTGAACTGCGGGCAAACCTTTTTTGTGAAATTCCTCGGCAGTGACCATTCTGACTTTGTGCGCGCGGGCAAAATCGAAATCGTCTTCGTCATAAACTTGGCCACGAAGACCAACTTGCAGGACGCCGCCATCTATTAGAAGACCCTCTTCGAAGGCGCGTCGAAACGGCGTGCCGTGCGAGTATTTGCTGCCAAAATAGTTATCCCACAAGTCGTTGTGAGCATCAAACTGGATGAGTGACACCGGGCCATGCTTTTTTGCAACGGCACGGAGAATGGGCAGGCTTATGGAGTGATCACCCCCAACGCAAACACAACGCGCTCCGGCTTTGAGAATCGGCGCGATTCCCTGCTCGATGCGCAGAAAAGTGTCCTCGATGGAAAGCGGATTAACTGGGAGATCGCCAAAGTCGGCGATGCGATGCTCTGCGAAGGGATTCACCTTTAGGACAGGATTCCACGGACGGATGATGGCGGACTGTACGCGCACGTTGCGCGGCCCGAAGCGCGGGCCGGGACGATAGGTTGTGCCGCCGTCAAAAGGCACACCGATGATCGCTACTTCCAGCTCTTCAGGGTCCGAGATATGCGGCAAACGCATGAACGTCGGAATGCCCGTGAAACGAGCATAACTAAGGGCGTCGAGCGGTTGAGGATGAGGCAGGCGAAAGGCGCGTCGGGGTTTAGGCACGGGCAGGCATCTTAGTTTCGCGGAGCGAAGGAAGTCAACGTGAGCGAGGTCTCATAGCATGCCAAAGAAATGGACTTCCAAAGAAAGAGAGGTTGGCCTTACCTGTACTGATGGTACCGGACAAGTGGAGTTTACGTTGCCTGCATGCGGTATTCACACCGGCGTAACCTTCCCCGACTAGCCTCGTAGCGCTTCTGTTGACTGCTGGCCAGCCAACTAATCACCAAATCCATGGAGGATCCACAAAGAATATGCGCAGAGTTTTCGCGACTTTACTCGCGGGATTGATGCTCAACCCGGGGATGATCGGGGCCGCACCACCGAATCAAAGCTTCGGCGGCACCGCAACACCCATCAAACATCTGGTCATCATCTTCCAGGAAAACATTTCGTTCGACCATTATTTCGGAACGTATCCGAATGCCTTGAATCTTTCCGGCGAAAACCCTTTTTATGCCGCTCCTGGCACGCCAACGGTGAATGGATACAGCCCGGCGCTCTTGACGCACAACCCCAACTTGAATCCTGGAAACGGAACTGGGGCGACGAATCCCTTCCGGTTGAGCCCAGCTCAAGCAGCGACGAGCGATCAAGACCATAACTACACGCCGGAACAGGAAGCGTACGATGGCGGATTGATGGACTTGTTTCCCGAGTTTACGGGGACGGCCGGCCCACCACCAGGGGCGCCACCGATCAACCTAACGAAGGGTCTTACGATGGGCTATTACGACGGCAATACGGTTACTGCATATTGGAACTACGCGCAGCATTTTTCGATGAGCGACAACTCCTTTGACACGAACTTTGGGCCCTCGACACCGGGGGCAATCAATGTGATCTCTGGACAAACCAACGGCGTGATCGACAACACGAACGGTAGCGGAGCGATCACCGCGGACGGAAACGGAGGCTTCTCCGACACTGGCGATGCCGACCCGGCTGGCGATATGTGCTCGACAACAACCGGCGAAACTTTCAGCATGAGCGGCCAGAATATCGGCGACCTACTCAATGCGAAAGGCATCAGCTGGGGATTCTTTTCAGGCGGCTTCAACCTGAACATCACGAATGCGAATGGGTCGACAGGCTGCGCGCGCTCGACAACTTCCGCAATCACGCTTTCGAAAAAAGCGGACTACATTCCGCACCACCAGCCGTTCCAGTATTACGCCAGCACGGCGAATCCGCTGCACACACGTCCCGCTTCTATCGCTGAGATTGGACACAAGGGACCGGCAAATCATCAGTACGATATCCTGGACTTTTATGCCGCAGTGAGCGCAGGGAACCTCCCAGCGGTCAGCTACCTGAAGGCTCCTGGCTTTCAGGACGGGCACGCAGGTTATTCCGACCCAATTGACGAGCAGACGTTCGTCGTCAACACGATCAACTTGCTGCAGAAGAGCCCCGAGTGGCAGAGCACAGCGGTAATCATCGCCTATGATGATTCCGACGGTTGGTATGACCATGTGACGAGCCCGCTGGTGAATCAGTCGGCCACGGCCTCCGACCAGAATACGCAGACGGAAGCTTATATGTGCGGCTCCGTTGCAAGCGCAACCACAACGGCGCTACCCGGTGTAAGCACGACCACAACGCATGCACAGGGACGTTGCGGATATGGGCCGCGCCAGCCTTTCCTGGTGATTTCGCCCTACGCCAAGAGGAACTACGTGGACCACGCTACAACGGATCAAAGCTCAGTTGTCCGCTTTATCGAGGATAACTGGCTTGGCGGCGAGCGTATTGTTGGTTCCTTCGACGCAGTCGCCGGATCAATCAACGGTATGTTCGATTTCGAGCGGTGCCGCGAGGATGGCATACTCATCCTCGATCCGACCACCGGCGAGCCGAAAGGGCCATCGTTTAAGTTTTGAGCGGTAGCGGGTGGGATTAAAGAGTACGTTCCATCCGAGTGAGATAGAGTTAGCAGCGGGCGTGCGAAGTTGATTCGCACGCCCGCTGTTTTTTGTTGCAGGTGTCATACAATGACTTTTCATTTTGCGGGGAGCAAGCGTGGCGATCACTCGACGTGAGTTCTTGCAGAAGAGCAGCTTGATGACGGGGGCGGTGCTGACGCATCAGCATCACCAGGCGGCTGTTGTGCAGGAGCGGCCGGCGCTGGACCCAAACTCGCTGACGCCATGGGTTGACGCATTGCCGATTCCGGCTATCGCGAAGAGCTCGGAGATGCGGCCCGCGCCTGGGAATGGGGCGGCGAAAGTTCCGTACTACCGTGTAGCGATGCGTGCGTTCGAAACGAAAGTGCATCGGGACATGAAGCCGACGCGGATGTGGGGATTTGGCGGGACATTTCCCGGACCGACGTTTGATTTGAAGAGCAGCGAAGAAGTGATGGTGGAGTGGGCGAACGAGCTTCCGCCGCAACATTTTTTGCCGATCGATCACTCGCTGCATGGGGCCGAGGCGGACAAGCCGGAGGTGCGCGCGGTGTCGCACCTCCATGGCGCGAAGACGCGGCCGGAGAGCGATGGATATCCGGAAGATTGGGTCGTGCCGGGGAAATCGGCGGTTTATCACTATCCGAACCAGCAGGATGCGGCAATGCTTTGGTATCACGACCACGCCATGGGAATTAACCGGCTGAATATTTTTGCGGGGCTTGCCGGCGCCTACATTTTGCGGGACAAGACAGAAGATGCATTGCATTTGCCGCGCGGGAAATATGAGATTCCGCTGGTGATTTGCGACAGGATGTTCGACAAGGACGGGCAACTTTATTATCCGGTCTCGGACAAGGAGAAGTCTCCCTGGATACCGGAATTCTTCGGGAACGCCAATTTAGTGAATGGAACCTTGTTTCCGTTTCTTGAGGTGGAGGCGCGGAAATACCGCTTTCGTGTGCTGAATGCTTCGAATGGGCGATTTTTCCGGGTGTCACTTTCGAACAAGCAGACGTTTCACCAGATTGGCACGGATCAGGGTTTGCTGACGGCGCCGGTGGCGGTGCAAAAAATAATTATCGCACCTGGTGAGCGGCTGGATTTGATTATCGACTTCAAGGACGCGGCGGGAAGCAAAGTTATTTTGAATGATGGGTTGGTGGGATTGATGCAATTCCGGGTTTCGAATGGTGGCGCGAAGGACGACAGTATTTTGCCCGCGTCGCTGCGCGCGATCGAAAGACTGAAAGAATCCTCAGCAGTAAAAACGAGGATGCTTTCGCTGGATGAAATCGACGATTCCATTCAGAACCCGGTGAAAATGCAGCTGAATGGTTCGAGTTGGCACGACCCGGTGACGGAAAATCCCGCGCTTAACACGACGGAGATTTGGAGCTTCGTGAATCCGACGGACGATTCGCACCCCATCCATCTTCATCTGGTGAAATTTCAGATATTGGATCGGCAAAAATTTGAAACGTTTGGTTATCTGACGAAACAGAAGCTGCGATTCTTGGGCGATCGGGAGCTTCCCGAGGCGGCCGAGGCTGGGTGGAAGGATACGGTGCGGGCTGATCCGGGAATGGTGACGCGGATTATTGCGCGGTTTGAGGGGTATCCGGGGCGGTACGTTTGGCACTGCCACATTCTGGAACACGAAGACAATGAAATGATGAGGCCTTACGACGTTCTTCCGCCGAAGTAGAAAAAGTGCACAAGCGGGGCCACAAACCACGTTTACATTTACCTAAAACTTGAGCGGAAGAGACAACCCCATGAAGTCGGCGCTCATCCGTTAAGTCATCCTCCTGGTGCAAGGAGGCATGATGGTGCGTTGGCTCATTGTAGTGAGCGTTGGCGGAGTGTTGCTTGTGGGAGGCGGATCGGCGGCGGCTTTCGGAAACGAGGCTGGCTCGGCGAATCATGGCGTAACTTCTGCGCTTATCGAAGCTACAGCTCCCGTCATTGATGAAGTTTCATTTATAGGATTGCGCCATCTCTCCCACGATGCGGTGCGAGCGAAAATTTCGTCACGCGCTGGCGCAAAACTCGATTTGAAGATAATCGAACTGGATGTGCGCGCACTTGGACGGCTCGGGTGGTTCGGCGATATTGAGGTAGAAACGCAACCGGCGAACGTGTCGTCGCCCACTAGTTCCGATGCTGCGCAGCGCGTTCGATTGGTTTTCCACCTCGAAGAACTGCCCTATCTTGCGAAAGTTGAATTCGCTGGATCGCGTCTGCTATCGGCTGAGCAAATCGGAAAAATTCTCGGCGAGAAGCAGCTGACCCCGCGATTGGGTGAACCCGCCGATCCCGCAAAGATGGCGCGCATCTCGAACGCAATCCAAACGGCGCTAGCTGAATTGGGCCATCCCCAGCCGAAAGTGCAAATTCATCGCCAGGATTCCTCGAACGGCACTGTGCGAGTGCGCTTCGAAATTGAAGATGGACCGCACATCCCCGTGGGACGAATCGATTTCGACGGACACCCAGCAGTTTCACCAAAATTACTGCGGCGCGAGATGCAGCGAACCGCTCCTGGCGCGCTTTTTGCCTCCTGGCGCGGCAAAGACGCGTATACGCGCGAGGGATTCGAAGAGGATCGCGCGAGAATCCTGATCTACTATCAAAACCACGGATTCCCGGAGGCGCGGATCGGCGAA
>Ga0210391_10000475_pt1 | contig 42050 bp, 31 predicted proteins | sample IncBWC12OmetaG_FD_160573 | JGI IMG/M metagenome (GOLD analysis project Ga0210391, IMG submission 160573) | Forest soil microbial communities from Barre Woods Harvard Forest LTER site, Petersham, Massachusetts, United States - Inc-BW-C-12-O ...
ATGCCGCGTTCGCGCGCCGCCAGCGCCGCGGATAACGCCCCGCGCACGGAACGCACGCCGCCATCGAGTGAAAGTTCGCCGAGGAATACGTGCGTATCGAGAACTTTGCCGAAGAAACTTCCCTGGCAGCCGGCGAGGCCCAGCGCCATGGGCAGGTCGAATGCGGAACCTTCCTTGCGGATATCGGCGGGCGCGAGATTGATGGTGACCGCATGACCCGAGGGAAAATCGAAGCCGCAATTGCGCAGAGCGGCGCGGATGCGTTCGCGGCTCTCTTTCACAGCGATGTCTGGCAGCCCGACGACCGTGAAATGGCCCTCGTACGCAGGAACGACGTCAACCTCGGTTTCGACGAGATACGCGTCGATGCCAAACACGGCTGCGCTGAATGTCTTGAAAAGCATCCCAAGATGCCTTAGGGAGCAAAATTCCAGAGGAAGGGGTCCTCTACGGTGTTGTTGTAAACAGCGTATCTTAAAACGTACCGTGATGCTAGGAATACTGCGCGGCGCGGGCCGATCGACCAGCCTCTCGCAATACTGCTGACCAACGGTGATTCAACCGTTGGGCACTAAAATGCATCTGCTTCAGGTATCGGTTCCATTTCGATTGATCTTGCGAATGGAGGAGCTGGGCATGTCACGCTGGACGCTTGTAGCATTCATTGCCATGAGTTCCCTTCTGAGTGTGCCTTCCACCGCGGATGTGTCCAGCAAGTTCCAGTCCTGCCCGGTGACGAAACCTAATGGGAAAATTGCACCCGGACAAACGCGCGAAACTATGGGCGGCCAGTGGTACGGAAAGCGAGACATATGGACGCTGCTCTGGCCTGACGGCACTGTGACGTTCGGACCTGGAAGGGCGGGAACGGTGGAGGCAGACGGATCCATGAACATTAAATCCCCATGGTGGAAGGGCCGAGCTACAGGACACCTGAGCATTACGGGACGCAGGCTCGATGCACCAGCGCCACCTTTGCGCGCCTCAATTCCCGATGGATACGGCCCGCAGTTTCAAGCCACGGCTCTGATTTTCCCAACGGAAGGATGTTGGGAAGTTACCGGAAAGGCGGGCGAAGCGAGCCTGACGTTTATAACCCGCGTGATTAAGCTCGACGCAAAAAATTGAGATTTCTGGAACGCGATTGGTACGTTGGAACAAGCCAGCCGCCGCACTCCATGATGACCTCGCCCAGATTGACGAGGTGGTTTTCTGATGTGCTAGGCTCGCAGCGCGGAGAGGGAGGAAGGAGCGCGATGTCGGGATTTGATTGGCGACGGATCATATTTTTTGCGATTTTCATGAGCGTTCTTGGAGGCGGGCGCGCTGAATGGGCGCAGAGCAAGGCGAGCAGCGCCGGCGATGCTGTGAAGTTGAACAATCAGGGCCTGGAGCGTTACAAGAACGGAAAAGTGGACGAGGCGATTGACCTGTTTCGCCAAGCGTTGGCGGTGAATCCGGATTTTCCCGAGGCGCTGAGCAATCTGGGGTTGGCGCTGGACAGGAAAGGGAAAGACGACGAGGCTATATCGGATTTCGATAAAGCGTTGGCGATGAAGCCTAGCGACGCGGTGACGGAAGGTAATCTGGGACTGGCGCTCTATCACGAGAAAAAATATTACGATTCCATTTCCGCTTACCGCAAGGCTCTCGCGCTGAATCCAAAATCTGCGCAGGCGTACAACGGCATGGGCGCCGCGCTGTTTGCTTCCGGAAACGCCACCGACGCGATCGCGGCCTACCGCCGCGCGCTGGAATTAACGCCACGTTACGTGGACGCGCTGAACAATCTGGCAGCGGCGCTCGATTCCACGCAGCAGTGGAACGAAGCGATTCAGATCTATCAGCAAGCGATCGCGCTGGAATCGAATTCGCTGGACCTGGAAACGAATTACGCGGCAGCGCTGGGAAATGCGGGGCGCGATGAGGAAGCCATTGCGCAATATCGGAAGATCGTAGCGGAACATCCGGACGACGCGCACGGCTGGTTCGCGCTGGGGCACTTGCTCTACAAGCAGGGTCAGCTTGATGAGGCCGTTTCGAGCCTGGAAAAAACGCTGGCGTTGAAACCCGAGCAGGCCGACGCGGATTTCAATCTGGCGCTTGCGTACCAGGGCCAGGGGAAACTCGAGATGGCCATCGCCACGTATCAAAAAGGCCTGGCGCTGAAGCCGCAGGAAGCACACGCGCTCTACAATCTGGCCAATGCATACCTGCAAGCGAACGATGCGGCCAAAGCGGCGGAATATTTTCAGAAGGCTCTGGACCAGCAGGAGAATTTTCCCGAGGCGGAGATTGGCCTGGGGGCGGCGAAAATGCAGCTCGGCGATCTGGACGCGGCGCAAACCGCTTTTGTGAAAGTGATCGCGGCCTATCCTGAAAATGCCGATGCGCGATTCAATCTGGGGAACGTGCTCTTCAACAAGGGACAATATCAAGCCGCCGCGGACAGCTACCGCGAGGCCAATCGCTTGAATCCGAATCTGCCGCACGCGCATTACAATCTGGGAATGGCGTTGCTGCGTTTGAAAGATCCAGAAGCGGCGCAGGTGGAATTTAAAGAAGCAGCGCGGCTGGATCCGAAATTGACTCCGCCGAAATGATTTCGCACGCGGCCGATAAGTCGTTGGAATTGAACCGTCGCGGCTTCAGGGGCTAAAGCCCTTCTCTTGCTAAGCTTCACGGCGGGGCTGAAGCCCCGCCCTTCCAGATCGGCCGACGACTATAAAGTGCCCGCTGAAGAAGAAATAGCTTGCGCTGCACTTCACTTTTCTTCGCGTTTCTTGAAATTGTCCATAAACATGGCGTGGTAAATCAGGTGCGTCGCCGAGTCAATCCACTGGTCGAGTTCTGCGGTGCGCAATTGCCCGGCTTGCGCGAGCAGGCTCCAGAAAAAAGTGTCCATTGCGCGCGCGAGGCCGGGAATGTTCACTTCTTGGCGCGCGCCGGGCAGCGATTGCAGGAATTGAAACACGCGCAGCACGCGGCCTGTGGTCCAGTTGTGAATTTGCCGCTCTTTTTTCACCAACGCCGGATCGGATAGCGCCGCTTCCTGCCAGGCACGATATGCGCCCAGATAACGCAGATCGTGCGAGAACGCGCGCGAAAGCAATTCACGGAGTCCCGCGCGGACATCGGTCGCGCTCTGCGGCTGCAAATTCAGTTGACTCAATTTTTCGAGCAGCTCGTCCATCAGCGCCAGCAGCAACTGGCGCTTCGAGCGGAAATGCTGGTAGAAGCTGCCAACCGCGAGCTTCGAGCGATGGGCAATCTCTTCAATAGAAGTGTTTTCGTAGCCCTTTTCACCGAACAGCTCGAGGCATGCAGCCTTCAGGCGCGCTCTTTTGTCCAGACTGCGTTCTTGCAGCGGCGGCGCAGGGAGATTTTCTCCGGCCAGCAAGTTGGGACGCGCGCTTACGATTTTCGCCATGGGGGGATGAGCGCTCCTACGATCGCTCCGGCGCAGCACCACAGCAGCCATCCGCCGAACACGCCGGCCACTTGCGGAGCCATGTTTGGAAACAGCATGGGAAAGAAAACGCAGGAGAAAGGATCGAGCAGCAGAGTAGGTAGCGCGACGGAGACGGCACCGGCGAGGAATTGTTCGGAGGACAGATGCGCGCCAACGCAGAGACGGCGTACGAGCCAGGCCATCAACGGGAAACTTATGGCGAACAGAACGAACGTGCCTACTGGATCCGCGGGACGGAGCAGATGTTGACCGGCCAGGCGCAAGGCGATGGTGGCGGCGAACCAAACGATCAAGCCGGAGCGAAGGAGGCGCATGTGCATGATATGAACCTGAATTCATATTCGCATGCTGCCCAAGCGGAAGCAAGCACAAAATCCGCCCCCGCTGCCGCCCCGTATCCTTGAATCCTGCTGTATCCTTTACTGCACCCGAAGAGATCAAAGCACGGGAGGAGATCAATATGGCGAATAAGACGGCAAAAATTGTGCGCTTTCATTCTTTGGGCGGGCCGGAAGTTTTGAAGATCGAGGAAGAAGCGATCCCGGAGCCGGGCAAGGGCGAGGCGCTGCTGAAGGTGAAGGCCATCGGACTGAATCGCGCAGAGGTGATGTTCCGCGAGGGGAAATATCTGGAATTCCCTACCCTGCCATCGAAGCTGGGCTATGAGGCGGCGGGAGTGGTGGAGGCCGTGGGGCCTGACGTGGATAAAAGCTGGATCGGCAAAAAGGCCAGCACGACGCCGGGATTCCTGATGACCAACTACGGCGTGTATGGAGAAGTGGCGCTGGTGCCGGCGAGCGCGCTGGCGGTGTATCCGGAAAAACTGACGCCAGAAGAGGGAACGTCAATCTGGATGCAGTATTTGACGGCTTATGGAGCGTTGATCACGAATGCGCGGATCGGCAAAGGTGATTTCGTAATCATCACGGCGGCAAGCAGCAGCGTGGGAATTGCCGCGATCGAAATGGCGAAGGCCGAGGGCGCGATCAGCATCGCGACTACGCGAACGTCCAAAAAGAAAGATGTGCTGGTGGAAGTGGGAGCGACGCACGTGATTGCCACAGACGAAGAAGATTTCCTTGCGCGCATAAAAGAAATCACCGGCGGCAAAGGCGCGCGCGTGATTTTTGATCCTATCGGCGGCAAGGGCGTAGAAGCGCTGGCGCAGGCCGCGGCGTATGAAGGAATCATTCTTGAATACGGAGCGCTGGCGCCGGAGCCGACACCGTTTCCTCTGTACACTGCGCTGGGCAAAGGCCTGACCATTCGCGGGTACACGCTGCGCGAAATACTTTCTGTGCCGCAGCTGAAGGCCGCGGCGCTGAAATACGTTTTCGACCACGTCGCCGCCGGCGATTTCAAGCCGCGCATCGATCGCGTGTTTCCGCTGGCGCAAATTGTGGAAGCGCATCGTTACATGGAATCGAACCAGCAGATTGGCAAGATAGTCGTGACGGTCTGATAGTCAGTTTCAATAATTCCATATTGAAACGATAGAAATTTTGAACCGGAGTTAACGAACTCTTTACAGCCGCTTTATGACTCCCTTACGGCCGCTTCGCTAGCGTCGTCCCCAGTTGGTTGGGGGTGCTGCGATGACAGGTGGCACTGCGCCTTGATTTTTGAGCTCCTATGGATTCCGGGCGTGCCGCCACGCTCTCCTTGACAGTCGAGGAGAGTGGCGCTATCCTCTCTCCTAGACACACAAGGAGAGCCGGTGGCGAAATCGATTGATCTGCTGCAAGGCACGCTGGACATGCTGATCCTCAAGGCCGTTTCGTTGGGCCCTTTGCATGGCTACGGTGTTCTGCTACGCATCCAGCAAATTTCAAAAGAGCGCTTGGAAATTCAGCAAGGTTCGCTGTATCCCGCGCTGTACCGGCTGGAACATCAGGGTTGGATCGCGAGCGAATGGGGTGAATCGGAAAACAAGCGCAAGGCGAAATATTACCGGCTAACGGCGGCAGGCAAACGCCGGTTCCAGGCGGAAACCGAAAAGTGGAATCGCATGGCGGACGTGATCGCGGGAATCTTGAGCACTACGCCGGAGGAAGTATGACGCTTGGAAACCGCCTGCGTTCCTGGCTGCGGACAATTCTGCAGCGCGCTCGCATGGAGAGCGAAATGGATGCGGAGTTACGGTTCCACATGGAATCTCGCGCCGAAGACTTGACGCGCGACGGTGTGCCGCGGCAAGAAGCGCTGCGGCGGGCGCGACTCGAGTTTGGCGGGATCGAAACGGCCAAGGAAGAATGTCGCGAAGCACGTGGCGCAAGTTTTGTCGAAACTTTGCTTCAGGACATTCGCTTCGCCTCGCGGCTGCTGCGCAAAAGTCCCGGCTTCACCGCGACTGCGGTGCTGACGCTCGCGGCCGGCATCGGCGCAAGCGCGGCGGTTTTCAGCCTGGTGAATGCAATTCTTCTAAAGCCGCTTCCCTATCCGGATTCCAGTCGGATTGTTCTGCCCGAGCTCGTTTCTCCGCCGGGAGTGAATCTGGGCTCCGAATATTTTCCGTGGGGCCAGCAGCAATTCCGCATGTTGACGCGCGACGCGCATCCATTCCAGGCGGTGAGCGCGTTCCAGAATGATTCGTTCAACCTTACCGGAGCGGGCGAGCCTGCTTCCCTGGACGGTTTTCGCGCGTCCCAGGAATTTTTCCCGGCGCTGGGAGTTTCGCCCGCCTTGGGGCGCACTTTCACAACGGAGGAAGATCGGCCCGGCCATGAATTCGAAGTGATCCTCAGCGACTGGTTGTGGCGCGAGCGATTTTCGGCCGACCGCAATATTTTAGGGCGAACCGTAGAGTTGAACGGATCCGCTTACACGGTGGTGGGTGTAATGCCCGCAGGCTTCGCGTTTCCGCGCGCCGAAGAAATGCCCAGCACTTTCAATTTCCCTAGCGAGCCACAGTTATGGGTGCCCCTCGCAATTCCCGAGGAGCCACGACCCGGCCCCTCCGAACTCGCGGTGATCGCGCGGCTGAAACCCGGCGTGACAATTCCGCAAGCGCAAGCCGCGATGAATTTGATCACCAAACACGTGGAGGTGCAGGATCACCGCTATGTGGGCTGGTTCAACACGCGCGTGGTTCCGCTGCAGCGGCAAGTAGTTGGCGATACGCGGCGTCCATTGCAGCTGATGCTGGGCGCGGTGTGTATCGTGCTGCTGATTGCCTGCTCGAACGTGGCGAATTTGCTGCTCACGCGCTCGCTTGCGCGCCGCCGTGAATTTACCGTGCGCGCGGCGCTGGGCGCTGGGCGCGCGCGATTGGTTCGCCAGCTGCTGACGGAAAGCCTGCTGATTTCCATAACAGCGGGAGCGGTGGGAATTTTGATCGCGAATGCGGGAATTTATTTCGTGAAAACCCTGGGCCCGTCAAATATTCCGCGCCTGCGCGAAGTGACGCTGGACTTCCCCGTGCTGGCGTTCGCGCTGGGAATTTCGCTGGCTACAGGAGTTCTTTTTGGGCTCGTTCCGGCAATTGCTGCCGCGCGCGAGAATCTGGTGGACTCGCTGAAAGAAGGCAGCCAGAAGTCTGGAGGCAGCCGGCTGAGCCCGAGGCTGCGGAATGCTCTGCTGGTTTCACAGGTGGCGTTGGCATTGGTGCTGGTCATTTCTGCCGGGCTGCTCACGCGCACGTTTTTTCAGTTGCTCGGCGCGGACGGCGGATTCAATGCAGCGCACGTTCTGACGTTCCAGATGCCGCTGCCAGCTTTGAAATATGCGGAGCAGGACCACATCGTCACGCTGTTCGGAAACGTGCTGCAACGCTTGCGAGCGATTCCCGGCGTGCAGTGCGCGGGAATCGGCGAGGCTGTTCCGCTGGGCGGCGAGGGCGAAAGCACAGTGATTCGTGTTCCGGACCATCCGGCCGCGAGCCAAAAAGAAATGCCCTTCGCGTTTTTCACGGTTATTTCTCCGGGATATTTTTTGGCGATTGGCACTCCGCTGCTGCGGGGGCGCGATTTTCTGGAAACGGACACCACGGATTCCATGCCCGTGGCGATTGTGAACGCGACGATGGAGAAAAAATACTGGCCGAACGACGGCGCCATCGGCAAACAAGTGGGACCCGGGAGCACACGCTATCCGCTGCTGACGATTGTGGGAGTGGTTCCGGACGTGAAGCACACCTCCCTCCGCGAAGAGCCAGCGCCGGAAATGTACGTGCTGTACAACCAAAAGCCGTGGCCTTCGATGCTGGATATGCGTGTGGCGCTGCGGACGAAGGCCGATCCGGCAAGCGTGACCGAAACCGTGCGCGAAAATATTCATGCGACCGATCCTGATTTGCCACTCGCTAAGGTCGCAACATTAAATACGCTGGTGAATGATTCGATGTCGCAGCCGCGATTTTCTGTTTTGTTGCTGGGATCCTTCGGCGTGCTGGCGCTGCTGCTCGCTTCAATTGGAATGTACGGAGTGATTTCGTATTCGGTGCTGCAGCGCACGCAAGAAATTGGCATCCGCATGGCGCTGGGCGCGCAACGGCGCAAAGTTTTTGGCATGGTGTTGGGCCAGGGCGCGCGCCTCGCAGGCTTGGGGATTGCAATTGGCCTGGTCGCGGCGCTCAGCGTGACGCGCCTGATGGCTAACTTCTTGTACGGCGTTCGACCGACCGACCCGCTTACGTTTGCCGGCGTATCGCTGCTGTTGTTGGGAATCGCGCTGTTGGCATGTTATTTGCCGGCGCGGCGCGCGACGCGGGTTGATCCGATGGTGGCGCTGAAGTACGAATGATCGCGCGTGCGTTTGCAGGAATCGTACGAACGAAGCAGGAGGAAGTATGACGCTTGGGAACCGGCTGCGTTCCTGGCTGCAGGCAATTCTGCAGCGCTCTCACATGGAGAGCGAAATGGATGCGGAACTGCGGTTCCACATGGAGGCGTACGCCGAGGACTTGGTCCGCGGCGGCGTGCCACGGGAAGAAGCGTTGCGCCGCGCGCGGCTGGAATTTGGCGGGATCGAGACTGCGAAGGAAGAGTGCCGCGAAGCGCGTGGCATGCACTTCGCGGAAACTTTGCTACAAGATTTGCGTTATGGGCTGCGCACGATGCGACGCGCGCCGGGATTCACGCTGACCGCGGTGCTTGCCCTGGCTCTCGGAATCGGCGCGAACACCGCGATCTTCAGCGTAGTGAATGCCGTGTTGCTGCGGCCGTTGCCGTATGATCAGCCCGACCGCCTGATGCAGGTCTGGCACACTCCGCCGCAAAAAAGCTTTCCCGGCATGCCGATTTTCACCGTCTCGCCTGCCAATTTCCTCGACTGGCGCGCGCAAAACCACTCCTTCGAGGGCATGGCGGCCTATGGATTCGGCCGCTACACGATTACCGGCAGCGGCCATCCGGAAACAATTCGCATGGTAGCCGCGACGAACGGCTTGCTTTCGATCTTGCGCGCGCAGCCGCTGCTGGGCCGCGGATTTCTTGACGCCGAATATGAGCCGGGCCATGAACACGAAGTTCTGCTGAGCTACGGACTGTGGCGCAGTTACTTCGCGGGAAATCCCGAAGTCGTCGGCAAAAATATTCAGCTCAACGCGCAAACATTCACGGTGGTCGGCGTCATGGGGCCGGAGTTCGACTTCCCCATCTCCAGCAATCCGGACGATCGCGCTCAGATGTGGAAGCCTATGGCTTGGACCGATCAAGAGCGCGCGGTTCGCGACAACCGCAATTATGGAGTGATCGCCCGACTGAAAGCGGGCGTCACTTTGCAGCAGGCGCAGGCAGAACTGGATGCCATTTCCAACCAGCTGGCGCAGGATTATCCCAATGACGACAAGGGCTGGGGCGCGATTGCCATCCCAATGCGCGATGATCTGGTGAGCGACGTGCGGCCGGCGTTGCTGATTTTGCTTGGCGCCGTTGCGCTGGTGTTGCTGATTGCGTGCGCGAACGTCGCAAACTTGATGCTGGCCCGAGCATTTTCGCGGCGCAAGGAAGTCGCGGTGCGCACTGCGTTGGGCGCCACTCGCCGCCGTTTGTTGCAGCAAGCGCTTTCGGAGACGCTCCTGCTCGCGGTTGCGGGAGGGACGCTGGGCTTGGTGTTCGCGCACTTCGGCGTGATCTTGATCGTGAAATTCCTGGCGCAGCGGCTGCCGCGGTCCAACGAGATCGCGCTGGACGGCTGGGTCCTGGCGTTCACGTTAGCCATTTCACTGCTGACCGGATTTGCCGCCGGTTTGTTGCCGGCCCTGCGCATGGCCAAAGCGGATCTGAATGAGGCGTTGAAACAAGGCCTCGGCCGCACCGCCGTGGATTCTGGCGGCAGTCGCACGCGCAACGTGCTGGTGGTATCCGAAGTGGCGCTTTCGCTGATGCTGCTGATTGGCGCCGGTCTGCTGATTCGCAGCTTGTGGGCATTGCATCATGCGAATCCTGGCTTCGACCCAAGTCGCGTGGTCACCATGGCGGTCGCGATTCCGCCGGGGAAGTTCGCGGAACCCCAGCAGCAGATCGGTTACTTCGGCCGAGTTCTGGAGCACGTTCGCAGCTTGCCCGGCGTGCAATCAGCCGGGCTCATTGACAGTCTGCCGCTGAGCGATGACGGTTCACACCAGCCTATTTCCGTGGAAGGGCGGCCGCCCGCGCCCATGGCCGACCTGCCGGAAGTGGATGTGCGCCTCATCAGCCCCGGGTATATGAGCGCGATGCATATACCGCTCTTGAATGGACGTGACACAGATGACTCTGACGTAGCTGGGCGGCCCGGCGCGGTGCTGATCAGCGAATCCATGGCCAAATCCTTGTGGCCAAATGAGGATGCCGTCGGCAAACATCTCACGCTTTATTTCTTTCCAGATGTGCCGCGCGTGGTGGTGGGCGTGGTGGCCGACGTGAAGATGACTGCCATGAGCGAAACGCGGCCCGTGCCGACCCTCTACTTTCCGCTCGCGCAACTATCGCCGGTGAGAGGCGCGGCGTGGCGCTCAATTCCGATGAGTCTTGCGGTGCGCACCAACGCGGCGCCGCTCAGCGTGCTTCCGGCAATTACTGGCGCTATCCGCGAGACGGATGGGGATGTGCCGCTGCTGAATATTCGCACCATGGACGATTCGGTGTCCGCGTCTTTGTCGCCGGAACGATTCACCATGCTGTTGCTGGGCGCGTTCGCCGGGTTGGCGTTGCTGCTCGCGGTGGTGGGGATTTACAGCGTGATGAGCTATTCGGTTTCGCGGCGCACGAATGAGATTGGAATTCGCGTTGCGCTGGGGGCGAGCCGTGGCGATGTGCTGCTGTTGGTGGCACGGCAAGCAATGTTGCTGGCGCTGATTGGTTCGGCCATCGGCATTGCGGGCGCGCTATCGCTTTCGCGACTAATGGCCAGCCAGTTGTACGGCGTGCAGCCGACCGACCCAATCACTTTCATTTCGGTCGCGGCGCTGCTGATGATCGTCTCGCTCGCGGCGAGTTACTTACCTGCGCGCCGTGCGATGCGCGTCGAGCCGATGGCCGCTTTGCGCTACGAATGATCGCGGAGGCCGGCCGTCGCGTCAGGCGGATGATGCCACGAGTTTCACCGCAGCTAAGCCTTCGATGATGCGATCGAGACTGCGCTCGTTGCCGACGGCCAATCGGACGTAGCGAAGCGCTGCGGGCCCACCGTTTCCGTAACGCGCGCCGGAACCAATCAGCACGCCCTTGGATTCGCATGCTGCACAGAAAGTGTTCGCGTCCGTGCGCTGCGGTAGCTCAATCCAGCAATGAAACCCATTGCGATGCGCGCGGATGTTGAGGCCGGTGAGGCTGCTGGAGATTAGCGCTTGGCGTTCACGTCCGAGCGCTTGTTTTTCAGCGATCAGCCGCGACACCGTGCCATCCAGAATCAGCGACGTGAGTGCATCGCCGAACAGCAGCGATGTGCCGCTGTTCAGCTGTGCAATTACATTTTCGGCATTTGCGGACAGGCGCTCCGGAATCAGCAGAAAGGCGACCCTCAGCTCTGGAGATATTGGCTTCGAGAAACTGAAAATATAAAAGCTCAATTCCGGAACGAGGAAGGAGATCGGAGCAGGTCCGTCCGGCTCCAAGAAACGATACGCGTCATCTTCGATGAGAAACAGACTGTGCTGGCGAATGATGTTTGCGAGAGCGAGCCTTCTGGCGGGCGACATGACCGTGCCGAGAGGATTATGAACCGTCGGCATAAGGTACACCGCCTTCACACCGTGCAGCTTGGCAGCTTCGGCGAGTGCTTCGGGTATTATGCCGTCGTCGTCACCGGCGCAGGCGATCAGCTTGATGCCGCGTTCTGCAGCCATCGCGCGAAAATGCGGATACGTGAGTTCATCAACCGCGATCGCGGCGTCTTGCAGAGACGCGCTTGCCAGCGCGATAGCTATTCCGGCATGACCACCCGCGCACAATAAGACGCGGTTGGCGGGAACGGTGAAATCCTGCCGAGACAAGTATGACGCTGCAACTTTGCGATGTTTCGCGGTACCCGCAAAGGTTGTTTCGGACTGCTGCGCAATCGGTTCCGCGCTGTGTTTCCTTAGCGCCGCTGCAATCAGCGCGGCCTCTGTGCCGAGCAACGGATAGTTGAATTGAAGATCGATCACGATGAAAGAATTCCTCCCATCCATCCGACGAAAGCTGCCTGCAAGGCATAATATATCAGCGCAATGACGGTCGTCGCCCACGGCTGCCCCGGCGCATAATATTCAGAGAGGCAAATTGGACGGGCGAGCATAATCTCCAGAAGAAAAACGAAACCAGGGGCGCGGAAAAATCATCTGAAGGTTTATGACTATGAAAAAAGTGAAACTTGGTTCGCAGGGCGCGGTCGTCTCCCGCATGGGGCTCGGCTGCATGGGGATGAGCGACTTCTACGGCGAGAGGAATGACGAAGAATCCGCCGCAACGATTTTGCGCGCACTCGATCTGGGCGTCACGTTTTTGGATACGGCGGACACCTACGGAATCGGCGACAACGAGGAGCTGATCGGCAAGACGATTCGCGGACGCCGCGATGAAGTATTTCTCGCGACGAAGTTTGCCAACATCCGCACCAAGGCGGAGCCGAATCGCTGGTCCCTCAGCGGCAAGCCGGAATATGTGCGCCAGGCCTGCGATGCTTCTCTGAAACGGCTGGGCGTGGACCACATTGATTTGTACTACCAGCATCGCGTGGACCCGCAAACCCCGATCGAAGAAACGGTGGGCGCGATGGCGGAACTGGTGAAGGCTGGAAAGGTGAAGTATCTGGGACTTTCCGAGGCGTCGCCGGCGACGATTCGGCGCGCGCACAAAGTGCATCCGATCACGGCGCTGCAAACGGAATATTCGCTTTGGGAACGTCACGTGGAGGCGCAGATTTTGCCGACGGTGCGCGAACTGGGAATTGGCTTCGTGCCATACAGCCCGCTGGGACGCGGATTCCTAACCGGTGCAATCACGAAGAAGAGCGACTTGGTTGAGACGGATTCGCGCGCGACGCGCATGCCGCGGTTCGCGGGCGAAAACCTCGATAAGAATCTGGTGCTGATCGAGCGCGTGCGCGCGATTGCCGAGCGTAAGGGCGTGAAACCTGGGCAGCTGGCGCTGGCATGGGTGCTGGCGAAGGGGGAGGATCTGGTGCCGATCCCCGGAACCAAGCGCCGGAAATATCTGGAAGAGAACGCAGCGGCGGGAGACATCAAGCTGACTCCGGCAGAAGTGGCTGAACTGGAAGCCGCCGTGCCGCACACTGAAATCGCGGGCGAACGTTATGCAACACCAGCCATGAACGCGATTGATCGGTAAATTTAGCCCGCGGCGAAGAACGCAAGCCTGCTTGTTTGACAATTAGAGCGGAGGCCGGTAGTTTGTTTCGCGTATTCTTGCGTTCGCTGCGCCGGACAGCGATAATTGAGGGGTATTTAAAGTAACGGTCGGCCAGTTGATGAAAAACTTGTTAACCAGACCCAGCCTTCAAATCGCAACGATCGTGCTGCTGCTGTTCGCGGTGACGGGATTGTCAACGCTCGCGAAAAACAGCCAGTATTTTTCAAACTCCAATCCTGCGCATTACCTCAACATTTCAAACAAGATGAAGGGTGCTCCGGCTCCGGCGCTCTTGGAGCGAGCGCCGCTCTATCCGATCGCGAAGGTTGTTCCATCACAACCATGCGCTCCCGTGAATCAAGGCGTCGAGGAGATTTCGCTTCCCTCGCCCTCGATTGGAGTCACGGTTTCGATTCAACATCGCTCTCCCCCGCCCTCGCGATCCTAACAGTACTTCGTTTCCAAATAATCCTTAGCTTGACCATTTGGTTCACTGGGCCCTGGCTGTCATCACGTTTCATCCGGTCCTCGCCGAAACAGGGCTACCGTGAATCCGGAGCTTTCGCTGCCCGAGCTGGGCGGCCTTTGCCAGAAGTGTCCGCTGCAATTTTTAATAGAATGTTTTATACGGATGACGAGGTGAAGGGATGCACACGCAAAACAGAAGCCCGTACATCGCATTGCTCATATCTAGCGCGCTGCTGGCTCTGCTGCTTCCAGGTTGCGGAAACGGCCGCACGGCCGAAGACGCTGCGCATGCGCCGACTGCTCCCGTGGTAAAGGTGGCCCGGCGCGATCTTTCGAATACGCTGGAAATCGCTTCGGAATTCGAGCCGCTGCAGGAAATCGAGGTGTACGCAAAGGTTTCCGGCTATATCAAGAAGCTATACGTGGATTGGGGAACACACGTCAAACAGGGGCAACTCCTCGCCGAACTGGAAATCCCCGAGTTGCAGCAGCAATTACAACAAGATGAGGCGAGCGCTCGCCGCAGCGATCAGGATCTATCGCGCGCCCGCGAAGAACTCAACCGCGCGCAATCCGCCTACACCGTCGCGCACCTCACTTACTCCCGCCTGGCGGGCGTGCAAAAGGTCCGGCCCGAACTGGTGGCGCAGGAGGAAGTTGACGCCGCGCAAGGCAAGGACCTCGAAACCGACGCAGGCGTTTCCTCCGCGAAGGACGCAGTATCTGCCGCCGAGCAGGGATTACTCGCGGCGAAAGCCGCGCTCGGCAAAGACCAGGCGCTGTTCGGATATTCGCGCATCACCGCGCCCTTCGACGGCGTGGTTACGCAAATCTATGCCTACACCGGCGCGTTGCTTCCCGCGGGAACTTCTTCGAACAAGGGCGACCTGGCTTTGTGCCAGCTTTCACAGAACAATGTTTTACGCTTGGTGATTCCCGTGCCGGAAAGAGCCGTCCCCGACATTCACGTGGGAGACAACGTGGATATCGAGGTGTCTGGGGCGAACAATTCATTTACCGGGCAGATCGTGCGCTTTTCCGATCAAATCGAAACGCAAACTCGCACGATGCACACGGAAGTCCAGGTCCCCAACCCAAAATATCTGCTTGTCCCTGGGATGTATGCCTCGGTGAAAATTCCACTGCACTCCGCTTCCAACGTTCTAAGTGTCCCGGTGCAGGCCGTGGAATCCACGGGCAGCGGCGCCGGCACGGTGCTTTTGGTAAACGCCGCGAATCGCGTGGAACAGCGGGAGGTGAAACTGGGAATTCAGACCGCGACAGCAGCGGAAGTGCTGTCCGGTTTGCAAGAAAACGACAGCGTCATCTTCGGGGAACAGAACCAATTCAAGGTAGGCGAACTTGTCTCCCCTCGGACGGTTGCTGCTCCGGGAATGGAGTAAAACTTAAATGCCTACATTTTCCATACGACATCCTTACTTCATCATCGTACTTTGCCTGTTGGTCTGCGTGCTCGGTCTGACGGCCCTGGTGCAAATGCCCGTGGATATGTTTCCTCCCATCAATATTCCCGTGGTACTGGTGGCCACGTTTTATAACGGAATGCCGCCCGAGCAAATTGAAGCCGACATCACCGACACCTTCGAACGATTTTTCACGCTGGGCAGCGGGATCGATCACATGGAATCCCGTTCCATGGCCGGCGTAAGTTTGATCAAAATCTATTTTCAGCCTGGCTCCGATGCCAATGCGGACGTTACCCAAATTTCCAATCTAGCGATGGCGGATTTGCGGCGTCTTCCGCAGGGCACGCTGCCACCCGTGGTGTTGAAAGTGGACGCGTCCAGCCTTCCTGTGTGCTTGTTGACCGTAGAAGGCCAGGGCCTGAGCGAAACACAGCTGCATGATTATTTGCAGTTCAGCATTCGCAATCAAATTGCAGGTGTTCCCGGCGCTACGATCCCGCCGCCCTACGGCGGACGCTACCGGCAGATCATGGTGGATGTGGACCCGCTGAAGCTGCAGGCGCACGAACTGAGTCCCATGGACGTAGTTCGCGCCATTGATCAATCAAACCTGATCCTGCCCGCGGGCGACGTACGGATCGGTCCAATGGACTACAACATTTATACCAACGCGCAGGTAGCGAATGCGGAAGCTATCAACGGCATCCCCTTGAAAACGGAAGGCGAGAGGTCCGTATTTGTTTCCGACATCGGAAAAGCCGTGGATAGCTCGTTTTTGCAATACAACATCGTGCGCGTGAACGGACAGAAATCCGTGTACGTTCCAATTCTGAAGCAGGGCGGCGATACCAACACCATCGCCGTAGTGGAGGGCATCCGCGACGCGATCAAAACTCTTCGCGATATTCCCGCCCAGCTGAAAACACACGTCGTTTTCGACCAATCTGTATTCGTGAAAGGCGCTATCGGCACGGTGCTGCGCGAAGGCGGAATTGGCGTGTTTCTTACGGCCATTATGATCTGGGTTTTCCTGGGCAGCTTTCGCGCGACGGCTGCGGTGTTCCTCTCTATTCCGCTTTCCGTGATGATCACTTTTTTTGTTCTGCATTCGGCCGACAGGACCATTAACAGCATGGTCCTCAGCGGCCTGGCCCTGGCTTTTTCACGCCTGATTGACGATTCCGTCGTCGTCCTGGAAAATATTTACCGCCATCTGGAAGAGGGTGAAGATCCCAAGACGGCGGCTATCAACGGCGCGAATGAAGTGGCGTTGCCGGTGTTGGCTATCATGCTTGTTGCGGTGGTGGTGTTTTTCCCGGTCACTTTCCTTTTCGGCGTGAGCAAATATCTGTTTTCCGCGCTAGCACTCGCCGTGGTCATTGCACTATTCGCTTCCTATTTCGACGCCGTCACCGTCGTGCCGCTTTTCTGCGCGTATTTTCTGAAGGTGGTCCACAGCTCCGGGGAAGAATCGGTGAGTGCGCGTAAATCGTGGAGCCAGCGGTTCCACGAAGGATTTAATGGCCGCTTCGAACGAATGTTGGATGTTTACGAGCGCTGGGTACGCAAAGCGCTGGAGCGTCCTCGCGAAGTTGTGTGGGGTTTCGTGATTTTCTTTGTTCTGTGCTTTGCGCTCACACCTTTGATCGGCGTCGCCTTCTTTCCGCGCAGCGATGCCGGCCAGTTCGTCATCAACGTCAAAGCGCCCACCGGCACGCGCATCGAAGTCACCAACGATTACATCAAACAGGTCGAAGAAATCATCCGCAGTACCGTCAAACCTTCGGACCTCAACACCATCGTTTCCAACATCGGCGTTTTCCCCGACCTCTCCGCGCTGTTCACCCCTAACTCCGGCATGCATACTGCCACCGTGAATGTGGGGCTCACCGAAGATCACAGCGTCAGCAGTTTTGTTTACATGCAGCGGGTGCGCGAGCAATTGGCAAAAAAGCTTCCGCAGTTGCGCACTTATTTTCAATCCGGAGGCCTGGTGGATTCCGTCCTAAACCAAGGCATGCCCGCTCCAATTGACGTCCAGGTGAGCGGAATGGATTTGAAAGCCAGCGACGCTTTGGCCCAGAATCTGGCGCGCGAAATTCAGAAAGTGCCAGGCGTGTCTGACGTGTACATTCCGCAAGATATGGACTATCCAGCGTTGCAACTCACCGTCAATCGGGAACGCGCCAGCCAACTCGGCCTGAGCCCCCAGGAAATCGTGGACAATGTGATTACGTCGCTCACGTCCGACGTCATGATCGCGCCCAGCTATTGGGTCGATCCCAAGACCGGCAACAATTATTTCGTCAGCGTGCAGTATCCGGAAAATCAGGTGAAGTCCATTGAGGATTTGAAGGCGATGCCGCTGCACTCTCCGAATCTGAAAATGCCGACCTTCCTCAGCCAGGTCGCCGACGTCACCCGGATTCAAACGCCGACCGAAGTGGACCACTATCAATTGCAGCGCACGTTCGATATATACGTGGCGCCCACAGGCGAAGACATCGGCGATCCAGCAAAAGCAATTTCCAAAATCATCGCCAACACTCAAATTCCGCCGAACATCCGCATCGATGTGCGCGGGCTGGTGGTCACCATGGAATCCTCGTTTCGCAGTTTCGCACTGGGGCTGTTGCTGGCGATTTTGCTCGTATATTTGATTCTGGTCGCGCAATTCGCTTCGTTTACCGATCCGTTCTTGATCGTGCTGGCCGTTCCCACCGGCCTCGTCGGCGTGATCTTCACCCTGGCCTTCACCGGAACCACTCTGAACATTCAATCGCTGATGGGCATCGTGATGCTGCAGGGCATGGTCGTTTCCAATAGCATCCTTATCGTGGATTTTGCGAACGTGCTGCGCGGTCAGGGCCGCACGTTGATCGAAGCGGTGGCGCAATCCTGTCGCATTCGGCTTCGCCCCATCCTCATGACTTCGCTCGCCACCGTCGTCGGACTGCTGCCGATGGCCTTCAAACTGGAAACTGGCAGCGAAGCATATGCGCCGCTGGCGCGCGTGATCATCGGGGGATTAATTTCGTCCATCATTCTCACTATCTTCGTCGTGCCCGCAGCATACCTTTTGATTTATCAGCGGCGACCGGCTACGAGTTTGCAGGTATCGCCCGAGGAGGCGCATTGATGTCCCCGCGTCATTTTATTGGGTATTTTTTCGCGTTCGCCCTGATGGCCGTCGCGTGTTCAGCGCAAGGAACTCAGAAGTTGTCTCTCGCCGATGCCGAGAATATAGCGATACAGAATCATCCGCAGATTCAAGCGGCAGGCTACCTGGCGGCTGCCGCGCAAGCTCAGGTGACCGAAGCGCGTTCCGCTTATTACCCGCAGGCAGTCGGCAGTCTTACTGGCGCGGAGGCGGAAAACAATAGTCGTGTTTCCGCCGGCGCCTTGAATAACCCGATTATTTTCGACCGCTACGCAAACGGCGTCAGCGTCGGGCAGCTGGTCACCGACTTCGGCCGGACTCATGAATTGGTGAAGAGCTCCAGTCTGCACGCGCAGGCTCAGACGGAGAATGTGACCACTTCACGCGCGGACGTGTTGCTGAATGTTGACCGGTCATATTACTCGGTGTTGCGAGCACAAGCGGTCCTGAGGGTGGCGGAAGAAACTGTAAAAAATCGTCAGCTGGTATCCGATCAAATTACTGCTTTGGAGAAAAACAAGCTGAAGTCGGGATTGGACGTGAGTTTTGCCAACGTGGATCTGGCTGAGGCGCAATTGCTGCTCATCCAGGCGCAGAACGGAGTGGAGGCGTCGTACGCGGACCTTTCCGCAGCGCTGGGCTACGCAGACGAAAAAACGTTCACGTTGTCGGAAGAAGCGCTGCCGCCCGCACCGACGCCAGATGTTTCCGGACTAATATCGCAAGCGATGCAAAATCGGCCGGAGCTGATCAGCCGGCGCCTCGATGTTCGTTCAGCGCAAAGCTACGCAACCGCTGAACGAGATTTGTGGTTTCCTACGATCTCCGCAGTGGGCGTCGCGGGATTGGCGCCTGTTCATGAAGAGCAGCTGGGAAGCCGGTATGCCGCGGGTGGCTTTAACGTGAACATTCCGCTGTTCAACGGGCACCAGTTTGGCGCCCTGCGCGCGGAGGCGAACGCGCAAGCGCAGGCCCAGGAGCAGTATCTTCGGGACCTGCAGAACGGGATTGTCCGCGAAGTTCACAAGGCGTGGCTGGAAGCCAACGCAGCGTTCCAGCGTCTTTCCGTGACGCAGCAACTCTTCAGCCAGGCTTCCCAGGCCCTCGATCTGGCACAGCAGCGCTATAAGCTCGGCCTGAGTTCCATCATCGAGTTGAGCCAGGCGCAGCTGAATATGACGCAGGCTGAACTCGCGCAAGCCAGCGCCAAGTATGACTACGAAGCCGCAATTTCGGTGTTGAACTACCAAATCGGCACTACCCATTGATAAGTAACAAACAATCGCCAAGCGTTGGTTCTAAGTCCCGCTAAGCTAACCTCGCGTGGAACTACTGGCGGAAGACGATTTTCCGTTGGCTGCTGGCGTGGTTTTGTCTCCGATACCAGATATGAAGGCTTGCTGAACGCGGTTGAAACTGCGTCCACGCAGCACAGCGGTGACAATCGTTCGAGTTGCCTGAGGATCGCTGAGCCGCACGTAGCGGCAAGCGACGCTGCGATCAATAGCCATTTCAGGGACGAGTGAGACGCCGACACCCGCCGCAACCATTCCCAGAAGACTGCTGAATTGTCCACTTTCAAACGCAATGTGGGGCGTGATGCGGGCGCGCGTGCAGGTGTCAATACTGAGATCGCGGAAACAGTGGCCGTCGCGCAGCATGACGAACGATTCTCCGCGGAGATCTTTGAGAGCGAGCGATTTTGCGGAGGCGCGCGGATGGTGTGCGCTCAATGCCGCAAAGAGCGGCTCGGTTCGGATGGGGAATAACTCCAGCTCCTTGTGGCGCAGCGGGAGGGCGAGAATTGCCACGTCAATCGAGAGGTCGCGCAAACCTTCTATCAGGACCGCAGTGGTTTCTTCAACGATGCGCAGTTTCGCGTCGGGGTATTTTTTGGCGAAACGGGCCGCGTAATTCGGCATCAGATAGGGCGCCACAGTGGGAATGACGCCGGCGGCGACGCTGCCGCGAAGGTCTGTATTCTGATCGGCAGCAGTGGAGCGCGCCGCCTCCATTTGTTCCAAGATCGTGCGGGCGCGAGGAATGAAAGCGCGACCTGCTTCGGTGAGGCGAATGCTGCGGCCCAGGCGGTCGAAGAGCTTGGCACCCAGCTCTTCTTCGAGCTTCAGCACCTGCTGCGAGAGCGAGGGCTGCGTAATCTGGCAGCGCTCCGCGGCGCGGCTGAAGTTGCCCGTGTCCGCGATGGCGCAAACGTATCGGAGCTGATGAAATTCCATAGGGTATGCCTATACCTAAAATGGGAGATTGGTATTGGAACTATCTCCCATTTGGATGTTAGTTTAGTTTGGTCGAAATCGCAGCATGGATTTCGATGGACTTACTCGGCTGAATTTTAAAGTGTGAAGGAGAATACGCATGGCTTCCGAAGCGAAGTGCCCGTTCCATCATAGCAGCGCCGCGAACCCCACAAACCGTGACTGGTGGCCGAACCAGTTGAATCTGAATCTGCTCGCACAGCACTCATCGCTGTCTGATCCGATGGGCAGAAATTTTAACTACGCAGAAGAGTTCAAAACTCTCGACTACAACGCGCTGAAGAAGGATCTGGCGGCGTTGATGACCGATTCGCAGGACTGGTGGCCTGCGGACTTCGGCCATTACGGACCGCTATTTATTCGCATGGCGTGGCACAGCGCCGGAACGTACCGCATTGGTGACGGTCGTGGAGGCGGCGGCCGAGGTCAGCAGAGATTCGCGCCGCTGAACAGTTGGCCGGATAACGTGAACCTGGATCGCGCGCGCCGCCTGTTGTGGCCAATCAAACAAAAATATGGCAAGAAAATTTCCTGGGCCGATCTGATGATTCTGGCGGGCAACGTCGCGCTGGAAACGATGGGCTTCAAGACTTTCGGCTTTGCCGGCGGACGCCCGGACGTGTGGGAACCGGACCTGGATGTGAACTGGGGACTGGAAACGACCTGGATGGGAACGGAGAAACGTTATTCGGGTGATCGCAACCTCGCAAATCCTTTGGGCGCTACGACGATGGGTCTGATTTATGTGAACCCCGAGGGCCCGGAAGGCAAACCCGATCCGCTGGCGGCAGCGAAAGATATCCGCGAGACTTTCGCGCGCATGGCCATGAATGACGAAGAGACCGTCGCTTTGATCGCAGGCGGCCACAGCTTCGGGAAAACCCACGGAGCCGGACCCGGCGCGCACTTGGGCAAAGAACCGGAAGGCTCGGCGATCGAGGAGCAGGGACTGGGCTGGTCGAGCGCCTACGCCACTGGTATCGCGGGTGACGCAATTACCAGCGGCCTGGAAGTGACGTGGAGCAGCACGCCGACGAAATGGAGTAACAGTTTCTTCGAACACTTGTTCAAGTACGAGTGGGAACTTACCAAGAGCCCGGGCGGCGCGCATCAGTGGAAGCCGAAGGGCAACAACGGTGCTGGTACGGTTCCGGACGCGCATAATCCGTCGAAGCGCCACGAACCGGCGATGCTGACCACCGATATCTCGTTGCGAGTCGATCCCGTGTACGAAAAAATCTCGCGGCGCTTCTACGAGAATCCAGCTTTGCTTGCCGATGCATTCGCGCGGGCGTGGTTCAAGTTGACGCATCGCGACATGGGACCGCGCGCACGCTACCTTGGCCCGGAGGTTCCGAAGGAAGAACTGCTGTGGCAGGATCCAGTTCCAGCGGTAAATCATCCGGTGGTTGACGACAAAGATGTGACTGCTCTGAAGGCGAAGATTCTCGCGTCGGGGCTCACGGTTTCGCAACTGGTCTCGACTGCTTGGGCGTCGGCGTCCACCTATCGCGGGTCGGACAAGCGCGGTGGCGCAAACGGCGCGCGCATACGTCTTGCGCCGCAGAAAAATTGGAAGGTCAATCAGCCCGAACAGCTGCAGAAAGTTCTAAAGGCGCTGGAAAAGATTCAGAGCGAATTCAACGGCTCGCAGACTGGTGGCAAGAAAATCTCGCTGGCCGACTTGATCGTCCTCGCGGGTGGCGCAGGCGTCGAGCAGGCGGCGAAAAATGCGGGCGTCAGCGTGACCGTTCCCTTCTCTCCAGGGCGCACCGACGCTTCGCAGGAGCAGACTGACGTGCAATCTTTCGCGGTGCTGGAACCGGCTGCCGACGGCTTCCGGTCTTACCGCAACGGAAACGCTGGCGCAACAGCCGAGGTGGAACTGCTCGATAAGGCGCAGCTCCTGACGCTCACGGCGCCGGAACTCACCGTGCTTATCGGTGGAATGCGGGTGCTGAACACCAACCACGGGCAAACCAAGTTCGGCGTCTTCACCAAGAAGCCGGAGGCGTTGACCAACGATTTCTTCATCAACTTGCTCGACATGCGCACGGCGTGGAAGGCGACCTCCGATGCGAACGATACGTTTGAAGGACGGGATCGCAAGACGGGCGAAGTCCGCTGGACGGCAACGCGAGCCGATCTCATCTTCGGCTCGAACGCTCAACTTCGGGCGCTGTCGGAAGTCTATGGCAGCTCCGACGCGCACAAAAAGTTCGTCCAAGACTTCGTTGCCGCCTGGACCAAAGTAATGAACCTCGATCGCTTTGACCTCGCCGCGGCCCGAAGCGCGGCGTGAGGGCGATAAATCGGCTGACGCGCGCAAACTAGATTTCGGTGCGCGCGTTGAAGTGAAAGGTTGCGGCAGCCTCAGTGCGTGCGGTGCTATTCGTATCGCAGGGCGATCATCGGGTCGACGCGGGTGGCGCGGCGGGCCGGGAAATAAGACGCTGCGACGGCAATCAGCGTCAGGACAAGCGACACCGCAATAAACGTAACGGGATCGTACGCGCTGATGCCGAAGAGGAAGCTTTGCAGCAGGCGTGTGAGAGCAAGAGCTGCTGCCAGGCCAACGGCCACGCCAAAGAGCGCGAGCCGCAACCCTTCGCCAACGATGATGCGGAATACATCCTGGGGCTGCGCGCCCAGCGCCACACGAACGCCAATTTCACTGGTGCGCTGCGTCACCGTGTAAGACATCACGCCGTAAACGCCGACCGCCGCGAGCACCAGAGCGAGCATCGCAAGGATTCCGATGAGCCATGTACGAAAACGAGGCTGCGCCACGGTGGTGGCCATGTTTTCTTCCATGGTGCGAACTTTCACGAGCGGCTGATTGGGATCAATCTCCGCGAGTGCGCTGCGCAGTGCCGACGTCTGCAGCGTGGGATCACCTGCTGTGCGCATCACTACCGAAAGCTGGAACACCGGCAAAAGCAAATCCGCCTGCCGATAGGGCAAGTACATTTCCGCTTGCGGATCCGTGCCCAGGCCGAAGCGCACGTCGCCGACTACGCCGATAATTTCCATGGTCGGCACTTCCTGGTCCGGCAGCGCGCCGAGCTGCAGCCGCTTTCCGAGCGGATTTTCATTGTGGAAAAAAGTGCGAGCCATCGTGGCGTTAATGATCACGACGGCAGGCGCCTTATCATTATCCGCACGCGTGAAAAATCTGCCTTGCAGCAGCGGCACACCTATTGTCTCGAGATAATTCGGAGTGATGGTGCGGTACCCTGCCGCCACAAACTCATGCGGTGATTTCGGAGGACGTCCCGTGATGTTGAAGTGGATGATGGAACCGCCTCCGCTAACAGGAAGGAAAGAAGCCGCAGCGGCAGAGCGAACACCAGGGAGCGTCCTGGCGCGCTCGACCAGACGATCGAAAAACTGGTAGCGATCTTGCGGCTTGGCGTAGGCCGTTGGCGACAACGGAATGTCAGCGACCAGAAGATGATCGGGCTGAAAACCCGGCGGAACTTCTTGCAATCGGGAGAAGCTTCGCAGCAGCAGCCCAGACCCGACCAGCAGCAGCATCGCCAGAGCGATTTCCATCGCGACCAACGCTCCGCGCAGCACATGTTGGCCGGGGCCGGTCGTCGAGCCGCGCGAACCCTCATTGAGCGCTTCGCGCAAATCCAGCTTCGCCGTGCGCAGTGCCGGTACGATGCCGAAGAGCAATCCAGTGAGCAGCGAAACGACCGCAGTAAATGCCAGGACCCACGGATCCAATCCAATCGGCGCGCCAGGCGGGATGCTGTCTCCCGCGATCTTTGGCAGCAGTCCGATCGCGGCCCAAGCCACGATCACGCCAATGAGGCCGCCCGCCAGCGAGAGAAGCACGCTCTCAGTGAGCAGTTGCCGGATCACGCGGGCACGGCTAGCGCCCATCGCCGTGCGGATGGCGACTTCTCTGCCGCGAGAGGCTGCGCGAGCCAACAAGAGGTTGGCGACGTTGGCGCAGGCGATCAACAGAACAAAACTCACCGCGCCAAGCAGAAGCAGGAGCGCGGGACGCGAGTTCTGCACAATCTGGTCCTGTAGCCCGACAACATCCGCGCTGGTTCCCGTGTTGTAATCCGGATACTGCTGCTCGAGCCGCTTGGTGATTCCCACCATTTCCACACGCGCTTGTTCTCGGGATACGCCTGGCTTGAGCCGCGCCAGCGGAATGATGCCGGGATGCCAATTGCGATCGTCAGGGAGCGTTTTCGCCCAAGGCATGAAAGGCACGTACACATCGGCGGGCTGAAGAATCTGGAAGCCGTTCGGCAAGATACCAACGACGGTGTAGGGCTGCAGGTCCAGATTGATGGTTTTGCCGATGATATCTGCGGAGCCGCCGAAGCGACGTTGCCACAGGCCGTAGCTCAGCAACGCAACCGGCGTGCCGCCGGCGCGATCCTCCTCTGCGAGAAAAGTGCGGCCGATCTGCGCGTTGATTCCGAGCATTGAAAAAAGGCCCGCCGTGGCCATGCGGACATTGAGGCGCTCGGGCTCTCCGGCGCCCGTCAGTGTGATCGCGCCGCTGCGCGTCGCTTCCATCGCTTCAAACGAGTGGCTCTGGTCGCGCCAATCCAGATAATTTTCACGGGACGTGGAAATCACGGGAAAGGAACTTCTTTCAGCGATCAGAACCAGCCGGGATGGGTCGCGAAAAGGAAGCGGGCGAAGGAGCACGCCATTCACAATGCTGAAAATCGCCGTGTTCGCTCCGATACCCAGCGCCAGCGTGAGCACGGCGATTGCGGTGAAGCCAGGATTCTTGCGCAACGTGCGCGCACCGAAGCGCAGGTCCTGCATCAGTATCCGCATGCCACCTCCGGTGCCACAGCCAAGATGCAGAGTGGACTAATCGTACCGCGACTGAGATACGCTACTCCAATTCATCCGACTGCTCTAAGCAATTCCAAGCGGCTCGGTCTTGCTGGCCTTATAACCCGCGAAGAAAGTCGAGCATCGCTTTGTTGACCTCAGCGGGGCGCTCTTGCTGCGTCCAGTGGCCGCAACCCGGGAGCATCAGGGTGCCGCGCAGTTGTGGCACGAAGTACGCGAGGCTGGCAATTATCTGGTTCATGCCGCGGAAGCCCACCACCAGATCGCGGTCGCCGGCAATATAGAGCGCCGGCACGCTGACCCGAGCGTCGGCGAACCCGGCCAATAGTTCCCAGCCGAGATCAATGTTGCGATACCAGTTCAGCCCGCCGCGGAAACCGGTGCGCGTGAATTCTTCCACGTAATACGCTAGGTCCGCTTCGGTGAGCCACGGTGGAAGTGACGTCGGCTCCGCCAGGCGCGAAAGAAAACCGCCCTCGCGTGGCACCATGCCGACTTGCTGGCCGGAAGCAGCCGCGTTTTCCCGGCGCGGGGAATCGCCCGAAGCGGAATAGAGCAAAGTCCGGATGCTGCGCGAAACATCACGCTCGAGTTCCTTCTCTGCGACACCGGGAGTCTGAAAATACAGCTGGTAGAAAATTGCGTCGTCCGTTTGCGGCATCAGGCTGGTAGGACGTACGGGCGAGCGCGGCCAGAATGGCACGCTCAATCCGATCACCGCGGAGAAACGATCGGGACGCAGCAGCGCGGAATGCCAGGCGACAGGGGCGCCCCAGTCATGACCGGCGATCACAGCGGTATCTGCGCCGAGAGGGTCCAACAGGCCGATCATATCGCCTACCAAGTGAAGCAGCGTGTACTGCTCGATGGCCTCGGGACGATCGGTCTGGCCGTAGCCGCGCATGTCTGGCGCGACCGCGCGAAAGCCAGCTTCAGCGAGCGCTTGAAGTTGGTGCCGCCAGGAATACCACGATTCGGGGAATCCATGACACAACAGCACCAGCGGACCTGAGCCGCATTCGGCGATGTGCATGCGAATTCCGTTCGTTTCGATGAAGCGATGCTTGAGTTCAACCATCGTGCGGCCGATCGAAGACTGACGTTCCGCCGTGAGTGGTGCTCATCTTAGGATGCGAGTGAAGGCAAGTCAACGAAGCGCGACGACCTTGTCTTGCAAGCGCTGATTCCTGCATTGGCGGAGATGTCCGGTAACGCGACTATACGTCCAAGTGGAATTGGATTGGTAAACACAAGCGCATTTTTCGTTACTAATCCACTCGGAAACCCCAAACTGAAGCTGGATGAGCGCTTAGGCCTGTTCGCAACAGTTGATCCTGCAAGCGCCACACGAGAGCGAAAATCAAACCGAATTTTGCTTAGGACATTCGACTGGATTTCCGGCCAAACCTCCGTCTCGCGAAGCTTCCTCCCCGGTTTTGTGGTGACAGGCACGCTCCCGCGGGCTGGAGGTTGGCCTGAGCAGCCTCGCTTGACAAACTCCTACTTCTATCCTATATAGATAGAGTGTCTACTGTAGATAACCTACCTAACGACAGGCTCGAACTGCTTCAGGGAACTCTTGAAGTGCTAATTCTCCGTAGCCTCAAGCTACAGCCCAACCACGCCTATGGAGTCTCGCAGTTCCTGCAACAACAATCCGACAGCCAGTTTCTGGTGGACAACGGCTCACTGTACCCTGCACTCCAACGGCTGCTTCAGTGCGAGTGGATTTCCGCACAGTGGAAGACTTCGCCCAACGGGCGCCGCGCCCGTTATTACAGCCTGACGCCGGCCGGGCGCAAGCAACTGGTCAAGGCAACTTCGAAATGGAAGCGATTTGCGCTGGCCATGGCAAGGATTCTGGCACCGGAGGGCTGATCTCATGCGCCAATGGTGGTCGAAAGTTGCACGTGCGCTCGGAAGAAGGCGGAATCTCGCCAACGAACTGCAGCTGGAGATGGAGGCCCATCTTCAGTTCCTGATCGAAGAGAATCTGGAGCGCGGCATGCCGCCGGAAGAGGCGCGCGCCGCAGCGCGGCGCCACTTTGGGAACGCTGCCAGCGTGCGCGAGCGGAGCTATCAATCGTGGCAATTCCCTACGATTGAATCGTTTCTTCAAGACCTTCGCTTCGCGGCGCGAGGTATCTGGAGAGCACGCGTCTTCTCGTTCATCGTGATTCTCACCCTGGCTGTCGGAATCGGCGCGAACACCGCCATCTTTAGCGCGGTGTATGCCGTTCTTCTCAAACCGCTGCCTTTCCCTTCGGGCGAGCGTCTGGTGTGGCTCGGCGAGTCCTCCGCGAAAGCGAGCGGCATCAGCGTAACCTGGATCAATTTCGAGCACTGGCGGATGGAGAATCACTCCTTCGAGTCGATGGCTGCCTTCCAGAAGGCTGATCTGACGCTCACAGGTCGTGGTCAGGCCGTGCTCACACACGCTGGTGTCATCACGAACGAATTCTTTCGGTTGACCGGCTCTCGTCCAATACTGGGCCGACTGTTGACCGCGAGCGATGATGAACCGCGCTCTGTTGCGACGGTTGTGGTGACCAGGGCGTTCTGGGCCGAAACCCTTTCAGCCGATCCGGAGATCATTGGCAAGACGATCACCCTGAATGGAACTGCATACATCGTCATCGGCGTACTTGGCCGAGATCCTGGCTTCTTCCTCCCGCCGGTTGATTACTATCTTCCTTTGCGTCCGTCCGCTACGCAGACTTCAAAGCGCGACGCACACGAATGGATGCGCGTGTTGGGATTGCTCAAGCCGGGAGTTACGCTATCCCAGGCGCGCTCGGACTTGGATATGATCATGCAGCGGCTCGCGCAGGCAGATCCGGGTCCCGAAAGCGACCATCGCGCATTTGCCGAGTTGCTGACCGAGCACCGAACGGGCGACCTAAGGCACGTGTTCCTCGTCTTGATGGCTTCGGTTTGCCTGGTCCTGGTTCTGGCGTGCGCGAACATCGGCGGCCTGTTGCTGATTCGCATGACCACCCGCGCGCGAGAAATGGCAATTCGCACTGCAATTGGCGCGGCGCGCAGCCGGCTCGCCCGGCAACTTGTGACGGAGACCGCACTGATTACACTGATAGGCGGTGCGTTCGGAATCGGTCTCGCAGGTTTTGGGCTACGCGCGATAGAGGTGCTCGGGCCACGCGATATTCCGCGGCTTTCAGAAGCCCGCCTAAACCTCCCGGTGTTGATCTTCGCTGCGGCGCTGACGCTGGCAGTGGCGCTGGTTTGCTCTCTGGTGCCCCTGGTTAGTTCGGAAAAGGTGAATCTCACTATCGTGTTGAAAGAGAGCAGCACCGGCTCGGGCACCAGCCGGATTGGACACGCGCTGCGTGGAGGCCTTGTCATCGCGGAGATCGCGGTGGCTGTCATCTTGCTTTTTACATCGGGGATTCTGCTGCGGAGCTTGTGGGCTGCTGAGGCCCTGAATCCAGGGTTCGAGTCCAAGCAGTTGCTTGCGCTCGAGCTGCAACTGCCGCCTTTGCCGTATAAAAGCGAGGGAGCCATTCTCGACTTCTATGGGCGCCTGGAAGCAGCGCTTCGCGCGCAGCCGGGAGTCGAATCCGTCGGCGCTGTGAACTGTCCTCCAGCGGCTGGCGACTGTCGAGACTGGTGGTATTCCGTTGTGGAAAAACCCACGCCCGGCCCGCAGGATGTGCCCGTCACGCTGGTCAACATGGCTGACACCGCGTACTTCCGAACCATGCGCATTGCGCTCGTAGCCGGACGCGCTTTCTCCGATGAGGATGGAGTGGGCCGACCGACGGTCGCGGTGATTAATGAAGAGATTGCGCGTGCGTCGTGGAAAGATCCTCGTTCCGCTCTCGGCCAACACATTAAAGTCGGCGGACCCTATATGGAAGGTCCCGTAGTTGAAATCGTCGGCGTTGCGGCCAATGTGCCCCAAATTGGATTGGACAGCCCGCCCTTGCCGGAGATCTATTTATCGGCGAATCAGCGGGTCGATGCCGCACTGGTCGTGATGATCCGTACCAAGGGCAACCCGGAGAGCATGATTGCAACTGTGCGGCAAACGCTGGCTTCGATCGACGACAACGTTCCGATTCAGTCGTTGAAAACCGCCGATACGTGGCTCGGTGCCACACTCGTACAGCGGCGCTTCACCACGCTTCTGCTGGTTCTCTTTGCCGGAATTGCAGTGATCCTGGCCAGCATCGGCTGCTATGGTGTGTTCAATTACTGGGTTAGCTGCCGTCGGCAGGAGATCGCCATTCGTATGGCAATGGGCGCGGGGACTATCGCCATCTTACGTCGTACTGGAAGGCAAGTCGCGAGATTAGGCGTGATCGGGCTGGTTGTAGGGCTCACAGGAAGCTGGGGCGCATCGCGATGGCTTGACAGCCTCGTCTTCGGGGTCTCCACCCACGATCTAGTCATTTTCTCCTCTGCGGCATTGGCGGCATTCCTGATCGTGTTGCTCTCAGCGGCGGTTCCGCTTTGGCGCGCCACGCAAATTGATCCCATCGAGGCACTGCACGAAGCCTGATAAAGAGGGGCGTGAAGCGCTGTTATTTGAAATCAGCATATTCCGCCAACGATGGCGCGGACCCGGTATTGCTGTTCGTCTTAGCCGCCGGCCTCATCATCAACGAAGGACTTTTCCGTTTCGGGTCGGTGCACGCCACATCGCCAAGTCACTCATCGAGGAACCGGTTCGTACCGATTGGTTACTGGTGACTTTCGGGGGGAGGCTCTGCTAGGTATCGGATCCAAGTCTTGATAAACGCACTCACCGGACATCGAAGCATTCGCGTTGGGACGGTCCTCTTTACACGCATCGCAGCACACCGTATGCTGTGCCGCAGACATTGGTATCGCTGACATTCGTACGCGTTCCGGAGGGCCGTGATGATCCTCGCGTTGGTAGCCATCTTTGTGCTGCTGGTGGTGTTCGTCATTGGAATGTACAACGGGCTGGTGCGGCTGAAGGTGCAGTGCGACAACGCGTGGTCTGACATTGATGTGCAGCTGAAGCGCCGCTACGATTTGATTCCAAACCTGGTGCAAACCGTGCAGGGATATGCCGCGCATGAAAAGGGCACGCTGGAAGGCGTGGTCGCCGCGCGCAATCAGGCGATGAACACGCAAGGCCCCGCTGCGAAGGCCGAAGCGGAAGGCGTGCTGACCAGCGCGCTGCGCCAGGTGTTCGCGCTGGCCGAAGCGTATCCGCAATTGAAGGCGGTGGAAAGTTTCACGCAGCTGCAACAAACGCTGAGCCAGATTGAAGACAGCGTGCAGAATGCGCGGCGCTACTACAACGCCGTAGTGCGCGACCTGAACACCAAAATCGTGCAGTTCCCCTCCAACATCATTGCGGGCATGTTCAACATCACGCCGCGGCAATTTTTCGAGATCAGCGCGCCGGCCGAGCGCGATGTGCCGAAGGTCAGTTTCGGCGCCACCACCTAGCCGCGCGCGCCGCGAAATGTCCCGCCACCGCTCACGCCTTCGCCGCGTCGTTGCAATCCTTCTGCTGGCGCTTTTCGCCGCGATGCCGGCGGTTGCGCGCACGCTGGTATTCAAACATTTTGATGCGCAGATTCAAGTGCGTCCCGATGGCACGATTGACGTCACCGAAGTGATGGAAGCGCAGTTCACCGGCGCGTGGCACGGCATCTACCGCACCATTCCCGTCGAATACACGAATGACGCGGGATTGAACTACACGCTGCTGCTCGACCAGATCACCGCGACGGATAGCGAAGGGCAAATCCTCAAGCTGGAACAAAATCGCGAAGGGCGTAACATCAAATTCAAAATTTACGTGCCGGCCGCTGAAGACGCGACTCGCACGATTGTGCTGCACTATCGCGTGCTGGATGCGCTGCGCTTTTTTCAGGACCATGATGAGCTGTACTGGAGCGTGACCGGCAACGATTGGGAAAACCCGATCGAGCTGGTTACAGCGCACATCGAACTTCCCGCGGGCGTCACCGGACTGCACGCCATCGCATATACCGGCGTGACTGGATCGCGCACGGAAGATGCGCGCGTCGAAATTCGCGACAACGTCGTGGACATTACTAGCACCCGCAGGCTGGGTTATCGCCAGGGGCTGACGGCGGTGGTGGGCTTCGACCCGGGTTTCGCGCACCCGCCGTCCGCTTCCATGAAATTCGCGCGCTTCCTGAAAAGCAACTCGCCTCTGCTGATCCCGCTGATTGCGTTTTTCGTGATGTTCTGGCTGTGGTGGACGCGCGGCCGCGACCCGCAGCGTCTGGCGATTTCCGTGCAGTACGAGCCGCCGGACAAACTGACGCCCGGCGAATGCGGCACGCTGGTGGATAACGAAGCCGCCATGCGCGACATCACCGCGACGCTGGTGGATTTGGCCGTGAAGGGCTACCTGACCATCGAGCAAAAAGAGGAAAGCCACTTGCTGGGCCTGACGCACAGCAAGGATTACATTTTTCACTTGAAGAAACTGCCGACGGAATGGGCCGCGGCGCGTTCGCACGAGCAGGAAATGCTTTCGGCGCTTTTTGATGCCGGCGCAAGCGCCGACGTGGCGCTTTCCGAATTGCAAAATCATTTCTACACACGCCTGCCGGCGATTCGCGACCGCATTTTCAGCGCGCTGATGAGCGACGGCTATTACCTGCATCGTCCAGATACGGTGAAGCAAGGCTACATTGGCGCAGGATTGGTGATTGGCGGCCTGCTAGTGTTCGGAGGAGTGGGATATCTCCAGAACGCCACTGGTATTGCGGCGGGCAGCTGGATTCTGGCGGGTATCGCGACGGGCCTGGTGATCTGCATTTTTGGTTGGTTCATGTCCGCACGGACGATCACCGGGGCGCGCGCGCTGGAAAAAGTGCTGGGCTTCGAGGAATTCCTGGGACGCGTGGAAAAAGATCAAATCGAGCGCCTGGAAAAAACGCCGGAGCTATTCGAAAAATTCCTGCCCTACGCCATGGCGCTGCAGGTAGAGAAAAAATGGGTCCAGGCGTTCGCCGGGATCGCCTTGCAGCCACCACAATGGTATCAGGGCTCCTACGGCGGCGGCTTCACGGCGTTTTATCTGGTGAATGATCTCAACATGATGTCCGTGCAGGCTGGCAGCGTGATGACATCGGCGCCACGCAGCTCCGGCGGCTCGGGTTTCGGCGGCGGAGGCGGCTCCGGCGGTGGATTTGGCGGCGGCGGGGGCGGCGGGTTTTAGGATTATTTCTGCGCGGCTCGCGAAGTCTGCCTCGCGCGCTTGTCGGAGTTTCTCCACTTGCGGATCCAGCCGTGCTCGCGAAGCTTCTCGTCTTCGATCTGGTGCGTCCAGGCCCCGAGCAAGCTGGCACGATTAAAATAGCCGACCATCTGCTGCGGATTTTCGCGGCTCACGACCGGCAGCCTCCCAATATCGTGCTGCAGCATGCGGTGCATCGCGTCGTGAACGAGTTCGTCCGGATAGGCAACGATGGGATCTTGCGATCCCGCCTTGAGTACCGTCATCGTTCCTCGCGGATCCTGCTCAAGCGCACGTAATAAATCTCCCTGGGTTACCACGCCGACAAGCTTGCCGTCAGGCGAGACGATCGGCAATCCTTGCGTCAAGTTGCAGGCCGGTTCACCGCGGCCCATGCGCTCGGCCAATTCCGATACGGTCATTTCCTGCGCGATGGGCACGACGTCCTTGCGCATCACTTCGCTCACGCGCACGACGGTCATGGCGCCTACTTCAAATTCGTTCGGAACTCGCAACCCTCGGCGCGTCAGTTTTTCCGTCATGATCGAGCTGGGCAAATAGCGCAGAGCGATCATGTCTGCGATTACGCAAGCGAGCATCAGCGGAAGAATGGCGTTGTAATCGCGCGTGATTTCGAAGGCAAAGACGATAAAGGCGAACGTCGCACGCGAAGCCGAACCGAAAACCGCGGCCATGGCCACCAGCGCGAAGGCCCCTGGCGATAAATGCGCGCTCGGAAAAATCATGTTCACGACCATCGCAAAAATGCCGCCGAGCGCCGCGCTGGACATGAACATCGGAGCCAGCAACCCGCCGGAAGTGCCGGAACCGAGCGAGATGACCAGCGCGAGCGCCTTAAACACGGCGACAAGGATCAAAACTTTCAGTGCGAGATTGTTATTTAGAATATCTGAAATCGTGTCGTAGCCTACGCCGAGCACGCGCGGCACAAAAAATCCGATGATGCCCAGGCCGAGCGCGCCAATCGCCGGATGCCAGAGGTCGTTGATGGGCAGCCGCGCGAATTGATCTTCCACCCAGTACAGCAGCTTCGTGAAGCCGATGGCCGCGATGCCGCTGATCACGCCGAGCAGTAAATAAAAAGGCAGCGCGTGCAGGGCATCGAAATCAACATTGCCCATGGTGAACATCGAATGCTGCCCGAGCAGAACCGCGCGCACGCTGGTGGCGAGCGTGCACGCGATCACCAAGGGAATAAACGAGCGCGCGCGAAACTCAAAGAGCAGCAACTCGATCGCGAGTATCACGCCGGCAATGGGCGTATTGAATGTGGCAGCCATGCCAGCGCCCGCGCCGCAGGCCAGCAGAACTTTGCGCTCCGCAGCCGTCGTGGAAATGAATTGCCCCACCAGCGAGCCAACCGCGCCGCCGGTTTGAATGATGGGCCCTTCCGCGCCGAACGGGCCGCCTGTGCCGATGGCGATCGCAGCCGAGAGAGGCTTCAGGATCGCAACTTTTGCTTCGATGCGACTGCGTGAGGTTAGTACGGCTTCCATCGCTTCAGGAATTCCGTGACCTTTGATTTTTTCCGAGCCGTATTTCGCCATGAAGCCGATGATCAGGCCGCCGATCACCGGCGTGACGATGATCCAAGGTCCGATCTGGGTATGTTCCGGGCTGCGAAAATGAAACGACCATTCGTGGTAATAGGCGAGGTTAGTGAACAGGCCGATCAGATCATACAAAATGTACGCGATGATTCCCGCCAGAATCCCGACTGCGCCCGCGAGCAAGGATACAAATTCGAGCCGGAAGCCGGCTGACTGCTCTGGGTGCGTTTGCGGAATCTTTTCGTCGTCAGTGGATGAGTTCGCCAAGCTTAACTCCTATCGCAGCGCCAGTCGCAGCGGCCGTTCGTGGTTTAGCTCTGTCGCTACTGATGCTTCGGTCGCTTGTTCCTCGTCCGGCGTGTGCGGTTTTGCGTTTTGTGCCACGCGCTTCTAGATTCGCGCACGACGATTGTGTGCGGATCGATCGCAGCTGCCAGGGCGTCAAGCAGCTTGGGCCGCGCGGATTGCAATTCAGCGTGATGTGGGCGCGTCAATCGTTTGAGCAGCGCTTCGCCGCGACGCGGCAAAGTCAGCACCACTTCGCGGCGATCCGCGACGCTGCGCGTGCGCCGCAGCAGGCCTTTTGCTTCCAGGCGATTTACCAGTTCCACCGCGCTGTGATGCTGAATCAGCAGCCGCTCGGCCAGCACTCCGATGGTCGCGACGCGATGCGCGGGCAGGCCCTTGATCGCTAGCAGCGCCTGGTGCTGCTGCGGCTCCACGCCGGCGGCATGCGCCAGCCGCTCACTGAAATTCAGGAAGCGGCGAATTTCGTAGCGGAAATCCGCGAGTGCCTGATAATCAACTGCTCGTGGCGTTGAGCTCTTCATACCACGCCATTATATCGTATTACGATACTTACGCGCAAACGATCAATCGGAGAAGTATGCGCAATCGCGGAACAATCGTTATAGCTGCTTGCGAAAGGCTTTCTGCGTTTTCACGTGCTTGTAACCGTGACGCTCGTAGAATGCGTGCGCCCGCTCGCGGATTACGTTCGAGCGCAGCCCGATAGCCTGGCAGCCATTCTCGCGCGCCCATTCTTCCGCGCGCGCCAGCAAGCTTTCACCCACTCGTTGTGAACGGAATCGTTCATCCACAACCAAGCCGCTGACCTCGGCGCGCGCATCGGCTTCCACCGTGCGATACACGAACACGGCAATCCAGCCGGCGATCTCGCCGCTTTCCAGTTCCGCCACGAAGACCACTGCGTCCGCTGAACTTTTAATACCTTGCAGGCGGCGTGTTATTTCTTCCGGCGAGGATGGATAGCTGAGCTGCCCGGCCAGCTGGGCTATGCGCGTGTGGTCGGGCGCCTGCGCCGCGCGAATTTTCCCGGAGAAAGCGATGGGCGCGGGCTTCATTCGCGGCGTCGCGCGGTCATCGCAATGCCTTCTTCAGCACGGCAATCTGCCCGGCGTGATACAGATCGTGCTGAATCGCGCCGTGCAGCATCACATACAGCGAATGATCCTTGCCGGGAGCGATTTCATCTAGCTTGTCCGGGTGGAGATTTTTCACCACCACACGAAAACGCGCGCGGCAATCCCGCAAATGCTCGAGAGAGCGCTGCCAGGTTACTTCCGTCGCTTCCCACACCGGCGGCCAATCCATTTCGGTGCTCACTTCGACTGTTGTGCCCTCGGCACGTCGCCGCACAATCGAATTCCACGCCGCGATGTGGTTCACCAATTCCCAGATGGAATGTGCGCCGTGCACGGGATGCTTCGAAGCGTCTTCCGCGGAAATTCCGTCCAGGAGAGATTCGAGAGAAGGGCCGTGCCAGGCGTCGCCTGCGAACGCGCGGTCCATTTGATCCAGGATGCGATTGATTTCGGTCATAAACAGATCCCCTGGAAAAGCGTAAGACAGTGCAACGCGCCGCGCAAGTTCCGCTACCGCCAGCGGGAGCGGCGCTGGATGCGGAAGGTCACGCACGGCAAGCGCGGCGCGGCGGCGGTTTAGAAAAGCTTGTCGGAATCGAGCAGGATCGTGACCGGGCCGTCGTTGACGATCTCAACGGACATGTGCGTCTGAAAAACTCCGGTCGCGACGCGCACACCCTGCGCCTGCAAAGCGCGCACAAATTCTTCATAGAGCGCTTTGCCCTGCTCCGGCGGCGCTGCCTGGATGAAACTCGGCCGGCGCTGGCCGCGCGCGTCGCCGTACAGTGTGAATTGCGAAACGGCGAGGATCGCGCCACCCGCGTCCAGCAGCGAACGATTCATTTTCCCCTGCTCGTCGCCGAAGATCCGCAGGTTCACAATTTTCTCAGCCATGGAAGAAGAGGTGGCTCCGATGTCTTCGCGCCCGACGGCGATAAGCACCACGAGACCCGGACCAATTTCGCCCGTGACGTTGCCATCCACCAGCACTCGCGCGCGCGTTACGCGCTGCAGCACGGCGCGCATACTTTCCTTTCGTGTATTGGCTGACTCATGCGGCTAATTCGTGCCCGCCGCCGCCGGTGCGGCAGGTTTGCGTGGTAACAGCTCCGGCAGCTGCGCAACGTTGTACGCCCACACGGCCATCACTTGCGCGCCTTCCACAAGATCCGCTTCACGCGCCTGGTCAAAAGTGTCCGCCTGGGAGTGATGCGTTTCAAAATACTGCGCCGGATCCTGTACGCAGAAAAACCCCGGCACGCCGGCCTCATCGAACGAAGCGTGGTCGCTGCCCGTCATCCATCGTTCGCTGAGCTCCAGAAATCCCAGCGGGCGCAAAGGCTCCACCACTTTATCCATTATTTCGCGGTCCTGGTAATTGCGCATCAGGCTGATGCTGATCACGCGGCCGGTGCCGACGTCGTGAATCAGCGCTGCGGAAAACTTCGGCAATTCGTCTTTGTGGGCGGCGACGTACGCGCGCGAGCCGTTCAAGCCCTGTTCTTCGCCAGAAAACAGAACGAATCGAATGGTGCGCTTGGGCTGCAGGCCGGTCTTCTGCAGTGCGCGCGCCGCTTCCAACACAATCATCGAGCCGGTGCCGTTGTCCGTGGTCCCCGTGCCAAGATCCCAGGAATCCAGATGTGCGCCGAGCAGCACGACTTCGTCGGGCTTCTCGCTTCCGCGAATTTCCGCGACGGTGTTGTACACTTCCACCGGCTTATCGCCGATTGAATTTGTAAGGTTGAGTTCCACTTCCACCGGTCCGCGCTGCAGCAGCCGCCAGATCATTCCGTAGCTTGCCGACGAGACGAACGCTGCCGGAATCGGCGCAACGTCGTACTTGCGTCCGCCCAGTCCCGTCATGTTGAGCAGGCCATCAGGCTTGCCGGAATCCGTGAGAGTTGCCAGCACGCCTTCGGTCTTAAAAAATTCGCTGCGTGTTTGTATGAATTCCCGGTATCCCGGGCCGGGCGTGATTTGCGCGCCAGGCCGGTGCGGCGCCACCAGCACCATCGAATCACCGTAGGGAATGTTCACGGGATTGGGCGCGGGCTGATCGGGCGGCGGCAGCAGCGCAGGCTCGGCAGAAATCACGATCGCGCCCTTCAGCTTTCCTTTATATTGCGCCAGATCCTCCACCGACTGCGCCTTCACATACACCACCGGCCCGCGCACCGCGCCGTTTGTGGAAGGCGCCCAGGCGTATGATGCAATCGCCAGCGGATGCAGCGACGGGCTGATGATTCGGCCGCTCGCAGCGCCTCGTCCCCAGGTGTGCGCGATCGTCCACGATTCCAGATGCGGATTGGCGACGCCGTAGTCGGCAAATTTCTGTCGCGTCCAGTCGTTGGCCTTCTTCAGATTTTCCGAACCGGTGAGCCGCGCGCCGATCATGTCTGAAACGTATTCGAGGTTGATCATGATCTGGTTGTGGTCATGCACCTCGGCGAGAATCTTGTCGTCGGCTTCGGCATTCGGGTCTTTCGTCGCGGCCGCTGGCTGCTGCGCACGGATCACGGCCCAGCTGCTCGCCATCGCACAAATCGCCAGCACTGAAAAAAAAGAAACGCCCCGAGCTTTCATCTGATTCTCCCTTTCGATCGCCGCGGTATCGCCCACCCAGAAACGAGTGATTCTATGCGTCGCATTACCCGAACACAATGCGCAAGAAATGGCGAATACTAGACGCGCTGGGTGCAAAGAGCGTTTCGTCGCCGCCTTTCTTAGCGCGACGAAAATGTGTTAGAAACAGAAGCGCTGCTGGCAAAAGGCAAAACATTGAAACTCGCGTTAATCGGAACGCACGGCGTGGGCAAAACCACTCTGGCGTATGAAATTTGCTCGCTGCTGAAGAAGGCCCACTACAACGTCGAACTAGTGACCGAAGTGGCGCGGCAATCGCCATTTCCGGTGAACGCTGCGACCACCATCGAGGGCCAGCTGTGGATTCTGCACGCGCAAATCGCCGCGGAGCTGGACGCCGCGCGGCGCGCGCCGCACGTGATTACCGATCGCGCGGTGCTGGATAATTATTGTTACCTCGTGAATAAATTCGGCAGGCAGCCGCAGCTGGAATCCTGGCTCTCATGGTGGATGGATACGTACTCGATTCTGATTGGCGTCCCGCCCGTGGCAGCGGATATTCCCGCGGATGGATTTCGTTCCGAGGATCGCGCGTTTCAAAAGCGGATTCACGATCTGCTCATCGAATTGCTGGCGGCTCCGCCTTTCAATCATTTGCGAGCGCCGATCGTGTGGCTCGATCCTGCCAAGCGAAGCGGTTGGGCTGACAGCATTTTCAACTCTGCTGTTCCTTTTCTCGTGCCTTCGGCCGCCGCTCGGGCGGGCGATAGCACGAATCGCTGACAGGCGGACGCCAAACGATGAAAGTTTCGTCACCTACCTCGCCAAGTCCTGCAACGCTTCCACCGCCACAACGCTGGCTCACGCGCGGTGTACTGGGCATCGGCCTCGCGAGCCTGTTCTCCGATTGGGGTCACGAAGCGGCCACCGCGATTCTGCCTGCGTTTCTAGCGAGTTTGGGCGCGCCGGCTTTTGCGCTGGGCGTGATCGAGGGAGTGTCAGACGGATTTTCCAGCTTCGCGAAATTGGCGGGCGGATGGATCGCGGATCGTCCCAAGCTGCGCAAGCCAACCGGCATCGTCGGATATTTCGCCACCGGGCTTTCCACATTCGCGTACGCTTTCGCTCACTCCTGGCCGGCAGTTCTGGTGATGCGCGCGCTCGGCTGGGTGGGACGCGGCAGCCGCGGCCCATCGCGCGATACGCTGCTGGCCGACTGCGTTGCGCCGGAGCAACAAGGTCGCGCGTTTGGATTCGAGCGCGCGATGGACACGATTGGCGCGGTCCTCGGCCCGTTGTGCGCCACGGCGTTGCTGGGCACGCTCGGCGCGCGCGGAGTCTTGCGCTGGACGCTGCTCCCCGGCCTCGCCGCCGGCCTGGCGTTCGCGTTTTTCGCGCCCAAGGGAATTCCCGATGAAGGCCACCGCGCTCCGAGCTTTGCTTCCAGCTTCGCGCAGCTACCGACAGCGTATTGGCATTACCTCGCCGGAGTTTTCGCGCACGGCATCGGCGATTTTGCGCCCACGTTGCTGATCCTGCGCGCGGGACAAATTCTGACGCCGCATTACGGCTTCGCGCGCGCTTCAGCCATCGCGGTGGCGCTTTACACTTTTTACAATTTCGTGGACGCCGCGGCGTCGTATCCGGCTGGGGCGCTCGCCGACCGCATTGGCAAACGCGGCTTGCTGGCCGTCGGCTACCTTTTCGCGGTCGCTGCGTTCGCGGGATTTATTTTCGAGCCGCCCACAATTCCGACGCTCGCGATCCTCTTTGGCTTGGCGGGGATTCACGGCGCGGTGCAGCAATCCGTAGAAAAATCGCTCGCAGCGGAACTGCTCCCTGCTGCGAATCGTGGTTCAGGCTTCGGCGTGCTCGCCGCGGTGAACGGCGTGGGCGACCTAATTTCCAGCGTCGCAGTAGGCGCGCTGTGGTCCAGCGTAAGCCCGAGCGCAGGATTTATTTACGCCGGCACATTCGCGCTGCTGGGCGCGATTCTGATTTATTTCTATACGGGGCGTTAGCGCTTGGCTTTGCGGCGGGAACGCAGCGTCGGCTTGCGACTGCGTTGCTTCGCGAGCTTGCGCGGCTTTCTTTGTTTCGGTGGCGCGGGCTGGCATTGCGGACAGAAATGGGTACTGCGTCCTGCCACGATGATGCGGCGGATGATCGTTCCGCAGCGAAAACATTTCTTGCCGTCGTGCTGGTAGGCGCGATGCTTTTGCTGAAACTCTCCGCGCCCGCCGTCTAAATCCACGTAATCCGAAATCGAAGAACCGCGCAAGCGAATCGCCTCGCGCAAAATGTGCTGCACCGCGCGATGCAACCGGCGCAGTTCATCGTCCTGCAGCCGCGCGCCAATTTTTTCCGGATGAATCTTCGCGCGCCACAAACTTTCATCGGCATAAATATTGCCAATGCCGCGCAGCACGCTCTGGTTCAGCAGCACCGCCTTGATGCGCGACTTGCGCGCTTGTATACGCGTGAGAAATTCTGCTTCGCTCACTTCCAGCGGTTCCACGCCCAATCCGCCCAGGACGTGCTCGTGCGCGCCATTCGCCAGCAGCGCCATGCGCCCGAACCTGCGCACATCGTTGTAGCGGAGTTCGCGGCCATCATCGAGAGCCAGGAACACATGGGTGTGCAACTCCACCGGCGTCTCTGGCGGACAGACGCTGATCTTGCCGGTCATGCCCAGATGAATCAGCAGCGAACTTTCTTCCGCGGAAGCCTCGCGCGGCTCCAGGTCCAGCAGTAGATATTTTCCCAGCCGCCGGATGCGCGCAAACGTCCCGCCCGGCAAATCCTGTTCCAGCGCCGCCGGATCATCAATGAAATCGGTCTTGCCCAAGCGCACGCTTAGCACCCGCCGCCCGGGCAGAACTTCCCTCAATCCGCGCGCGACAGTTTCGACTTCTGGCAGTTCTGGCATGTCTCTATTCTACTGCGCCGGCAGCAAAGCGAACACGCGCACAGGGCCGCCGGAACCGCCTTCCAACTTGATGGGCGCCGAAATCAGGAACGCGCCGGCGTCGGGCAATTGGTCCAGGTTTGCGAGGTTCTCCAGCTGGTACAGCCCGGCGGGCAGCGTCACGCGATGCACCTCAAAATCTTTCGACGGGCCGTAATCAATGCTCAGCGTGTCAATTCCCAGCCCGACCGCGCCGCGTTCGATAAGTAGCCTCGCCGCTTCCACCGAGAACCCTGGAAAGTGCATCACCTGCGCTGCATCCATATTCCGGTAGCGCGCCTGATCCGGCCAACGCGAAGCCCAGCCGGTGCGAAGCAGCACCACTGCTCCGGCGGGAATGCGCCCATGCAACGCTTCCCATTTTTCCACGCGCATTACACGCAGACGATAGTCCGGATCCTTCGCAACCTCGTCGCGCACGTCAATCACCACGGCCGGCGCAAACAAATGCGCGACGGGAATTTGATCGAGATATTCCGTGCCGGGAGGAAAGTGCGCGGGCGCGTCCATGTGCGTGCCGTAATGTTCCAGCGTCCAGAAGCTGCGCGCGAAGTAGCCGTCCTTCTCCGGCGTCGCCTCTACTTTGGCTTCGAAGGTGCGGCCGTCTCCGGGCCACGCCGGCAGCTTGGCATTGATCGCGTAGGTCATGTCCACCACGCGCGTGCTGCCGTCGGAAACTCCGCGCAACCAGACTTGCGGCGATATCGCCCTTTTATTCTGCGGCACCTGACCAGACGCGGCATGCAAACGCACTAAACCAAAAATCAAAACCGCACAGGCCAGCGCCGCGCATGAAAGAATCACGAATCGCTTCTGCATGAAAAATCCCTCCGTGGGCAACCACCAGAATACTTGAGTTTTATTTTTTCGACTTTCTTCGCGTTGCGATTTCTGAGGCCGGTCCATCGTCCGCAG
>Ga0210391_10000477_pt1 | contig 41813 bp, 30 predicted proteins | sample IncBWC12OmetaG_FD_160573 | JGI IMG/M metagenome (GOLD analysis project Ga0210391, IMG submission 160573) | Forest soil microbial communities from Barre Woods Harvard Forest LTER site, Petersham, Massachusetts, United States - Inc-BW-C-12-O ...
GTGGTGGTTACGGCGGACGAGGCGGCGGTGGTGGCGGACGTGGCGGTGGCGGCGGTGGGCGCGGCGGCGGTGGTGGACGCGGTGGCGGCGGAGATCGCGGAGACCGCGGGAATCGCTGGTAAACAGGCCTCAGAGAGTTAGAAGCGGCGTCTTGCTTCTTCGGGGCGCCGCTGGAACCCTTCTTCGAATATCCACAGAGAGAATCGTGTGCCTCGGGTTTGTTCCTTCTCCTGCAACATTTGAGCCAGAAGACCGTCTATAAGAGTGTTGTTGCCTGGCCGCGAAGCTGTGAGCGGCCAGCCAGAAGAGCAGCAAAAGACGGGTCCGTCCTGCGGTCAGGCGGCGAGCTTCCGAGTGGCGAACGTTTGCCATTGTGTATAGTATCCCGCGCCTCGAGGACGCCCCAGCCGCCGTTCAAGTCGCAGCCAGTTTCTTTCCAGTGAGGAGTGCTGCTTACGAAACAAATCACCCGGTAACGTGTTTGAAACAGTAGCCAAGTAAAATGACAAGAGAGCGTTGAATGTGAAGTATCGTGAGCGCCTGGCGGTCCGCCTCCCCAGCGAGGGAGTAGCGGTTTCAGGGCCGCGGGTGGTAATAGCGATGCCTGAGAAACTCGAAACGAACCTTCTGGTCGCACCGAGCATCCAACCGGAAGCTGAGGACGTAAGTAGTAAGAGAACCATGACAACGTGGCACAAACGCGATTGGCAGCAATTCTATGAACTGGCGCGCCGCCCCTGGCAGCGTCACCGACCGCCACGTCCTGTCTATCCCACGGGTCTGAACCGCGTGCTTCCCGCGCAAGGATTTAGCCTGTCCGAACTGGATGATGCCGGCGTTGACCTCGACCAAGCCGAACGCCTCGGGCTCCCCGTCGATGCAGGCCGCATCGGCGCCTACGGCCCCAACGTCACCGTCCTCCGCGATTTCGTCCGCTCCTCGCGCCAGCCGCTGTAATTCTCCCGGAGCTTTCGCCGCCCTGCGCCGCACCGGTACGCAATGAGTTCTGGCGCGGTTCGTTTTGCCTGGCGCAGGACTCTGAACGCTGCCGAACTGCTCGCCGGGAGGAGCGCATCCGGCGAAATCCTGGAGTCAACCTTCCCCCATTTCTTCCTCACACCGCCATGAGGTAAAATACGGAATTCGAGCACAACCTATGGCCACCCCGTTCAAGATCATCCCCAATCAGCCGCCGCCCCTAGTTCCGCTGCCCGGCGCCCACCCGCGTCCGGACTGGCTGCGCGTAAAGTTTTTTGGGGGCGAACGCTACCAGGACCTCAAGCGCATCATGCGCACGCTCGACCTGCACACCGTTTGCGAGAGCGCGCGCTGTCCCAACATGGGCGAATGCTGGGATCACGGCACCGCTACGTTCATGATTCTGGGAGATATCTGCACGCGCGCCTGCGGCTTCTGCGCCGTGCCGAGCGGCAAGCCGGTTGGCCCGCCGGACGAAGAAGAACCTATGCGCGTGGCCGAAGCTGTGGCGCGCATGGGTTTGCGGCATGCGGTTGTGACTTCGGTGAATCGTGACGACCAGCCCGACGGCGGCGCGCACATCTTTGCGCGCACAATCGAAGAAATCCGACGCCGCGTGCCTGACTGCAAAGTGGAAGTGCTGATTCCGGACTTTCGCGGCGATTGGAATGCGCTGAACGAAGTTCTTCGGGTGCGGCCTGACGTTTTGAATCACAACACCGAAACCGTTCCTCGCCTCTACCGCCAGGTACGCAAGGGCGCGCTGTACGAGCGATCGCTCGAATTATTGCGGCGCGCAAAGGAAACGCATCCCGATGTGCCCACCAAGACCGGGCTCATGCTCGGCCTCGGCGAAGAAAAAGACGAAGTCCTGGCCACGATCGCAGACCTTGCCAAACAAGGCACCGACATTCTTACCCTCGGGCAGTATCTCCAGCCCACGCGCGACCATTTGCCCATCGTTCGATATGTTCACCCCGACGAATTCGCCGAATTCAAAATCCTGGGCGAAGCGATGGGCTTCAAACACGTCGAAGCCGGTCCGCTCGTGCGTTCCTCTTATCACGCGTTCGAGCAAACCGAATCCGCCGGCAAATAGACCCGCAAAGATGGAATGTAGGGACACACCCCTTCGCCGGATTGGCAAAGGGGAGGCGGAGCCTAGAAAACGGAGAGAGAAAGGAACTACGAACGGCCTGCGGCAGCGGCGGCGGTAGCAGCAGCGGCTTTCTTGGCGGCCTTGGCTGCGGTCGAAGCCTTGCGGCGACGCTTCGTCTTGGGCGGAGTCGCAGGGGCTTCGCCGATGAGCTCGGCTACCATGATGCTCGTAACGAACAACTTGGGGCCGTGATCGTCGAAATCAATCGCGGTGCGCTCCTGATCGGAAGCGGTAACAATTCCCAAGCCGTAGGTTTCGTGCTTGACTGTCTGTCCTTCTGCCATCACTTGCACATCGTCCTCCTTGACCAAACTTTCGATTGTCGAAAATCGACTCGAATCTCTTGAGGTGCAGTGCCCCCGAGCTATCGAGGGCACCCAAATGCACAGGCTAGAGGCCGGAAACGTTCTCTGCCTGAAGGCCTTTGGGGCCTTTCTTTACTTCAAATTCCACTGCCTGGCCTTCGTTGAGCGATTTATATCCGTCCATCATGATCGCCGAGAAGTGTACGAAAACATCTTCACCGGTTTGACGCTGGATAAAACCATAGCCCTTCGAAGCATTGAACCACTTGACCGTTCCTTGTTCCTTCACTTCTACTACCTCGCGTGCGCTTCCCCGATTTGGCTGGGCTGCGACATTGAAATTGCTTTGTTTCTCCTGGTCCGTATCCTGGTTAGCTGCGGGCAACCCAACACCCGCCTTCTCCCAAGCGCCGTGACAGCCTCTAGACCCGCAAAAAAAGGCCGCAAAGATTGTCCTTCGGGCCCTCTTGAACGAGTCAAAGGGTAATACAAGAGCAACAAACGCTAGACAAATGGTACTACGAAATGGGTCATTTGTCCACGCCACAGAGTGGTACTCTCTTCCTGCGGTCCTGGGATTAACTTATTGAAAAATAGGGACTTACGAGGAACGTGCGGACGTGGAAGACAGGGGAAAGGGGCGGATTTGGGCTATTCGAGCGCCTCAGGTTCTAGGCTTAAACCGCTCTCGCCCGTGGCTTTCTTTTCCCAGTACTTGCGGACCCATGCTTCCCAACTCTTTCCGGCGGCGGGATCGCGGCCGGTGAAAGCGAGCGCCGAAATATCGGCGTAAGAAATCTTCTGTCTTTGGCTGGAATCTTTCGGCAGAAGGCGGACGAAGGAAGCAGCGAGCGTGGGACCGGAAACACGATCGAAGATATAGCCTTCGAGCTTCTTGCCATCCTTGGTGGTTAGCGTCACGTCGCCGCGATAGTCGAAGGCCTTTTCCAGAGCTTCGCGCAATTCTTCCTCGGTCGCAAGCTCCGGCAGCCATCCCTCGATGGTTTCCCGCTCTCTTCCGGGAGCAACTTCGAGAGAATCAGGATTCTGGCTAAGATCTTCCGTCTGGGCAGGCTGGTTCGGGTGTCCTTGGCTCGTCAAGCGCGCGTCTCCTCGAGCTGGGACTTCGCCTTGTCTATCTGAATGAGAGGATTGTAGGAATGAACCGGTTTTGCTGGTTCATGGAGCAGATCGAGCGCGTCCGGATCCTCATACTTTACTCGGAACGTAGCCTTCATCGCCGCCCAGAGGCCGCCTAACCCGCTGAAAGTATGGTCCATGGCCGAGGCTTCGTAGCCGCTGTGCACCATGCAGTTGGCGCATTTGGGGTTGCCGGATTCGGTGCCGTAATTCTGCCATGCGGTGGTTTCGAGCAATTCCTGGAACGTGTCGGCATAGCCGTCCTGGAGCAAGTAGCAAGGCTTTTGCCAGCCGAATACGTTGTAAGTGGGCATGCCCCAGGGCGTGCAGGCGTACTGCTGCTTGCCCATGAGGAATTCCAGGAAGAGTTTCGACTGGTTGAACTGCCAGCCCTTCTTGCGATTGGAAAGAATGGCGCGGAACGTGCGGCGCGTACGCGCGCGGCCGAGGAAGTGCTTTTGATCCGGAGCCTTATCGTAAGAATAGCCGGGGGAAAGCATCATGCCTTCCACGCCTAACGCCATCATCTCGTCGAAAAACTGGCGGACGCTGTTCGGATCGGCGCCGTCAAAGAGCGTCGTGTTGGTGGTAACCCGGAAGCCGCGCTTGAGCGCTTCCTTGATGCCATCGACCGCCAGATCGTAGCCGCCTTCGCGGCACACGGAGAAATCGTGGTGCTCGCGCTGGCCGTCCATGTGAACGGAAAACGTCAGATACTTGCTGGGCTTGAAGAGGTCGAGCTTCTCCTTGAGAAGCAGCGCGTTTGTGCACAAATAGATGTACTTCTTGCGCCGGACCAGACCCTCGACGATTTTGTCGATCTGCGGATGCATCAGAGGTTCGCCGCCGGGGATGGAAACCATCGGCGTGCCGCACTCGTCCACGGCCTTGAAGCACTCTTCAGGGCTTAATTCCTTCTTTAAAATATGCGCGGGATACTGGATCTTGCCGCAGCCGGCGCAGGCCAGATTGCAGCGGAAAAGCGGCTCGAGCATCAGCACAAACGGGTAGCGTTTGCGCCCCGCAATTTTTTGCTTGAGGACGTACGTTGCTACCGTCCACATCTGTGAAATCGGTACCGGCATTTGCCCCACTTGATTCTACGTTCGATGCAGCCCGGGAGGAACTGGATTCCCCCTGGAGTGTTCTATTGTAACCAAGTTGGGCGGATTCTGCTTGGGCGGATTTTGGCTTGTTCTGAAGACAGGCGCGAGAAAAAGGAGCGCGGGGAGAACGAGCCCAAAGGCAGAATGGAGGCCGAAGCCGAAATGCTGTTTGAGATACCCGGAGTGGATCGCGGCATGGCACGTGCAGAATGCTGACCCGGAGAAGACGTCCGAGGCAGGACGGACCCGGTCGACGGGTGCAGCAGGCTACGCGTTATGTCCCCGGCGGCGGAGCGTAGAATGGGCTTCGTTCAGCAACGGAATAAACAGCACCGGACATGCCACGAGAAAATCTGAACTCGCTTCTTGAGGAATTCGATCGGTATCCCGAGGATGTCGCCATTGTGCAGCGGCGCGGCTATCGTCGGGAAGCCTGGACGTACAGAAAGCTTCTCGGCGCGGCTTTCGCGTGCGCCCTGGATCTCGGACGACGCGGCGTCCGGACCCGAGACCGGGTCCTGCTCTGGGGACCGAACAGCGCGGAATGGGTGGCGGCGTTTTGGGGCTGTTTGTTGCGCGGGGCGGTGGCCGTACCCATGGATGAGGGCGCGGCCCCTGACTTCGCCGGACGCGTGGCGAGGGATGCCGGGGTAAAATTTGTTTTCTCTTCACGGAAACGAGCTGCGCTCGATCCTGCCATCCCGATCATCGTACTGGAGGATTTGGCCGACATGGCGGGAGAAAACAATCATGTACTCCCGGAGAACCTCGCGGACCAGCCCATCACACGAAATCACACGGCGCAAATCCTTTTCACGTCCGGTACAACGTCCGAGCCCCGCGGCGTGGTTCTGACGCACGGAAATTTTCTGGCAAATCTCGATCCGCTTGAGCGCGCCATGGATCCCTATCGTAAGTACGAGCGGTGGTTTCATCCGCTGCGTTTCGTCACGATGGTTCCTCTCAGCCATGTCTTCGGGCAGTTCATGGCTCTTTTCCTGCCTCCTCTGCTTGGCGCGACGGTCGTCTTCCTGGAGTCCGCGAATCCTTCTGAGATGATCCGCACCGTGAAGCGCGAGCGTGCGACCGCGCTGATCGCCGTGCCGCGCATGCTCGACGCTCTGCACTCGGGAATCGAGCGGGACTTTGCAGCGCGCGGCCAGGGCCGATGGCTGAAGAAAGCATTTGATGCGGCAAACGGCGAGAAATTCTTGCGCCGTGTCTGGCGCTTCCAGAGAATCCACCGGCGATTCGGATGGAAATTCTGGGCGTTCATTTCCGGGGGCGCGGCGCTCTCGAGTGAAACCGAAGATTTTTTCAAACGCGTCGGTTATGCCGTTGTGCAGGGCTACGGGATGACGGAGACGGCGTCGCTCGTCAGCCTGAATCATCCCTTTCGCGCCACGCCGGGCTCGATCGGAAAAGTTCTGCCTGGGCGTGAATTCAGGCTCGCGGAAGACGGCGAGATTCTCGTGCGCGGCGAAAACGTCGCGAGCGGCTACTGGGAAGGCGGAGCGCTGCGTCAGGTTGCCCCTGACGGCGACCATTGGCTTCACACGGGAGATATCGGCGAAGTCGATGCCGACGGGAATCTCCGATTCAAGGGCCGCAAGAAAAACGTGATCGTCACCGCTGCCGGGCTGAATGTCTATCCCGAGGATATCGAAGCGGCGCTGCGAAAACAGCCGAGCGTGCGCGATTCTGTCGTGATCCCCGTGGGTCGCGGCGGCAACGCGGAACCGTGCGCCATTCTCCTCTTGAAGAGCGCCCCGGACCGGAAAGAGGTAGAAGCGCGCGAGACGATCGAAAAGGCCAACGCTTCGCTGGCCGAATACCAGCGCGTGCGGCAATGGCTCGTGTGGCCCGGGCCGGATTTTCCTCGGACGCCGACCGGCAAGCCTCGTTTGAGTGTCATCTCCGCGCAGGCGGCAGAAGCGTTCGATGGTTCCACCGGGGCGGGCGCCTATCGTGGCACGCTTGACGATTTGCTCGGAAGGTTTTCCGCCACCCAGGGAGATTCAGAAAAATTCGAAAAGGACCTGCATCTCACCTCGCTCGATCGCGTGGAGCTGATGAGCGCGCTCGAAGAGCGCTTCGAGGTCGAGCTTGATGAAACTTCTTTTTCCGAGGCGAAAACGGTCGCCGATGTAGAGCGGCTCTTAGAGCAACCGACATCACGCCGCTCGGAATACATCTACCCGCGCTGGACGCAGCGGGCGCCTGTGCGCTGGCTGCGCCTGGCCGTCTACTACTTGCTGGTCTGGCCAGCCACGCAAATTCTTGGGCATCCCAAAATCATTGGCCGGGAAAATCTTCGCGGAGTCCGGGGGCCGGTGCTCGTGGTTTCCAATCACATCACTCGCCGCGCTGACATCGGCCTGATTCTCGCCGCGCTCCCCATGCGTTTCCGGCATCGCCTGGCCACGGCCATGGGCGGCGAGTCCCTGAAGAGGATGCGACAGCCGCCGCGCGATTGGTTCTTTCTGAAACGCTGGGCGTATTCTTCCGGCTACTGGCTTGCCACGGCGCTCTTCAATGTTTTCCCCCTGCCGCAACATTCCGGCTTTCGCGAAAGCTTCCGGTTTGCCGGCGAATCCGCCGACCGCGGCTACAGCATCCTCGTTTTCCCCGAAGGCGAGGTCAATAATTCCGAAGACGGCCGCATGGCGGCTTTCCAAAGCGGCGCGGGCTTGCTGGCGGAGAACCTCGGCCTTCCCGTCATCCCCATGCGCCTGGACGGCGTATGGCAAATGAAGCGCGCGCGCCGGCGCCTTGCCCACCCCGGTGAGATCACGGTGCATATCGGAGCCCCGATGACTTTTCCCCTCGGTGCGCCCCCTGAAGAAATTTCGCGCACCCTTGAATCCCGGGTTCGCTCCCTCGGAAGGCGCCGATTCACGGGGCCGTGAACCTCTGGTTTTTGAGGAAGAGAGTCATGTCGCTTGGTTCGTAGAACACGAGCAGGACTCGTTCGAGGCTTGTCTTTTGACTCAAAAAAGACTGAATCGTCTCCGACACCACGGGCGCGGCCTGTTCTGGCGGATAACCGAAAGCTCCTGTGGAAATGGCCGGAAACGCGATCGAGCGAAGCTCCCTCTCCGCCGCCAGTGCCAGCGAATTCCGGTAACACAAGGCGAGCATCCGGCCATCCGGTTCTCGCCCTGGACGGCAGATTGGTCCAACCGTATGAATGACGTAGCGTGCCGGGAGACGTCCTGCGGCGGTGATCACGGCTTCGCCCGCGGGGAGGCCTTTCGGGAAGCGGGTGCGGCGGATTTCCTCGCAGGCCTGCCGAATCTCGCGCCCGCCCCTCGAGTGAATAGCGCCGTCCACGCCTCCTCCCCCGAGAAGCGTGCTATTCGCCGCGTTCACGATCGCGTCGACATCCTGTTCCGTGATGTCCCCGACCAGAACAGAAACTCGTTCTGACAGGAAGGTCTTCCGGTTGCGAGATGGGTCCATGGCCTCGACTCCGATGCGCCAGATTGTACCCGGGGGCACGTCCGGAGGCCTCCGTTTTGATTCTGTGGCAAAATAGAGTGTTGTCTCGAGATCGATTTATGGCCGACCGTACAATCATGGCGCTCGAACGCCCCGCAAAACCAGCCAAGGGCAGTAAAAAAATTGCCGCGAACAATGAGCAGCGCGAGCGTGTTTTTGACGTTTTCCGCCGCTGGGGCTACTTCGAAGCTACGCTCGATCCGCTCGGCGTCTTCCAGCCCCAGAAGCTCGCCGACCTCGAAGTAGCTGGCGAAGCTGCCGAAGAAGCGCGCCGCATCTATTGCGGCACGATTGGCGCGGAATTCATGCACTTGCCGGAGCCAGAAAGGCGCCGCTGGATCGCAGAGCGCATCGAAGGCCCGGAGCCCGAAGTCGATCAGGAAAAAATTCTCGAGCGCCTGGTTCGCGCCGATCTTTTCGAGCAGGTCCTGCAGGCGCGCTATTTGGGCACCAAGCGCTTTTCACTCGAAGGCGTGACCTCGCTGATCCCCCTTCTGGATTCGATACTGGACACGGCCGGCGAATTTGGCGCCCTGGATTGCATAATGGCCATGAGCCATCGCGGCCGGCTGAATGTGATGGTCCATGCCGCCTGCAAGCCGCCGCACGAAGTCGTTGCCGGATTTGAAGACGTGGACCCGCGCAGCGTGCTCGGCGCAGGAGACGTGAAATACCACGTTGGCGCGACCGGTACGTACACCACGACGGCCGGCAAGCCCATCAACATGCACCTTGTCTCGAATCCGAGCCACCTGGAAGCGGTCGATCCGGTGGCCATGGGGCGCGCCCGCGCCAAGCAGACGCGCCGCGGTGTCGACGGTCCCATCATTGACCGCTCGCCCGAAACGCTCAACATGGTTTGGCCCATCGTCATGCATGGCGATGCGGCATTCGCGGGGCAAGGTATTTTGGCGGAAACGCTCAATCTTGCCGATTTGAAGGCCTACACCGTCGGCGGCACGGTGCACATCGTCGTCAACAATCTGATCGGGTTCACGACGCAACCCGTGCAAGAGCATTCTTCCCGCTTCGCTTCCGACATCGCCAAGCGCCAGAGTGTTCCGGTGTTCCACGTGAACGCGGAAGATCCCGATGCGGTTGTGCGCATCGGCAAGCTTGCCGCGGAGTATCGCGCAACATTCGGCAGCGACGTCGTCGTGGACATCGTCGGCTATCGCCGTCATGGCCATAGCGAAGTCGACGATCCCACCATTACGCAGCCTCTGCTGTACGAGCGCATCCGGAACCACGCGCCTCTCTGGAAGATCTACGCGGAGAAGACTGGCATCGACGCTTCGTTAATCGTCGAAGGCGTGAAAAAAGAGTACGAACTCGAGCAGCAGAAAGCGGGGCAGCTCACCAAGATCCCCCATCTGCGGAAGCTCCCGGACTATTGGTCCCCGTACACGCACGGAAAATACGACCCTGCGTATGAAGTTGACACCGGGCTCGCGCAGGAAAAACTGGCGGAACTCACCGACGGGCTGGTCCGCGTTCCGGCCGGTTTCCACATCCATCCCAAAATCGCCAAGCTTCTCGAACAGCGCAACGAGATGGGGCACGGCAAGCGCGCCATCGACTACGGTTTCGCGGAAGCGCTGGCTCTGGGTTCTCTCGTGCTCGAAGGCAATCCCGTTCGTCTCACCGGGCAGGACACCCAGCGCGGCACGTTCAATCAGCGGCACGCCGTCCTGATCGACACCCAGACCGAACACAACTATCTGACGCTTTCGCATCTTTCGCGGCAGCAGGCATTCTGCGAAATCTACAACTCCTCGCTTTCCGAAGCGGCTTGCGTGGGATTCGAATACGGCTTCAGCCGCGACTATCCGGAAGCGCTGGTTCTCTGGGAAGCGCAGTTCGGAGATTTTGCCAATGGCGCGCAGGTGATCATCGACCAGTTCCTGAGCGCCACCGAAGACAAGTGGAATCTGCCGAGCGGTCTCGTGCTCCTCTTGCCCCACGGCTACGAAGGCCAGGGTCCGGAACATTCCAGCGCGCGCATCGAGCGCTATATGCAGCTCGCCGCCGAAGACAACCTGCAGATCTGCCAGCCTTCCACAGCCGCACAGTATTTCCACATGCTGCGGCGGCAGGCTCTGCGGGTGTGGCGCAAGCCCCTGATCGTTTTCACTCCGAAGAGCATGCTGCGACATCCGGACGCCAGTTCGAACATCGAAGACTTCACGCGGCCGCGTTTTCTGCCTCTCGTGCCGGATCAGGAGGTGCAGGACGCCAGGCGCATCCTGATCGCCAGCGGAAAGGTAGGCCACGAACTTCGCGGGGAGCGCCGCCGCCGCAAGGACTCGAGCACCGCCATCTTTTTCCTCGACCAGCTTTATCCGCTGCCGCGCACGGAAATTTCCGCAGCCCTGGCCGAACATCCGAACGCCCGCGAAATCGTCTGGGTGCAGGAAGAGCCGGCCAACATGGGGGCGCTCTTCTACATCCTGCCGCGGCTCGAACGGCTTGCACAGGCCCAGGGGCTTCAGGTGCGGTCGGTCAAGCGCTCGGCCAGCGCCAGCCCCGCAACGGGCTCAGCCAAAGCACACGAACTTGAGCAAAAAACGCTGCTGGCTCTGGCCTTTACAACTGCCGGCGGAAATTAAGCTTCCAGTCGAGCGTTAACACTCCATTCACATTGATGTTATCCCGGCGTTACATGGGCACTGCCACAATCAGCCGTGTTACGCACATCTCACAGTGACCCTGATCTTCGAACTTCCTATCGTATTTATCCGGCGTACGGTAAACTTTCGCCAAGCCGGCGAGCGGAACGTGGCAATCTTATGAAACGCGTATTAATCATCGAGGACGACAAGGATATCGTCGAACTCGTTCGCTACAACCTCGCCAACGAAGGATTTCAGGTGAGTGCCGCTTTTGACGGCAGCACCGGCCTGAACACGCTGAAGAAAACGCCACCCGATTTGCTGCTTCTCGATCTCATGCTTCCGAAACTTTCCGGGCTGGATATTTGCCGGGAAGTTCGCCGGGACGATTCACTCAATCGTTTGCCGATTCTGATGCTCACGGCGCGCGGCGATGAAGCCGACCGCGTGGTGGGCCTGGAAATGGGCGCCGACGATTACGTGACCAAGCCCTTCAGCCCGCGCGAGCTGCTTGCGCGCGTCAAGGCGCTGCTCCGCCGCGCGGAGCCGCCCGCTGATTCGCCGCGCATCATCGAGATTGGCAAGCTGGCCATCGACCCGGCGTCCTATCGCGTGAGCCATACGGGAAAGCCCGTTCCGCTTAGCACGCTCGAATTCCGGCTGCTCTACTACCTTGCTTCGCGGCCCAACCGGGTCTTCACGCGGGATCAGTTGCTCGATGCCGTATGGGGAACGGATCGTTTTGTCACACCACGCAGCGTGGACGTGTACGTCCGCCGCTTGCGTGAGAAAATCGAAAGCGATCCGGAGAATCCCGTTCATCTGAAGACCGTGCGCGGCGCGGGGTACTTGTTCGAAACTCGTGCGGCTTAATCTATTCTGGAAATTCGCGTTCGCATTTCTTGCGCTGCTCGTGAGCGTCCTGCTCGCCGTGGATTTTTTCGCGGAACGTTCCTTCCGCACCGACTACGAGCGCATCGGCTTCGAACAGCTCACCGCCATTGCCCGCATCGCCCAAGCGCGCCCTCCGCATTGGACGCCCGCTTCGCCAGGCCAGCCGGAAGACCTCGCCCCGCTGCGCGATTGGGTCAGTCAAATGGCCTCGAGCGGCGCTCGCGTTACGGTCATCGCTTCCGATGGCCGCGTACTTGCCGATTCGCAGTCCGATCCGCAAACCATGGAAAATCACGCCACCCGCCCGGAAATCCAGGAGGCCATGGCCAGGGGCGACGGGCGCTCGATCCGCCACAGCGTCACCATCAACCGCGATCTCCTTTATTATGCCGTGCGCCAGGACAGCTTCGGAGGGCCTTCCGCGGTCCTGCGTTTTGCCCTTCCGCTCGAGACCGTCGACGAAGTTCTTAGCTCCTTCCGTCACAGACTCTGGCTTGCGTCGTTTTTTATTCTTCTGATTGCCGGTGCAATTTCCATGCTGTTCTCCCGCAGCTTTACGGGTCGCGTGGAGCGCCTCGAGGAGTTTTCCCGCCGCGTTGCCGAGGGCGATTTCCGCCCGCAGCCCCGCGATGGCTCGGGCGACGCCCTTGAAGCGCTCGGCATCTCGCTCAACCGCACCGCGGCTCGTCTCGACCGTACGATCCAGACGCTGACGGAAGAAAGGAATCTTTCCTCCGCCATTCTCGGGAGCATGGTCGAAGGCGTGGCCGTGGTGAACGGTTCCGAGCGGCTGGTGTTCGCCAATCCTGGCTTTGCGGAAATTCTCGGGCTGGATGTGCCCCCTACGTCCGGCAGCGCTCTGGTAGAAGTCGTGCGGCAGACCGAACTGGTCGAAGCCGTACGCCAGGTTCTCGGGGGCGAGTCGCGGGTCCAATCGGAGATCGTGACGGGCACGCTGCGCCAGCACTTTTTTGCAATCACGGTGGCTTCTGTCCGCGCGGGAGACACCATCGGCGCCGTCGTCGTGCTCCACGACATCACCGAGCTCAGAAAGCTCGAGCGCGTGCGACGCGATTTTGTCGCCAACGTCTCTCACGAATTCAGAACTCCGCTCACCGCGATTCAGGGGTTTTCAGAAACGCTTCTCGCCGGCGCCATCGACGATCCGCAGAACCGCACGCGCTTCCTTGAGATCATTCTCGAGCATTCCCGCCGTCTCGCTCGCCTGACCGAAGACCTCCTCATGCTTTCCAAGATGGACGCCGAACGCCTCGAGCTCGAGATTCGCCGGCTCAGCGTCTCGCAATTGATCGAAAGCTGCCTCGAGACAGCCCAGCGGCGCGCCGCGGAAAAAGACCTGCGAATTTCGGTGAACGCGCCCGAGCGTTTGCCGGATATCGCCGGTGACCGCCGGCGACTCGCCGAAGTCCTGCAAAACCTTTTGGACAACGCCATTCAGTACACCCTTCCGGGCGGACAGATCGTGCTCAGCGCGGCCACCGTCGGAGAAGAGGTTGTCCTCACCGTCTCCGATACCGGCATCGGCATACCGCAAGCCGATCAGCCGCGCATCTTTGAGCGCTTTTACCGCGTCGATGTGGCGCGCTCCCGCGAAGCGGGCGGCACAGGCCTCGGCCTGGCCATCGCCAAACATCTTGTCGAGATACACGGCGGTCGCCTGTGGGTCGAAAGTGAAATAGGTCAGGGCTCCCGGTTCCATTTTTCCGTGCCTCTTTTCGACTCGGAACCTCCTACTCCGCGTTCCTCTTCTAACAGCACGGGCGGGCGCGGGAATGGCAGTGGGCCACAGCCTTCCTAGTCTGTTTCGGCCTCCCCCGTGGTGCCCCGAACCAGCTCCCTTCCCGCTTCTCCGCCGCCTGTATCCAAAGGATTTATCCGCACATTCATCTCATTGTGAACAAGCTGTAACTAGGTTTTTGTGAGACTAGGGGCTACGAGCAGGGGTGTGACTTTAAGCTCCCTGCGCTGGAAGGGGAATCATGGCAAGTCCCGCTGGACAGACCGAAGCCGTCCTCTATGAAACGCTTGTCAACTATCTGGTCTCGATGGCCCGCACCGTCGAAGGCGCGATGAACCGCGGCCTGGATGCCATCGTCGGCGTCAGCGATTCAGAGACCTGGGCTCTTCCTGGCGAAGTCTTTTTGCTCGAACCCCGCATCAACGAAATGGAAATTGTCATCGATGAACACGCCATCCGGCTTCTCCGGCGGGGCTCGTTCTCGGATGACGAGGTGCGTCTCATCGTCGCCGCCCTGAAGATAACGAATGATCTCGAACGCATCGGCGATCTCGCCGTGAATCTCGCCGAGTGCGTCATCTCGCTCCGCGAAATGCCGGGCGCCGAATTGCCGGAAGAACTCGCTCCCATGACCTCGGCCGTCCGCGCCATGGTCAGCAAGAGCCTCGGCGCGCTGATTTTCCGCAACGTCGAAATGGCCGGGCAGGTCCTTCAGAGCGACGATGTCGTTGATCAATACCGCGACCGCATCTTCGACCAGCTCATGCAAAGCATGACCCGGCAAGCCGCCTTGGTCAGTCCGGGAATGCAATTCATTCTCGCGACCAGGCACCTCGAACGCATCGCCGACCATGCCACAAACATCGCCGAGGACATTATTTTCTGGGTGCGCGGCCTCGATGTACGCCACGGCCGGGGCCTCGCCCTGGACACGGCCGGCCGCGAGCAGAGCCCGGCCTCGGGCGAAGAGGTCATTGAGAATTCACAAGCCCTTCATCGAGAAGTGACGCCGGGCTGCGATACTCAGCGAGTTTAAACTTCGTTCCACGTCCTACCACGGGGATCGGCGCACCCCTGGCTCCGATCCCCTTCTCCCCTCCCCGGGCTTGGCACTCCGAGGCAGGCATCTTCTTGACCCCCGCGAGCCGTCCTACTATTGTCAAAGATGGAGATGGGCCAAACGACGAATACAGCCTCCCGTGATGGTGCGCTTCCCGGATGGTTCCGGGGCGCTTGCTTTGTGTTGATCTTGCTGCTTCTTCACAATCCGTACCTGATCGCGCCCGGGCGGGCCGGCGGATTGAACGTGTCTCACCTGCCGAGCTACCGGGCCACCCTGGCTGCCTCTGAACTTCAGCACTTCCTGCCGGCGAGCGCTCAAAACGATCTCACGGCAGAAGCCTCTCCGCTCTCGAGCGGTCTCGGGCCACTGGAAGCCGATCGACGCCAGCCGCCGATCACTCCCTCTCAAGTCGTTTCCCATCCGCAGCAATTCTGGTGTGCGAGCCTGTGGTTCCGGCCCCCGCCCCCGTTTTAGCCAGCATTTCCCGTTTCCATTCTAAGATATTCCCGCAACCTCCTTGAGGTGGCGAGAGTCAATCCTTTGGGCCCCTTTTTCTCATTTATGCGGGTGTCTCATGCCGGATCCAGCCATAGCTAGCCGGTTCGACATCCTGCCGGTGATAAACGCATGACGAAAAAAAAGCTGTTCATTGCTCTGGGCATCCTGGTTGGCGGCTCCTTATTATTGGTTTGGCATTGGCTTGGGCGCACGCGCACAGAAGCCGATGATCGCGGCCATCCGGCGGCCACAACGGCGGCCGTGGCCATCGCAAAACGGAGCGATTTAGGCGACACGCTCACCGTTTCCGGCGCCTTCAAACCGTTCCAGGACATCGACGTGCACGCCAAGGTGGCGGGTTATATCAAGGTAATTCACGTCGACGTCGGCGATCACGTCAAAGAGGGACAGACGCTGGCCGTCCTTGAAATTCCTGAGCTGGCCGCCGAGCTAGCCGGCACAGACGCGGCTGTTCGGGCCGCCCGGGAACAGATCCGCCGGGCCCAGGGCGACCTGGATCGCGCGCAGTCGACTCATTCCGCCGCGCACTCCGCCTATCACCGGCTGAAACAAGCCGCTGACACGCAACCGGGACTCGTGGCCCAACAGGAACTCGATGACTGGCAAGCCAAGGACCTCGGAGCAGAAGCGCAGGTCGCGAGCGCCGAAGCGGAACTGTCGGGGGCCAAACAGCAGCTCGAAGAAGCGCAAGACAAGCAGAAACAGTACGCCGCCCTTTCCGACTACACGCGCATCGCCGCGCCATTCGCGGGCGTAATCACCGTTCGCTACGCCGACACGGGCTCTCTCGTCGCCGCGGGCACTTCGTCCAGCACGCAAGCCACGCCCGTTGTCCGGCTGGCCCAGATTTCTGTGTTGCGCCTGGTTCTGCAGATCCCGGAGTCCGTCGCCCCGCAAATCCACGTCGGCGGACCGATGAAAGTGCATGTGCAGGCCATGAACCAGGACTTCGGGGGAAAGGTCTCGCGCTTTGCGGATTCTCTCGACCAGCAAACCCGCACGATGGAGACGGAAGTGGATTTTCAGAATTCCGACGGCAAGCTGATGCCTGGGATGTTTTGCGAAGCCTACTTTGTCCACGACAGGAAAAAGGACGCACTCTCCATTCCGCTAGAAGCCCTGGACCGCAACGGCGACCAGGCCAGCGTCTTTGTCGTGAATGCGGGGAATGTCGTGGAGGTCCGCCCCGTCAAGCTCGGCCAGGAAAGCAGCACGCAGATCGAGGTCCTCTCCGGACTGGCCGAAGGCGAACGCGTGATTGTTGGCAATCTCAGCGAGTTTTCGCCCGGACAGAAGGTCCTGCCGAAAGTGGTCGCTGCGGGCCGAGCGAGCGGGGCGGGTAACAACTAATGCCAAAGTTTGCTCTCGCTTATCCCTATTTCATCATCATGCTCTGTCTGGTCGTCGCCGTTGTGGGTATCACGACCGTTGTGCGCATGCCGGTGGATCTCTTTCCACAGATCGATATCCCCGTCGTGGTGGTGGCCACATTTTACTCCGGCATGCCTCCGCAGCAGATCGAGGCGGATATCACCAATACCTTCGAACGCTTCTTCACCCTGGGAAGTAATATCGATCACATCGAGTCGCGTTCCCTGACGGGCGTCAGCCTCATCAAGATTTACTTCAAACCCGGCACCGATTCAAACGCCGCGCTCGGCAACATTGCGAATCTGGCCATGGCTGACTTGCGGAGGCTTCCGCAAGGCACCCTGCCGCCGGTCGTTCTGAAGTTCGACGCTTCGAGCTTGCCGGTGTGCCTGGTCACACTGAAAGGGCAGGGGCTCGACGAAACGCGCCTCAAGGACTTGGCGCAGTTCCAGGTGCGGAACCAGATTGCCAACGTCCAGGGAGCGTCGGTACCGCAGCCTTTCGGTGGCACGTACCGCCAGATCGAGGTTTTCGTCGACCCCGTAAAACTCGAAGCCCATCAATTGAGCCTTATGGATGTTGTTCATGCCATCAACGACTCGAACCTCATCCTTCCCGCCGGCGACGTGCGCATCGGAAACAGGGATTACAACATTTATGCCAACAGCCAAGTCGCGGCCGCCGACGAAATCAACAGCTTTCCGCTCAAAACCGTGGGTCTCGGCTCGGTTCTCGTGGCCGACATCGGCAAGGCGGAAGACTCCGGCGCCATTCAGACAAATATCGTACGGATTGATGGCCAGCACTCTGTTTATATCCCCATTCTAAAACAGGGAGGAAACAGCAACACCATCTCGATCGTCGGCGGAATCCGGGAGGCCATCAAGCACCTCGTGGACATTCCCGACGTGCTTCGAACGGCCGTTGTATTCGATCAGTCCATCTTCGTCAAAATCGCCATCAAGAATTTGCTCAAGGAGGGCGGCATCGGACTCTTCCTCACCGCCCTGATGATCCTGCTATTTCTGGGCAGCCCGCGCGCCACGTTTGCCGTTCTGCTCTCGATTCCCCTTTCCGCCCTGATGTGTTTTTTGATCATGAACGCCATGGGCGGCTCCATCAACACGATGCTTCTCGGCGGACTCGCCCTGGCTTTCTCCCGGCTGATTGACGATTCCGTCGTCGTGCTGGAAAACATTTTTCGCTTTATGGAAAGCGGAGCCGCGCCCGGGGAAGCCGCCGAAAAGGGCGGCATGGAAGTGGCCCTCGCGGTTCTGGCTGCAACGTCCACAACTTCGATCGTATTTTTCCCGGTTACGCTTTTCTACGGCGTCAGCCGTTATCTGTTCATCGACCTTGCTCTGGGAGTCGTTCTGTCCATTTTTGCGTCCTACATTTTCGCCATGACGGTTGTACCGCTTTATTGCGCGACCTTCATCCGCATACGCCACGAGGAGATCCACGGAGAAATCGTCAAGAAATCGTTTTTTGCGCGCGTCGTCCAGCGTTTCAACGCCTCCTTCCTGAAACTCCTGCTTTACTACGACAAGGCGGTGGAGAAGGCACTCGATCGTCCGAAACGTACCATCGCGACGATCGCGGGCGGTATTGTGGTTCTTCTGGCTCTGCTCTTTCCCTTCGTGGGTACCTCGTATTTCCCACGTACCGATCCCGGACAATTCGTTATCGACGTCAAAGCCCCTACGGGAACGCGCGTCGAACTCACGGACACCTATATTGCTGAGGTCGAGGCCGACATCCGCCAGATTGTGACCCCCGACGACTTGGGCATGATCGTTTCCAATATCGGCATCACACCCGATCTTTCTGCCATCTACACCAGCAATTCCGCGATGCACACAGCTTTCGTCCAGGTGAGCCTCAAAGAAGAGCACAAGATTGGCAGCTACGAGTACATGGAGCGGCTTCGCAGGAAACTCGCCGCCGACATGCCCCAGCTCAGCCTTTATTTTCAGGCGGGAGGCCTCGTGGATTCGGTCGTGAACCAGGGACTGCCTGCTCCGCTGGACATTCAAATCAGCGACAACGACATGACCGAAGCCTACGGCATTGCCCGCAACATCGCATCGCGGCTCAAGCCTTCCAGAAACGTAAGCGACATTTTGATTCCACAGGACATCGACTATCCGGGTCTGGAATTGAACATCGATCGTGAACAGACCAGCCAGCTGGGCCTGACACCTCAAGGCGTCGTCGACAACGTCATCACCGCGCTCACTTCCGACGGCATGATCGCCCCGAGTTACTGGATCGATCCCAAAACGGGCAACAACTACATGGTCACCGTCCAATACTTCAATCAGAAAATCGACTCCATGACCATGTCCGATTTCAAGAACATTCCGCTTCGCGCGAACACTTCGACAAAATACACCCCGCTTCAGTCCGTGGCCAGAATCGTGCCGATCAGTACGCCGACCGAAGTCGATCATTATCAGATACGCCGGGTCATCGATGTTTACGTGATGCCCGCGACCGAAGACCTGAGCGCCATCAACCACGAAGTGAATAAGCTCTTATCGGAACTCAAGCCGGGCAAAAATGTCCGCTTCGCGGTTCGCGGCGCTGTAGTCGGCATGAATGAATCGTTCAAGCGTTTTGGGATCGGGCTGATCCTTTCGATCATTCTTGTTTATCTCATCCTGATGGCCCAGTTCCGTTCCTTCGTGAATCCGCTGATCATTCTTACGGCTATCCCTCCCGGACTGGCAGGCGTTGTTCTTACTCTCTTCCTGACCCGTACCACGCTCAATATCATGTCGCTAATGGGAGTCATCATGATGACTGGCATTGTGGTTTCGAACAGCATTCTGATCGTCGAGTTCTCCGGCATCCTCCACGAGCGCGGCATGACGCTGCGCGCCGCTGTCGTCGAAGCCTGCAAAGTCCGCCTACGGCCGATTCTGATGACCTCGCTCGCCACTCTGCTGGGGCTTCTCCCCATGGCGTTTGGCATCGAGGCGGGAAGCGAGCAGTACGCCCCGCTGGCGCGCTCGATCATCGGCGGACTGGCAATCTCCGTGGTAGTGACGGTGTTCCTCGTCCCCGCGGTTTATCTCACCGTGCATGGCGCGAAAGAAACCAGAGTTGAGGAGGCCAAGCCGTGAGCCGTTCCATTCCTATCTTCCTCCTATCCATCGCCCTTTTCGCAATTCGCGCCCGCGCGCAGGCGCCTCCGCTGCCCGCTCCCTTGCCGAATGCGCAGTCTCCCGGCGCTGGCACCCCGCTCACGCTCCGGCAAGCCGAAGCTATCGCCATCAAGAATAATCCGCAAATCACCATCGGCAAATTGCGCGCTCTTGCTGCCGAGCAATACGTTCGCGAAGCCCGCTCCGCACTCTTGCCGACAGCCAACGTCAGCCTCACCGCGGTGGCTTCGAATCCCGGGGGCCGCATCACTGCCGGCGCGCTCAACAACCCTGCTGTCTACCCGCGGGCGGCGGGCGGCGTTTCCGTCACCCAGCTTCTGACGGACTTCGGCCGCACCAATAATTTGCTCTCCAGCTCGGAATTCGGAGCCAGGGCCGAGGACCAGAATGCCGCGGCCACTCGCGCCGACATTCTCCTCGCCGTGGATCAGGCTTTCTACAATTCCCTGGAAACCAAGGCGCTCGTCACGGTGGCGGAAGAAACCGTCCATGCCCGCCAAACCCTCGTCGACAAAATTCAGGCGTTGACGAACGCCAAACTCAAATCGGAGATCGATCTCAGTTTTTCGAGCGTCGATCTCGCGCGGGGCAAGCTCCTTTTGCTTGAGGCACAAAACAATTTTCAAGCTTCGCTCGCGGGGCTCTCGGCAATCCTCGGCTATCCCGATGAGCAGAATTTCCAGCTCGTCGAAGAGCCCTCCCCGATCACCCAGCCGGATCTCGACGTCGCTCCGCTCATTCAGAAAGCCCTCGAGCAGCGCCCGGAAATCAAAGCCTTGGAATTCCAGCTCGAGTCCGCGCAAAAATTCGGCCGCGCGGAGCACGATCTCCGGCGGCCAACGGTGGACGCGCTCGGTGTGGTTGGTGAGGCGCCCGTCCGCGACAATCACATCCCGAACTGGTATGGCGCCGTCGGTGTCAATATCAACATTCCCGTTTTCAACGGTTTTCTCTACAGTGCCCGCGCCAAGGCCGCCGATCTCCTGACCGAAGCTGATCGCCAGAAGCTGCTCGACACGCAGAACAACATTGCCCGCGACGTTCGCAACGCCTGGCAAGATTCCCGCCGCGCTTTCGAGCGCCTCTCCGTCACCCGGCAACTCCTCGAGCAGGCCAATCTCTCCCTCAGCCTGGCACAAGCGCGCTACAACCTCGGTCTCGGCTCCATCGTGGAGTTCACGCAAGCCGAACTTCAGAAAACGGAAGCCGATATCGATGACACCGACGCCAAATACCAGTATCGCTTGACGCAAATCGTCCTCGCATTTACCATGTCCGCGCCGAACTAGATTCCCTTCCTAGCGTCGAGGGTGGAAGGCCGTTTTTCGAGGGCAGGCATGAGACAAGTTTGCAATCCCCGGTCAGATGAACGGATCTTTGCCGAGAGCCTCCGGACTCTGCAAATGACCGTCGTTTTCCGTGGTTGTTGACCCCTTGCTCCTGCTGTAACCTTCGTTATTTCAACGGTTTACGTCCATCGTTCCCAGATTGTTACAGGATATTCATATTCGGTTGACGTAACTGTAAAGACGGCCCTTTACCTTTTCGCGCGGGGTGGTTCGTATCTTCCTCGGCACGCGGTCGAATTTTGCTCCAAAAGAGAGAGGCAATGAAAAAAATCGCAGCACTCGCACTATCGCTGTTCCTCACGGTAGGAACAGCCCTCGCTGATACACCGAAGGACACGCCGAAGGACGCCGACGCGCAGCCTGCCAAGCCTGCAACGCCGGCAAAGCCCAAGGCAGCCACGAAAGCTGACAAATCGGACTCGGCGATCGCTGCCGAGATTGAAGAGCTACGTCAGGCGCTTCAGGCCCAGCAAGAGCAGCTCACGCTGCTCAAGGAAGAACTCGCCAAGCGCGATCGTCAGATCGACGAAGCGCGCGACGCGGCCGCTGCGGCCAATTCGCGCGCCGCAGAAGCCACCACCAAAGCCACCGAAGCGGTCAATACCACCGCCGAAGTGAAGAGCACCGCCGATACGCTCAATACCAAAGTCGCGGACTTGAGCGCCAGCAACGAAGTGCTCAAGACCACCGTGGCCACGGCGACAGCGCAAGCAGACTCTTCGAAGAATTCAGAAGACGGCCCGGCCTCGATTCGTTACAAAGGCGTCACGATTACTCCGGGCGGGTTCGTCGAAGCGGCTAGCGCTTCGCGCTCTCACGCCACCGGTGACGACATCAACACGCAATTCACCGGCATCCCCTATCCCAACAGCGCGCTCAGCAGGATTTCTGAAAACGTATTCAGCGCTCGCCAGTCTCGCCTCTCCTTGCTGGTCGAGTCCAATATAGGAAGCGCCAAGGTCACGGGCTACGTCGAAACCGACTTCCTCGGCACCGGCGTGACCTCCAACAACCGCCAGAGCAACAGCTATGTGCTTCGCTATCGGCAATTCTGGGCCAGGGCGGCGTTCGAAAACGGCTTGGCCTTCTCCGGCGGTCAGATGTGGAGTTTGGTGACCGAGAGCAAGAAGGGCATTGAGAATCGCCAGGAAGCCTTCCCGATGATGATCGATCCGCAGTACGTCGTCGGCTGGGCCTGGCAGCGCGCCGAAAGCCTCCGCGTCACGAAGAGCTTCGGCGATACCTTCACGCTGGCTGCCTCGATCGAAGGGCCGCAAACGACCTACACCGGACACAACACCGGTAACAACTTCCTCTTCAACATCGCCGGCGCTGGCGGTGGCTTGAATAACCTCGTCGACGCAACGGGTTACACGGCAAACAAATCACCAGACGTTCTCGTCAAGGCCGCTCTCGATCCCGGATGGGGCCATTACGAAGTGGTGGGTATCCTCAGCCCGTTCCGCGCCCGCGTTTATCCTTGCGGCGCCGTGCCTGTGATCGTGGCTGATCTTCCAGCTTCCTGCGCTGGCAGCGGAACTTCCGTCGCCGGCGCTTTCAACGACGGTCGCATCGGAGGCGGCTTGGGCGCTACGGCGCGGCTTCCTGTCGTTTCGAAAAAGGCCGATGTCGTGCTCCACTTTCAGGGCGGCGACGGTGTTGGCCGCTACAGTTCAGCGCAGTTGTCCGACGTGACTGCCCGCCCGGATGGCACCCTTGCACCGATCCGCTCGGCAGCCTACCTTGCTCAGCTCGAGCTTCACCCCAGCCCCAAGTTTGACCTCTATGCGTACTACGGCGGCGAATACGCCGCTCGCACCGATTTCACCATCCTCAACGCAGCAGGGTTCCCTGTCGGCGTTGGTTACGGCTCACCGCTGTTCAATAACTCGGCTTGTTTCGCGGAAGGTTTCCCTGTCGTTCCGCCTAACCCGTCGCCCTTTCCGCCGGTCTCGAGCCCCACGGGCGCTGGCAGCACCAGCACCTGCACCGGAGACGTTCACAACGTCGTCGAGGGTACCGCCGGCTTCTGGCACAACATGTACCAGGGCTCGAAAGGTCGTTTGCGCTGGGGTGTTCAGTATTCCTACATCACCAAGATTGGCTGGTCCGGCAACGACTCGAGCGCGACCACCGGCCTTCCTGGCGTGAGCCAGCGTCCCAAGGCCGTCGAGAACATGGTCCTCACCTCTTTCCGCTATTACCTCCCCTAAACCAGGAGACTTGGCGCTCCGTCTTGCGGACGGAAAAGGGGCAGCTCCTCACCGGGCTGCCCTTTTTTTTGTTCAGAGAGCCTCGACCAGCCGGGTGACTGTGTCCCCTATACCGATTGCCCGCGCCGCCGGATACCTCGACTCCGCCTTCGACTGGGCGTATCCTTGCTCGCATGACACTATCAGCGCGAAATCGTATCGAAGGTGAGGTTGTCGAAATCGAGTTCGGTGGCGTTATGGCCCATGTGGTCATGCGCGCTGGAAAAAATCTAATCGAGAGCGTGATCACCAAGCGCAGCGCCGAGGAAATGAAACTCAAAGTGGGCGACAAAGTCTCGGCCGTGATTAAGTCCACCGAAGTGATGCTCGAAAAGAGCTGAATTTACGCTGAGCCGCTGCTCGAACGAAGCCGTTCGATACCTTGCCGCAAACACCGATTCTTTTGGTGCCGGCGCCTGCCTGCAAAACGGGAAACGGATCGAGCATACCGCAATGGAAAGACGTCAGTGCAATCTCATGCCTGCCGCCGACGGAGCCCGCCCGGACGCCATCAGAAGGTGAAACGACCACCGACGGTCGGAGCAAAGTTGCTCGGGTGGTTATAGGGAACGCCGGGGCCATGCGGAATGGCGATGGCCAGACCGCCGCTCACGTAAGAATAGGCAATTCCCGCAAAACCGTCGAAACGCTTGGTGATGTGATGATCCACGTAGAACGACGTCTCGTTGAGGGTGCCGGCGCAGGAAGCGCGGAAGCTTAGGGGTGTGCAGGTCGGCGGACTACGGAAGTCGTCCTGGCGCTGTTGATACCAGGAGAGAGTGAAGTCGGTTTTGCTGCGGTAGGTGTACTTCACGCCCGTCCACCAGATTTGCACCAACTTTTCCTCATCAAGGTTGTTGTCTTCGACGCCGCTCATGATGTAACCGCCCTGGTCCGAGGCGCCGACGCCCAACGGGTTCTTTGGGTTGTTCTGCCAGATGTATTCGTAGCCGGCAAATAACTTGAAGGGGTCCCAAGTATATTTGGCAGCGATCATAACGGCGTTGTTGTCGGTCACGATGCCATATAGGGTGTTGGCCGGGTCGATCAGGTTGACCCCGGTGATTTGGATTGTATTGATGCTGTTGGTGGTGGACTGATAGGGCGCCGAGAGACTCTGAGGGCCCAGCAAGGGGTTCAATACGCTGACAGCCTGGTTGTAATGCTGGTAGATGATGTCGGCGGAGAACTTGCTGATCGTTCCGCCGAGGTCGAATCCAAAGGCGTCGTTATGCGGCGCTACCGGCGTACAGTTGGCGGCAGTCCAGCCCGTGGTGGCTGCCGTGGCCGAGTAGCAGCCGCCAGAACCATTGGCGAATTTATACATCGCGCCGAAATGGACCGGGCCATAGGTGAGGCGATACTTCAGGGCGTCATCCCAGCGGGAGTTCTCGGTGTCGCCGCCGCCGGCCATCGTCCCGTTATACCCGATATAGGAAAAGGCATAGGCGCCGCCGGCCGGATCGTAAAGGAGCATGGCATCGGTGCCGAGAGAACGCTGGCGACCGAAGGTCAGCGTGCCGAACTGCGCGGACGATACGCCGGCATAGTATTCGTCATTGAAGGGTTGGCCCGCGCGCGCGCCGTCGATGGCTTCTGAGTAGCTGGCCCTGGGCAGGCCGTTGTTGTTGATGTCGGTGAGTGAGGCGTTGGCGAGCAGGCCGGACTGCGGATTGATGCCCGTGGAAGCGTTGAACACAATGGACCAGCCCGGCAGAAACTCTTCCTTGCCCCTGACGCCGAGACCGGTGTGCTGCAGGTTATTGGGTGCGATGATGAATCGAGACTGATTGCCGTTGCGGTTCACCAGAGACTCACCTTCATAGTTATAGCCGTTTTCCGGTAAGCCGTGGCTGACCCAGCCGACGCCGACGTCATAGGCACCGTACAGCGTGATGCCGTGCCAGCTCAGCGCGCAATCGGTGGTGGCGAACTCGTGGCCGCTCGTGCAGGCGTCGGGAGTGCTCGGCTGCATCCTGATGTCGACCGTGGCGTCCTGCGAAACGGCTAAGCGGATTCCCGTACGCGTTTCATCGGCGAACCCTTGTTTTACCGCTCGAATCGTGAAATGTCCCGGAGGCAGGCCGGACGCCTCGAAGTGCCCCGCGCCGTCGGTTGTGACCGCTCGTGTGACCCCTGTGTCGACGTTCTTGATGGTCAGTGCGACATCGGGAAGGGCCGCGCCCGATTGGTTCGTCACGAGGCCCGAAAGACTCGCTCCGGTTTGGGCCCACGCCGGGCAGACGCCCATCACAACCAACAAAAGCAGCAGGAAGGGTTGGGCCAGCGGCAGCGAGGCAGCCGAGGGAACGTAGCCAGTGCGCGTCCTGCACCGGAAGAGGACCAGCGAGCGGTCAGAGCGTTTCACGATGGATCACCTTTCTTGGAAAGCGAACGAGAAAATCGCAAAGCAGCCACCTCTTCACCAAGTCAGAAGTGTCCGCCAGCTTCGGCTGACACTTTAATTCGTATCAATACATTAAAGCAATACGCTTTTAGACGGTCCCGATCGAGCGGGGCATGCCGGTTATTTTTTGGCTGAACCCGAGGAATTGCGCCTTCTCGGCTCGAACTCGCTGGATCGGCACAGGTTAACGAAAAGCTCGTTCTTCTCGGAGCTAAATCAAAAAACTCTGAATGGATTGTAACAATGCTGTAACACAGAAGAAGGACACTGTCTCATCTAGGTCAAATCAAATTTTTCGTGTGGAGATGACGGATGAAGCGAATCGCAGCAATCTTCCTGATGACATTCGGCTTGGCAGACTTTTTCCTCGCCAGGGCCGCCCTTTCCATCAACGGCGCGGGAGCTTCCTTTCCCGAGCCCATCTATTCCAAGTGGTTTGACGAGTACCACAAAAAGGATCCCAACATTCAGATCAACTACCAGGCCATCGGTTCTGGCGGCGGCATCAAGCAGATTACCGAAGGCACCGTCGATTTCGGCGCCTCCGACGGTCCCATGAACGACGACCAGCTAAAATCTTTCCAGGACAAACACGGTTTTCCCGTACTTCATTTTCCGACAGTTCTCGGCGCGGCTGTTCCGACCTACAATATCCCCGGGGTGAACGCGGAGCTGAACTTCACCCCCGAAGCTCTTGCGGGAATCTTTTTGGGAAAAATTACCAAATGGAATGACCCTGCTCTCACCGGTCCCAATTCGGGCGTCAACCTCCCGGGAAACGATATCGTCGTGGTTCACCGCTCCGATGGCAGCGGCACCACCTACATCTGGACGGATTATCTCTCCAAAGTCAGCGACGAATGGAAGAGCAAGGTCAACAAAAACACCTCTGTCAACTGGCCTACAGGGCTTGGCGGCAACAAGAACGAAGGCGTGGCTGGACTCGTCAAACAGACGCCTAACGCTATCGGCTATGTCGAACTGATTTTTGCCATCCAAAACAAAATGCCCTACGGAAAAGTAAAAAATTCGTCCGGTCAATTCATCAAAGCCGATCTCGCCAGTGTGACTGCCGCCGCCGCGGGCGCAGCCAAGGACATGCCGGCCGACTTTCGCGTTTCCATCACGAATGCGCCGGGTAAGATGGCTTATCCGATCTCCAGCTTTACCTGGCTGCTGATCCCTTCGAAATTCTCGGATGCCTCGAAGCGCGATGCCATCAAGGGCTTCGTCAAGTGGATGCTTGCGGATGGCCAAAACGATACCGAGGCTCTGGCCTACTCGAAGCTCCCGAAGGAAGTGGTCTCGATGGAACTCAAGGCTCTCGACAAGGTCCAATAAACTTCGGAAGAAATGGCTACCACCAGTACAACTGTTCCGAGCGCGGGCCCCTTCCTGGGCTCGCGCTCCTTTCTCGCCCGCCTTCGCGAAGGCGACGAAATAGCCCGTCTCGTCACCTTGCTCTTCGCCGCTTCGGTGGTTCTGATCACCTTGCTCATCGTTTATGAGCTCTGGCAGGGTTCGGTTTTGCCGCGCCACAAATTTGGTTTTGCCTTCCTCCGGACCTCCGTCTGGGATCCCAACTTCGACAACTTCGGCGCTTTGCCCTTTATCTTCGGCACCGTGGTCACTTCCGCCGTAGCCCTTTTTATCGCTGTGCCGCTCGGCATCGGCGCCGCCATCTTTCTGGCCGAGCTTGCCCCCGCGCGTCTTTCCGATGCCCTGGAATTCTTCATTGATTTGCTCGCCGCCGTTCCGAGCGTTATCTACGGCCTCTTGGGTATCTTCATCGTCGTGCCCGTCATGCGCGATGTGATTCAGCCCGCGCTCAAAAATACCCTCGGCTTTATCCCCCTGTTCAAAGGCCCTGCTTTCGGTATCGGTTTCCTCACCGCCGGCATCGTCCTGGCCATCATGGTCATTCCCTACATCATCTCCGTCTCGCGCGAGATTCTTCTTTCCGTCCCCCGCGATCAGCGCGAAGCCGCGCTCGCTCTGGGTTCGACGCGCTGGGAATCTACCTGGAAAGTCGTTGTGCCCTTTGCCCGCACGGGCATCATGGGTTCCATCTTTCTTGCCTTGGCGCGCGCTCTCGGCGAAACCATGGCTGTCACTATGGTTATCGGCAATACTCCGGCCATCGCCGCTTCGCTATTTTCTCCGGGCGATTCCATCGCTTCTGTCATCGCCAATCAATTCACGGAAGCCACCGGCGAGCTCTATACGCAATCGCTGATCGAGCTCGGCCTGGTCCTTTTTCTTCTTACCTTCATCCTGAATGGCCTCGCTCGCGTGCTCATTCTCGTCACTTCGCAGCGCGGATCGGCCCACGCATGAACGCCCGCCTGCGCTGGCGCAAATTTGTCAGCAATTTCATGCTGACCATGACGGGGGTCTGCGCTCTTGTCTCCGTCGCTGTCCTTTTCTTCATTCTTGGCTATCTCGTTTATCACGGCGGAGCCAGTATCAATTGGGACTTCTTCACCAAACTCCCCGCGCCGGTCGGTGAAAGCGGCGGTGGCATGGCCAATGCCATTCTCGGCAGCGCCAAACTTCTCCTGCTCGCCACGCTCTTCGGAGTCCCTATCGGATTCTTCGGCGCCATCTACCTCGCCGAGTTCAGCGGCAGCAAGGTCGCTTTTGTCGTCCGCTACGCCGCCGACCTGCTCAATGGCGTCCCCTCGATCGTCATCGGCATTTTCGCCTACGGCGTTGCCGTCCAGCCCTTCAAACATTTCTCCACTTTTGCCGGCGGCTTCGCTCTCGGCGTCATGATGATTCCCATCACCTTGCGCAGCACGGAACAGTTTCTGCTGGGCGTCCCGCGTACCTTGCGGGAGGGCGCGATGGCTTTGGGCGCCAGCAAATGGAAGACCATCGCGACCGTCGTTGTTCCTGCCGCCTACCGTGGCATTCTCACCGCAGTTCTGCTCGCCTTCGCGCGTGTCGCCGGTGAAACCGCCCCGCTTCTTTTTACTGCCCTCGGCAATCGCTTCTGGAGCAACGGGTGGAACGAACCCACCGCGTCCCTCCCGGTCATGATCTATAACTACGCCCTCTCGCCATTTGAGGATTGGCATCGCCAGGCGTGGGCTGCGGGGCTTGTGTTGCTGGGTCTGATTCTGGTCATTAATATAGTCGCTCGGGCCATTCTCGCCCGCGGCATTTCGGTTCCGAGGGCTTAATCCATGCACGCTTCTGTGAGGCCGGCAGTGTCCGTAAACATAACTCCCCCCGTAATAACCGGCGCGAGCCGCGAAACTGCGGCACCCTCGGAGATGCGCATGACCATCTCCAAGGTCAATTTCTGGTATGGCGCCAAGCAAACTCTTTTCGATATCAGCCTCGGCATCGCCACGAGCAAAGTCACCGCTCTAATCGGCCCTTCCGGCTGCGGCAAATCCACTCTCCTGCGCACGCTCGACCGCATGCACGAAACCGTGCGCAACTCCCGTCTTGAAGGCCAAATCCTGCTCGACGGCAAAAACATTCTCGATCAGGACGTCACCCTGCTCCGCCGGCGCGTCGGGATGGTTTTTCAGCGTCCCAATCCCTTCCCGAAATCTATTTTTGAAAACGTCGCCTATGGCCTGCGCATCAATGGTTCGAAGCTTCCCATGGGCGACGCTGTCGAGAAAAGCCTTCGCCACGCTGCTCTCTGGGATGAAGTGAAGGACCACCTCCACAAGTCCGCCTATGAGCTTTCCGGCGGCCAGCAACAGCGTCTCTGCATCGCCCGCGCCCTCGCTGTCGAGCCCGAAGTTCTTCTCCTTGACGAGCCTTGCTCCGCCCTCGACCCCATCAGCACGGCCAAAATCGAAGAGCTCCTCGTTCAGCTGAAAGATCTCTGCACGATCGTCACCGTCACCCACAACATGCAGCAGGCCGCCCGTATCAGCGATTTCACGGCCTTCCTTCTTACCGGCCAGCTCATTGAATTCAGTCCCACGCCGCAGCTCTTCACCAAACCCACCGACGCGCGCACGGAGGCCTACATCACCGGCCGGTTCGGTTGATCCCGCGGCGCGCATCCTCTCGCTCATTTCTCATTCCGAGCGAAGCGGGGAATCTGCTTTTTGCTCTTCCGGGGTTGTAAACTATTGAGGGAAAATTTTCATGGAACGCCACTTTGAAAAAGATCTGAACGAATTGAAAGAGCGCCTGCTCTGGATGGGCAGCCTCGCCGAGCGCGCCGTCCACCAAGCCGTCCACGCCGTTCTCGAAGCCGACGAACAGCTCGCCCGCCGCGTTCTCGATGAAGAGGACGCCATCAACGAACTCCAGCTCGAAATCGACGACCGCGTCCTTCAGCTCCTCGCGCTTCATCAATTGATGGCCGTCGATCTCCGCTTCGTCCTCGCCGTCTCCCGCATTAACAACGATCTCGAGCGCATCGGCGACCAGGCCGTCAATATCGCCCAAGCCGCAACGCGCATCCTCCGCCATCCCCGCGTCAAGCCTTACGTCGACCTCCCGCGCATGAGCGAACTCGCCGAAGAAATGGTGCGCAACGCGCTCAACGCCGTCGTGCGCCGCGACGTCGACCTCGCCCAAAAAGTCCTCGCCACCGACGATCAGGTCGACCACTACCGCGATCAGATCTTCCGCGAGCTCCTGACCTACATGATGGGCGACTCGAGCGTAGTCTTCCCCGCCTTCGAGCTGATCCTGGTAGCTAAAAATCTCGAACGCATTGGCGACCACGCCACCAATATCGCCGAAGACGTAATCTACATCGTCCAGGGCCAGGACGTCCGCCACCCAACGGTAGATCGCCGCTAACCTTCCGGCGCTATGTTGTCCGCGCCATTCGTTTAGAGAAAACCGGGTTCCCGAGCTTCGGCCGTGCGCCGAGCCAGAAGAGGAAAAAAGCGGTCCCGAGGCTGATGCCGCCGCCGAGCGTCCTGTCCCAGGTGCGCACAAATCGCACCTGAACCTGCGATTCGCCTGCCGGCACGGGCACGATCATCTGGTTGTAGTCATCGCCGCCGCGTGGCGTAACCACGGCGCCATTCACCTCTACTCGCCAGGCGGGATAATTCAGCAAACGCAGCCCGAGAAAAAAGCGCTCGTGTGCGCTGACGGAAACTTCCTTGTCCTCCGGGCTCCAGCGGTCCACATGAATCGTTGGCCGCGAATTGGGGCCCGGTATGGAATCCGTATCCATGACCATCGCCTCGGGCGACTTCGTCGGAAGATTTGTGTGGTCATCCCCCGCGGGATCGTATTCGTCCGTGCCGTCAAACCCTGATCCCCCGGCGATCGAAGCGCGCAGGGCCGGAATGTCCTGCGTATCCCACCAGCCGCGCTCGACGAGCACAAGAGCGACGCCGCCGATCAAAGCAAACGTAACCACCGCCCAGATCCATCCCCGCCGCCGGCCCATCGCGCCTCCGAGAAAAACGGCAAACGCCACGGCGAGAAGCGACATCCAGCGCCACGGGAATTGCACAAAACGCAATTTGGGGAGCAGCTGCCAGAGAGGAAGTGTGAAGCGCAACATCAGCATCGTCGCAAGGCCTAGAAGCAGCAGCAGCGCGCGCCACACCCGGCTGCGCTGGACGCTCAGAGGCTCGTCGTCTTCTCTGCCTGTCCTTAACGCCGCCAGTCCCGTCAGAAGGATCAGCAGGACTGCGATGGTCGACGCAATCCAATTGAATAGCGTGTGCTCCGGATCGTTGATGACCGTGTATAGAAAGTTTTCTGAAGGCAGTAAACCGGGCGAGAGCGCTTGGGCGATGTTCACCCAGCGCTGCTCGTACGCCGCAGGCAGGATGTAAAATCCCGCCAGACCGAATCCTAATGCCAGCCCGGCCATGCCGCGAACCAAAGGCTGCCAGGATCTTCCCGCGAGCGCCGCAAAGCCAAACACCGCAAAGGAGCTGTAACTGGCGATCACCCCCGCGGGCGCGTTGGAGAGCCAGACCGCGGCAAACACCGCGGCAAACCAGGCGACCGCTCTGGGCACAGAACCTTCCGGAGCCGCCGGACTCTCGACGAACTCCGAAATTTCGAGCGCCAGCAAAAATAACAACGGAAAGAACGCGTTCCCGAGCAACTCCGCGAAATCGCTCCGCATATAGATAATCAGCAATGCGTAGGGATTCGCGGCGTAGCACGCCGCGCAAAATAAAGTGGCCCTTCCGGGGAAAACGCGCCGCGCCAGCGCAAACGCGCTCAATCCGGCGAGCGTCTGCGCCAGCACGATGAAAACAACCGGCACCGCATTCCAGGGCATGACGGAACCCAGAGCGGCTCCGAGCACCCAGGAAGCGGGAGGATAAAAAATAAATCGCGGCTCGCCAAACCCGTAATTGGCCCACTCCGTCCACCGCGGATAAACGATGCCTTCCTTCCACTGCCCCGCCGCATCCACCCAGGACTCGGCGTGGTACTGGAAATCATGCCCCGAGGCATTTCCTAACCAGAAAAAGGGAGAAACAATGGCCAGAGAAATAAAAAGGGAAATGAGAATCGCCGGAATCCAGGCGCGAACGCGCGCCTCGACAGGCTGAAGATTCAGCGGTTTACCGGAAGATGTCATGCGGCGTTCACGCCATTGTAACCGGGAAATAAACTGTTATGCGAGCTTGATCCTTCTGTGCGTCCTGCTTCGACTTGAGCGATAATACACGCTCTTATGAGCACGCCCAGCACATTGTCCGACTCCGCCGGCGCGGAACCAATCATCGAAGCACGAAAGCTCGAGAAATTTTATCCCCAGCCGGACGGCGGCCGCATCCAGGTCATCGCCGCGACCGATCTCGCCGTCTATCCCGGTCAGATCATCGCCATGCTTGGCGCTTCCGGCTGCGGAAAATCCACTCTGCTGCGCATGCTCACCGGGCTTTCCCCCGCAAGCGCCGGCTCCGTCTTTTGGCATGGAGCGCCTGTAGGCGATGGCTCGCCAAACGTCTCCATCGTTTTCCAGAGCTTTGCGCTTTTCCCGTGGCTCACGGTTCTCGAAAACGTCGAAGCTCCGCTCGAAGCCCGGGGCATGGTGCCCATCGAGCGCCACAAACGCGCGCTTCGCATTATCGACGCCGTCGGCCTCGATGGTTTTGAATCCGCGTATCCCAAGGAGCTTTCCGGCGGCATGAAGCAGCGCGTCGGGGTCGCCCGCGCTCTGGTCGTCGAGCCGGAAGTCCTCTTCATGGACGAGCCTTTCTCCGCGCTGGATGTCCTCACCGCCGAAACGCTGCGCGGCGAACTTCTCGAGCTCTGGCTCGAGCACAAAATTCCCACGCGTGCCATTTTCATCGTCACGCACAACATTGAAGAGGCCGTGGTTCTCGCCGATCGCATCGTCGTCCTCGGCCGCAACCCCGCTCACATCCACGCCGATTTCGCCGTAAACATTCCTCATCCGCGCGACCGCAAGTCTTCCGGCTTTATCGAGCTTGTCGACGAGATTTATCGCGTCCTCACCCGGCCTGACCACGAACACGGAGCAGCTCCTCCGAAAACCGCCGTCCCAGGAAAGCAAGTGCCTCACAAAGCCATCATGCTTCCTCACACAAGACCCGGCGGCATGGCCGGTTTGCTCGAAATTCTCATCGATCAGGGCGGCCGCGCGGACCTCCACAAACTTGCCGATGAGCTGAGCCTCGAAGTCGATGCGCTTCTCCCCACTGTGGATACCGCCGTCCTCCTCGGCATGTTGCGCCTTGAAGAGGGCGGCGCCAGCATCACTCCCGAGGGCCAGGCCTACGCGGAAGCGGACATCCAGGCGCGCAAAGCCATCTTTCGCAAAGCGGCGCTTGCCAATGTTCCTTTGCTTGCGCAGATGCACAATGCGCTCAAGGCAAAATCAAACCGCACGCTCTCCGACGAATTCTTCCGCGACCTCCTCGACGAACATTTCAGCGAGGATGAATCGCGCCGCCAGCTGGAGACCGCTATCCAGTGGGGACGCTACGCGGAGATTTTCGATTACGACGCCGCAACGGGCAAGCTGACGCTCACCGAGGCTTGACCGAACTGTGACGACTCCCACGATCGCTTCACAGACCGCAAGCCCCGTTCCGCCGGCCATCCGGCGGCCCGCTGGTTCACGCTGGTCCTGGTCTTTCTTAATCGATATCGCTGTTTTTCTTTTCGTTCTCGCCGCCATCTACGGCGTTTACGCGGTCGGCCACACCTGGCTCGGTCCGGTCCCTGCACAAGTCGAAATCTCTCAGAGCCCGCGCGCCCTGCCGCTCTACGCGTTTTATTCGCTGGTGCGGCTGAGCGTGGCGTACGGGCTGAGCATGCTTTTTGCTCTCGCCTATGGATATGTTGCGGCGCGCTCGAAACAGGCGGAGATCGTGCTCATTCCGCTGCTCGATATTCTGCAATCCATCCCGGTGCTCAGCTTTCTTCCGGGAGTCATGCTGGCCATGGTCGCGCTTTTTCCGCACAGCCAGCTGGGCATCGAACTGGGTTCGATCATTCTCATTTTCACCGGGCAAGTGTGGAATATTGCCTTCAGTTTTTACTCTTCGCTGAAAGGCATCCCTCGCGAATTAAGAGAAGCGGCCATCATCTATCGCTTCGGCCGTTGGCAAAGATTTGTGGAATTGGATTTGCCGTTCTCCACTATCGGCCTGGTGTGGAACTCGATGATGTCTGTCGCGGGCGGGTGGTTTTTCCTGATGGCGTGCGAGATGTTTGTCCTCGGCAATCGCGATTTTCGATTGCCGGGGCTGGGTTCCTTCCTGCAAACCGCCGCGAGCCACGGAAATACGCGCGCGATTCTCTGGGGCCTGGCAGCGATGGTTGCCGTCATCGTCTTGCTCGACCAGCTGATTTGGCGGCCGGTCATCGCGTGGGCGGATAAATTCAAATTCGAGCAAGTCGAAACGGCTAAAGCGGCCACACATTCGCTGCTCAGTCTTCTCGGGCGCGCGTCTTTCGTGATTCGGCTCTACCGCCTCGCCGTACGCCCTGTCATCGAGTGGATCACCGTCAATCTTGCCGTCGGGGCGCGGCGTGCCGCGGAAACGTTCTCCGTCCCGAAACGCCAGAGCACTCGCCGTGGTCTGCTCATTGTTCTCGCGGCCGCCATTCTGGCCGGCATCGGGTTCGCCGTATTTCACGCGGTCCGCGAGCTGTCCGATCTGAGCCGCGCGGACTACTCGGATCTCTTGCGCAGTGCCGGCTTCACGCTTCTTCGCGTCAACGCCGCGCTGCTCATCGGCGCTCTCTGGACCGTTCCTGTCGGCGTGGCTATCGGTTCGAGCCCGCGTCTCGCGCGCATCGCGCAGCCTCTTGCGCAGATTGCCGCATCGATTCCCGCCACCGCGCTTTTTCCTGTCATCCTTTTATTCCTGATCAAGTTCCGCGGCGGACTCGAGCTTGCCGCTTTGCTCGTCATGCTTCTCGGCACGCAGTGGTACATCCTTTTCAACGTCATCGCCGGAGCGATGGCCATTCCCACGGACCTCAAGGAAGCCTCCAGCATCTTCCGCTTCGGTTCCTGGGACCGCTGGCGCTATCTGATCTTGCCGGGAATTTTTCCGTATCTCGTCACCGGGATGGTGACCGCTTCCGGCAATGCCTGGAACGCCAGCATCATCGCGGAGTATTTTCACTTTCAGGGGCGGATTGTATCTACCATCGGTCTTGGCAGCGCCATCAGCAGGGCCAGCGATGCTGGCCGCTTCGATATCCTGCTGGCTTCCACCCTGATCATGGCCACCATCGTCGTGCTTATCAATCGCCTGCTGTGGCGCCGCCTTTACAGGCTCGCTTCGACGCGCTTCAAACTCGAAACCTAGCGTAGATTGTTCCCGTTTTATGTGAACTGCCGGACTATGTTGAGCGTGTACGAACGGAAGGTGGTTTCTGTGGGTGCGGCGCTCAAGAATGGACTGCGGGCATTCCGGCTAGTTGACATAGTCCGGCCGTCCACATAGTCGTGCTTATCTATTTTTTCTCTGATTTGTCAGTTTTCTCCGGCGCCTCCGGCGCGGGCTCTTCACCCCAAATGTATTTAAGAAACCACTTTTCGTTTTCTTCCATCACCGCGCGCTGCTGTTTGGGTTTGGTGATACCGTGGCCGAATCCCTTGTAAACCACCATTTTCACCGGTACTCCGTGATCCTCGAGCGCCTGGCGCAGTTCGTAGCCGTTCGGTATCGGCACGCGCCGGTCGTTTTCTCCGTGCTGGATAAGCGTCGGCGTCCTGGCCTTTGCGATGTAGGTAATCGGCGAAGTCTTCTTGTAAATTTCCGGATCGTCCCACGGGGTGGCATGCAAATACTGCGGCGTGAAAGGCGTAATGTCCGTGTTCGCGTAATACGTCATCCAGTCCGAAATTCCGGCGCCCACAGAAACCGCTTTGAACCGATCGCTCGACGCGGTGATAAATGCCGAGATGTATCCGCCTTCGCTCCAGCCCATCGAGCCTACACGATCCCTATCGACAAAGCCTTTGGCGATGAGCGCATCCACCCCGGAAATCACGTCCGCATAATCGCCGACTCCCAGATTCCGCACGTTCAGCGAACGGAATTTTTCACCGTACCCGGCAGAGCCCCGATAATTGGGACGCAGAATCAGCGCGCCTCGGGCCACGAACCGCTCCAGGGGGTAGTATCGGTCGGCACCGAGAACCGGCTGATCGACACCGGTCGGCCCGCCATGGATCACAACCAGTAGCGGATATTTCTTTTTTGGATCGAAGTCTCGCGGCTCGAGGAGAATCCCTTCAATCGTTTGGCCGTCCGTGGACTTCCAGGAGATCACTTCGCGGCGCGCGCTCTGGAAGCCTTTCAGTTGCTCTCCGAGGGCCGTGAGTTTTTTCCCCTCCCAGGGCGCCACACTCGTCGTATATATTTCCGCATACTCGTTTTCGAGCGCCGCCCGGTACGCCACCTGCTTATAGTCCTTTGAAAAAGAGAACGAGAACGCCGTGAGATGATCGGGCCCGCTCAACTTTTCAACGGCTTTCGTGCCGGTATTCAGGCGGAACAGGTGCGCGGACGTTTTTTGTTCGGCAGCGAAGTAGATGCCGTCCGGCGCCCAGCCGATCAGCCCGGGGTCTTCGTCGAAGGCGTCGGTCAGCACGCGGGGAGTGCCACCATCGGCGTCCACCACCGCAATTTTCATGTTCGTATAGAAAAAATATTTCGAGCCGGCCGAGGTTTCATAGGCGATCTGCTTCCCGTCGGGCGACCATTTGGGATTCCTGTCCGGCCCGGGTGTGTTCACAATCTTTTTCACTTTCAGGTCGCCGGCCGTTACCACGTAGATGTCCGCGCTCTCCGAGGAAATCAGATCCGGATCGTGCTGCGCGCTGAAGGCGATGCGCGTGCCGTCGGGCGACCAAGAAAATTCGCCCACGCTAAACGCCGTTCCCCCGGTCAACCGCTTGGGCTCCCGGATCGACGCGGTTTCCTCCGCGGGGAGTTCGAGCGTCCACAGATGCGCCATGTCGTAGTCGGCGTGGACAACCTCGTAGTCGCCGTATTTTTCCTTGCGGTCTTTCATCGCTTTTGGCTCCGGATCGTCTGCGGAGAAGGCCATTTTTTTCGAATCCGGGGACCACGCAAAGATGTTCACGCCGGTTTCGACTTTCGTAACCTGGCGCGCTTCGCCGCCATCGGCGGCAAGTACGTAGATTTGCTTTTTGCCTTCCGGAGAACCGGAAATCTGTCCGGGCCGATCGGAGAGGAATGCGATCCGCTTGCCGTCCGGGGACCACGCCGCATTCGAGCTGGATTTCTTCGATGCTGTCAGTGGATGGCCTTCTCCCCCGGCCGTATCTGCGATCCACAAATCGCGCTCAAAGGCGTTGTCCTCCCAATTCGTGCGGGAAACTTCGTAGACCACGCGCTTTCCATCGGGGGAAATCTCCGGGCTGGACGCAGCCTTCATCTCGAGGGATTGGTCGATCGTTGGCGCCCCTGAAGTGGACGCCGTCCGGGCGGGAGCCGGCTGCTGGGCAAAGAGACGCGGGCCCAGCAAACTGGCAAGCGTCAGAAAAATGACAACCCAGGATTTCTTCGGCGAGTTGCGCATGATGTTTCTCCTCGAATTTCGCTTTGAACCGAATCTTTCAGTTTTGCGCGACCACCGAACGAATCCAACGGTCAGCCCGATTCCGATGGGCGCCAGCGCCAGATAGACGTGCCGGCTGTCCGGCTGCGATCGAGAGACAACAGCCGCCAAGCCCGGAAAGCGAAAGCAGGAATGTCGCTTTGGTCTTCGACATCTCCGCCTGCAGCACAAGCGCTAGCGTCTCCGTCTCTGGGCATGTCGTAGGTGCGGATCAGGGATCTGTATTCCGTGTCAGTTCTTTGCTCAGGAAAATAAGCTGCCCCACATGGTGATAAGCATGGCCAGCGCAGCGAAGAAAAATCATGAATCGTTCCCGGGCCTCCGGTTCGCGCTCGGCCGAGTAAGCCGCCATCCAATCCTCGGGCTTTTGCTTCTTAATCGTCGCCAGGACCATGGCCATGGCCTGATCGAACGCCTGCATTACTTTCGTTTTGTCGGATTTCTCCGTTTCCGTGAATTCCCGGTCGCGGTTGCGGAGGTAGCCTGTCCCCGCCACGCTCGCCCCGATGTAGTAATTCAGATTTCCCGTCATGTGCAGTATCAGGTGTCCAACGCTGTTTCCGTAAGAGAAAGGGTTGTGCCAGAACTGCTCCTGCGTCAGCGGGTCAACCCATTTATGGACATGCTCCGCAATATATCTGTAGTAGCTCAGAAAGTCCGACGAAACCGTGCTTGGAAGATCAGCCATTAGAATTCCTCTGCTCGCGGCTCGGCAAGGCCTACTTCAGAACTCCGTGCGCCGCCGTCTCCCGATCATTCTTGTAAACCACGCCTTCCTTCATCACAAAAAAGACGTGCTCGGTCTCGCGAATATTCTCCACCGGATCGCCCGGCACGGCCACCACATCGGCGAGCTTTCCCGCTTCGAGCGTTCCGATCTTGTCGGCCAAGCCAAGCAAATCCGCATCGGCCGAAGTTCCGGCTTTCAGTGCGTCGATCGGTTTCATCCCCAAATCCACCATCAGGTGAAACTCTTCCGTGTTGCGTCCATGCGCATAGACCGCAGCATCCGTGCCCAGGCCGATCTTCACGCCCTTCTCGAGCGCTTTCTGGAACATCTGATTGCCGGCCGCGATGGCGGCCTTCGCCTTGGCGAGGATCGGCGGCGGAATATACGTCCCCTTGTCTATCTGCTCCTGTATCCCGTGCGGGGCCATCAGTGTCGGTACCAGGTACGTTCCCTTCTGCTTCATCATGCTGAGGGCCTCGTCGTCGAGAAAGGTTCCGTGTTCGATCGAATCGATGCCTGCCCGGATGGCACGCTTTGCCCCTTCCGCGCCGTGCGCATGCGCGGCCGTCTTGCGCCGCAGCGCGTGGGCTTCATCGACGATGGCGTTCAATTCTTCTTGTGTCAGCTGCGGCGTGTCGACGTCGTCCGTCAGTGACAGCACGCCGCCTGTGGCGCAAACCTTGATAATGTCTGCTCCGTATTTGTGATCCAGCCGCACCGCATATCGCGCTTCCTCCGGCCCGTTGATAACGCCGTTGAGCGGTCCGGACTCGTACCCGAACAACCCTGCCCGGTAGCCGTCCTCACCGTCGCAATGGCCGCCTGTCGCTCCCAATGCGTGCACGCATACCAGCATTCGCGGTCCGGGCACGACGCGATCGCGAATCGCATTCCGCAAACCCACGTCCAGGTAATCCGACGAACCCACGTCGCGCACCGTGGTGATGCCCGCCATCAGTGTGACCCGCGCGTTCACGCTCGCGTCCAGCGCTCGTTCGGCGACCGTTTTTTGCAGGCGATCCAGCGCGCTCTGTTTGTAGTCTTCGCTGTACATCGACGTCAGGTGCGTATGCGCGTCGATAAATCCCGGCAGCAGGGTCGCATCTCCTAAATCAATGACCTCGGCGCCCACCGGTATCGACGAGCCTGCCCCCACGCCTGCGATTTTGCCGTCGGTCACTACCACAAGCCCGGGCTTCACCAGCCCGTCGCTCTTGCCATCAAACATCCGCGCTGCCTTGAGCACGTACGACTTGTTCACGGGCTGTGGCGCCTGCCCAATCGCCCTCGGCACCGCTAAAAAACTCGCGCAGAATAACGCCAAGATCCCCAGTCCATACGACCTGCGCATCATCTGTTGCACCCCCGTTAAACTACGCTCGTTTCCGCAGGAAATCCGGAAACGCCGACAATAGCTTGACCCAAAGAAAAGTCAAGGCCTTCCTCGAACGCGAGAAGGCCAGGTGGGCGGCTTGCTGGTTGCGATTCGCGGAACTCTTACGGAGGGTTCGCTGGACGCAATCTTAAAACGGATTCAGGAGGGATACGGCCGGACGCCTGTGCAAAAGTGAACAGCGCCACTTCCGAAGCCTTCTAAGATGGAAGGCAACCAGTCCGGGCTGGCGAATGCCCTGATTCGTTTTGACGGATAACAACTGCCATGAGTCTTTTCCGCTGGCGGAAATCGGTGGCGCCTTTTGCTGGCTATTCTCTTATCGAGAAATCTAGGTCCGTTTATCAGCGCTTCTCCACAGTTCACGGTATGGCCATCCCTCGGAATCGGGGCGTACGCTGGCTTACGTTTCCGGGCGTAAGAGGGGATCCCTTCTCGCCTAGCCGGCCGTGGCATTGGATCGGCAGCCAGAAATATTTAGATCCAGGACTTCATCGCGAAATCCTGCTTCGAAACTCTACGGAGAAAAAACTCTATGGGCAACAGCGGCAGAAAGACATTTCTAATAGCTCTGGCAGCCACCTCCATCCTACTGACACTTGGCCTTGCGGGATGCGAAAAGACCGACACGCAGGATCCCAGCGCCCAGAGTCAGCCGGCGCAAACCGATTCATCGCAGGATCCAGCGGCAGCTGCCAATCTCGCCCCGAGCGGCGAAACCCAGGCTGCCGGTAGCAACGATCCGCAGGACGGGAGCTCTCCCGACGGCGGTGACGGCGACGAGGATACAAGCTATGGCCAGCCGGTGCTTCAGGCGCAGGAGGCCCCTCCACCGCTGCCGGAGTATTCTCAGCCCGAATGCCCCGGCGATGGCTATCTGTGGACACCGGGTTATTGGAGCTATGCTCCTCAGGGCTATTACTGGGTGCCCGGTGCCTGGGCGCGGCCCCCTGAAGTGGGCTATCTGTGGACGCCGGGCTATTGGGGATTCTCAGCCGGCAGATATCGCTACAACTATGGCTCCTGGGGCCAACATATCGGCTTCTACGGCGGCATTAACTATGGATTTGGCTACGTAGGCGTTGGGTATCAAGGTGGATATTGGAGCGGGGGGCGTTTCAATTACAATCGTTCCGTCAACAACATTACCATCACCAACGTTCACGTCTATAACCGCACGGTGACAAATACAGTCATTAACAACACGACCATAAACACCACCACTACCAACCGCGCCAGCTATAACGGACCAGGAGGCATCAATCGCAAGCCCCTGCCGGTCGAGATCGTTGCAAGGCGCGAGCAGCGTATACCTCCGATGACCACGCAGCTGCAGCAGCGCCAGGAGGCCGGACAGAACCACCAGCAGTTTGCCTCCGCCAACAACGGGCGTCCTGCCATTCTTGCGGCGACGAAGCCCATCCCTGAAGGCAAACCGATCGCCCCGGTTGTTGCTGCCCGCCCAGCCTCCGCGCCCCGGTCGGCGCCAGCCACGGCGCAGCCGAATCGATCCGAACCGGCTCCTGGCCGACCTGTTGCGGCAAAGCCCGCCGAAAAATCAGGGGAACCAACCAGGAAGGAAGTTCAGCCGGCGCCTTCTGCAGCTAAGCCTGCAGCACCGGAGCGCCGCACTGCTCCATCAGTGCGTCAGCCCTCCAAACCCGCAACGCCGCCACCAGCTGCCCACAAGCCCGCTACGCCGCCACCAGCTGCCCCCAAGCCCGCTCCCACCAAGCCGGCCGCGCGTCCTGCGGACAGGAAGCCGGCTCAACCGTCGACGCCGAAGCCGCAAAGCAAGCCTGTTACTCCACCTACAAGCCAAAAGCCGCCACAACATCCAGCTCCCAAACCCAAAACTCCGCCTCCTCCGCCCAAAAAAGAGCCACCGGCCGATAAGCCCAACCTCGGCTGAAAGCACTTGCCCCGGAAAGGTCTTCTAGCCCGAAATTCTCATTCTAAATTGAAAAAGGCTGTTGCTTCATGGCATAACTCTTTTGTCTAGAAAGAAATCCTGCCAAGGAGGAGCAACAGCCTTATGAGCACAGAGTGTACCCAGTTTGTCT
>Ga0210391_10000479_pt1 | contig 41686 bp, 35 predicted proteins | sample IncBWC12OmetaG_FD_160573 | JGI IMG/M metagenome (GOLD analysis project Ga0210391, IMG submission 160573) | Forest soil microbial communities from Barre Woods Harvard Forest LTER site, Petersham, Massachusetts, United States - Inc-BW-C-12-O ...
CCCCGCCTCAGTATCGCGGAGGTAGCGACGCCCTTCAGGGCGTCACTCGAAAAACGTCTGACGTGTGTGCCAAAGTACCTCTGACGTACCCATCCGCACGCCGGTAGCTACTACGCTACATTCTCTTGCCCTCGCCCCGCACATCGCCTATGCTGTCGGCAGCAGTGCAGCCCGACACCTTGCCCATCACCTGCCCGATCTGCGAGTCCGGCAAAATACGCCGCTCCAAGCGACGCTCGTTGATGGACTATCTTTTCAGCGGCGCGGAAATTCTTCCTTGGCGCTGCGAAGCCTGCGAATCACGCTTCCACGCGCGGCCCGTCCCTTTTCGCCTTTCGCTCTACGCCCACTGTAAACATTGCGGCAACGCCGACCTGCAACGCATCGCTCCCGAACACGTTCCCGGCCCGCTAGCCTTCATCGGCCGCCTCCTCGGTTTACCCTCCCTTCGCTGCGACCCCTGTCGCCACAAATTTTTCTCCATCCGCCCGCTCGTCCCGCAAAGCCAACAAGCCGTCCCCTCCGCCGACTAAGTTTTGCAGTGCCGATCTGTGGCTGCAATTTGTAGCGGCGGGTCTTCAGACCCGTTCCTTTGCCTCTGATCTTTGTATCGGCCTTGTGCAGCTGTCTTTTGTAGGTGCCGGACTTCAGTCCGGCCTGCGACGCGTTCTTTGTAGCGGCCGCCTTCCGGGGCGGTCGCCTTTTTCAACGCCTCCACGGCGTGCAAATAACCGTCGCCCCATCCCAAAAATGCCGCCCGCCAAAATCTTGCTCACACGTGAACCCCTCCACACCCATATGCTAAACTTCCTAAAGTGGCGATATGGTGCAAGGGTTAGCACACGGCCCTCTCAAGGCCGAAATCCGGGTTCGAATCCCGGTATCGCTACCAAATTTCAATGAATTGTAATTCCCACGAAAAAATGAGGAATCCGTCGCCTACTGCGCCAACCGCCCCGGGTGAATCCCCTCGCCCAATACAAACGTAGCCCCCACCGCCCCCACCACCGCCGACTTCCTACTCAACCCCGCCCGCGCGCGGATGCGATACGTACTTTCAATCCCCGTGCAATGCGCCCCAATCAAATAAGAAATCCCAAATCCCTTCATCTCGTCAGCCGTCCAGTCCACCTGCTGATCGCTCGCCGCAAAAAGGTGCAACCCGCCAATCACCGCATACACCGGCGGCGTGGGAAATTCCTTGTGCGCAAACGTCAGAATATTCACGATCCCCGCGTGACCGCATCCCGTAATCACCACCAACCCCTGCGGCGTATTCACCACCAGCGACTGATCCTCCGGAATCGTATCTTCCACCAATCCCGCCGGCGTCAGAACTTTTCCTTTAACGCTCCAATTGCGCTCCGGAAAAACCCGCGGCACCGGCCCGGTAATCCACGCCCCGGGAAATATCTCCGTCCCTGCTGAATGCTCGATAAATTTCCCGCCAATCGCCTCATACTCCTTCTTCGTTGCGATCATGGTGTTCTCTTCCGCGCCGCCCGCCCCCGATTGCCGGCTATAAAAAATCCCCGTGGCCACGTGCGCTTCAGACAGCGCCGCCGGATTCGTCTTCATCAACTCCGTCCGCAGCGTGACCAATCCCCCCGTGTGGTCCGCGTGATTGTGCGTCAGCACCACCTCTTTCACGCTCGCCAAATCCACTCCCAGCTCCCGTGCATTCAACAGCACCGTTTGCGGCCGCGCCCCGGTATCCACCAGCACGCGATGACCATCCGCCTCCACCAGCGCCGCAAATCCCCACTCTCCAATCCCATCGTCCGCCAGCATCGTCGAAAGTATCGTCACCTTCAACGTTTTCACCTGCCCCCGCGTCACCGCGTCCACCGCAGCCGCACCACTCTTCGCAACAGCCGCGCTCGTCGCCACTGCCACGTCGCAACACCACATCAACAGACAAACAGCCGTCACCACCGCAACAAATTTATAAGTGTTTCGCATTTTCGTAGTCTACCACGCCTCTCCAGACGCTTTCGTATCGCCGCTTGGCGTCATTCGTCGCGTCTTTCGTAGCGACGCCCTTTAGGGCGTCACTAGGTCTCTCCACGGGCGTCACTCGCCCCTTCGGCAACCAATCCCGCCATCCATCGCCCCGCACTAATGTAGACTCAATCCACCAAAAACCTCCGCCAAAAAAAACCAGAGGACGGAATGAGAACTCCAATCTGCGCGCTGCTCCTGCTGTTCCTCCCCCACGCCCTCCGCGCGCAAGCCCCGCTATCCTATCAACTCGCCTACGCCGTCCCCGGCGACCCACACATCCACATCACCATAATTTTCCCCGAACCCCTCAACACCCCCGCCGCACTAGTCATGCCCAGAACCTACCCCGGCGGCTACGAACAAATCCCCTACGACTCCTTCGTCGAACAACTCCACGCCTTCTCTTCCACAAAAAAATCCCTCTCCGTCGCTCGCGAACCAGACGGCCCCCGCTGGACGATCGGTGAACAAGGAGAACATCTCGAGCGCATCGAATATCAAATCGATCTCGCGCAGATGGAAACGCGCATCCTCCCCTCCGTCGAAACCTCCAAAGTCCGCCCGCGCTACGTCGGCCTCCTCGGCTATTCCGTTTTCGCTTTCATCGACGGCCTCGAAGACCGCAAAATTAATCTCCACATCACTGCCCCGCAATCCTGGCCGATTCTCACCACCCTGAATCCGCAAATTCCCGCTCCCACCGCAATCGCCGACGCCTCCGCACCAAATTACTACGCGCTCGCCGACTCAGAAATCCTTATGGGACCAGATCTGCAACTCCGCCAATTCCTAGGAAAAATCCCGTTAATCTTCGCCGTCTATTCCGAAACCGCTGAAGACTTGGAACTCGACGGCCAGCTAGCCCGCCAAGCCCTCGATCGCGTGCAAACTTATTTCGCCGACACCCCCTTCCGCCAATACACCGTCCAGCTCGAACTTCTCCGCCCGCTCCTCAATCACGATTACGGTTTCAGTCAGGAGCATCTCGACAGCGGCACCTTCAGCTTTTCCAGCGAGCGCGCCATCACCGCGCAATCCCCGCAGCAAGCTCGCAACGTAAATCTCTTCAACTACGCTCATCACATGGCCCACAGCTGGATTCCCAAGCGCGCCTACGGCATCGGTTATTTCCCCTTCACTTGGGAAATGACTCCGGTCATCGACACCATCTGGTTCAACGAAGGTTTCGGCCGTTACGCTGCCATCGAAGCCATCGCGCAAGGCTTGCCGCCGCAAGAAGCCGCAGCGTTTCGCGCGCAACAACTTGCCCGTCTTCGCCACATCCTTGACACCGCTCCGCCATTCCTCCGCAATATGCCGCTCGAAGTTTTATCCCGCGAAGCCTCGTTCCTCTACGCCAGCGATTTTCGCACCGGCATGAACGTCTTCGCCCGCGGCGCGCTAATGGCCGCTGAAATGGACAACGAAATCCGCACGAAAACCGCAGGAAAGAAAAGCCTGCAAGACGCTCTGCAAGCCCTCCTCGCATGGTCCGCGCAAAACCACCGCGCCTTCCAGATCAAAGAAATGCTCAATATTTTTCACGCCGCAACCAACGTCGACGTCCAAGACATCCTGGATCACTGGATGCACCCACCCACAAATTAGCGTTGTAGTGGCGGGTCTTCAGACCCGTGCCTTTGCAGTCGCTTCTGTAGTGGCGAATCTTTAGATCCGCATCTTACTTTAAGTTCAAGCCTTTTCTTTCAACCTTTAAACTCATCACGTTGACTTGCCCGCCATCCCAAACCTAAGATGACCCAGCCTCTCACCATGATCGGCCAAACCATCTCGCACTATCGCATCACCGAAAAACTCGGCGGTGGCGGCATGGGCGTGGTCTACAAAGCCGAGGACACCAAGCTTCTACGTTTCGTCGCCCTGAAATTCCTTCCCGATGGCTTTGCCGCGGACCCGCAAACTCTCAGCCGCTTCGAACGCGAAGCCCAAGCCGCTTCCGCGCTCAACCATCCAAACATTTGCACCATCTACGAAATTGGCGAACACGATGGCCACCCCTTCATCGCCATGGAATTTCTCGATGGGCAGACTTTAAAGCACCTCACCGATCATCAATCGTTGCCCTCCGCGCAGGTTCTGGAATTGGGAATTCAGATTGCCGACGCTTTGGACGCCGCCCACGCGCAGGGCATCATCCATCGGGACATCAAGCCCGCCAACCTTTTCGTCACCAAACGCAGCCAGGCGAAAATTCTCGATTTCGGTTTGGCGAAAGTCACTCGCACCACTTTCACCTCCGGACTCTTGGAAACGCCCACCATCACCTCCGTAGAACTCTTGACCAGTCCTGGCGCGGTGCTGGGCACCGTCGCCTACATGTCGCCAGAGCAGGCCCGCGGCGAAGAACTCGACGCCCGCACCGATCTCTTTTCTTTCGGCGCCGTCCTCTATCAAATGGTCACCGCCCGCCTGGCATTTTCCGGCCAGACCTCCGCCATCATTCACGACGCTATTCTCAATCGCTCACCAGCCTTGCCGTCCACGGTGATTTCTGACGTCTCTCCAGAAATCGAGCGCATCATCAACAAAGCGCTCGAGAAAGACCGCAACCTCCGCTATCAAAGCGCCGCCGAAATGCGCACCGACCTGCAGCGCATCAAACGCGACACTGAATCCGGAAAAACCTCCGCAACCGCCGGCAGCCTTTCAAGGACGTCAAAACCGCCAGCGGCGCAACGAACTTCGTGGCTCCTGATTGCCGCTTCTGTCCTAGTGCTCGCCGCCTGCGCCGTCGGCGGCTATTTCTATCTTCATCGCCCGCCAAAACTCACCGATAAAGACACCATCGTCCTCGCCGATTTCGCCAATTCCACCGGCGACCCGATCTTCGACGACACCTTGAAGCAGGCCCTCAGCGCCTCGCTCCGTCAGTCGCCTTTTCTCAATGTTCTATCCGATAGCCGCGTAAGCGCCACGCTCAAGCAAATGACTCGTCCGCCCAATACGCCGCTTACCCCGGAGATCATCCGCGAAGTCTGCCAGCGCGCCGACAGCAAAGCCTGGGTCGCCGGCACCATCGCCCCGCTCGGCACTGAATACGTAGTCGGCCTCAAGGCCATCAATTGCCTCAATGGCGACACCCTCGCGCAGGAACAGGTCACCGCCGCAAACAAAGAAAAAGTTCTCGACGCCGTCGGCAAGGCTGCCACGCAACTCCGTGGCAAGTTGGGCGAATCTTTGTCGACCGTGGGTAGTCTTGACGTGCCCCTCTCGCAAGTCACCACGGTTTCCTTGGATGCTTTGAAGGCCTTCAGTCTCGGCAACCAAACTCTCCGCGAGAAGGGCTCCTACGCCGCCATCCCGTTTTACCAGCACGCCATCACACTCGATCCGAATTTTGCCGGCGCCTACCTCAGTCTTGGCAAGATGTACGCGAACAACGGGGAAAGCGAAAAGGCCGACGATCTTTTTGCGAAGGCCTATTCCTTGCGCGCTCACGCCAGCGAAAGAGAAGCGTTCGATATCGAATCCATGTACCACCAGCACGTTACCGGCGATCTGGAAAGCGCCACCCGCGTGTTTCGCGAATGGCTCGGTAGTTACCCTCGAGAACATGCCGCGCTCGGAAATCTCGCCAATGCCTACAACAACTCCGGAAATTACGAGCTAGCTGTCGATCTCAATCGCAAATCCCTCGAGCAGTCTCCCAATGACGTGATTGCCTATATCAACCTAGCCTTGAATTTTGTCGAGTTGAATCGATTTTTCGAGGCTCGCGCCACCATCCAGGCGGCCCTTGATCGCAAACTGGATGCCGAGCAGCTCCACTATCTCCTTTTCGCTCTGGCCTTCCAGGCAGGAGACCAGCGCGCGATGTCCGAACAGGTCGCGTGGTCCGAAGCGAATCCCGAAACTATTTCTAAATTCCTTTCACTTGAGGCCGCGGTGCAGGCTTATTCCGGCCATCTTCGAAGGTCACGCGAACTCACCGAGCGCGCCATCGCATCCGCCGAACACGCTGGTCAGAAAACTAGCGCGGAGTACCGGCGGCTCAAAGCTGCATTGGTAGAGGCCGCATTCGGCAATTTCTCCGTCTCCCGCCAAGCCGCTCTCGCCTCCCTCGGGTGGTCCGTTCTGGGGCAGGATCGTGGCGGAATCGCTGCTCTCGCATTAGCTTGGTCCGGCGAGGAATCGCACGCTCAGACCGTTCTCGATGAGCTTTCCGCGCGCTTCCCACACGGCACTTTGGTGCAATCCGTGGTGTTGCCGACCGTCCAGGCACAAATTGAACTCTCGCGCAAAAATCCCGAGAAGAGCCTCGAGCTCCTGCAGGCCGCGATGCCCTACGAGTTGACCGGCTCCTCATTGGGTGGGTGTGTCTATCCCGCTTACGTTCGCGGCGAAGCCTATCTGGCCCTGAAGAATGGTGTCGCTGCCGCGGCTGAATTCCAGAAAATTTTGGAGCATCGCGGCCTGGTCGGCTCCTGCGAAACCGGAGCGCTCGCACACCTCGGCATCGCTCGCGCCTTCGCGTTGCAAGGCGACACCGAAAAAGCCAAGCTCGCCTATCAGGAATTCTTAACTCTGTCGAAGGACGCTGACCCCGACATTCCCATACTCGTCGCGGCCAAGTCTGAATTTACCAAGCTTGAATCCGGCAAGCCTGAATCGGCCAAGCCCGGCGCTGAGCAGTCACACTGAGTGCGGCGTGAAACTATACATGCGCGCGTTAGAAAGTATCGCGGAGACGACGCCCTTACTCCCGGCCCACACCCAACGCATCCGCCACCCGATTAATATAATTAAACCAACTCGCAATCAGCGTAATCTGCAAAATCCCGCGATCGTCAAATCCCACTCCCCGCAACTTCACGTGATCCTCCGGCGAACAAAGCGTCGCATCCTGCGTAAGCTTCACCACATAATTCAGCATCACGCGATTCTGCTCGCTGATTGGCGCCGTCCGATAATCCTTCCGCAGCGCCAGCACCATCTCCTCATCCAACGTCACCCGACGCAGAAACTCTGCGTGTGACTCTATTCAATAATGACAACGGTTCGTCACCGACACCATCGTTGCAATCATCTCGTGCTGCTCCCGCCGCAGTGGCAACTCTGGCGACAACAGCGCCCCAAACGTCCCAAACGCATGAAACAGAGCATCCGGTATCAACGAATGCGAAGCCGTAATACTTGCCTCCGCCCCGTGATCTACCACCGGCACCGGCGTCGCATACTCCACCGGATAAAGCGCCCGCTGCCCCGTCATCGCCTTAGCCACCGCCTCGTCATCATCCATCGACACCGTCTTAATCCAAGTCATCGCCTCTCCCGTAGCGGCGGGTCTTCAGACCCGTTCTTTTGCCGTTTCTTTTGCTCTTCTCTCGCCGTTCTCGTCGCAAACTCTCTTCGCCCATCGCGCGCCATGGCCGCGAGGCCTCTCATTACAGGTTCTAACCCGCCCAGCAGCAATAACCCAAATCCACTACGCAGTCCGCCCCTTGCAGGAACCAATCAATCCTGCATCCGCCGATTCGATTTGACTCGAGACACCAAATCGGGTTTCTAATATCGCCATCATGAAGCTCTCCTTCTCCTCCGCCACCCCCTCCGACGCCCCCGCTCTCGCCGCCCTGCACACCAGCATCGCCGCAGACCTCACACGCCGCTACGGCGTCGGCCCATGGTCCGCGAAAACGACTGAAAAAGGCGTGTTGTTCGTCATGCGCCACGCATCTGTCATTCTCGCGCGAAAAGGCCAAGCCATCGTCGGGACGCTGCATCTCCCAACCAAAAAGCCCTGGGCCATCGATGTCTCGTACTTTACCCCCGTAAAGAAATCGCTCTATATCACTGGCATGGCGGTCCTTCCCGCGCTGCAACGCCAGGGCATTGGCCGCCGGCTGCTCGCGGAAGCAATTAAGTACACCCGAAGCTTTCCCGCCGACGCCATCCGCCTCGATGCCTTTGACGCCCAAGCGGGCGCCGGTCCGTTCTATGCAAAATGTGGTTTTCGCGAAGTGGGCCGCGTCACCTACCGCAACGCCCCGCTCATCTACTTCGAATTGGTTCTCTAATTCGTGTTTTCCCGCGGTCACGACTATTCCGTTTTTATCCCCGCCGTCTCCGTACACACATACGCCTTCCCCGTCATCAAATCCTTAAACTCCTCACTCCTTCCGCTAGGCCACTCAATCACCACCCGCTCCACGCGATCTCTCTTCCCCACCCCAAACGTAACCGGCAACTCCGACTGCGACAAATAACTCGATCCCCCACGCACCATCCGCGACTGCATCACCCCGCCGCAAAAAATCCGCACCACCGCCCCAATCCCATCCGCATTCGATTTCTTTCCCACCAAGCGAAACCGCACGCCGCGATTTCCATTCGTCAAATCATTCCGAAATAAATACGCCTGCCCATTGTTTGTCGTCATCAACAAATCCAAATCTCCATCGCGGTCGAAATCTCCAAACGCCAGCCCGCGCCCAACCTTCGGCAACTCAAACCCGCCGCCAACCTCCGCCGCCACATCGCGAAATTTCCCCACTCCGTCGTTCAAAAAAAGCTCTGGCGCCTGCGCATACCCGGTATTCCCGCGGATATTCCGCACCGTATCGTCGATGTGCCCGTTCACCACCGCCAGATCCAGCGCGCCATCCAGATCCACATCCAGAAACGTGCAGCCAAATCCCAGAGTATTCTTCGACGCCAGCCCCACTCCCGCCGCTACCGACACATCGTCGTAAACGCCCTCGCGCACGCTGCGATACAGCCCAATCATTTCGTTGTCAAAATTAGTAATCGCTACTCCGGCTCTTCCCGAGCCGTCAAAATCACCGGTATCCACACCCATTCCCGCGCGCGCCTTGCCGTCCGTACTGAATGCCAGCCCCGTCTCCCCTGCCACATCCTTGAATTTTCCATTCTTTAAATTCTTATAAAGCTTGTTGGACTGCGTGTCGTTCGCCACCAGCAAATCCGGCCAGCCATCCGCGTTGTAGTCAAACATCGCCACACCCAGCGATTTCGCGCCGCTGTCGAAAATCCCGCTCGCCGCCGTAACATCCTCAAACGTTCCGTCCCCGCGATTGTGAAACAGCCAGCAGGTATCGCCGCGATACGCTTCCGGGGTGCAATACGACTTATGCACGCCATCCAGGCTGCAAAACACATCATGTTCCGGCGACCACCGCACATAATTGCAAACAAACAAATCCAGCAGCCCGTCGCGGTCGTAATCAATCCACAGCGCCGACGTGCTGAATCCCGTGTGCCCCAGCAGCCCGCTGGCCTTCGTCACTTCCACAAATGTTCCGTTGCCGGCGTTCCGAAATAATCGGCTCTGCCCCACGCAGCTAACAAAAATATCGGGAAACCCATCGTTGTTGTAATCGCCAACCGCTACGCCCATGCCATACATCTCGACGTCCAAGCCAGCGGCGCGCGTAACATCGGTAAAAGTCCCGTTGTGATTGTTGTGATACAGCCGCAGCGTCGAGCGCTGCCGCTTGTGCTCGGGCCAATCCATGCCATTGATCAGCAAAATGTCCTGCCATCCGTCGCGGTCGTAATCCAGAAACGCACAGCCAGACCCCAGCGTCTCCGGCAGCAACTTCCCGCCATACGCACCACTGTTATGTTGAAAGTGCAGATCCGCGCCGTTCGTAACATCACTAAAACCAAATCCCAGCCCAGCTGCGCCTTTGTAGCGGCCGCCTTCGGAGGCGGTCGCCTTTGCGCTCGGCGGCAACCCCAAATCCGTTCGCAACCCAAACGCTCTTGCGAGATTTGCCCCCGCTCCCGCAACTCCCAGTCCCAGCCCCGCCTCACAAGCGCCCCGCAAAAAATCCCTCCGCTTCACGGTAGATTCACCAGCCCATGCCGAATGGCATACACGACCAGCTCCGCCGTCTTATGCATTCCCAGCGCATCCATGATATTTGCGCGGTGCACCGCAACGGTGTTCGCGCTGAGTTTCAACTCCACCGCGATCTCTTTATTCGATTGTCCCGCCACGATGTGCTGCAAAATTTCCAATTCTCGCGGCGTCAGGCCGCCCGCGCGTTCCCCCTTCAGCGAAGAGGTCTTCGAGATCTGCGGATCGAGCACCACCTTGCCTTCGAAAACGCTGCGCACCGCTTTCACCAAATCCAAATCCAGCGCATTTTTCAAAATATATCCGCGCGCGCCGGCATCCATCGCTTGCCGCACCAGCGTTTCTTCCGAATGCATGCTCAACATCAAAATGCGCGCCTCTGGCAGCGCCCCGCGAATCTTTCGCGTGGCTTCAATTCCGCTGAATTCCGGCAACGCACAATCCATCACGGTAACGTCCGGCCTCAAATCGATCGCTAGCCGCACTGCCTCTTCGCCATCGCTCGCTTCGCCAACCACGGAAATGTCCGTGTCGTCTTCCAGCATGCGCCGAAATCCGCGCCGCACCAGCGCGTGATCGTCCACCAGCAACACCTTGATTCTAGCCAACCTGGGCCTCCAGTTTTTTCCGTGGAATTTCGATCTTCACCAGCGTCCCTCCATTTGCTGCCGGCGTCACCGTAAGTATCCCGCCGATTAATTCCGCGCGTTCCCGCATCGCCACCAATCCGATTCCTCGCTGTCCCGCTTGCGGCACAAATCCTTTGCCGTGATCTTCCACTTCCACTCGCAGCGCTTCCGGGAGAAACCTCAGCCGCACCCACGCTTCCTTCGCTCCCGCGTGGCGCACCACATTATTCAGCGCTTCTTGCACGATGCGGTAAATATGCACGCCCGCGCCCGTCTCCACCGCGAAGCTCGTCGCCGATTTTTCATAATGCAGTGTCATTCCGGCTTGTCGCTCCACCGTCGGAATGTACCAGTCCAGCGTGCTCTCGAGCCCCTGCTCCTCTAACAGCACGGGATGCAACGCCTGCGACAACCTGCGGATATTGTTCAGCGTAGACTGCGCTACTTCGCGCACTTCCTGCAAATCCTCGCGCAGCGCCGAGCCTTCGGGCGCCGCTTTTCCCGCGCGCGATAGCATCGCGCCAATCGCCGTGAGTACTTGCCCGAATTCATCGTGCAGTTCGCGCGAAATATGCCGCAGCGTCGATTCCTGCGTGGCGATTAATTTCTGCGCCAGCTCGCTGCGCTGCGCCGATAGTTCTCCCAGCCGCGCGAAAAGTTTGCGATTCGTCTGGATCAGATACAAACTCGTCAGCGCGATGGCGATCAGCGTCGCCGCCAGAAACACATACAACTGCCGCTGCACGCCATCGTAAATCGCCGCGATGCGCGCCGCCGCCTGCTGCTCGCCTTCATTATTTTGCACCAGCAGCCGCGACACCGCCGTGCTCAGCGCTTCCTGCCGCGCCTGCAGCGACAAGCGAATCTGCTCGCGCGCTTCCGCGTCGCGCCCTTCGCTCGCCAGCGAAAACATTCTGTTCACCGCATCCCAGAATTGCGCCACCGACTGCGTCAAATATTGTTGCTGCTCCGGCGTGCGGTTGGCGCCGGCAAACTGCCCTTCCAGTTCCAGTCCTTCGCCGAGATCCTCGTGGATGCGCTCGAATTGCGCGGTCCACGCCACCAGCGGATACGGCTCGCTGAAATCCAGCATGTCCCGCATCGCCAGGCCGATCAAATTCAAATCGTTTTGCACGCGCAACAGTTGCAACGAATCCTTGCGGTTGCGCTCCACCAGTTCACTTTGCAGACGCCGCAGGCCGGCGAGTTGCACGGTGATGTAAAACGCATACGCCAACACCGCGGCCAGCGTGATGACCAGTCCCAGCAGAAGAATTCTTGTCGGTGATCGTTGCGTTGCGGGCGCGGATTCCACGGTTCAGAGCTTACCTCATGGATGGATTTCGCGGCGCAGCACCGCCACCAGCACGATCATGGTGAGCGCCCAAACCAACGGCACCAGCAATCCAATCCTGAGGCTTCCTGTTTCCTTAGAAATAAATCCCACCAGCCACGGCGCGAACGCTCCACCCAGCGCCGCCAGCGCAAACATTACGCCGCCAATTTTCCGCGCGCGTTCGCGATACCACAGCGAAAGCCACGCAATGTAAATCGGATAAATACTCGCAAATCCCAATCCCGCCAGCGCCACGCCAACATCCATCTGCGCGATAGTGTTTGCTTTTTGCAGCACCAGCAATCCGCACGCCGCCAGGCTCAACGCCATCAGCGCCAGATTATTTTCGCGCACGCGCCGTAACGCCAGCGGCGCCAGCCCACGTCCCACCAGCAAGCCCACCCAGAAGAACATCGGTACGATCGGGTAACTGGTGCCCGCGCCGTTGGCCACGCGCTTCGCGAGCTCGGCCACCCATCCTCCGGTGCTTTGTTCCGCGCCCACATAAATAAAAAACAGCGCCGCCAGAATAATTCCCACGTGCGGTATTTTTCGCGCTTCACCGTGGTGTGAACTGGAAACGTCTTCCGCTTCGCTCGCGCTATTCCACGGCGCAACAAAAACAGCCAAGGCCACCGCGCATCCCGCCGCAGTCACCAGCCACAAAAATAATGTAAGGTGGTGTCCGCGCAGCGCCACGAGCACCAGCGCAGGGCACGCCACCGCGCCGATTCCCCACGTAAAATTTATCAGGCTCAGTGCCGACGCGCGCCCCGCTCCGCCGGTTTCCGCAATATAAAGATTTGTTCCCGGCGAAAGCATGCCGTAACCAAATCCAAAAACCGCGCACGCCGCCAGCGCGCCAAACATATTCGGTGAACTCAGCCCAGCGACGCCGAGCCCCAGCGATGCGTAACCGATGCCGATCGGTATGCGGTAGCCCTTGCGGGCGATCACCCAGGAAGAAAGCACCGTGCCCACCCACGAACCGATGAACTGGGTGGGAAAGAAAGTGCCGACCTGATTGTCGTTGAGTCCCCAGCGCGCGATGAGCACGGGAAGGATGGGGCCGAGAATGACGGTGACGATGCCGTTGACTACGAATCCCACGAACAGCAGCCGGGTGATGTTGCGCGTTTTTCGCGCGTCGGCAGCTGTGTCACCGTTTGTCATTCCGTTCGGCATTCCGGGCGCCACGCTCGCGGCCATGCCCGGTGTCGTGCCCGTCGCCATAAGGTTTGTTCCCGGTGGCCTGAAGCCGCCTTTGGCGCCACTCGCAGCGGACGAATCGTTCATGTGCGCGTCAGTTTTGCCGCGCGCGCGGCCTCCAGCAAGGTCTTGGCGTGGCCGGCGATGTCGCCGTGGCCAAAAACCGCGCTGCCAGCCACCAACACTTCTCCGCCGGCGCGCACCACGTCGGCGACGGTGTCCAGCGCCACTCCGCCATCCACTTCAATGCGAAAATTCAGCCCGCGACGCTGGCGAATTTCTGCCAGCGTTTCCATTTTGCGCAGCGCATTGTGGATGAATTTCTGTCCGCCAAATCCCGGGTTCACGCTCATCACCAGAACGTGATGAACGATGTCAAGAACCTCGTCGAGCGTGTGTACCGGCGTGGCAGGATTTATTACCACTGCGGGCCGGCAGCCGTGGTGCTCGATCAAGTGCAGGGTGCGGTCGAGATGGACGCAGGCTTCCTGGTGCACGGAAATCCAGTTGGCGCCTGCTTCGGCAAATGCGGGAATCAAATCGTCGGGATTTTCAATCATCAAGTGGCAGTCGAACAGAGTGTCGGGAAGGGCTTTGCGCAGCGACTCAATCACGGGAGGCCCAAACGTAATGTTGGGCACGAAGTGTCCGTCCATCACGTCAAGGTGTAGCATCGTCGCTCCACCTGCGAGCGCTTCGCGGGAGTCCGCGGCAAGCTGCGAGAAGTTGCAGGCCAACACCGACGGCGCAAGCTCGATGGTGCCGACCGGCGCGATTGGGGGTAGTTTTTTATCCCTCGGCACCTTGGGCTTGGAAGATAATTCGCTCATTTTCGCTTCATCCTTCTCGTCTCATCCATCTTACTTCAGAGCCTTACTTCACCCCTACTGGGTTCTATCGCCACGGAAAGATTTCTTCGCAGCAATGTTCTCGTCACCAAAGGATCGCATTGAGGCTGATCCGCATCACGAAATTGCTCCCGCATGATGAAGCGCACCGCCGGCTGAAACTCTTGTGTACGGTATGGTGCAGCGTTTCGCGCTGCTTTCACGCGCCAATTCGAGCACTTGCATTACGTTCAGGGCCCATTGCGGGCTCACCGCCGGTTCCGCTCGCCCGAGCAGAGCGTCGCGAAGATTCGCGTAGAAAGTGCGATAGTCGCACGACGCGCCGGGAATGCGGCGCGTTTTGAATGCGTCGCCGTCGGGAGTGGTCAGCACGCCCCAGTTTTCTTCCGGCTCCACGCCCCAGGGGCCTTCAGCGGGAATGCGATCAAAACGCAGACTGATTTCTTGCGGATCGAAAGATTGCTTTACGAATGAGCCTTGCGTGCCTTGCAAAACAAAACGCGGGCGCGTGGCCGCCGCCAGAATGCTGGAACTGAGCAGGGCGCGCAGTTTGTTGGGATAGTGCAAAACCACATCGAAGCAATCGTCGGCGATGGCGTGATCGCGCACGATGCGAATATCCGCGGTGATGGATTCGGGTTCGCCAAAGAGCGTCATGGCGTGATCCACCAGATGCGGCCCGATATCGAACCAGATACCGTTGCCGGGACCGAGTTGTTCACGCCACACGCCGGCTTTTAGATTGGGGCGATAGCGATCGTAGTGGGTTTCAAAGTTGACGACGCGGCCGAGCCTGCCGGCGGCGACAATTTCGCGGATGGCGGCGAAGTCGCCGTCGTAGCGGCGATTCTGATACACCGTGACAATGCGTTTCGTAGCCGTGGCGAGTTGCACGAGTTCGACGGCTTCGCCGATGGAGGTGGCGAAGGGTTTGTCCACCAGGACGTCGCGGCCGGCGAGAAGGGCACGGCGCGCAAAATCATAGTGGGTGTGATTGGGGGTGGCGATGACGACCAAGCGAATTTCCGGAATGGCCAGAAGTTCGTCGAAGCTGCGCAGGATGCGCGCGCCAGGATAGGCTTGCGCGGCTTGCTCGCCGGTGCGCTGCACGATGGCGGAAAGATGCAGGCCGGGGACGCGACTGATGACCGGTGCGTGAAAGGCGCGGCCGGCCAGGCCGAAGCCGACTAGTCCGACTGCGATGGGTTCTGCGGCACGGTGCGTGTCTTTCTTAGCGTCGTCCTTGTTAACGTCGTCCATGCGAACCGTCCGTGCGACTGTCGTCCATGCGGTCTACATCCATCACCAGAGTTAGTGCGTTCCTTTCGCAGGGGCGTTGGGGATGACGAATTTTTCCATGGCGTTGGCGAAACCTTCGTCCTCGCTGGAGGTGGTGACGTAGGTGGCGGACTTTTGTACTTCGGGGCTGGCTTGGCCCATGGCGATGCTGACGCCGCCTTTGACGAACATTAGGACGTCGTTGGGCATGTCGCCGATGGTAGCGATTTCGGAGGTGGGAATCTTCAGCAAGTCCGCGAAGGCCAGAACCACTTCACCCTTGTTGGCTTTGGGCGAAGTGACGTCCAAATAGTAGGGTTGCGAACGCGCGGCGGAAGCTTGATCGCCGCAGGCGGCCTGCACATCTTTTTCGCATTTCGCGACGAGTTCGAGATCGTCGCTGCAGCCGACGATCTTGGCGACACGCGTAGTGATGGAATTAATGTCTTTGGTGACGATGGGGGCGAATTTCACGGTCCACTGTTCGCGGGCCACGTGCGGGGCATTTACGTCGCGGACGAACCATTCCTTATCGGTGTACATCCAGGCGTCCATCTTGTGATCCAAAATTAATTGCAGAGCTTTTTTGACCACGTCCAGCGGAAGAAAATTTTCGCGGACTACTGTTTTTAGATCGGGCTTGATGAGCACGCCGCCGTTGAAGGCGGCGACGGGCTGCGAAATTTTCAACGGGTCAATGAGCATGGCCATGCCCATCGGCGGGCGACCGCTGGTGATGGCGAAGCGGATTCCGACGTCCTCCATTTTGTGGATGGAGTCGATGGCGCGCTGGGTGAGGATTTTTTCCTTGGAGACGAGCGTGCCGTCGACGTCGGCGATGACCAAACTGATGGTGTGAGCGGGCATTATTTTCCTCCGATGGAGTTGCGGTGATGGCGATTTTGCTTGGCCTGAAAAATAGATGGCCCGGGGAAAAGCAGATCCTTCGCTTCGCTCCCCTCGAAGATCGGGGCAAGCAGGATGACGGTATCCGCGGCGTTCGTAGTGACGGTACGTACAGCGTGCGCGGTGACGGTGCCCGCGGACCTCATGTTGACGATACCCGGGGTGTTCGCTGTGACGAGCGAAGCGTATGTGGCGTGAGTCATGTCATTGTTCCTGGTAATTCCATAGCAGGCCGCCGTCGACGAAGAGGGTGGTACCGGTGGCGTAGTTGGAATCGTCGGAAGCGAGGAAGGAAGCGAAGCCAGCGACGTCCCCGACGTTGCCAAGACGTTTGAGCGGAATATTGTCGAGCAGATCGGCCAGTTTGGCGGGATCGTTGAGGAGATTCTTGTTGATGGGGGTTTCGATGGCGCCGGGGGCGATGGAATTGATGGTGATGCCGAGCGGGGCGAGCTCGATGCTGAGGTCGCGGGTAAGCATTTTGATGGCGCCTTTGCTGGCGCAGTAGGTGGCGAAATGCGGGAAGGGAAGTTCTTCGTGGACGCTGCTGATGTTGATAATTTTCCCGCCAGTCTTCGCGGCGCGGTGATGTTTGACGAAAGCCTGGGTGATGAAGAAAAGGCCTTTGAGATTTACGTTGAGCACGAAGTCGTAATCTTTTTCGGTGACGTCCCAGAATTCGGCGCGTTTTTCGACGCCGGCATTGTTGACGAGAACGTCGACGCGGCCGAGTTGCCTTTCGGTTTCGGCGATGAAGCGCTCGCCGTCGGCGATTTTGGAAACGTCGCACTGAATGGCCACGGCGTGGCCGCCGCCGGCTTTGAGGTCGTCGACGATTTTCTGCGTGCCAGCCTGATCAGAAAGATAACAGATGGAAACGGTGGCGCCGTCGGCGATGAACCGCTGCGCGATGCCGAGTCCGATGCCTTGATTGCCGCCAGTGATTGCCGCTACTTTGCCTTCGAGCCGCTTTGCCATTGGTGATCCTCCGAAGGTTGGATGAAGGGCGCTGCGCGGCGGCACTATGGAATATGCGTGCGGCCGGGGGGCAACGGACCGACGAGAGTATATACGGGAATGGGGCGAAGATGTTGAGGGAGAGATTAGGAAATTGGGAGGGGCGGGTGCCCGGTGCCGTTTTTTGGAAGTGTTCATTCTAGTGGGGTTAGCGAGACAATTTTGTAAGCGTGTTGATTCTGCTGGGGTTGGGGATGAGGTACGGAGGCGAAGTAATTTGCTAACGAAGTAATGAGGTATGCATGAGGCGCGATTTTTTGCGCTGGAGTACAGATGCGGCAGAGATGCAGGGATTTTTTGCGTGGGCGGATGCTTATCGGGCGTCGAGGCTGAGATTTCGTACGCGATCGGGCGCGCGAGGGCTAGCGCCATTTTTGGTGGCGGGATTTGAGGAGATAATTTTTTCCGCAACTCGTGGTTAGAGAGGCGGCGGGGGATTGGTTCTTTTTTGGGCATCGGCCTTTCTTCTTGCCAGGACTAGTTCACGCAGCCATTTGGTGTCTGGGAGAGCGTCGGGGAATTCGGGGTTGGCGGGCGGTGGGTATTGCGCGCGGATGGAATCAGGAGTTTGCGGGATGGACGGCGTGGATGGAGTTGCACCTAGGCCGGTCTGAAGACCGGCACCTACAAAAGGCTCGGAGGGCGGCGTGGGTGCTGCGGCAATGGGCGGAGTTGCGGTTGCGGCGGCGTTGGCGCGATCTTGCGGAGGGCACGCGGGAGGCTTGACGGTGGGGCGCCCGTAGAGGGTGTCTACGGCTTGGGTCCAGCCGCGGTAAAGGTATTGATCGCGGGCCAGGTCGTAGCGTTTTTGGTCGAGGGTTTGGAGGAGGAGCTGGGCGATGTAGGCGAGAGTGCTGGCGTTGCGGCGGTGCATGCGTCCGGTGGCGACGTGGGCGAAGAGTTTGCCGAGGACGAAATTGATGGCGATAGGATTTTGGAAATTGCCACCGAGGTCCAGGAGTTCGGCGCCGATTTCCGCGGCGGATTGCAGCTGGAGAAGTTCGCGATGGTGGAAGAGGCAGAGTGTTCCGGTGGCGTGATGGCAGAGCATGCGGCAGCGGCGGCCGTCGGTGAATTGGAAGATGCAGCGATTTCTGGAGTGGTGGGTGGAGCGAGATTTTTTGCGGCTCATGTGCGGCTCGTTTCGTTGAAGTTGCGGCCTGCGGCCGGATCGGGCGCGGTAGTGCTGGCGCCTACTTCCAGTAGCGTACTACGAAAAGATAACAATAATGTTTATGAAGGTGTGGTTATCATTCGAACGATGAACGTTCGAATGCGGGAAGCAAGATTTAGTGGGCGTTTCGGGAGTGGCGCTAGAGGTGGTGTTTTGTTTTTGGGTGCAGGTTGGCGGGAGCGACGGAAAAAACGAAGATGCGGGTCTAAAGACCCGCGCTACAAAAGCAGGCTACAAAAGGAGGCTGATGCCGGATAGTTTCGAGGTTGCTGGCATCGATGAGGGCGCAATTCGTTCAAAGACGAAGAGCGCAGCATGCTGCGCCATTACAAAAGCACACTACTACGGGAGGATGGGGACGAGTTGGTAACTGACGAAGGCGATATTTTTGCTGTCGGGAGACCATGAGGGGACGTTGATGGTGCCTTGGCCGCCGAAGAGTTTGGCGAGGACGGTGATTTTTCTGTCTGCAAGAGACATTAGACGCAAGCTGACGTCCTTGTTTTCCGGATGTCCCAGCACTTCTTTTCCGTACGAGAGAAAGACGATCCACTTGCCATCCGGAGAGGGATGCGGGAACCAATTATTAAATTCGTCCGAGGTGATTTGTTCCTGGGAGCCGCCGTCGGGCTTCATGCGCCAGATTTGCATTTGGCCGGTGCGCTCGGAATTGAAATAGATGTAGGAGCCATCCGGAGAATAGTCGGGGCCATCGTCGAGGCTTTTGGCGGTGGTGAGGCGGGTTTCGCTGGCACCCGTTTCGGGGGCGGTGATAGGGATGGTGTAGATGTCGAAATCGCCGGCGCGCTCGCCGACGAAAGCAAGCGTGTTTCCGTCCGGAGACCAGCCGTGCCAATAAGAAGGTGAGAATTTCGTGACGCGTTTGGGAGTTCCTCCGGTGATGGGCAAGAGATAGACCGATGATTTGTGGTCTTCTTGCGATTGATCGCTGATAGCCAGCCATTTGCCGTCTGGAGAGATGCCGTGATCGTTGTTGCAGCGGTTGGCGAAGGCGGTGTCGATTTTTTCCGGAGTACCGCCAGTGGCGGGAATTTTTTCCAGCGAGCCGTTGCGATTGAAGATCAGGTAGCTGCCGTCGCGGGACCAGTTGGGGGCTTCGAAGCGGCCCGGGGCAGTGTAGAGGACGCGGCGGTCGGCGGATTCGATGCTGATGGTTTCGAGAGTGCTGTGCAGGGCGGGCGTTTCTGCCGATTCCGGCGCGCGATAACGGACATTGGAGAAGACCGCTTTTTCCACGAGGTCCTGCTCATGAGAGCAGAGGGCGATGCCAATGTAATAGTCGCCACGAATTGCAACGCGGATGGAACCGCCGGCGATTTGTAGTTGCCCGCCGCGTGGAGCCAGCAGCATGGAGAAGTAGTCGCCAAGCTTTTCGAGTTGCAGAGTTTGCGGGGCGGAGAGATTCGATTGGATCTCGTGGGTAGCGGCGCCTTTTTCGTCGCGATATTGCAGGGAGGTTAGACCGTTGCCGTGAAGCGCGATGTCGACGTAGGCGGAATCGGGATCCAGGGATTGGCGGATGATTACGGCGGCTTTGCGGTGAGGATTTTTGCCTTGGCCGAGGAAGGCGATATCGGCGGTGAGAATGGCGTCTCCGGAGACTTTTTTCCAGGCAAAGTGGAAGGCGTCTTTGTCGAACCACATGTTTTCGCCGCTGGCGGAGAGGGTATAGGTGGAGGTGGCGGGATCGAAGGTGGCGGAGCCTTTGTGGAGGACGGCGCCGATGTCGGTGCTGCTTGTGAAGATGCCGAGTGGTGTGTCGCCCACGGTGCTGGCGGCAGACGGGAGAGCGATAAGCGCCAGGGCGATCAGGGAACGGAGGCGGGAGTTGCGGAGAACTTTGGAAGGACGGCGCATGTGTACGCTCCTCAATCGGTATTGCCGAGCGATGGGAATCTTATCGAGACGACGGTGTGGGTTGCAATCCAGCAGCGAGTTGAGAGGGTGCGGATGGATGTTTCCGAGATTAGAGGCGTGGAAGATCGGGGTCCACATGCTTGTCGAGCAGGGAGGGGGAAATTTCGCGAGCTAGGAATTCTATGCAGCGACGAACATTTCCGCGTTTGCCAAGGTGCTACGGGAGAATGGGGAGGATTAGGTGGGATTGCGGGTAGATGTGCTGGGTGGCGGGGTGGAAGTCGGCTGGGGTGGCCAGCATGATGTTGGGGACGAAGGATTGGGGATTGCGGTCGTAGAGGGGGAACCAGGTGCTTTGGACCTGGACTACGATTTTGTGACCTTTGAGGAAGGTGTGGTCGGCGGCGTGGAGACTGAATTTGTATTCGTAGGATTTATTGGCGCCGATGGCTTCGGGGTGATCAAAACTTCTGCGGTAACGGCCGCGAAAGATTTCGGCGTTGATGATAAGTTGGTAGGAGGGAGTGGTGTCGGCGGTGGGAGGGTCGGTGGGCGTGGCGGTGGCGGGATATTCGTCGATTAGCTTTACGACCCAGTCGGAGTCGGTGCCGGAGGTGGAGGCGAAGAGGTCGGCGATGACGTCGCCGGCGATGGTGACGTCATGGTCGAGAACGGGCGTGGACCATGAAGCGAAATCGCTGCGGCCGGCGAGAAGAGTTTTTTGATCTTCGACCATCCAGGTGTACCACTGAGAGCCATCGGAGTAGGTGGCTTGAATGGGACGGTGGCGATAAGGGATGGGATTGGCAGGGTCGGAAATGTATTCGGTGAAATTTCTTGGGACTTCGACGGTGGTGGCGGTACTGCTGACGACGTCGGGTGAAGAAGTGGACGCGCGGTCAAAGGAGAGAATGCCGTTGGCGGAGAGATAGAGGTCGCGAGACTTACTTTCTGGAGGAGGCCAGTGGGTATACTCCTTCCACTTGTTGGAGCCGGATTCGAACGCGGCGGCATCTTGCAGCGAGAACGTACCTTGATCGTGCAGGTAGTGATTGAAGAAAGGGGCTTCATAGCGGGCGCGGAATTCGTCGGTGGTGGGTTCGCCGAAATAAATCTCGCCGAGATGATTGGTGGTGCTGCCCCACTGGCCGTGGTTCCACGGGCCGATGATGAGGAAATTTATTTTGTTGTCGTCGTGGGGCTCGAGAGCGGCGTAGGCCTCTTGCGGGCCGTACATATCTTCCTGATCCCAGAAGCCGCCGACGAGGAGGGTGGGGACAGCGACTTTGTTCAGATGCCATTCGACGCCGCGGGAGCGCCAAAAATCGTCGTAAGAGGGATTGCTAAGGAAGCCGACGCCGGTGGGGAGTTTATCGACGCCTTGTGTTTTAGAAGCGGCGGCGAAAGAGCCGGCGTGGAGAAAGAAATCGTAGGCGTCCTGATCGAGTTTGCCGAAGGCGTTTTCCTTGGAGCTTTCCATGCCGAGGGTGTAGTCGTAGCCGTAGGACTGGCGGAAGGCGCCGTTGTGGAAGAAATCGTCGCCCATCCAGACGTCGATCATGGGAGCTTGGGGCGAGATAGCTTTCACGGCGGGATGGGGATCGATGCCGGCGGCTTGCGCGAGGAAGCCGGGATAGGAGATGCCGAAGACGCCGACGCGGCCGTTGTTGTTGGAGATGTTTTTGATGAGCCAGGCAACGGTGTCGTAGGTGTCGGTGCTCTCGTCGATGAGCTTGGGATTGCTGTGATCGACCATGGCGCGGGACATGACGAAGGTGCCTTCGGATTTGTAGCGGCCGCGAATGTCCTGGAAGACGAAGATGTAGTGGTCGTGGACGAGTTCGGGATAGCGGGCGTTGACGGCGTCGGAGTCGAGGCCGTCGACGCCGTAGGGGGTGCGTTCGATGAGGATGGGGAGCGGGCCGGTGGAGATTTTGGGCTTGAGGATTACGGCGTGAAGTTTGACGCCGTCGCGGACGGGGATCATGACCTCTTCGCGGGAGAATTCGGGCTTGTCGAAGGCTTGCGGCTGGTCGCTGATTTTCTTGGCGTGGCGAGTGGATTTGTCCGGTGCGGTGCGGAGCAGGCCGATGACTTTGCCGGAGGGGTCGAGGATAAATTTGAAGGTGGCGGCGGTGGGATTGTTTGCGGGAGCGAAGGTGTCCTGGGATTGGGGGAGAAGTTCGGTGTGCGGGGAGCGCGCGGATTCGACGTAAAGTTTGGAGGCGGTGAAGGAGACGGAGATGGGGAGGTAGGGATTGTCGTCGTATTGGTATTGGCCGACGTAGGTGGAGAGTTTTGCGGCGGGGATTTGGATGGGGGCGGGGGAGTCTTGGGCGCGAGAAAAGGTGGTGCAGGAAGTTGTTAGCGAGAAGAGTAAGAAGAGACGGCTGAGAGTTTTCGTTGAAGTCGGCGTCATGCAGTATGTTTTATCACAAACGGAGCGACTTGATAGGGCGGGGGATTGAAACTTTTCGCGGGCATGGCGTCGCCAAGGCGGATGCGCGGATATTGTAATCGATGTTTAGAGTTGCGGAGAAATCCCTGGGCCGAAAAAGCACGGGTCTGAAGACCCGCCACTACAACTGCCCGAGCGAGCTGACCCTTACGCGCATTACGAGGCCGGACTGAAGTCCGGCACCTACACAGGCAAGGGCAAAGGCGACACCAACTCCAGGTGCGAAAAATTTAGGCGATGGTGACTTCCTTGCTTAGGTAGACGTCTTGGACGACGTTCAGGAGTTTTACGCCTTCGGCCATGGGGCGCTGGAAGGCTTTGCGGCCGGAGATTAAGCCGGTGCCGCCGGCGCGCTTGTTGATGACGGCGGTGGTCACGGCTTCGCCGAAATCGTGTTCGCCGCTGGCGCCGCCGGAGTTGATGAGGCCGGCGCGGCCGCCATAGCAGTTGATGACCTGGTAGCGGCAGAGGTCGATGGGGTGATCGCTGGCGAGGTCAGTGTAGATGCGCTTGTCGAATTTGCCGTAGCTGGAGTCGCCCATGTTGAGGGCCGCGTAGCCGCCGTTATTTTCCGGAAGCTTTTGCTTGATGATGTCGGCTTCGATGGTGACGCCTAGATGATTGGCCTGGCCGGTGAGGTCGGCGGAGAGGTGATAGTCCTTGTCCTTTTTGAAGGCGTCGTTGCGGAGGTAGCACCAGAGAACGGTGGCCATGCCGTACTCGTGGGCGGCAGCGAAGGCGAGACTGATTTCGGTGAGTTGGCGGTCGCTATTGGCGCTGCCGAAGTAGATGGTGGCGCCTACAGCGGCGGCGCCCATGTCCCAAGCCATTTTCACGGAGCCGAAGAGGATTTCGTCGGCTTTGTTGGGATAGGTGAGGAGTTCATTGTGATTGATTTTTACGAGGAAAGGAATTTTGTGGGCGTACTTGCGCGAGACGGAGCCGAGGACGCCATAGGTGGAGGCCACGGCGTTACAGCCGCCTTCGACGGCCAGCTTGACGATATTTTCACCGTCGAAGTAGATGGGGTTTTTGGCGAAGCTGGCGCCGGCGGAGTGCTCGATGCCTTGATCGACGGGGAGAATGGAGAGATAGCCGGTGCCGGCGAGGCGGCCGTGGTGGAACATGCGGCGGAGATTGGTGATGACGCGGGAGTTGCGGTCGGAGTCCAGCCAGATGCGGTCGATGAAATCGGGACCGGGAAGATGGAGAAGATCCTTGGAGATTTTGGGATTGCTGAAACCGAGCAGGGAATCGGCTTTGGCGCCGAGTAACGTCTGGATGGAGTCGGTTGGTGCGGTGGTGGCCATTTTGTTTCTCCTCTTTCGATACGATGATTAAGCTGATTTTAGTGCATTCGGCGAATTATTTCGCGAGATCTTTTGAAAGCATGGAAGCCGCCGCACTATCGAGCAGCCAAAGCAATTTTCCATTGGTGGGATTGATGAGCTGCGAAGGAAGCTGTTCGGGTTCGTGCGGACCTTCGAGGACGGCTTTCAGTGCGGGGGCCTTGTCCGCGCCGCCGATCATGAAAATGACCAACGCGGAATTGTTGGCGACTGGCGCGGTGCAGGTGACGCGCTCGGTATAGAGCTTGCCGACCCAATTGTGCATGACCAGGCGACCGTTGTCGTGGAGCGCTTTGGTGCCGGGGAAGAGCGAGAGGGTGTGGCCTTCGTTGCCCATGCCGAGGAACATCAGGTCGAAGCGAGGGTACTGGCCAGCGGCGAGATTAAATTGTTTGCGGAGCAAGGCTTCGTATTCGAGGGCGGCTTTTTCGGTGTCGGGATATTCACCCATGATGCGATGGACCTGCTCAGGCTTGATGGGAGCTTTGGAGAGCATGGTTTCAGTAGCCATGCGGAAATTGCTGTCGGGATCGGTGGGAGCGGCGTGGCGTTCGTCGCCGAAGAAGATGCGGAGTTTGTCCCAGGGGATTTGGGAGCGGAGGGGTTCGGCGGCAAGGAGGATGTTCAGGGCCTTTGGGGTGGAACCGCCAGCGAGGGCGACGTTGAAGACGCCGTGATCGGCGACCGCGGATTTTGCGGTTTCGATAAAAATCTCTGAGGCGCGCTTGGCGATGGCGGGGGAATCTGGGAAGACGTGAATTTCGCGATTTGATGGGGAAGGCATGGGATTAGATGGCGCGATCCTGGATGGGAGAATTTGAGACGACAAAAATCAAAAACGGATTGAGCGAGCGAGCTTGCTGAGATGGCGCGCAGCATGCTGCGCCACTACAAAAGCTAAGACATGTTGCGCCACAACAAAGGCGGCGATCCGTGGGCGAGTGAAGCGAGTCGGGGATCACGTGATGGCTGCCTTGCTCGCTGCGGCGGTGCGGGTGCGCTGCTCCATTACGTCGTCTTCGGTGCGGTGCCAGGCGCGACCGTCGCGTGAGAGTAGATCGTCGGCTTCGGCGGGGCCCCAGGAGCCAGCGGCGTAGTTGGGGAAGCCGCGGGCGGGGAGGGCGTGCCAGACGTCGATGACGGGCTGGATGACGCTCCAGCCGGCTTCGACCATGTCACTGCGCTGGAAAAGTGTGGGATCGCCAGCCATGCAGTCGCGAAGCAGGCGTTCGTAGCCGGTGTTGTGCTCGGCGCCGAAATAGGTCTTGTAGTCGAAGTCCATGTTGACGAGGCCGAGCTTCATGACCGAACCGGGAACTTTTGCGCCGAGGCTGAGCGAGATGCCCTCATCCGGCTGGATGTGGATGACCATGCGGTTGGTTTCGAGATTTTTGACGGAAGTGTTGCGGAAGAGAACGAAAGGGGTACGACGGAACTGGACGACGATTTCGGTGGTGCGCTGCGCGAGAGCTTTACCCGTACGGAGGTAGAAGGGAACGCCAGCCCAGCGCCAATTGTCGATCTGGAGTTTTAGCGCAACGAAGGTTTCGGTGTTGGATTCCGGGTTGACGTCTGGTTCGGCGCGATAGCCGTCGTCGCGTACGCCGCTCAGAACGCCGGGTCCGTACTGTCCGCGGACGGTATTGGTGAGGACGTCTTCGGCTTCGAGAGGCTGAATGGCGTGGAGAACTTCGGCTTGCTTGTTGCGGACTTCATCGGCATCGAAGGAGATGGGCGGCTCCATGGCGGTCATGGTGAGGAGCTGAAAGAGGTGATTGGGGACCATGTCGCGCAGTGCGCCGGCGGTTTCATAGAAGCCGCCACGATGTTCGACGCCAACGGTTTCGGAAGCGGTGATTTGCACGTGGTCGACGTAATGGCGATTCCAGAGCGGCTCGATGATGTTATTGGTGAAGCGGAAGACCATGACGTTCTGGACGGTTTCTTTGCCGAGGTAATGGTCGATGCGGTAGATCTGCTTTTCGGTGAGGACCTGCGAGAGGTCTTGGTTGAGCTGACGCGCGGAAGCCAGGTCGTGGCCGAAGGGCTTTTCAACGATAACGCGGGCCCAATGGCTGTGGTCTTCGATAAGCAGGTCGGCACTGCCGAGCATCTTGGCAATGGGAGAGAAAAAGCGCGGGGCGACGGCGAGGTAGAAAAGCTTGTTGCCTTGGCACGCGTGCTCTTTATCGGCGTCGATCATCTGCTGCTTGAGGCGTTTGAAGGAATCGGGATCGGCGAAATCGCCCTTCACGTAGTAGATGCGTTCGAGGAACCAGGCCCATAGTTCGGCACTGACGGGCAAGGGAGCGTATTTTGGAACTTCTTCGGAGAGCTTCTGGCGAAACGTTTCGGTGGTGAAATCGTTGGTGGACAGACCGATGATGGCAAACTGCTTGGGCAAAACGCCGTCGCCCGCGAGATTGCAGAGTGCGGGGATGAGCTTGCGTTTGGTAAGGTCGCCACCGGCGCCGAAAATAACCATAACGCAGGGCGAAGCAGCAGCATTCGTATCCGAGTGATGATTCGTCGACATGTATTCCTGCCTTTGCGCCAGATGGCACCGCTGGAGACCAACGGCGCTAATACGTATTTACTTTTTTTCCAAATGGCCGCCGAACTGGAAGCGCATGGCGGACAAGACTTTCGAGGCGAAGTCGGCTTCACCGCGCGAGGTAAAGCGCGCGTAGAGCGATTCGGTGAGCACGGGAGCGGGCGCGCCGGATTCGATACCTGCGAGAATGGTCCAGCGGCCTTCGCCAGAGTCCGAAACTTTACCACCAAATTTATCGAGCTTCGGCGAGTCCAGTAGCGAGATGGCGGTGAGGTCGAGGAGCCAAGAGGCCACAACGCTGCCGCGGCGCCAGACTTCGGTGATTTCGGCGAGGTTGAAATCGTACATGTAGTGCTCGGGATTGCGGAGCGGGGTGGTTTCGGCATCGCCTTCGCCAGTGACATGCTTTCCAGCGTTGGCGTGCTGGAGAATGTTGAGACCTTCGGCGTAAGCGGCCATCAAGCCGTACTCGATGCCGTTGTGAACCATTTTGACGAAGTGGCCTGCGCCGCTCGGGCCGCAGTGGAGATAGCCGTCTTCAGCGGTGCTGCCGGTGATTTTTTCACGGCCTGGAGTGCGATCGACGTTGCCGCGTCCGGGAGCGAGAGTCTTGAGGATCGGATCCAGGTGCTTGACGATGTCCGTTTCGCCGCCAATCATCTGGCAGTAGCCGCGTTCGAGGCCCCAGACGCCGCCGGAGGTGCCGACGTCGGCGTAGTGAATGCCTTTGGTCTTCAGTTCCTTGGCGCGGCGAATGTCGTCGATGTAGTAGGAGTTGCCGCCATCGATGACGATGTCGCCCTTGTCGAGCTTGGGGGCCAGGTCCGCCAGCGTCGAATCCACGGCGAAGGCCGGGACCATGAGCCAGATGGCGCGAGGCTTGGAGAGCTTCTTGACGAATTCGTCGAGTGAATTGGAGCCCGCCGAACCTTCGGAGACCAGTTGCTTGACGGTATCGGCGCTGCGATCGTATACGACCGTTTCGTGACCGTTTTTGTTCAGGCGGCGAACCATGTTGGCGCCCATTCTTCCGAGACCGATCATTCCGAGTTGCATTTTGTTGACTCCTCCAAATTAGTTAAGAACTATCTCACATGGTTCCGGGCCGATGGCAAAGCTAAAAAAATCCGCTGCGGTAATCTCTGCCGAGCGTTTGGGAGAATTGCCAGCGTTCGCGTTTCTGGAGCGACGGGCACGGCATGCCGTCCCCTACGACCGCCGGGTTCGCTGCGTTCACCGATTGCGGGTCAGGTTCCTCCGTGCACTCCGGCGGATTTGTCGGTGGCGGCGATCAATTTTACGAAAGATTCGTGGAAGATTTTCACGCCGTCTTCGAGAAGTTTGTCGGTGGCTTCTTTCATGGAGATCCCGACCTTGGCGAGATTGGCCATGACCGTGGCCGCGCCGGGAACGTCTTCGGTAAGGCTGTTGCGGAGTTTGCCGTGGTCGCGGAAGGCGTCAAAGGTGGCTGGAGGAATGGTGTCGACGGTGTCCGCGCCGATCAGCTCTTCGACGTAAATAACGTCGCGATACTTGGGATTCTTGGTGCTGGTGCTGGCCCACAGGAGGCGCTGGGTTTGCGCGCCCTTGTCAGCGAGGGCTTTCCAACGCGGGCCGGAGAAAAGTTCCTGATACTTTTTGTAGGTGAGTTTGGCGTTGGCAATGGCGACCTGTCCGTGGACGCTGGCGATCAAGGCGCGCTTGGCGGCATCGGTGTCGTGGTGGTCCATCATTTCTTCGAGCCTGCTGTCGATGAGGGAATCGATGCGGCTGACGAAGAAGCTGGCGACGCTGGCGATGTGGCTGAGGTCCACACCTTTCTTGGAGCGAGCTTCGAGCGCGGAGAGGTAGGCTTCGGCGACGCTCTCGTAGGCGGATTGCGCGAAGAGCAAGGTGATGTTGACGTTGACGCCGTCTTCGAGAAGCTGACGAATGACGGGCACGCCCTCCGGGGTGGCCGGTACTTTGATCATGACGTTTTCGCGGCCAACCTCTTTCCACAACCGGCGGGCTTCTTCGAGGGTACCGGCTGCGTCGTGCGCGAGTTCGGGCGAGACTTCGAGGCTGACATAGCCGTCGCGGCGCTTGGATTCGGTGTAGACGGACTTGAAAATATCGCAGGCGGCCTGCACGTCGCGAATGGCTATTTTCTCGTAGATGCCCTTGGCGTCCATCTTCTTGGCTTCGGGGGAAGAGAGGATGTCGGCATAGTCCTTGCCGGTGGCGATGGCCTTTTCGAAGATGGCGGGATTGGAAGTCATACCGCGCAGGCCATCATCGTGGATGATGCGCTGGAGTTCGCCACTGATAAGCAGGTCGCGGCGGATGTAGTCCATCCAGGCGGACTGGCCGTAGGCGAGCAAGCCTTTCAGGGGATTGGGATTTGCTGCGGTGGTGGTCGTAGTCATGATTTGTCTCCTTCGTTGACAAGTCTAAATTTTATGCCCGGCGGAGAGAGGCGCGGGGCGGGCCGAACTGCGAAAATTTGCGGCGCCTGGATCATAGATGAAACACGGCGCGTTCCGGATACCACGTTACGCTTTTACCGGCTCAGCGCACATTCTGGCTTCAAGCGATTTCACCTTGTTGAGACGGCGAACGTGGCGCGTTTCGTTGGTGAATTTGGCGCCCAAAAACGATTTCACAAGGTCTTCCGCGAGCTTTTCACCGACGATGCGGCTGCCGATGACCAGAACATTCATATCATCGTGCTCGACGCCTTGGTGCGCGGAGCAAGTGTCGTGGCAAGCGGCGGCGCGAATGCCGGGAATTTTGTTGGCCGCGATGGTCATGCCCACACCGCTGCCGTCGAAGAGCACCCCACGGTCGGACTTACCCTCGGTGATGGCGTGGCCGACGAGTTCGGCGAAATCCGGATAGTCGGAGGGATTTTCGTTGAACGTGCCGACATCGAGAATGTCATGCCCGAGAGCGCGCACGACGTCGCTCATCTTGCTCTTGAGAGCGAAGCCGGCGTGGTCGGAACCGATGACAATTCTCATGCGCGTCCTTATTTTTTCTTGCAGGCGGCGATGACTTCCCTGGCCGCAGTGACGACCGCTTCCGGTTCAAAGCCGTATTTCTTTTGCAGCTCTTTGAGAGGAGCGGAAGCACCGAAGGTGTTCATGCCGATAATACGGCCGTCTAAGCCGACGTATTTGTGCCAGCCCATGGTGCCCCCTTGCTCGACGGAAACGCGGGCGGCACAGGTGGGGGGGAACACGCTGTCGCGATATTCCTTGGGCTGATGCTCGAAGACCTCCCAGGAAGGCATACTGACGATACGGCACTTTACGCCTTCGGCGGTCAGCTTTTCGTGGGCTTTCACGATCAAATCTACCTCGCTGCCGGTGGCCATGAGGATGACGTCGGGCTTGCCCTCCGCGGCGTCGGCGAGAACGTACGCGCCTTTGGCGACTCCGCTGGCGGGGGCGTACTTGGTGCGATCGATGGTGGGGAGATTTTGCCGCGTGAGGACCATGGCGACTGGCTCATGATGGAGCTGCAGGGCGTATTTGTACGCTTCGATGACTTCATTGGCATCGGATGGGCGAAAAACGATGAGCCCGGGAATGGCGCGCAGTCCGATGAGCTGTTCGATGGGCTGGTGTGTTGGGCCGTCTTCGCCGACGCCTATAGAGTCATGCGTGAAGATGTACATGACGGGAACTTCCATCAGGGCGCTGAGCCGCACGGAAGGTTTACAGTAATCGCTAAAGATGAAGAAGGTGGAAGCGAAGGGACGGAGCTTAGAAAGCGCCAAACCGTTGGAGATGGCGCACATAGCGTGCTCGCGGATGCCGAAGTGCATGTTGCGGCCGCTACGGGTTTCGGCCTGGAAGTCGCCGACTCCGTCGAAGGTAAGGCGGGTCTTGGTGGACGGGTAAAGGTCCGCGGAGCCGCCGATGAGCCAGGGAATATTCTTGGCCAGGGCATTTAGAACTTTGCCGCCGGATTCGCGGCTGGCGACGCCCTTGGCATCGGTGGGATAAACGGGGAGATCTTTGTCCCAACCCTTGGGGAGCTCGCGCTTCTGCATGCGCGCCATTTCTTCGTACAGATCGGGATATTTGGCTTTATATTCGCCGATTAGCTTCATCCATGCGGCGCGGGCCTCGCCGCCGTGCTTGCCGATACCGTTCTTGAATTGATCGTAGACGCCGTCGGGAACGAGGAACTTGGCGTCCTCGGGCCAGCCGTAAGCTCGTTTGGTCAGCTTGATTTCTTCGTCGCCCAGAGCTTCACCGTGGGCCGCGGAGGTGTCCTGCTTGTGCGGCGATCCCCAGCCGATGTGGCTGTCCAAGGTGACGAAGGTGGGGCGGTCGTTGGTGGCGTTGAACTGATGGAGGGCTTTTTCGATGGCACCGAGATCGTTGGCGTCGGTAAGGTGGATGGTGTTCCAGCCGTAAGCCTTGAAGCGCGAAGCCACGTCTTCGGTGAAGGCGATCTTGGTGTTGCCTTCAATGGTGATGTGGTTGTTGTCCCAAATCCAGACGAGATTGGAGAGCTTGTGGTGCGCGGCGAGCGAGGCGGCCTCGCTGGAGATGCCTTCCATCATGCAGCCATCGCCGCAGATGGCGTAAACGTTGTAGTCGAAAATTTCAAATCCCGGCCGGTTGAAATGCTCGGCCAGCCACCAGCGGGCCATGGCCATGCCGACGCTGGTCGCCACGCCTTGGCCGAGGGGGCCGGTAGTGGTTTCGACGCCGGAGGTCCAGCGATATTCCGGATGGCCAGCCGCGCGGCTGTTGATCTGGCGGAATCTCTTGATGTCGTCGAGGGAGACAGAAGCGTGGCCGAGCGATTCATACTCAGGATTTACAGCCTGGACTTGCGCGAGGTGCAGGAGGGAGTAGAGCAACATCGAAGCATGGCCGTTGGAGAGCACGAAGCGATCGCGATTGGGCCAGATGGGATCGTTGGGATCGAAGCGCAGAAATTTTTGCCAGATGGTGTAGGCCACGGGCGCGAGCGCCATGGGCGTGCCGGGGTGACCGGATTCGGCGGCCTGCACGGCATCCATAGAGAGCGTGCGGATCGTGTTGATGCTCAGCTGATCCAGATTTGGCTCTAGTTTGGGCTGGCTCACGTTCACTCCTACGGCGGGCGAGAGGGCACCCGTCAGATATTGGTCTCGTGTTAGATGTAGCGCCTTACAAAAAGTGGGCCAAGAATTTTGCTGCCTATTTGGAATTAAATTGCCGAGCCGGGACTATTTGCCGTAGCGACCGGCGAGGTGGTGCAGAGGAGGTATAGCACAGGTCTGGAGAAAAGAGTATGACAAGGTTTTGAAAAAGGGGAGGGCGGGCGAACGTGGGGGGAGCACAGTCTGTGCATGCGCCAGAGACTATGGAGAGACCGTTGCTGGTTGACGGGGTAGGCGGTGCAACCTACAATCCGCGGGCAATCCGCGCGGGCAAATGCGAGTGCGGGGAAGGTACTCATGGTACGAAGTCTTCCGGAGATTTTGCGGGGCGTCCTACGGGCAGGGGCGAAGGCGGTGCCACGAATCGCGCTGCCGGCCATGGCATTGGGAATGATGATGGTCGCGGCGTTTGCGTGGCCGAGTGTGGCCTCGTGGCCGGGAGACGGCGGAGAGCAGCCTAACGCACTGGAAGTGTCGCAGGCGCTGGCGCAGGGCGACGCGTTTATGGCGGTAAAGGCCTACGACAAGGCGCTGGATGCCTATCACCGCGCCGATAAGCTTTCCCGGCATACGTGCGCGGTCTGTTTGCTGCGCATCGTGAACATTGAGCGGCGCGCCGGGGATCTGGATGGCGCGCTGGAGACGGCGAAAAAAGCCATTGCGGCGGCGGGTACGAATAAAGTGCTCGCTGCGCAAGCGCATCTGGTGCGCGGAACGCTGCTGGGGGCCATGGCGCATAAGCCCAGCGACAAAAAACTGAAGGAAGCCGAAGAGGAGTTTCGCGCGGCGCTGGCGCTGGACCCGGTGCAATCGGTGGGGCACCTCGACTTGGGTGTGGCGTTGCTCAGACAGGAGCGCGACGCGGAAGGTATCTCAGAATTGAATTTATATATTGTGGCGCCGGGGAATAGCGCCAGGTCCGTGCGGGAGGCGCGCGCGATGGTGGCAAATCCGATTCGCGCGCGGGAGCCCTTTGCGCCGGATTTTGCGTTCACGTCGCTGGAAGGCGGACAGGTTTCGAATGCGACGCTACGCGGAAAAGTGGTGCTGCTGGATTTCTGGGCCACGTGGTGTCCGCCGTGCCGCGAGTCGGTGCCGACGATTCAGGGGCTGCACAAGAAATATGCGGATAAGGCGTTTGAGATTGTGGGCGTCAGCGCGGATGACGATGAGAATACGCTGAAGACGTTTGTCGAGCGGAACCGCATGAATTGGACCGAGTACCTGGACGCTTCCGGATCGGTCGGAGGAAGCTTCGACGTGGAGTCCTATCCGACGTACATCGTTATGGATAAGGACGGGGTGGTGCGGTACCGGCAGTCGGGATTTGGGCCGACGGTTGGAAGCGAACTGGAAGATACGATCAACAAGGCGCTGAAGAAGCCGTACGTGGCGACGGCGGCAAGCGCTGCGCCGGTGGTTAGCGCGGCGATGCCTGCAGCTACTGCGGCCGCGGTGATTGCCCCCGCGGTGACTGCGCCGGCGAAGGCGACAACTGTTGCAGTTGCAGCGGCTCCGGCTGGTGGCCAAAGCGCTTCGGGCGCGCCCGCGCCTGTGGTGCCGACCTCGAATGCGGCAGCCAAAACAGCGGATGCGGCGACGGTTTATCACAATGGCGCGCTGGGATTTACTTATCCCTATCCCAAGGGGTGGACGGTGGCGAGTGCGGAGATGCTGAACAGTGCCAATGCCAGCATAAAACAGTCGAACAGCGCAGCGAAAGGGAACGATGCTGGACAGGCGCCGATGTCGATGGCGGCGCGGCTTCCGGAGGTACTTTTCTACGCGTACGGCGGCGACGGAAAAAACGCCGGCTCTTTTCACGCGGTGCCGTCGGTGCGGATTACTTCGCTGGAATCGTTTGGCGCCATGCTGACCCCGGAGGTGATGAAGAGCAACGCGGGGGCGCTGGAAAAGAAGGGCGCGAAGGTGATCAGCGGGCCGACGAAATTCGCCATCGGCGATCAGAGTTTGTATCGCATGGATCTTGAGGATACGCACGAGGGACAAACCTGGGTGTCGGTGATCCAGACGGTGGCGTACGATCACGTGCTGACGATTGAAGTTTTGGCGGGGAGTCCGGCGCAGCTGGAGTTATTGGTGTCGACGGTGAAATACAGCGTGTTTGCGGATGCCGACAAAAAGTAGGGAGTTGGTGTCAGTTTTCGGCTCGCGCGGGGTTGCAAAAATGCAGTTTGGGCCTGCAAGCTAACAAGGATGCCAGAACTGCCGGATATTTCCGCGTATATAACCGCACTCGAACAGCGCATAGTGGGGCGACCGATCGAGCGAGTGCGACTCGCGAGTCCTTTTTTGCTGCGCACTGTGCAGCCGCCCATTGCGGATGTCGAGGGTCGCGTGGTTCGCGAATTGCGGCGCGTTGGCAAGCGCATCGCGATTGGAGTTGAAGGCGATTTTTGGTTGGTGCTGCACTTGATGATTGCCGGCCGGTTGCACTGGCGCGCGGCGGGCGCGAAGCTGGCTGGGCGCAACGGCCTGGCGGCGTTCGATTTCCCTAACGGTACCCTCGTGTTGACGGAAGCTGGTGCGAAGCGTCGCGCGGCGTTGCATGTCTTCCAGGGTGAAGAAGGCTTGCGTTCGCTTGATGCGGGGGGCATCGACGTTTTTGCGAGCGACCTCGACGCGTTTCGCCAGGCGCTGACGCTCGAAAACCGCACGCTCAAGAGGGCACTTACCGATCCGCGCCTGCTCAGCGGTATCGGCAACGCGTATTCCGATGAGATTTTGCATGCCGCACAACTTTCGCCGATCACGCTGACGCACAAGCTGGAGCCGCAGGAGTGGGAGAGGCTGTTCGCGGCGACGCGCCAAACGCTGCAACTGTGGATCGACCGGCTGCGCGCGGAAGCTGAAGCGAGCTTTCCGGAAAAGGTGACGGCCTTTCGCAAAGATATGGCGGTGCACGGGCGTTACGGTCTGGCGTGCGTAAAATGCGGCGAAAAGATTCAACGGATTCGCTATGCGGACAAGGAAACGAATTACTGCGCGCGATGTCAGACGGGTGGAAGAGTTTTGGCGGATCGTGGTTTGTCGCGGCTTTTGGGAGCGGATTGGCCGCGCACGCTGGAAGAACTTGAGGCGCTGAAGCGCGGCCCACAGTGAAAATGTCGCTGTGATAGGTTGCGAATAGTCGCAGCCCAGAAAAATCATTAGTGAGAAGTCATTCTAGTTGGAAAAAAACGGGAAGGAATGGTGCGGCTGGCCGGACTCGAACCGGCAACGGGGAAAACCCCAGCGGATTTTAAGCCCGCCGCGTATGCCAATTTCGCCACAGCCGCACCGAACGGCCACGCGGCTTAAAAAGCATATCATGGGCTCGCAGAGTTGCTGGAGCCAAATCCCGCGCGGGGCCATCCATACTTGAGAGGTTGCAGCGGCCTGAAATCCCGGTTCGCGATTTTCGCGCGGAGGCCAATCGAGATGCAAAGGGGTGCGACGATGAAGAAATTTTACCGCTGCTGGTTCCTGGCGTTGGTGATGGCGATTGGCGCACCGAATTTGTGGCAACAGCAAGCCGCGCTGGCTCAGACTGCTGGTGCGGCGGTTGCTCAAACAAAGCCGGCCGAGATTCAAGTGCCTAGCGCACTTATTCCAACGCGCGTCCTGGTGCAGGGTCCGGCCGAGACGGTCACAGAGCTGCAAACCATTTGTCTGTTTGCATCCGCTCCCGAGAATACTCTGCACGGATCGCTGTTGGAGATGAACGAAAAGCTGAAGGGGCTGCTCGAGCAGATTCGGCAGCCCACGCTGTTTCGCGGGGAACTTGGGGAGACGATTGTCATCGCGGCGCCGCCGGAAAGTCTCGGTGCAAAAAGACTGCTGATTGTCGGGCTGGGGGATTCTCGGGTATTTGCGCCGCAGAACATGGACCTCGTCGGGGCCATCGTGTACCGCGAATCGACGCGTATGGGAGTCGCGCACCCGTACTTCGCGCCGACTATTCTTGATGGCGGTGTAACAAGGTTCTCCACGGGTGAAATAGCGGAGAATTTTGTTGCCGGCTTCCTGCGTGCGGCGCGCACGGAAAAAATCCTGAAGAGTGCGGATGCCTCGGCGGGCCCGGTGGTGCACGACCTGACCTTCCTTGCCGGGCCGTCACATGCCGCCGACACACTACAGGGAATCGAACGAGCTTTCGCCGCATCGTCGCAGATGGCGTCAGGGGATATGATTCAAGCAGTCACGGGAGGGCATTAAGATGGCTTCTATTGAACCGTCTGCGAACGATGCGTTGCCTCCTTATAGAGGTTTGGGCGCATGCTGGATCGTCTATGGCGTTCTGCGACTTGGCATGGCGGTTTGGCTTGTCACTCTTACGCGAGAAGCTACCGTTATGTTTGGCGCATTGCTCGTGGAGGTGGCTAATTCAGCGGGCTTGATGGCAGACTTCCACGCTTTTTATCTCTTGATGATCATTCTCTCCGTGCTTTGTGGCGTTATCGGGGTGGCAGCGGGGATCGCGATGTTACTGGGAATGCGCGCGGGTCGAACTCTTGGGATCATAGCGGCATTTTTGTCGCTGTGCGAGCTGCCCATCGGCGTTACGCTCGGAGTCTTTACGCTGTGGACGCTGCCTCGTTTTGGCCCGCGGCGCTCTGCAACATAGCAAGGAAGTATTGCGCCAAGCCGTTTATCGCCATGCATAAGCGTACCTATCCGATATAATTGCCGGCTTGGCGCGCGGCTACCCGACGAGTGAATCTCACGCGTCCGCGTCTCTCATCGTATCTCTCATAATGTGGCGCCCATTGCCACTGTCCCTAATTTGTACTTTCGCCCAGTTGTTGGCTGGCTGCGCGCACGCGCATGATCATGGGCGGGTAGGTCCGCGTTTTCGTCTGCATTCATGGCTGTGGCTATGCCGACACTTCGGTCGAAAATCGGAAGAACAGCTCTGCGAGGCGTATTTTACTGGTTCGCGCTTGGGCTAATCGTCGCGCATGTCGCGGGATGCGCTGGTACCGCGTACACGAGTGCGCCCACGCCTGAGCATGTGTCCGTGAGCATTCTGCCGGGAACGGCGAATGTGCGAGCTGGCGCCGCGCAGCCCTTTGGCGCTACCGTGACCGGCGCGGCGAATCAAAATGTAAATTGGTCGGTGAATGGGGTTGCCGGCGGCAGCGCCAGCACTGGAACAATCACCGCAGCAGGGATGTATACCGCGCCAGCGAGTTTGCCGAGTCCCAACACGATTAGTATCGGCGCTACGGTTGCGAGTGATTCCAATGCAAGCGGCACCAGCAGCGTGACACTGTGGAATCCCACGCCGGCAATTAGCAAGATTAGCCCGCCGACTTTCATCGCGGGAGCGTACACGCTTACGATTGCTGGCAGTAATTTTGTGCCGGGGGCGCAAGTGCTGTTCGGCGGCGCGGCGGTTACCACCAAGTTTGTTTCCGCGGGCCAACTCACGGCGACGGGCTCGGCGCCCACGGCGGGGACATTTACCGTAACGGTTAGCAATCCGAATCCGGGCGGGAGCACTTCGCCGACGGTCAATGTAACGGTGACCGCGCCGCCGACGGGCAATCCACCACCACCACCACCACCGCCTCCACTCCCTCCGCCACCACCCCCGCCGCCTCCCGCACCGAGCGCTTGCAGTGCGCTCAGCCTCGGACAAGGCGGCAGCCTCAACGGCTTTCTGCCTTTTCCGGCGGACAATTTATGGAATCAAAATATCGCCAGCGCGCCGGTGGATCCGAATTCGGCTGCCATCATCAATTTCATCGGAGGCAGCGATCCCGTGCATCCGGATTTCGGCTCCGGCGAATACCAAGGTTCGAGCATTGGAATTCCGTACGTGGTGGTGGGCGCGGGGCAGGCTCCGGTGGCAATTAATTTCACGGCCTACGGAGACGAGAGCGATCCCGGCCCGATGCCGATTCCGGCGGATGCGCCGATTGAGGGCTATCCCAATCCCGGCACGGGCGACCGCCACGTGCTGGTGCTGGACAACAGCACCTGCTGGCTTTACGAAATGGATAGTTCGTATGTGCAGAGTGATGGGAGTTGGAACGCGGATTCCGCGGCGGTCTGGGATTTGGTGGCCGACGAGCAACGGCCGCTTATGTGGACGTCCGCCGACGCTGCGGGACTTTCGATATTTGCCGGCTTGGCGCGCTATGACGAAGTCGCCGCCGGAGAGATCAAGCACGCATTGCGCTTCACGCTGCAAGACAGCCGCGCCGCGTTCGTGCCGCCCGCGTCGCACTGGGCGGCGAATTCGTCGAACCCCCTTGCCGCGCCCATGGGTATGCGGCTGCGGCTGAAGGCGAGCTTCGATATTTCGAACTTTTCCGCTACCAATCAGGTGATTCTGAAAGCGCTGCAGCAATACGGCATGATCATGGCGGACAACGGCTCGAACATGTATATCAGCGGCGCTCCGGACGATCGCTGGGACAACGACGATTTGCATAATCTGGGACAAATCACGGCGTCGGATTTCGAAGTGGTGCAGATGGGCACCGTCTATACGCAAGCAAATTTGCCGACAGGAGTGGCGCCGAGCATTTCCAGTTTTTCGGCGAGCGCGTCGACCGTCTCCGCCGGCACGACGGTTACGTTGAGCTGGAACGTCACCGGAGCTTCGTATTTGATTGTGACGCCGGGGGTTGGGGCGATTCGCGGCACGAGCGCGGTGGTTACGCCGTCGCAGACGACGGTGTATACGCTCAACGCGACCAATGAATTTGGGCGCACCACTTCTACGCTCACCGTCAACGTGCCGTGACCTTTCCTTTTAATGCGATTGTTCAGCACAGGTGAAATGTCCAGCTCCCTCTGATAAATTGCGGATGGTGGTGGCCATGGCTCGCCGCAGTGCGCAATCCCCACGCGAGATTCCGGCGCGACGGAAAACTCGCGCGGAGCGTGATTTTCATCCGGAAGATGAGCTGCGTGAAGTGTTGCTGGAAACTTACGCCGCGAATGATGCGATGAATCAGCTTTTGCTGAAGCATTTGGACCCGCGGGCGTGGCGCTGCAATTCACAACAAAAAGACTCCGGCGAGGGGCGCACGCTAGCCGCTATTTTCGCTCACCTGCATAACAACCGTTTGAGCTGGATCAGGAACTCAGCGCCACATTTGAAGTGCCCGAAACCGCTGGATGCGGAACGGTGCACGATGACGCAGGCGCGCGCGGCGCATCGCCAGAGCGCGGCGCGGTGCCTGGAAATGCTGAAGGACGCGCTGTCGAAGCGCGCGGACCGGCGTGTGACGAAGTTCTCGCGCGGCAGTTGGGCGCAGCCGTGGCCTGCCGGCGCGACGATGTTCAGCTATATGTTCTCGCACGAGGCGCATCATCGCGGCCAGATCATCATGCTGGCGCGGCAATTAGGGTATCCGTTGCCAGATGAGGCGTCTTACGGTATCTGGCGTTGGGATAAACTTTGGAAACAGAGCGGGTTCGATACGCTCCCAAGGTAATGTTGCACAAAACAGCGTTCGTCATGCGTATCTAGTGATTCAATTCGAGCGCGTCTTGCGGCACACCAGTCCCTGCCAAGTTCAATGACTATCGCTATGTGCCCAACGGTGCGTGGCTAAGACTTTGCCGACCGGCTCCAGCTGGCAATGGACAGCAGAAAAAAAAGCGCGGCGCCATGAAAGAAGCTCAGATAGGAAAGTGCATTGCCGCCCGGAGTGCCCATGTGTGGAGGAATCATGTTGACCGCAGTGAAGGCGCGAAAGATCAATGCCAGAATCGTGCAGATCACGCCTAGCCAATAACCCAATACGGAGAGTTGTTTCTCCATTTCGTCTCCCTGATCGAAGTTTTTTTGTGGTTCGGCCCGTGGTGCCTGCACCCTACTCTTGGCCCACTTGGGAGTCAAGAGCCGTTGTGTGACGGAAGCATGGGGGAGTTCCCCCCAAGTTGGCGCCAAAAGAAAAAAGCAGGGCTTGTGGCCCTGCTTTTGGATGATTTGCGGAACGAAATTTCTAACGCGCAGCGCTCAGGCGAGTGCTGAGCGGCCGGCCACGAAGTGATAAAGGATCGAAATGACGGCCAAGACCAGAAGAATGTGGATGAATCCCACGGTGACATGAAAAGCGAAGAAACCGAGCAACCACATGAGCAAAAGAACGGCACCAATAATTCCAAACATTGTTTTCTCCTCCGCGCTGCAGTTGCGCTGATTTATTCGCCACTTTCCGTGGCGGTATGACGCCATTTAAAACCTGTTCGCTGAAATGGTCGATAGGGGCGAGACGTTATTATCAGGGGGAGATCGCTGTAGGGCCCGCGCCTGCATTGCGATTCGGCGCGCGGCGCGGACTACGGCGCCGAGAAGGCCGCGTGGTACTGGCAACCGGCGCTAAAGAAAACTCGCCCTTTCGCTTGGCGTTCTTCTACAATCCTCCACGGTCAAGACAGCCCGGCGCCGCGGGTGTTTGGCGCTGGTTTCACGGAGGGATTTGTGGCTTCGAGCGACGATTTCGATTTAATTGTGATTGGCTGCGGACCCGCGGGCGAGAAGGCGGGGGCGCAGGCGGCATATTTCGGCAAGCGCGTGGCGATGATCGAGCGCGCCGAATTTATGGGCGGGAGCTGCATCAATACTGGCACGGTGCCGAGCAAGACGCTGCGGGAGTCCGCGCTGTATTTTTCCGGCTTGAAGCAGCGCGGGTTGTACGGCATCGACTATTCGCTGAAAGAAAATCTCAGCGTACACGACTTCATGCACCACGAACGCGAAGTGGTGGAGATGGAGCGCAAGCGCATTCTGAAGAATCTGGAGCTGCACCACATTGAACTGCTGCGCGGACAGGCGGCGTTCGAGGACGCGCACACGGTCACAGTGACGGGCATCAATGGCACGCACGCCAGTGGCACGCGGCGGCTGCACGGCGAAATTATTTTGATTTCCACGGGCTCGCGGCCGAACCGCCCGCCGGAGATCAGTTTCGACGATGTGCACACCTTCGATTCCGATACGTTTTTGCAGATGGACCGCATACCAAAGAGCCTGGCGGTGATTGGCGGCGGGGTGATCGGCTGCGAGTACGCGTCGATTTTCCAGGCGCTGGGGTCGCAGGTCACACTGGTGGATGGCCGAGACAGATTGCTGCCATTTCTTGATCCAGAAATTTCCGAGCGCTTGCGCGATCATTTGCTCGGAATGGGAATGCACTTCTGGTTTAACGAGCGGCCCGTGAAGGTGGAGAATTCGGCGGCGGGCGCGAAGCTGACCATGAAGAGCGGGAAAGTACTCGAGACGGACGCGGTGCTGTTTGCCGCCGGGCGGCGTGCCGCGGTCGACGGATTGGCGCTGGAGAAGGCTGGGTTGACGATCAATGACCGCGGATATATCGCGGTGGATGCGAACTACCGCACCGCGGTGCCGAATATTTATGCCGCGGGAGACGTGATCGGCTTCCCCGCACTGGCGTCGACATCGATGGAGCAGGGACGAGTGGCAATCTGCCATGCGTTCAGCTTCAAGTACAAGCAGCGCGTGGCGTCATTGTTGCCGATGGGCATTTACACCATCCCGGAAATCTCGGCGGCCGGCGAGACGGAAGAGTCTTGCAAAGAAAAAAAGATTGACTACCTGGTGGGGAAGGCGCACTACGACAATAATGCGCGCGGGCACATCGCCGGTGACACGTCTGGCCTGCTGAAACTTATTTTTGCGCGCGCCGATAAAAAACTGCTGGGTGTGAGCATCATTGGAGAAAACGCCACGGAGTTGATACACATTGGATTGACGGTGCTGGATCACGATTTGACGATCGATGAGTTTATCGAGCAGGTGTTCAACTATCCGACGCTGAGCGAACTTTACAAATATGCTGCGTACGATGGTTTAGGCAATCTGGCGGGGCACAAGCTGCGCGAAGGGTGAGGCGTCACCAGGAACGGACTCAGAAGAACAGCGCTTGCCAGCGCCGCGAGCAGGGCCGGAGCGGGCACGGCATGCCGCAGGGCTGTCCCAATTAGACGGAGTTTGCCCTTGCGAAGGTCGAAAGCGTTGGGTTTGTGGCGGTTTTTGTAGCATGCGGCGATGCAGGTTGGGTTGCTGCTGTCC
>Ga0210391_10000480_pt1 | contig 41596 bp, 29 predicted proteins | sample IncBWC12OmetaG_FD_160573 | JGI IMG/M metagenome (GOLD analysis project Ga0210391, IMG submission 160573) | Forest soil microbial communities from Barre Woods Harvard Forest LTER site, Petersham, Massachusetts, United States - Inc-BW-C-12-O ...
ATGATTCGTGATACGAATCGGGTGCTAAACCCTGCTAGCCGGAGGGCCGTAAGCGGTAGCAGTTCGGAACCGATCTCACGCGGCGTCCGAACCCGAGGGTATCGGCACACCTGCGAGCTTAACAATTAGATGCTCGCGAGCATTGATGCCTACTCCGACTGCTATCTGTTCAGCCCCACCGAGAGGGATCTCCTGCAAAAGGCCGTAATAGATTTGCTTCCCCTCTAACATGAGCGCGGAACTCGATTTCTTCGGCATATAGAAGCTGCATTTGGCGCATGCCATGCGGTGCGGTCTGGATTTTGTCCTGACGGGTCGTTTCGTTCAGCCGAGCCCTGTTGTTGCTCCCCGAATCTCCGCTCACAAAGGAGCAACGTCAATGAGCAAGCTGAACCTGCTTATGGTGTCATTTGCTCGCAGGAGGATGACGCGGCGGAGCTCGTCGACGGCGTTGAGCAGGGCAACGAATCTGTCGTTTTTCGGCTCAGCGTCTTCCTAGCACTTGTGGATGATTAGTCACTGCGAAGCGCTTGCATTGGGTTCGAGATTGAAGTTGCGCGCGCTGGATGACGGCATCCACCTCCTTGCTCCTCTCGTATCGTCCATCACGCTGCACGTGGCGCATCAGCAGATGATTCTGCACTCGCGTCCAGCACGACTTGCGGTACCTGTGCTCCGGCTCCGTTATCGAAGAAATAAAATTGTCGCCACTGTTCAGCGCAGGAAAGGAACTGCGAACCCATGCGATCGGGAAGTTAGGCGCCGCGGCTTTACTGCTGCTGAAGTTGCTGATAGATCACCTCGGCGTTGTCGGCAAACGTGGCCTGATATTTCGGATATTGTCGGAAGTCGGCGTATTTCTCCACTTGAATCTGGCGGACGGCATCCTGAACCTTCACGCCGCTCCGGTAGAGAGAACGGACCTGAGTGAAGAGATCACTGAGATAGTCGCGAAAGCGTTGCAGTTCGACCTTCGTCGCGAGCTCAAAATGGCCAGGTACTAATTTGTCCAAGGGAAGGGCCAGCGTTTGATCGAGGGCTTTGATCCAGTTTTCTACGCTGCCCTCGTCCATCGCGGGAGAAGACCGGTTCAGGAATAGATCCCCCATCGCGATAGCGTGTTGACGCGGGAAGTAAACCAATGCATCTCCGGAGGTGTGCGCCTTGCCGGGAAAATAAACCTCGGCTGAATAGGGTTCTAAATGAATCTTGATCTTCTGCTCAAACGTGACATCGGCCGCTTGGAGGTGGAGTTGTGGAGAGGACTGCATCAATGCCAGCGTTCGCTCCCGCGTGAAGTCGGTCGAGATTATCGTTGCGTTTGGACCTACCACGGAATTTCCGCCCTGATGATCCGGATGGTAGTGAGTGTTGATCACGTACAACACCGGAAGCTGGGAAACTTTGCGGATTTCTCGCAGAAGTTTGCTGCCCTCGGTGGCGTCAACCCCGGTGTCGACGACGAGAATCCCTTTGCTCCCCACAAGAAATGTCGAGTTGGCGCTGCCATCGTTGTCCGAGATGTAAGCGTACAAGTCGGGTCCGATCGCGGTAACTTGAGGCATCGCCCACGCACCCGCCGACAGGAGCAGTACCACTAAGACCCACCAGATCTTACGGAACGTTGGTTGGTTGCGATGTGCCGCTGCTCGCAGTGCTGCTCCTCTACCTGTTCTCGACAACTAGTCGCAAACCGTTGGAAGTTAAATTGCGCCGCCAACTGAATCAGGCGTGGACGGCCTTCAGGATTTTCTTTGTCGCATGCCCTATAACGCGAAACGAAATGCGCAAACCATCATGGCGGTTAGAGACGACGATTTCGCTTCCTGTGAAAATCTTCACAATATCTGAGTCCTTTGACTGTAGCACCATCAGTGGGCCGACGCTGTCCAGAAACGGGCTTGGAGGAGATCAACGGCAATCTCCTAGAAGAGGACTTCTAGCTGTAAAGGTAGCCAGTCCCGGGTTGTGAGTGTGAGCGCCTAATTTCAACACTTGTCGGGCCCGTTATAATCACGCCGATGGCCAGCGACGCCTTTCTCTCGTGGGCGAATCGGACCGTGCTTCGCCCGGGCCGCGAAGAGCCCTACCTGTCGATCCAGGACATCGTCGTTTTCGTCCGCGATCTGGAAGTGAGCAAGCGATTCTACTTGCAACAATTGGGCTTCGAACTCATCACAGAACAACGCCTTCCCACTGGCGAACGCTGGATCGAAGTGGCGCCTCCCGACGGTAGCGCGAATCTCGCGCTGGTTGAACCAAAGCCCGACTCGCCGGAATACAAACTGATTGGCGGCTACCGCTGGGTCCTATTCATGACCGAAGATGTCGACGCCAAGTACAAAGAATGGAGCGAACGCGGCGTCCGTTTCACAACTGCTCCGGAGACGCCGGGGTGGGGCGGCACCTATGCGCGTTTCGAAGATCCGGACGGGAATGCGTTTGGCCTGGAAGGGTTCGATGAGGTGAGGCAAAGCCTGGAGTTGCGCCGGCAGGCGCACGCCCAGAAACTAGAATCCGAACGCCGCACCGCCCAGGAACTGGAAATAGCGCGACAGGTGCAGGCGCGCTTGTTTCCGCAGATTCAGCCGGAGTTGAAAACGGTCGAATACGCGGGTATCTGCGTTCAGGCGCGACAGGTAGGAGGGGATTATTTCGACTTCCTGAATCTTGGGCCGCAGCGGCTGGGGTGGATCATCGGCGACGTTTCCGGCAAGGGGATTGCCGCAGCTCTGCTGATGGCAAATCTGCAGGCCAGCCTGCGGAGCCAGTCGGCGCTGGCTTTCGATGAGCCCGAGACGTTGCTCCGGTCTGTGAACCGCCTGTTCTACGACAACACCGGCGACAGTGCCTATGCCTCGCTTTTCTTTGCCGATTACGACGAGGCGGCGGGGCGACTGCGCTACGTGAATTGCGGCCATTTGTCGGGTCTGTTGGTAAGATGCGATGGCAAAGTGGATCGGCTCGAGTCCACCAGCCCGCTGCTCGGGCTGTTCAGGGATTGGAATTGCTCGATGCGGGAGCAGCGCCTTTCTCCCGGGGATGTGCTTGCGCTTTACACGGATGGCATCACTGAAGCCAGTAACGAGCGAGGAGACGAATTTGGCGAGCAGTGCCTGATTGAATCACTTCAGCAACATCGGGACCTGCCGTGCCAGGCTTTGCTGACCGCAATCGTTGATGGTGTTCAGCGATTCAGTTTTCAGGAACAACACGACGACATCACAGCGATCGTTGCGAAGTTCAAGGCTAGTAGCTGATGTGTCGTCGGGTGGATTGAATGGCCTCTGACCTCTTTCCGTGGCTCTGGCTGCGATAGACGCACGAAGGCGCAACATCGCCAGACTGGGTGAGTGTCCTCAACACGGAAGCGGTCCAGAAACGGGCTCCTGAGGAACTAGTTGTTATTCTCCTATTGACGGGATAGGCAAGAGTGAAAGCCGAGTCGAGATGCCTGTTTACGGAGGCTCATTTCGGCTCGCCGCTGTGCCTGTTCATCACAATGGTGGAAGACGGTTTCTGTGTAGGGTTCCTTGGTCGATAGGACGTGATAGAGAATCCGTGCGATTTTATGGGCGGTGGCGGTGATCGCTTGGGCAGTACCGAGCTTCGCCCGCATACGCGAAAGAACTCGCCAAAGTAACCTTTCGTACGGCACAGGGAGTTGGCGCCCATCCGGAGAGCAGTCGCTGCACGATGCTTTACTTGGCGTGCCTTACAGGACAGCACCTTGCCGCCGCTGACTCGTTTTTCTGGACAGAGGCCAAGCCATGAGGCAAAAGCCGAGGCGTTGCGAAATCGGCTGACATCGGTGCTGACCTCTGTCAGTACCACTTGCGCAGTGGCTGCGCTGATTCCGGGGATGTCGGTGAGATCGACGCCGGCAATGCGGTAAAGCTCACTCCGAAGATCAAACTGAGGATCGTTGCCCTGGCGGTGACCCGGCTAGTCGGTGACACGGGATCCGAAGACAAATGGAGTAGCCTGCCGCTCGGCTCCCGCCATTTGGCAAACCCTCCACCGCTCTCCGCCTCGTTTGAGGTACAGGTTCTGCACTTCATTTCGATCACCGTAGACATATTCCACTCGAACTTGAGCGTCGGTGGTGCTCGGGCGATCGATAACCCTGATTGCAACTCCCTGGAAGGTTGCATTCCGCGTCAGGTACGAAGCGAACTTGGACTCGCTGTTTTCTTTTATCACTTGGAGTAAGTCGTTCCGCATAGAGCCGGTAAATGAATCCAGGTACGCTTTGGTGTCACCGGCGCGCTCCGCATCGATCATGCTGTAGATTGCGTCCTCCGGGCTTGAGGAAGCTTGCCCGGATTGAAAGACTTGCCAATTGTTCCACGACGACAGGCGCCAGCCATTGACTCGCAAGCCGGTAAGCACAAACAAGACTAAGACGAACACCGAAGTGAAAACAGTTCTTGGATTTGGAGAGCCGCTCATTTTCGAGTTGCTCCTGTCTGATTCGGTCCTGAATTATCGTCCCGCCGGATGACAGTGAGATCGACATTTCCATTGGAATCGATAATCAGCTTTTTAAGTTTAGGAAGAATCTGTTCCAGGGCTTCGAGATACGCGCGCGTGCTGGTCACTTTCGGCGCCTTGGCGTACTCAAGAACCACCTCCCCAAAGCGGGCTGCGTCGCCTGCCGCGCGATTGACCTTGCCTTCTTTGTAAGCTTGCGCCTGCTCGATCAGTTGTACTCCCTCGCCACGGGCGCGCGGTAAAAGATCATTGGCATAACCCTCCGCCTGATTGACAATTCGGATGGCATCGGCCTTGGCGCTAGCCACGCTGCGGAAAGCATCGGCGGCTTCGGGCGGGGGCGTAACACTTTCAATGCTGATATTGGAGATGGTCGCGCCGACGCGATAGGATTCGATCGCCTTCTGCGCGGCCTGCAGTACATCATTCTGGATCGCGATTTTTTCGGTAGTGAGAATGTCATCGACCGTGGTGTGGGCGATGCGGCGGGAGAGCTCCACGCCAACCACCGCACTTACAACGCGGTCGACATTTTCGGGTTGAAACAGGAAGTCGCGAGGCTCGCTGACCGAATACTGCGCCACCACGCGGATGTCCAAGAGATTCTGATCGCCACTCAGAAATTCCGACGACATGGGCTGGAGGCGTCCTAACACACTGTCAGCGACGTCACCGCCAATGGCGACACGACGCAACTGGTGAACTTTCAGTTTGTAGACGCTGTCGATCGGCCATGGCAGTGCATAGTGTATTCCCGGAAGAACTCGCGGAGCCGTAACTGCCCCGAACATAGTAACCACAGCTTGCTGTTCGGGCGACACGATATAGATACCGGAAAGAATCCAGGTGCCGAGCAGCCACGCCCAGAGGCGAAGCCTCCGGCGCCTGGGGGATGGAAACTCGAGAACAATTTCCGATCGCTCCGCGGTCTCGAATTGTGGCGCGACCAAAGTGCTCACTTGGCGCCCGCCTCGCCCTGGGTAAGGACTTTCAACAACTCCGAGTCGGAATTAAGAATGATGGTGGTTTTGTCGTCGAGAACTTTCTTGTAAGACTCCAGAGTCCGCAACAACTTATAGAACTGCGGATTTTTCGAGTATGCCTGGCCATAGATGCGTGTAGCTTCTGCATCGCCCTGGCCGCGGGTTTTCTCGGCCTCTTTGTAGGCAGCGGAGAGAATCTCTTCCTTTTCACGATCGGCATTGGCGCGGATGGTGAGGGCTTGCTCCTCGCCCTCGGCGCGGTATTGCATGGCGATCCGCTCGCGCTCGGCGCGCATGCGAGCGAAGACACTCTGTTTGTTTTGTTCGGGCAAATTCAGGCGCTTGATGCGAACATCCGCCACGCGAATTCCGTATTGCGAGAGTGCCGCACGATCCGCACTCGCGGTAAGCAGATCGAGCATGCTCGTAGCCCTCACCTTGTCGGCAGAAGCCGAAACTAGAGAGTCTAGATTTTCCGTCCCCAGGGCTGCTGACAGCCCAGACCAAATAATGTCGTGCAGGCGCATTTCAGCAGCGGACGTGTCGCCGACACTTTGCACGAACCGGTCGGGATCTTCGATTCTCCAGGCGACATAGTTTTCAATCACGAGGTTCTTCTTGTCGCGAGTAAGGAACTCCGAAGGCCGTGGGTTGTAAATTCGCAACCGTTTATCGAACCAAAGAATCGATTGGAACGGCAACTTCACGTGCAAGCCGGCGTCGGCGACGGTACGAACCGGCCGGCCAAACTGCGTGACTAGCGCAAATTCGGTTTCGCGAACGGAATACAAAGAAAGGTAAATGAGCAGAAAAAGTGCAGCGACTGCCGCAGCTATGTATTTGTTGTGCGTTGTCATGGTCTCCTTATTCCGGCAAGGGACGAATCCCGGCCGGAAGTTCAACTCCATCTTGCAGCAGGAACAAATGCCGCTTGTTCTTGCTCGCGTCCACAATAAATTTCTTTTTTCCAGGGAGAACTTCCTCCATGGTTTCCAGGTAGAGCCGCGATTCCGTGGCTTGCGGTGCTCCGCGGAAGGCTTGTTCGGCAGCCTCAAAGCGAGTGGCGTCGCCTTCGGAGCGGGTCTTGCGGCCAATGCTGTACGCGTTCGCGTTTAGCAGCGCCGCTCGCGCGTTGCCCTGGGCCAGAGCCAATTGCTCATTCTTGTAGCCTTCAGCCTCGTTGATCAGTCTGCTTTTTTCTTCAAAGGCGTCGGACACCTGACGGAACGCGTCCACCACTTCGAGCGAGGGATGCACGTCTTCGAGCTTCACCTGAAGAATCGTCACTCCGGCGCCGTAAGAGGCAAGGCGGGTCTGAAGTTCATCCTTGGCACGCGACTCAATCTGGCGTCTGTTGCTGGTGAGGACGTCATCTAGTGCCGACGAAGTCACCACGCCCTGAATTACAGACTCCGCTGCCGAACGCACGGTGACATCGGCGTCAATCTGCCGGAAAAGAAAATCGTCAGGATGGTCGGAGATGTAGTGAACGGATGCTGTCAGCTCGATCATGTTCTGATCGCCGGTCAGCATCAGGGATTCTTCTGGAACCTTCTGGAAACGTCCTTCGCGATGCTGCGCATTCCATTCATAGGTAATGGGTTCGTTCTCGGCGATTTTGGGATTGGAGCGAAATCCAACCTCGATCACTCGTACGCGATGTGCCTGAACCCGGGTGAGTCGTTCGATGGGCCATGGAAGTTTGTAATGCAGACCGGGTTGCCGATAAGGCAGCAGTTTGCGTCCGAACCGTTCTACGACTCCGGTTTCATCGGCATTCAGCGCATAAAAACCGCTGAGCAAATAAACTCCGGCGAATGTATAAAGCAGACGACGGCGCAGCTGGGGTCCTCTCAGCAGAAGTGAATCCAGAACTGCTCCGAATTCCAGGCTCGAAACTGCTTCCTGAATTCGTGATAGCACTTCCGACACAGGCACGCGGGAACACACTGCCTCAAACCACCTGTGGAAGCGTGATCTTCCGCTGGATGGCACGCGCAGAAGCCGCAACGAATTCATCATTACGAAAAACGACGAGAGCTGATGCGTTACAGCGGCGCCGACAGGCCCGATCACTCCCGTGGCAGCAAGCACCACCGCTGTCGCATTGAAAATACCGGCGAATAGGATGATGTTCTGCCACGCTGTCCTGACCGCGCGGCGGCTCACCTTGAACAGATTCGGAAGCATCGCCAGAGTGTGCGGAAGATACACAACGTCGGCGGCCTCGGCTGTAATGTCGCTAGCTCCAGCTACGGCGATACCGACATTCGCGCTGGCCAACGCCGCAGCGTCGTTCAGTCCGTCTCCAAACATCGCGGGGAAGCGTCCAGAAGATAGCAACGCCTGAATGCGCTCGACTTTTTGCGCCGGCAAGAGCCCCGCTTCGACCTGGGCGATGCCCACCTCGCGTGCGACAAATTCTGCTGCGCGTTTGCGGTCCCCCGTCAGCATCCTTTGATCTTCCAGTCCGAGATTGCGCAGCGCGGAGAGTGCTTCGGCTGCGCCTTCGCGCACCCGGTCACGAAAAAGAATGGCTCCGGCCGGTTGCTGTCCATCTGAGATTAGAACTGGCGTTGCACCGACCTCGTCCGCCGCGTCCGCAAAGGAATCGACTCCAGTGACGCCATTTTCGATCAGGAACTCCGCGTTCCCCACGCGGATTTCCCGGCCCTGGAGTTTGCACATCGCACCTCTGCCGGGCAAGACTTGCGCGCTCTCGGGTTCAGTTGGACTGACGTGACGCCGCGCCGCCTCGGCCAAAATGGCGCGCGCCAAAGGATGGCTGGAGGCACGTTCGGCGGCGGCGGCCAAAGCTAATACTTCATCTTCCGTTTTGCCGGAAGTCAGGATGCGGACAATTTCAACTTTGCCTTCGGTGATGGTTCCGGTCTTGTCGAATACGATCGTGTCCGTTTTCGCGGCACGTTCAAGCACAGCCGCGCCGCGAACGAGAATGCCACGTCTCGCCAGCCCGCCCATCGCCGCGACCATGGCCGTAGGCGTCGCCAGAATTAACGCGCAAGGGCAGGCCACGATAAGGACGGCGACGGTCCGCAGCCAATCCCGGGTGAAGTAGAAAGTCAGCCCGGCGGAAATTAACAGCGCTGGGAGGAAGTACTTCGCATAACGATCGGCCAGCTTCTCGACGGGCGATCTGCGCTCCTGCGCTTCCTTTACCAATTCGATCACGCGCGCCAGCGTGGTGTCCTTGCCGCTCCGCGATACCCGGATCCGCAGCAGCGCATTGTTGTTCAAAGTGCCGGAAAAAACTTCGTCGCCTGGCTGTTTGTCCTTGGGCAAGGGCTCGCCCGTGATGGAGCTCTCGTCTATCGTCGAAATTCCAGAAGTAATGACGCCATCCGCCGGAATCCGCTCTCCACTCCGCACCAATACCAAATCGCCGGGCAGCAGCAGTTCCGAAGCAATTGTTTCTTCGCGTCCATCCCGGAAGACAGTGGCCTGCCGCGGCATTTGTTCCACAAAACGCTCAATGGCCGCGGTCGTCCGTCCGGCAGCATAGGACTCCAAACCTTCTCCAACCAAAACGATGAACATGGCTTCGGCGGCTGCGAGATATTCGCCTACAGCCAACGCCGCGATCACAGCCACGCAGAGCGCGATGTCAGCGGAGATGCGCTTTTCCAGAATGGACGAGATCGAGTTATAGAACGTTTTATATCCGGCCAGTAGCGTGACGAAGATAGCGGTATCAATGCCGAACAGAGTTTTGAAAATACCGACCCAGTTCAGAAGCAGTAGCACTCCCACGAAAGCTGCATACGAGTAATAAATGATCCTTTGCCGCTTCTCTTCTTGCATTTCTAGATTCCCTATTCCTGGTTGAAGAACCCACTTCGATTGCAATTCAAAGTGGCCAATATGCGTTGGCCTTTTGCGCGAAACTCTGGAGGCGCGGGGCGGAATCGAACCGCCGATAAAAGCTTTGCAGGCTCTCGCCTTACCACTTGGCCACCGCGCCGGAATATCTTCATCCGCCTAACTGCGGCAAGAAGCTTGAAACTCCGAACAAGAAAACCGTTCCAACGACTACGCTGTAGGCAGCCGTGGCCCCGATTACAAATCGCAGCAGTCCTGGTTTTGCCGCACTCAGGCCAAAGATTCCGACGGCGGATGCCGTCATCAGCGTGTTCATGAAGAGAAGCCCCGCCAGGAACACGGCCAATCCCAGAAACCCGTGAGCCAAGCCTCCTAGATTTGCCGCCAATAAGAACAGCAATAACTGGCTCGGCGTTTCCGCACCAAGGCCGTGAATGATTCCGATAAGAAATACGGATCTACGGCTATAGCTTCCGGAAACCGGATCGGGCCGTTCTCCAGGAACTGCTCCGAAGAGTTGCGGAAGCTTCCAGCCCAGCCAGCGAAAAGCGCCAATTAGGATTGAGGCACGCGACTTAGGCAGGTTCGCTTTGTCTCGAAGCAACGTTCCCAGAACATAGACTCCCAGAACCACCAGCGTGAGACCAACTGCTCGCTCGGCCCAGTTGTCTATGCTTCTCGGCAATGATCGCTGAAAGAAAATCACCACCCCTCCGAGAACAGCCACCATGGCCGCATGTCCCAGGACATAGAGCAACCCCATGCGCATCGCCCGTTTGCGGTCGGTCTCCACGCTGGTGATGTCGGTGATTGCCGCAATGTGGTCGTAATCAAAGCCATGCCGGAAGCCCAGCACCGCGGCAGAAAACAAAGCAAGATTTAGTGTGCTTGTCGGCATAATCCCGGTTCACTCAAAATAAAAAATGCGGGCCGCCACGCGGCAGGCCGAGTGCTTATTTTCCTGTGTAGGTGATCCAGAAGGGAGACACCCATACGAGCTCTCCGTTCTCTTGTTCGCCGCGCACGTAGTAGTAGCTGGTCTTGCCCGCTTGCGGAGCGTAATCGCGCCACCGGAACTCGACATCTTTTGTGCCCGGCTGAGTCGAGTAGACATACTTGCCGTCCTTGACGATCACCACTTTGGCAAAGGGCGCGGTTCCGGACAGCTTCACCGAAAGCTCGGGAGCTTCACTACTGGAGAACGCATCGCCCATGATGTGCGAACCACTGCGTACGTCCGCGACGATATTGTCGGTCGCCGCATAGACATGCCGCTTCTTGAGAGCATCGACCACCGCCTCGCGCGTGTTCGCAGTTGTGAGCACGCTGGCGTAACTCATGTGCGTCGAAATGTGGTCCGAACTGGATTGGAAGCCAAGCTTGTAACCTTTATCGAGCGCAATGTTGACGAAGCCCTTGGGTCGCCAGCCTCCGATGGAATCTTTCTCGTTGTTGGACCGTGGGGCGTCCGCGATTTCATAATTCTGTCGCATGCCCTGATAGATCTCGACTACGGGTTCGACATCTGGGTCGTTATCCCGCCAGTCGGTGCCCATGTCGGTGGCGCTGGTATGCGCGGCCACGACTCCGTCGTACTTTTTGAGGTACGCGTAGAAGTTCTGCGTATCGGGTGCATGGCCGGTCGAATCTACATCGACTTTGGGAAGTCTTGGAAGTGGGCGCACTCCGCGCTTGGCGAACACCACATTACGATGGCCCTCGGGATATTCGATACTCCGTTCATAGTTGAATAGTCCTGCAAACTTGCCGGGAACGCTGAAGATATCTGTGAGCTTCTGAGTGGTCCACCAACTGTATTCACGGCCGCCTCCATTGGAGTGATCGCAGCAACCGACCCAATCGAGTGAGGCTACATCGCGAATGTATCGCCATTGATCGATGATGCTGCCGTCGTGGCCGCCATCGAAAGAGATTTCGCTGTGGCGATGAAACTCACCGCGCAGAATCTGAAGATTCTGTCCAGAGGCTGAGACTCGATAGTTCCTCACATTCGCGAGATCGCCGCGATCGGTGCCCGAATCCTTAGGGATTACCGGGGGCGGGGGAGGACCAGCGTCGCGTCCAATGATGGGAGACGTCGCCGGTGGGAGCGCGATCACGCTGGCATAGAGATCGTTGTTGTATGGGTCAGCAAATCCGTAGCCATCCCAAACTCCAGCGTTCCATCCCTTTGCCAAGCCGAGTTGCACCTCGCGGCGCGAGTCGGAAGACTGGATCACGATCAGATCGCCTGGCCGGCGCGAAACCAGCGCAGGACGATTATCGAGCGTGTTGTCACTGCGGAACAGATAGACCGGGTCAGTCCAGGTCTTACCATCGAATGACGTCACATACTCGGACCAGGACGTCCCTAGCAAGGACCAAACCACTGGCCCCATCGATCGGAACGCCAGCCAGATTCTTCCTGAAGCGTCCGTTTGCAGACGAGGAAGACTGTTACGGACGTTCTGATTTCCGAGGCTATCGACATCCTGTGGACGTCTGGACGCAGCCGATGGGTCGGGTTTCTCCCAACCGGTGACGTCCGCCTGGCGGCTAGGGTTATCGTCGCGAAGATCATCGAGTCCTGGAAGAACTGTGCCAAGATCAACGCCCGGATCTATGAGCCGCCCCGAACTGCTCAAACCGACAAGGCGAATAGCGCGGGCAGCGTACAATGGAACACCGTCAGTCTTGTATGCTCCGAAATCTTTGCCCCAGCCTTCAGCTCCTTCTTCGTAGGCGATCCAAAGAACTCCTTGCGGATCATACGCAATGGAGGGATACGCTTCATAGCGAGCGGTGGCAGCAACTGGAATTTCTGCTCCCCAATCGCCCCCCCTCGTTACCGTTCGCACATAAACGTCATAGCTGCCGTTGCGATAGGAATCCCACGCCACGCTCACTTGTCCTTTGGAATCGGCGGAGATCGCCGGATTCCATTCGTTGGCCGAGGAATTCGAGACTTGCTGGGGCGCGGAGAATTGGTTCTCATTCTGCGTCACCGAGAAGATGGCTGCCTTGCCATCGCGCCATCCCTGCCACGCCACCCACACTCGACCTTGCGCGTCGGAGGTAGCGACAGGAAACACATCGGACGCCGATGCTTTCGAGATCGCTACAGTTTGTCCGGGCTTTCCATTTTCTATGACACGCGCCCAGAGTTCATACACGCCTTTCCCGCTCTTGTTGTCGGACCAGAATACCCACGGCCTGCCTTTGCCATCGATCGCGATGGCCGGTCGGTAAAGGTCGCCTCCGGACGGAGTGACGGCGATCGGTTCGCTCCATTTGTTATCGGAAAATTGTTTGACGAAGACCTGATCTCCCTTAGGTGGTTCCGACAGTTTCGAGAAGTCCTTTGGAGCCGTGGTGTAGGGAGCGCGAATCTGGTTGTGCTCCGGGTGGTGCTGCATTTCTAAATAGACCAGCCAAATGTCGCCATTCGGCGCAACCGCGGACGCCGGATAGTCTTGCTCTTCCGGATCGTTGGTCAATTGCCAACTTGGCGGGATGAGGTCCACTGCCGCTCGGCCTCCAACTTCATACTTGAATCTTCCATAGGCGAGCTGATTCAAGCGAAAGCTGAAATCCCCGCGCGCAGTTTTCACCTTCACCAGCGTGTCGGGCGTCTCGTCGCTGAGCCAAATAATCACGCCGTTATCGGCGAGCGGCGGACTGTCGGTCCAGGAATCCCAATCCAGTAGAATTGGGTGGGTGGCGACTCTCCAGGAGTTATCGCTATGAATCTCGTCATCGGGAGTGAAGCGCCACGGGGAGATGCGCGTGACGCGGCCTCCCTCGACCGCGACCAAGCCATCCCACCGGGTTGAAACCTTGTCCGTAAGTCCTACAAGGACGCGCACTCCCGTTTCACCTTGGGCGCAAAAACTCAAACCAATAATGACAACGCTCAGAAGAAGCCACCGCCGATTTTGCGACACGATTTGTTTCTCCTTTGTTGGGTTCATTGACAAGGTCTCGCTTCTTCGCCTCAGAACGCTAGGTGCAGACCCAACTGAACGATCCGCGCCGGAGTGCCCGAGTAGAGGCCGGTGACTTGGCCAAACGTGGGACTTCCATCGCGAGTATCGGGATTGGCGAAGTTCGCGTGGTTAAAAGCGTTCAGCGCCTCCAACCGGAATTGCAGATCGACTCGCTCCGTCACGTGAAAATCCTTCAAGAGAGATAAGTCGACATCGAAGGCTCCCGGCCCCGTACCGAATGTGCGCGGCGCATCGCCGAAGGTGTAAGCAGCCGGTGATGCGAAGGCTGCCGTGTTGAACCATTCGTTCAACTTCTCGGTACGCGAACGGGAACCTGAAAGGTTGGGATCGCCGGCAATATTTGGCCGGTTGCCCAGCGAATAGGAATTGGTATTGTTCACAAGTTCGATCGGGCTGAGAGGAGTTCCAGTATTCGCCTCTGCGATCACTCCGAAAGACCATCCCCCCACGACTTGGTTCACCACCGCAGAGTCGGGATGTAGAAGCTTGCCCCGGCCGATCGGCAGCTCGTAGACTGAGCTCCAGACAAATCGGTTGCGGATATCGTTTCCCGAAAGGCCGCGTGCTAAAGCAGGATCGTAATAATTGAGCAGAGCAAAGTTGTTGTAACTGTATGGGTAGTATTCCAAGTCCGCGCGAGACTCGACGTTATCAATGAACTTCGCGTAGGTGTAGTTCGCCTTGAACAGTAGTCCATGCGAATACTTTTTTTCGATCCCGATGTTCACGCCGTGATAGGTGGAGTTCCCGTAGGGGTCCGCGATCTGTTGCACGTTGGCGAACTGCGGAAATGGCCGCAAAGACTGTGCCGACAGGGACGGGTTTGCTTGCAGTACCGGAAGGTCCGCGGTGGGAACCTGGTTGATATTCACCGGGCTCGGGGAAGGCAAGTGATGACCGAAGGAGCCGAGATATCCAACATCCAGCAGCAATGAATCACCGAATTGACGCTGCCCATCCAGGCTGGTTTGTTCGAGATAACCCGTTGGGTGATTAGCGGCCACGTAGGTAACAGCAGTGTTTGGACTTTGACCAACCAGAACCGCGCCAAAAGCCGGGGTTAGAGCGGGCGGCGAAATTGGTGGCAACCCGTTGCTCAGTTGGAATGCCGGTGCCACACCACCAGAAGAAACAAAGTCTCCAGAGGTGCCGAAGCCAAGAGCCAGGGCGATCGGCATGGGCTGATCGTATTCGCCCAGGTAGAGAACCGCCCCTCCTCCGCGAACCACCCACTGGTCGCGCGGCTTCCAGGCAAAACCAATCCGCGGACCGAAATTATTCTTATCCCAGTTGTTCGAATAGATGCTGGTTCCGTCCCGTCCGGCAAAGGTGACTACGCCCGGAGTACCGGAAACAGGATTAATGGTGGTAGGATCAAAACCATTTTGTTGATTGTGGAATTCGTGCCGCGGCATATCCAGGTCGTAGCGCAAACCCAGGTTCACAGTAAGAGTGGGAGTAACGCGGAAATCGTCTTGAGCATACGCCCCCCAGCTTTGCGCCCCACTATGCAGATGGTTGTCGTACTGTATTTGCCCTTCATACACTTGGCCGAGTAACAACGATGCCAATCCTTCTCCGCCGGTTCCTGGGCTGGCAGGGTTACTCGTGGCAAGATTGTTGAACGTGAACGAACCTCCAGGATAAAGACCGAAGACGTCCCCATCGATTGAGGTGCGCCAGGCGAAACCGAACTTGAGCTGATGGCGTCCGCGCTGCCAGCTGACACTGTCTTCGTAGGCGTTGCTAATGACAGGTGATTGAAATCGCTCTTGCTCGGCCTGATAGTAAGAACCATTCAGATCGTCAATGCCGGAGACTGCTACGAGTGGGAAGAATTTCTGATTGACTCCAGGGATGGCTAGTTGCGTGCCCAGCTCATTTCCCTTGCCCAGTCCGAAGTCTAGAAATTCACGCCAGGTGTAAGTCGCTTTAAGCTCGTTAATGACCGTGGGACGAAAATTGTGGAGCCAGGTCAAGGAACCACTGTACTCATTGTCTTTATAGAAGTCGCCGTAGCTGTCGACACCGCTGGGATAAATCGCGGCAACGTTATAGTGATCGCGCTGCCCAATGAACCGCGCGAAGATACGGTTATTTTCGTTAAACACATGATCGATTCTTGCCACGTAATCGTTCACGCCAACCTTAGTCGGGTCATTTTGCCGGAACAGGTTTGTCCCCGGGACATTCGCAGCGGGATAGTAAGCAGCTAGCTGAGCGCCGATCGTATCGAAGCGGTTCTTGGGAATAACGTTACCCGGAAAAGGCTGTCCAGTCTGCGGATCGTAGATAGTATTTGGATCGGCGCTGAAGTTACCCGCGACCTCAGCCGCCGTTGGAACTTCCGAGGACACTGGAACTGAGGAGGTCTTTCGCAAACCCTCATAGTTGAAGAAGAAGTGAGTCTTGTCCTTCACGATCGGCCCACCCAAGCTTGCGCCGAACAAGTTGTAGTTGAGCGGAGGATTCGTGGTGGAGAAGTATGGGATCGCAGCGATCTTATCGTTCCGGTAGTATTCGTATGCCGATCCGTGAAACTGGTTGGTTCCAGATTTTGTAGTCATCTGCACTACTGCTCCGCCGGTCCGGCCTAACTCGGCGGAGTAGTTGCTTTGTGCGACCGTGAACTCTTGCAACGACTCTACGGGTGGGTCAATGATAAGCTGGGGCGTGCCAAGCAAGAGATTTACCGCCGTTCCTCCGTCGATCAGATAGTTTGCGTTGTCGCCGCGTCCGCCTCCTGTGGCAAACTGCACGTTCTGCCCTGTTCCTACCTGAACGACAAACCCGTTCAAGCCTTGCAGTTGAGCCGAACGGCGGTCCAACAAGGGCATATTCGTGATGGTTTTATTTTCAACCACGTGCGCCAACGCTGAGGTCTCGGTCTGGAGTAACTCTACGCTGGCGTCCACATCAACACTCTGAGAGACAGTTCCCACTGTGAGAGTGACGTCAACCGTGCTGACGCTGGCGGTTTCCACCACAATGCCCGCCTCTCTCTGAGTTTCGAAGCCTTCTTTCTCGACCGTTAAGTTGTAGTGACCGGGCAACAGAAGCGGGAACGAATAGTAGCCCTGATCCGTCGAAACCCCTTCGCGATGATCTCTGGTTTCAACGCGCGTAAGCGTGACCTTCGCCCCCGAAACAGCGGCCTTTGAACCATCGCGGACCTGGCCCGAGACCTGTGAATCCTGTGCGTGTAGCGCGCTAACTGCCGCCATCGCGATGAGAACCAAAAGACGCCCCAATGTCTTCATAACCTTCCCTTTCCAATAAGAGACAGAATTCGACTGCCCCCTCCAGGCGTAAAGAACCGCCGAGACTGAGAGTGAAAAGCTGAGCCTGTACAAAAGGGCTAGCTATAACTGGATTCCGAGTTTGCCCCCGGTTTCCAAACTCGTTGTGACAGCAACGGAAGGACGCGACCGGCAGTTCAACAGCGGGCTCGGCTGTGGGGGAGGACTACAGATTTAGGGTCGCGAAAAGCCATGATCAATCTTCCGAGGTCACAACTTACAAAAGTATTCGTTTAATGTCAAGTAATATTATCGACATTATTGTGTAGATGATAGTCTATATGCGGACTTAAAATGGGATTCGGGGCGGAAAATCGTAGCGATTACTCGGCCAGATTTGCGACGGTCGGTCGAAGAATTGTTGAGTTTTTCAGCGCGACTAGAAAAACATCCTTAATTAATTATTATTCTTGTCCTGCGGTGGCCGAGATGCTCTTTCGCGCAGCCGCGATTAAGGCGCGAATCTGTCCGGTACGGGAATCGGACGGCGCTTCCTTCAGGAAGATCCCGAATTCATCCACAGCTTCCTCACTGCGATCAAGCCCCATAAGAACGTTCCCGCGAACAAGATGCACGTCGGGAAAGTCAACACCCACGAGCTCCAATTCCCGCAGCGCCAGGATGAGATCGCCTTCGCCATAGAAACTTTTCGCCAACTCGAGCCGTCCCTGAAAGGAGTCGGGATGAAGGCCGAGAGCATGGCTGGCGGTTTCCCGCGCTTTCTCAAATTGCTTCAGGGAGTTATAAGCCATCGCCAGCGCTACAAACGACTCTGCAGCATGCGGGTCAAGAAGGATTGCGATCTTGGCATCCTCCACTGCCCCGGCTTGATCTTTCTCGGCTAATCTGAGAAAAGCCCGCATCGTGAACGCCGGAGCGCACGCGGGATCGATCTTAAGAGCGCGGGCGACTTCCATCGCGGCTTCCGGGAGGTTCCCCTTACTAAACTGGGCGTGCGCCGATTCCAGATGTTTCCACGTTTTGGTCTTGATGCTGAGTTGGGGAGCAGAAACGGTCTGCTGCGGTGGTTCGGGAGCCACGTCTTCCGAGGCAAGCGGCAACGCGATCGCAATCTCGATATCCCTCCGATCAAGTGCAATGCGCTGGTCCTTTATTAAATATCCTTTAGTCACAACAACGATATATTCCTCTGGCTGGGCAGCCGCGCTGATTTCAAATCTTCCGGCGCTGTCTGTGAGACTCCGCCCTATTTGGAGTCCTCGAAGATCGCGAATCTCAACAATTGCATTAGTTACTGGTTTTCCATCAGCAGTGACGATCGCACCGCGTACGAGTTTTTGCAAAAGGCCAGCCGATTCAGCAGCCAAACTGATGGAAGTTAAAACAAGGAACGAGAAGAGCAGGAAGGTTCTAGCATTCTTGCGAGCGAAGGAAATCCTACAAAATCGATTTATTTTCTTGCTATAGGAGCCGGTCTCTCTACAAGAAGCGCAAAGTCGGAGACGGTTAGAGCCTGCCCGTCCCACTGCGCAACCTCACGCAAGGTTCGTTAATCAGTTGCAGCCAAACTCGCCTGCCTAGACTCATTAGGGTCCTTGCAATTCTCATTGTCCCAATCTTGACGTCCAGCCACATCATTAAAAAACCTAGGATAGCTCGGATTTTAGTACTGGCGAAGATTTATTTCTTGATGTCTGCGGCTTCGGAAATATTGCGCACCTTACAAAGGGTAAGTTTTGGTCATTCTTGAATTGCTGGCCACGGAGTCTTCCAATTCTTAACAGATGAGCTGTCTTGCTCAGACCCGAAACATCCATAGCTGTCATTCGAAACGGTGCGCGATCGAGAGCGCTGATGGGAACGTCGCGCCATGCACATAGAGCACCGCGCGCCGCCCCCCGCGAGGAGCGTTTCGCTCGTCAATAAGCGGAGAAACAGCTGCAGGTTGTTTTTCGGGCCCGCGATGAAGAAATGCTGTTCCCATTGATCGAGGCGCGGGATCCCTAAGCAGTGCTTGTGATTGCAATGTTGAGTTCCTTTTCCTCCGCCAGAAGTTTCTTCCGCTCGGCGAGCCAGTCGTCTCGCGAAGCGACTCGCGGATGACCAAGGTTGGTTCGGGAAACTGGAGCGCCAACGGCTTCTTTGACGTTCTTGGCGGCCGCATTTTGGGGTCATAAATACCCAATGATGGTTGCTATATCTTTAAGAGGGTTCATTGTTAGCTATAAGAAATCCTCCCTAACTCCGAAAGGTTCTGACCATAGCTTGAGGGAAATTCCTTGCGGGATGTGCACGTACTCAGCCTGAGTTCCCGTCGAGGGTATTGCCCAAAATCCAGCCGCCATGCTGAGAATGCGCCCCTCGGTCGCCGACGGTAAATCTCCCTTCAAAATGTAGATCAGTTCCGCAAATTGTTGACATGGCGATGCGCACGATGGCGTCGCTCGGCTCCAGAATTGTGGGGCGCGGTTTCTCCTCCCACTCGCGCTTACCCGGACCGTGGTAGACCAGCGCTTTCATGGCAGTCCTTGGAGTTGTGGCTTTGTTTGTCGCTAGCTCGAGTTCCGCAGTTGTCATTAGTTGTCATTAGAATTTCCTGGTAAAATAATCGTAAAGCGATTCGCGACGACATAACTGGTCAACATTGCACAATTTTGGCAATGACTTCACGCCGTGGTTTCTTCCGGAATTTCGTCGGAAAGAATTAGTTGTGCAGAACGACGTTGCGTAGAACTACGCACTTGTAACCCGCCTTTGTAGCGAATGAAGCCCAGCGTTCTGAACCGGTCACGAAGAGCTGACGCGTGAGCAAGAGGAGCCGATCGGCACGCCAGCGCATCCAGGGCAGATCGCGGCTCTTGAATCCACGTGTTTGACAGTTCCCCTATATAAGACTAGGGTTATAACTGAGGTGGTTACCACCTTCTCCTCATTTCAGGTCCTCTGAACTAAGTCAGCCCATCTGAAGTTGTCTCTCTTAGCAACCCCAACCTAGGAGGTTGCCTATGTATGCACGCAATGTCTCGATTCATCTGAAATCCAATATGCTGTCCGATTATTCGAAGAGTTTTGAGAAGGAGATCCTTCCGTTACTTCGTAAACAGAATGGCTTTAAAGACGAAATCACGCTTGCCGGCCCCGGCGGAGTCGATGTGACCGCTATCAGCCTGTGGGATAACAAGAACGATGCCGACACTTACAACACCAATACCTATCCGCAAGTGTTGAAGACATTGGCAAGATTCATCGAGGGCACGCCCCAGGTTCACACCTTTGACGTTGTCACCTCGACCTTCCAAAAGCACGATGTTCTCGTAGCAGCTTAAAAGATACTCTTTGATGCGCGTTTGGGTCGAGAGGGCGGAGTGATATCCGCCTTCTCGACCCGGAACATTAAAGGAACCACGTTGTCGTCGGCCGGCTAGTCGTTTTGGCGTCGTCCCCCCGCACGATCTGATGATTCACAAATCGGAGTTTATTCGAATGCTGCTCAACAGCACGCAGACTATGCCCGCTTCGCGAAATGATGAAGAGTCGGCCTCGTTGCGATGTGGGATCGCAGAACTGAACAGGAATACCGTCCGTTTGATCACTCAGGCTGAGGAGTTGGTCGAAGAATCGAAACAGCTATCGGAACGCATCAAGTCTTTCGAAAACCGCAGTTCCAAACTAAAGCGCCCCTCGCCGACTCGTTATTAGGACACTGCCCGATTTTACTTACTGCTTGCCTTCCTTAAGTTTTGCGAGTCGGGGCTTCACGGCCCGAACGTATCGTCTGTGAGCAATCTTGTACAGACCGCATCGTATTTGCCCTGATATGTTTTCTCAACAATGAGGAAAGTATGAATGCATTTCGCATTTTGGTGGTTGATGATCATCCGATTTTCCGTTTAGGTCTGTGCTCTCTGCTCCGCTCCCGTGAGGGTTGGGAGGTCTGCGGTGAAGCCGGTGACGGGAGGGATGCGGTTGAGAAATGCATACAGTTGAAACCGGATCTTGTTATTTTGGACATCTGCTTGCCAATACTGAATGGTGTCGACGCGGCCCGACAAATCCTGAAAGACAATCCAGCCCAGAGAATACTGGTTCTCACGGATGTAGGCTCCGATAAGGTGGTCAGCGATTGTCTGCAAGCGGGGGTTCGAGGGTGGGTTCTTAAGTCCGACACACCCAGTGACCTGACCGCAGCAGTGCAGGCCATGCAGCGGAACAACTGCGTCTACAGCCTGCGAATATCCGATCTGCTTGTTCGCAGCCTGTCGAACCAAAGTCCGACCGGTCCAGCCGGGCCCAGGGTGCCCCTGTTGTCGCCGCGGGAACGCGAGGTGTTGCAACTCCTAGCTGAGGGCAGGACCTGTAGGGACGTCGCCGTGATCCTGAACATCGCGGTGAAAACGGCAGAAACACATCGCAGCAACATTATGTTAAAGCTTGATATTCACTCCATCGCCAAGTTAGTGCTCTATGCAGTGAGGAACGAGATCATCCACGTGCAATCTTTAGCTGCGGCTGCGCCTCCCGAGCGCGGAAATGGTGTAGCCAATGTTATTCTTCAGAGCGTCAACTAAGAGTTCTGTTTGCTGCACAGGCAGCCGCATTTAATCCGACGGTTTATTGCTGAAACTTAACTGGTACGGAAAACTCCTCCGGCCGGTTGTCGCTGGCAAACCAAAGGTCCCCAGTGCCAGTGGCACATTTGTCGTCTGAAAACCTAAAATGCAATTCGTAGTCTTCTTTGTCATTCCCTCTCAAGCTAATTCGATCTGATCTTTCGGTGGCATGAAGTGGCAACCACCCAGACTGTCCGAACGACAAAAGCCCCGCTCGTGAGAGTGGGGCTTTCGATTTGGGCTGGAACGGTGACAACGATATGGAATATTTAGCGCCTGCCGCCGTGTCCGCCGCCACTATGACCTGCACCGCTGCTGTGTCCCCCGCCAAAGTGTCCGCCACCGTGAGAGCCGCTGGAGAATCCCCGGTTGCCTGCGTAGCCTCGGTTACCTACAGCGCCCCGGTTAACGGCTGCTCCGCGATTGGCGGCGAAGCCGTGGGACGCTCCCGCGTAGCCTCGAGATGCGCCCGCATATCCGCGACCTGCGGCTGAACCAAACCCGCGCGCTCCGAATGCGCCATGCGCGGAAGAGAATCCTCGATAATTTCCGTGCACGAAAGCGGCGTGGTTATAGAACGCTCCGCCACGGAAAGCCCAAGGATGCCCGCCAAAGAAGACTCCACCGTGGAAGCCCCAGCCGATGCCCCATCCATGCCATCCCCAGCCGAAGCCGAAGAACGGCCAGACCGGAAAGCCCAAACCAAACGAAATGTATGGCCCACCAAATCCCCACCACGGATAAAACCCAGGCCACAGGCCTACAGGATATCCGTACACATACGCCGGGTTGTAAGTTGGCACATACACCACATCCGGATCAGCCGGCTGGATGTCTACATTCGGCCCCTGCTCGTACACGCGCTCTTGCGGCGTACTCCGCAGATTGCCCGCGTTGTAAGCCTTATGACGCATGTACTGGACAGCCTGCATCACGTCATCCGGCTGGTTCCGATAGGCTTCGCCCAGCTCAGAGGTCCACGACAAATCCCTATCCAGGTTCGCCAGCACTGTTGGAAACTCCACGAGAGCTTTCACACTCGGATCCCAATCCTGCCCGTCCGCTTCCTGGGCCAGATCCCGTCCCTTTAAATCCGGGTTCGCCCGTACCATCCGGTTCGCCTCTACAATCTGCGTTGGATATGCTGACGCGGCCAGTATCTGCGCCACGAGCGAATCAGGATACAACGCAATCGGAGCTACCAGCTTATGTAGTTGCTCCGGCGGCAACGATGTGTACAGCGGTTGATTCGGACCCATTGCAGGCGGTGGCGGAGGCGCCTGCGCCTGCTCTTCGTATGTATCTTGATCGCGCGGTGGTGGAGGCGCGACATCCGGAGGCGCGCTCTGGTCCGGCGCATTGTATTGCGGCGCGTTATACTGCGGCGCGGTCTGCTCCGGCGGCGGTGCCTGATCCACCTGCGCGCCTATCCCCGCTGAGGGTTTTTCCATCGACGGGTCCTGCGCCCACAAGGAAGTGCCTGCCCCGAGCGCCATTGCACTCGTCAGCACTGCAGTAAGAATCGTTTTAGATAATTTGGTTTTCATAAAGTCCCCCAGAATTCCTGTTACTAGATTGAACACTGGAAATGGGGAAGAGTTCCGTTCTTTTGATTGACTTACACCGGTTGATTTCGGCCAGCAGTGGTGGATTTCGCCCAATGAAACGCTTGCGACGAGAGGACAAACTGTAGTTTTTCTGACTTACGGTAGCTGCGAGAGAACTTTTTTCTGCAGTCAGGTTCTCACCTTTGCCCCGGGTGTCGTGTACGCATTGATCTCCTTTCGCACGCAGTGTGTAGGTTTCGGCCACGCGCCAAACCGCGTTCGAACTGGTGCCTGCGTATGACGAACACGGGGTACCAAACAGACTTTCTGGGTGGTTGGTCGGCCAGCCGGTGTTATCTAGAAACGGGCTTCTGGGAAGCGCCGAACCCGGTTTTCAAACAAACCAATAAAAGTCAACCTGCTGTGGTCGAATCCCAGACTTACGATCGCATTGCATTCGCCTCATGCCCTTCCGTGAAACCGGACTGCGCACGTGCCTTCTGGAGAAAAGCCGGGATGGTACCCCCCTCGCCGACGAGCAGTCCGTTCTCTGCAGTCCGGTTTGAGGATGAAATATTGCGAAATACGGGCATTATTCTCGTATTTCGGCGCAGAGCGAGCGGAAATTCTCTGCAGATAAGACTTGCGTGGCGGAGGAAGAAGGATTCGAACCCTCGGTACAGGTCTGAGAGGTGTAAGAGCCGACGTTTGCGTAAGTTGCGCGGAATCAGGCGGTTCAGAAATTCTCCAGGACTGCCTGCTCCCCATTCGGCACGCCAAACAGCCCAGCTTCGCGAAGCTTCTAGAGGCGAAGCGCTGGCGATTGTGTGGCTGAAAGTGGTCACCAGGAAGCCTGTCGGCTGGCCGAATTGGTTTCGCACGTGACTGCGTGCCTACCGCCCAGTCCAAAAGCGGAAAACCTATCCGCAGCCGAAGGGATTCTTTGGATAAACAGAACGGGACGTAGGAGCTGCCATTTGCACCGTCAATACGGTCGCTGCTCCCGAACTGCCCGGTATGACCGTTGGGGGATTAAAGCCGGCCGTTGCCCCGGGGGGGAGTCCAGCGAAGGAACATTGTTACAAACGTTGTCGAATGCCCCCAACAGGAAGACGCTAACGTCGATATTGACGGAACCACCTTGCGGTAGTGTGACCGACGTTTCCAGAGTCGTCACAGTGAATGTGGATGCAGTCACGAAGTTGTTGATGGATGACCCCGCCTCCCCAGCCGCGTGGTTTGCCTACACCCCGGATCGCAAGGGAACATCCCGAATCGTTGTCCGCATCTGCTAGGACTTTTGTGAAAGCGCCCGAGGTGCAGTATCACCACGACTGTTTATAACCAATTCTTTTGGAACCTCTTCTAAACCTCTGCAATTCGGCCATGAAAACGCTCTAGCCGACAGGCCAGGGGCGTTTTTTCTTCTCTCCTAACTTCCGGCACCTAACTGCCCTCCCAGCCCAATAGTTTCTCCAGATGCTATTTGTCCGGCAGAAAACCTGCTTAATCCCAATGCGATAGGAGCGATTCTTCTAAGAATCCTCTCATTTTTCAAAAATCCGGTCGAAGATTACGAATTCGTTTGGAGCAGGTGCGCACAGCTATGTTGAGAACTAAGACTTTTGTGTTCAGAGCTAAGACTTTCGCCGCAGTTTTGACTTTCTTCGCTTGCATACTGGCGACCGCACTTCTGTGGGGCGGTGGCGGGGAGTTTGTGACTGCATTTGTGGACGTGACGACTGCGGTCTCCACAGGCGGAATCACCTTATCCGGCCCCGAGTTGATGGCCGTGGACAGCCTGGGAAATGTCTACATCGCGGACACAGCTAACAATCAGATTGTTGAGGTGACGGCCGGCGGGGTTGCGTCGGTGGTGAGTTTCCCCAGCCTGAGCCCGGCACTGAGTAATCCCAAGGCGGTGGCGGTGGATGGAGCAGGGGACCTCTACGTGGCCGACAGCTCGAACTCCCGCGTGGTCAAGCTTTCCGCGGGCGTCGCTTCGGTGGTCAACACCGCGTCACTGCTGAGCGATCCGGTGGGAGTGGCGGTTGACGCGGCAGGCGACCTCTATATTTCTGATGCAACGAATAACGACATTGTGAAGATGCCGGCCGGAGGGTCAGCCGCGGTACTGAGCATCAGCGGCTTGGGCACGCCTCTCAGCCAGCCATTCGGCCTGGCGCTCGACCTCGCGGGGAACCTCTATATCTCAGACACAGGCAATATCCGGATCGTGAAGGTGACGACGGGCGGTGTGGGATCGGTGTACTTCACCACCGGCCTTGTCCAGCCCGAGGGCGTGGCGGTCGATGGATTGGGAAATCTCTACGTTGCGGACGCCTCCAACAGCATTATCGAGAAAGACACTCCGGCGGGCGTCTTCTCGATCGTGAGCACTGGGAGTTTCACCCTTTCCGGCCCGCAGGGAGTAGCGGTGAGCGTCTGGGGGGCCGTTTACGTTGCCGATACCGTCAACAACCGGATCATAGAGGCCCAGCCAACCACAGTTGGGTTTGGGCACCTGCAGTATGGAACCGTCTCGGGCACGACCCTGACCTTGAATGTCACCATTGGAGAGGCGGTGACCTTTAGCAGCGTGCAGGCTTTTACACAGGGCACTCCGGCCCTGGACTACACCGTGACCGGGACCACCTGCGTCGCCGGGACAACGACGAACGCGGCCTGCACGGTGAGCATACAATTTCTGCCCACGGCGGCGGGACTCCGCAAGGGGACGATGGTGCTTAACGTAACCCCGGAAACCCCGGCACCCCCGACACCTCCCACCACGATTCTCAGCGTTCCGTTGTACGGCATCGCCGACGCGCCTTTGGCGACTCTTTCGCCGGGAGCGGCCAGTGTAATCAGCACGGGAGAAGTGGCCACGGAGACTCCCTTTCAGATTACGGAGGACGGCGCGGGCAATATGTATGTTGCCGATTACGAAGGCAACAATGTGCTGAAGATTCCGCCGGGCGGTGGCAGCGCAACCGTGGTGAGCCTGGGCGAAGAATTGACCACGAGCGAGATCGCGGGAGTGGCGATCGATGGGGCCGGTGATCTTTTCATTTGCGATCATTTCGACAGCCGCATTATTGAGGTCACGCCCGGTGGAGTTGCTTCTGTGTTGAGCATTACCGGCCTGAGCACAGGGTTGGATATACCTACCGGGCTCGCGATAGACGCAGCCAACAATCTCTATATTTCCGATTACGGAAACAGCCGCGTGGTAAAGGTGACGCCGTCGGGGGCTGGTTCGGTAGTGGCGACTCCCGGATTCACGCCAGGAATTCTGAGTGTCCTGGGGGTTGCCGTGGATGCGGCCGGAACCGTCTATTTCCCGGACGCGGAAAACAATCGCGTCATAAAAGTGACGGCCGCTGGCGCGGCGTCGCTGGTGGTTGCCGAGGGTCTTACGCCGCCTCTAAGTTCTCCGCAGGGCGTGGCAGTGGACGGCTTTGGGAACCTCTACATCGCGGACGCGGGGAACGATCGCCTGGTCAAGGTAACTTCGGCGGGCGTGGCGTCGGTGGTCCCGACGCCGGGCCTGACGGACCCATCCACGCTCGGCACTTTCTATGCGATTGCCGCCGACGTTTCGGGCAATATCCTGGTTCCGGACTTCAGCTCTAACCGCGTGGTGGAGGTGAACCTTTCGGCGGCCACGCTGGCATTTCCCAACACCGAGGTCGGCTCCACCAGCAGCCCGCAGACGGCGACCGTGACCAACATCGGCGATCTGCCACTGGTCTTTTCCGCCAACCCCGCTTACACGGCGAACTTCTCGGAAAACACCGGCGACGAGAACCTGTGTGCGAGCAGTACATCGCTTGCGGCCGGTGAAGTCTGCGACGTTTCGGTGGAGTTCACGCCGCAGTCGGTGGGTAGCCTCAGCGCCGGCATCACGCTAACCAACAACACCCTCAACAGCAGCGGCGCAACCGAAAGCGTCGCAGTCAGCGGAACCGGCACGCTTGCCACAACCAGCACCGCACTGGCGGCATCGCCCAATCCCGCCATCGCGGGGCAGTCCGTAACACTCACCGCCACGGTTTCTCCCGCGCCGACCGGCTCATCTCTGGGAACGGTCAGCTTCTACGACGGCGCGACGCTGCTCGGCAGCGGCAACGTGAACTCGTCGGGCGGGGCTACGTACTCTACCGCAAGTCTGCCCGTGGGAGCGGACAGTCTGACGGCAGTGTATTCCGGCAACGCTGAGTTTGCGACTTCCACCTCCAGCGTTTACACGGAGACGGTCAACAGCTTGACCAGTACCACCACGGCGCTGACGGCAGCGCCGAATCCGGCTGCGGCCGGGCAGTCGGTTACGCTCACGGCCACCGTAAGTCCTGCTCCCACCGGATCGACACTGGGAACGGTCAGCTTCTACGACGGCGCGACGCTGCTCGGCAGCGGCAACGTGAATTCGTCGGGCGTGGCTACGTACTCCACCGCAAGTCTGCCCGTGGGAGCGGACAGTCTGACGGCGGTATATTCCGGCAACGCTGGGTTTGCGACTTCCACCTCCAGCGTTTACACGGAGACGGTCAACAGCTTGACCACTACGACCACACTCATAGCCACCCCGAATCCGGCCAATGTAGGCCAATCGGTTACGCTCACCGCCACAGTCAGTCCGGCCCCGGTACCGCTGGACCGTCCAGCTTCTCTGATTTCGGAAGGACCCGCATCTTTCGGATCGGTTAGCTTCTATTACAGCGCTACGCTGCTGGGCAGCGGCAGCGTCAACTCCTCCGGAGTGGCCACAATGTCCACGACTACTCTGCCCGCAGGAGCGGACGATCTCACGGCGGTGTATTCGGGCGACACCGGCTTTGCGGCATCGACCTCGAGCGTATACACGGAGACGATTACCGCCGCGCCGACCACCACCGCAACCACGACCACGCTTATGGCATCGCCGAATCCCGCGGTCAGCGGCATGACCGTTACCTTCACGGCCACCATCAGCCCTGCTCCTACAGGTACGCCGACCGGAACCGTAAGTTTCTACAACGGGGCCACTCTACTTGGTACCGAAACCGTCAGCTCCTCGGGAGTCGCGACCTTCACAAGCGACAGCCTTCCCTCTGGCGTACTCAGTATAGGCGCGGTGTATTCGGGGAACTCGGGGTTCGCGGGTTCAACTTCCTCTACGTTCACCGAGACGGTGAATACGACGTACACGGTGACGGCGCCGCCCGCGCCGGTAACGGTGGCGCAGGGCGGGTCGGTCGCGATCAATGTGACCGTGCCGCCGCTGGGAGGAGCTTACGACAGCATGGTGACGTTATCGGCGAGCGGATTGCCGCCGGGCGCTACGGTTACGTTTAATCCGCCCAAGGTGACGCCGGGTGCTAACGGCGCGCCGACGGTGATGACGATTCAGTTAGCGCCGCTGGCTGCGGCTCTGTTTGGTCCGGAATCGCGGTCGGGGCGGCTTCCCTGGCGTCCTTCCTTGGGGTGGATCTTGCTGGTGTTTGGTTTGTACGGCGTTGGGTTCGGAAACAGACGCTCTCCTTTGCAGCGAGGCAAGGCGGGTTTCGCCTTTGTCGTGATGCTCTGCCTGGGGTTAACGATGCCCGGATGCGGGGGAGGATTCTTGAGTCCGCCCACGACCCCGGCGAACACTTATGTGGTGACGATTACCGGCACCAGCGGATCGCTGCATGCTTCGACTACGGTCACGGTGGTGGTGCAATGAGGGCGCGACTGGGGGTGACACGAAGGGAAACTGGAATGCGGACTATATTTGGCGTGGAGGTTGTACTGGCGTTTTTTCTGATTTGCTCCTCAAACGGTGCGCGAGTTTGGGCGCAGAGCGCCTCGGGCGAGGAGCGGGTGGAAATGGGCGCGAATTATAGCTTCGTGCACACCAACGCTCCACCGGGAGATTGCGGATGTTTTTCGATGAATGGCGGCGCGGGGTGGTTCGCTTACAACTTCACGCGTGGGTTGGCCGGGGTGGGAGAAGTGGGCAGCGTTCACGCTTCTAACATTGATGGAACTACGGCGGGGCTTACCATTACTTCTTATCTTGTGGGACCGCGGTATTCGCGGCAGTTCGGAAAAATGCTTGTTCCCTTTGCGCAGGTGCTGCTGGGCGGGGCTCGAGCAGATGGGGAATTAACTTTTGTGCGCTTCGGCGTGGCGCAGCCGGCGAATTCGTTCGCGCTGACGGCTGGTGGCGGGCTCGATATCGGGATCACGCGGCATTGGGCGGTGCGGGCAGGGCAGGTGGATTACCTTCTTACGCGGTTCAGTAACGGGGTGAATGACCATCAGAATAATTTGCGGGTGAGCGCGGGGATTATCTATCGTGTCGGAGGGAAGAAGAAATAGCGACTTGATCAATAGGAAAATCAAATCCGATTCTCGATGTATACAAAACTTTGAGGGAGCGTTGAGCTATTCCGATTCCGGTCTTTGCCCGCCCCAGAAGGACCGGGCGATGTCGGCCAGGAAGCATTTTGGAGTGTTCTTGGCGCCGTCAACACGTGCCATCTGGGGTCATGGTTCTCCGCAATCTGCGCAAGCGTGGCCTGAAGCCTGTTCTCCGAAGCTCGGTTGTGCACCAACCCAAGGTCACCGCTGCATTGAGGAAGTGCATGGGTGTGTTCATCCCAGAAGCGGGCCAGGACGTGGATGGAGGCATACAGATATCACTGGGCGCAAAGGGTGTAGTTGAGCTCGTACTGGTTTCCAGTGGAGAGCGATGGGGACGGGGGCCCACACGATGTCCACTCCAGCCTTGAGGCACAGGTGGACAGCCCCGCGTAGCACCTGGTGCAAGCGCTCAACACGCTCATCGAGTCCGATGGACACACGCCTGCGGTCGCAGGCTTTTTTGACAAAGCCAAGCCGCTCAGTCCCGCACAAGTGACGATGATTCAGGAGGCCGCTGCCCGCCGCAGTGAAGCCACCGCCAAGCAGCAGCTAGGCGTTGAGCATTGGGTGCACGATACCAACTGGCTTGATTCGCTTGTACTGCTCGAAGTCAAAAATGCGGAAAATTGGAAGCTCCGTTGGCAACCTATCCCCGATTACGGCTGGATGACGGGCAACTCGGAAGCCAGCGGCCCAAAAACGAGAACGGTACATCTCGTTAAGCCAGAAATCTCTGCGGTGATGCTCTTAAACTCAATCTTCTGTAACGAACTTCACCGGTCCGAGACAGCAAATGGATGTCCGGTTCTGCCAAAGCACGGGATCGATCTCCTCTCGCCATTCAATTCGGATTGCTATTTCCCGGTCCTAGCTGCTATCAATACTCGGCGCTGTCTTTACACGCTTCCATCTCAGGCGTTAGCAAACGTTCTGTAGCCGAAGATCAAACGGAGGAAGAAAATGGTCAGGAGATCGGTCCTGAACGTACTGATTGCGGCGGCGGTATTGCTGGCTGCCGCGGCAGCTGGAGCGGAAGAGGTCGGACCAGGTTACGACATCGAAATGAGCTGCATGATTCCGATGCGAGACGGCGTCCAGCTCGAGGCCTGGATTTTCAAACCCTCCCACCTAAAGGCCAAAGCGCCGGCAGTGCTGATGCTGACTCAATACGACATTGATGGTGGCCGCCGTGGCAACGGCCCCGCCGCTTACACCCGGCGCGGTTATGTTTTCTTGCAGGTGTACGTGCGCGGCCGCGGCCGCTCGGGCGGCGTAAAGAGCGACAATCTGGGTCTGCAGGTTGGGCGCGACGGCTACGACGTGGTCGAGTGGATCGCGGCCCAGCCTTGGAGCGATGGACATGTCGTGATGTTTGGCGGTTCGTTCGTCGGCATGACGCAATGGCGCACCGCCGCCCAGCACCCGCCGCATCTTGCTGCCATCGCGCCTTATGTGGCGATCTATCCGGGATGGGATGTGCCCAACACAAACGGAATTCCGCAGGCGTGGTCGGCGGTGATCCTGGGCTACACATCGGGCCGGTCGCTGGATGCGGGGTTCATTGCAAACCAAAGCTACTGGGCGGGAAAGATGCTCGAACAGTACGCTGCCTATCGTTCCTTCCGCGAACTGGACGATGCCATTGGGATTGCTCAGGATGACTGGTGGATGACTGACGATCGCGGCCAAAAGCTCTCGTTTATGAAAATGTGGCTCGACCACGTAGGCGACGAAGCCTTCAATCTTGAGGCGGAACCCAAAGCCCAAGACTATGCTCACATGGGTTTCCCGGTGCTAACGGCAACCGGCTATTTCGATGACGACCAGCCCGGAGCGCTGCGCTACTATCGAAGCCACGTCAATAATGCACCGGCAGCAGCCGTGAGCCAGCACTATCTCGTGCTCGGTCCCTGGGACCATGGCGGCACGCAGAAGCCGACTAAGGAGATCGAAGGTTTAGCCATACCCGACGCCACCGTCATTGACATGGACGCACTGCACGCCGACTGGTACGACTGGGTGCTTGGGCGTGGGCCCAAACCTGCATTTCTGCAAAACCGAGTTGCATATTTCATGATGGGTGCAGACGAGTGGCGATATGCCAAGACCCTGGAAGCCGCATCCTCGGGAAAGGTTTTGAATTTGTATTTGTCCGCCCCGGAGGGAACGCCGAGGGACCTATTCCACTCTGGCTCGCTTTCGCAAAGCCCGACCAGCCAGGAACCGCCCGCCATTGTTGTGGATGATCCACACGAGCTACCCGAACTCGATGTCGCCAAGTACGCTGAAAACGAGGATCTAAAGTGCCAGTTTCGCGGTTTCCAGAAGAGAGCGATAAGCTTTCACTCCGAACCCTTCGAACGGGATACCGAAGTAGCAGGTCAGCTGCGCTTGAAGTTGCTGGTAGACGCAGACGCGCCCGATTTTGACTTATGGGCTCAGGTATTGATGGTTCTGCCGGACGGTTCCACGCTCAAGCTTGGCGAAGACATCCGGCGCGCCCGGTTCCGTGACAGTGCGTTCAAGCAGGAACTGTTGAAGCCGAATCAAATCGTGGAGATACCCTTCGAATTTTACTGGATGGCGCGAAGGATTCCAGCGGGCGCGCGGTTAAGGCTCACCATCGCTCCGCTCAATTCGCCGAACTATCAAAAGAACTACAACACCGGTGGCAGGATTGGCTACGAGAAGCCGGAGGACATTCGGGTTGCGCACATCAAGGTCTTCCACGATGCTGAACACGCGAGTCAATTAATCCTGCCGCTCGCAGCATCTGTTCCTTCATCTACAGGCCAGTGAGATGCCTATAAGACGATCGTCGGTTTCGCGTCGTGAATTCCTTCGCCGCGCCAGTTCTGCGGCAGTGGCTGCACCCTTTGTCCTCCGGAGCCGCTACCGGCTTTTTGCCGAAAGTAATGAAGAATATCCGGAGCGCGTAGTGCGGCTGATCCGCGAGGAACTGGTGATTGACATGCTCAATCAGTTCCTGTACCGCAAGGATAAGGAGAGCGTGCTGAATGGCTGGTTGTCTCAGCCAGGTGCTTTCAAACGCTCCGACTTTGAGTTCTTCATGAACTCGGGGGTGAATGCAATCAACTTTGGTGATGGTGCATCATCCCTGGATGATGCAGAAAAGCTCTTCGCGAAGTGGAACAGCTTTCTTCTCGACTACCCGCAATGGCTGGCGCGGATTAATTCTGCCGATGACTTTGAAAAGGTGAAGCGCCAGGGTCGGTACGGCATTATTTTTGGACTGCAATCCAGCGCGCAATTCGAAACCGTGGATGCCGTCAATACCTGCTACGGCTATGGCCAGCGCATTTCACAGCTCGGCTACAACTTCCGCTCCCTGGTCGCGGATGGCGCGTTCGAGCCACACGATGGCGGAGTAAGCGAGTATGGCCAGCAGGTGATTGAGCGTATGAACCAGATCGGAATGGCCGTGGACCTGGGACACGCGAGCGATCGCACCAAGCTGGATGCCTGCGAGATGTCCAAAGCGCCAATCATTCTGTCGCACGGGAACTGCCGCGCACTGAATCCAGATTCGCCTCGCACTTCGACTGATGAAGCGATTCGAAAGCTGGCCAAGGGGGGCGGAGTCATGGGAATTACATGTATCGCATTCATGGTCAAGGGCACTGAGCCGGTGACCGTAGAGGACGTCGTGAACCACTTCGATCACGTGCGCGACTTGGTGGGAATTGAGCACGTGGGAATCGGGTCGGACGCCGGAGTCGAGAGCAACGATCTGGGAGCTCCTCAGATACTCAAGGAGATGCTGACGAAGGCTGACCCGCGCTACCACGTTCATGGAACGCACGAAGTGGTGGCCGGTCTCGAAGGACAGAAACGAATCTACGATCTCATGGCTGCTTTCGTCAGACGCGGATACACCGACGAGCACCTTCGCCTGGTTCTGGGCCAGAACTGGCGCCGAGTGCTGGGAGAAATCTGGCATGCCTGACACTGCCATGGCGTCTTGGGTTCGAATCCCGGTATCGCTAAGAACTTCATGAGACAAAGTCGACTGTCTCGCCAGAAATGCGGCTTTCCATGCACATGTAGTTAACGCATGCGCGAGAGACACCAGCGACCGTTTCCAGCTGGCAAAGCGCCCCTGCGGACAAACTGACGTGTTTTTGCCTAGATGACGGGCAAGAAAGCTATCGTGGAATTGGGCAGCCGATCATCCCGCAGCGAGTCGAGTTCGTATTCGCGAATGATTCGGTTTCAATCTCTTGATGTTCGCTATGACAACTCGACGAAGTCGACTGCTCATCGCGGCTCCAGAAAAAAACCGCGCTGCCCGGGCTGATCTTCGCGGAGTAGTCCATTATCTCCGGGCTGGTTTATAAGGCAGAAATCGCGAAAAATTGGCATGTTTCGCGGATTTTCACGAGAAATAAAGGCGGGAATTCTCTGCAATCCAGACTGCGTAGCGGAGAAGGAAAGATTCGAATCCTCAATCGCAATTGTCGCGTATTTTGGAGGTAAAAGAGCCGACTTTTCTGCAGTTGAGACTATATGGCGGAGAGAGTGGGATTCGAACCCACGTTACCCTTTCGAGTAAACACGCTTTCCAAGCGTGCGCCTTCAGCCACTCGGCCATCTCTCCGGCGTAAACTTGGGAAAAGTACTCTGCTACCGGAAGGTTATTGAATCGGCCAAGTCGGCTCAGATTTCCATCGGCTCGGCGTCACTCCATTCTATGGTTCGCGGCCCACAAGCGCAAATCAATCGCGCGCGACGTGATTCAAGATAAGAGTGCGGAGAGAAGAAAAGCTCTTGAAAATCCGCTAGCTTCTTAGGACGGCTTTGTTGGAACAGAATTGACCGGGTTTGCGTTGGGTATAGCTGAGTTCGATCCAGCCACCGGTGCTCCAACTGCGGCAGCGCGTACTGAAGCGGCCGCTGCAGAGCTGGCACCATTGCCATTTTCGGGCGCTGCGGGCACAGGTGGCGGCTTCACTCCATCGACAACGTGGTGGCTCAGGCAATAGAGCGCAAGCTCAAGACGATCGGCCACGCCCAGCTTGTCATAAACTTTGCGCAGGTAATTCTTTACGACCTGCTCTGTCGTTCCTACGCGAACCGCGATCTCTTTATTCTTCATGCCCTGCGTAACGCATGAAACAATCACGGTTTCTTTCGGAGTGAGTTGAACTTTCGGGCGCGCTCCGGAAGGGCGCAGGTTGTGTCCACGGTAGGCTTCCATCACCCAATGAATGGCTTGGTTCTCCAGCCAGGGTTCGCCGGAGGCAACTTTTCGCAGGCAATCGACAAGTACCTCTGGTTCGACTTCGCGCGAAAGGATGCCATGCGCCCCGCGCCGGAATAACTCAAGCGTAAGTTGTTCGTCGGACGAAGGCGTTACTACAACGATCTTCAATTGTGGCGACTGGCGCAAGAGCTCGGTCACCGCTTCGACGGGATTCGCCGTCAACGCCGATTCAAAGATCAACACGTCAGCGGAAAACTTCGTCACAGCAGATTGAGTTTGAGGCAGGGTTTCAGCCTGCGCCACTACCCGGATATCGTCTTCGAGGGCAAATATCTTGCGCAGTCCGGCGCGGAAGATAGCCTGGGTGTCGGCCAGGATCACGCGGATCAGCCGGCTCGTGCCGACATCCTCGTGAACGCCGTGATTTTCTCCCACCCTGACCGAAGTGCTGGCCATTCGTTTCCTTACGCCTTATGCTCGCTCGAAATGGTATTCGTCAATCACTACGCCAACCCCGCGGCGGCCCTTGTCTTCAAAACTGCGAACCACACGGCCGTGGCAGTCAATCTGTACGTCACAACGCGAACCCACGACATCGCCCGGAAGCAGGATCGTAAAGTCGACGATGGAACCGACCGGAACATCTCTGTCCATCGCGAAGAGCACGCCGTTGGCGGAAATGTTCTGCGTTTCCGCCGTGCAGGCCTCGCCTTGCGATTTCAACTCCACCGGCAGATGCAACGGAAACCGCGGAGCACTCTGCATTTCGGCATAGTGCTTGATTGCAGATTCCGCCTGCGCATCAACCGTCAGTTGTTCCTGTGTTCCTTCGCCTGACACCGTTTCTTGCGAACCTTCCTTCCAGAGCACTTGCGACTGCGGTCGCGCATCTGGACTTTTTTACTGACCTTTTTTCGGAACTCTAGGGCAGCGTACACCCATGAACCAGCCATGCAAAGTTACCGAAGTCATGGAACGGAAGGGTGCTAACTGCTTGTAGATGAGTGGATTAGAAGGAATTTACGACAGATTGTTTGATCGATGAGAAGGGATTACGCCAAGCCTGGGAACACGCAACTCTGGCGCCTTGAACCCAATCGTATTGACGATAGCACCGCCTAAAACTTGGTGACTTCCGTAAAGCCAAACGCGCGAACCTTCATCGCCGGCGCCACCATGTCAAACGATTCTTCGCCGCTGCAACGCACTGGCACGCTCATGACTTCGACATTCGATAGCATATGGATCAGGTTTTGGTTAAAGCGGAAGTTACGCACACCCTGGCGCACTCGTCCGTTTTCCACCAGGAAAGTTCCGTCGCGAGTCATTCCGGTGAGGATTTTTTCGTAGGGATCGACTTCGCGGATATACCACAGCCGCGTAACCAGCACGCCACGCTCCGTTGAAGCAATCATTTGCTCGACGGACTGTGGATTTTGCGGCGCAGCAAAAACAATGTTGCATGGCATCTCGCCCATTTCATTCGGCAGCGAAAAACCGTGACCGGTGGCTTCGATTGGTCCAACCTTTTCTTTATATTCCGAATGCTTCATCCGTTCAGCTGTCGCCCGCGCGTAGACCACACGATTGACGACTCCGTTCTCAACTAGCGGCAGGCGATGCCGCCACACCCCTTCGCCATCGAATGGAGAGCCCGTTTGTAGGGGATGCGCTACATCGTCCCAGATGGTGATGTTCTTGCCGAAGAGTTGACTCCCGATGCGGCCTGTCAGAAATGAGCGCTGGTCGAGAATCGCCATGCCCGAGTAATCCCAAAACATAAATCCAACGATGTCGAGAACGGCCGCAGGTTCGAGAATCACGGTGTACTTCCCTGCTGAAATCTCCGCCGGGTGCGCGGAATCGATCGCTTTCTTCGCCGCGATCTCGGCCAAACCGAGCGGATCGACGTTAGCCACGTCGGGCGAATTGGCTTTCTGCCATCCAGAAGAATCCGCAGCCAGCATGGTGATGGAAATCTCCGCCAGCGTCTGCGCATGCCAGGCGCTGAGTCCGCGCGAATTGAAGATGCCCTCGACGGATTCCGAACTGGAAAAGATTCCAGCGGTTTTTAGCTTGCGCTTTTGCGCGACGTCGACAATTTTCTTCACGCCATCGGCGCGCAACTGCGGAGTAATGGCCGCAGTCTCGGCAAAGTGGCGCGACGGAACTTGCGTGGCGCGGACACTCTTGTCCGAGTTACCCCTGGCCTCCCGCGAATCCGGCATAGGCAAAAGGTCGGGATCGGGATGCTGCAACCTCGCCAGGCTCTCCGACGATTCGACCACTCGCCGCAAGCTGTCATCGTCAAATTTGTTCGTGGAAGCGCGAGCCGTGCGTCCCGCAAAAACTGTGCGCACCGAGACGGTGTGATTTTCTTCGGCGACGTTCTGATGAATGATGTTGTTAGCAAACCGGGTAAGCGCAAAGTTCCCGCCAGAAAAAAGGACTTCGACCTCGTCGGCGGAGGAAAGCTTCTTGATGCGCTCAAAGATGTCGCCGGCTTGGTCCTGAGTCAGCATTCGGCAGTTAGCAATTGGCAATTAGCAGTTGGCAGCAAAGCGATCCGAGCTGACCTTCTGCAGCAATGCAGTCAACATTCTTCTCGCCTCCCCGCGTTTATGGTCCAGACGACGATAATCCTCGTCCGGCAAATACTCTAAGTCCCTCGCCAGCAAAAGGTGATAGTCGAGTTTGCTGGCCGATCCCGATGCTATGTACGGGAAACGATGAAGTTCGTTGTCCCCCTGTTTGCCGCAACCTTCTGCGATGTTCGCTCCTATAGAGGCACTACATCTACACATCTGACTGGTGAGGCCATACATTTCTTCTCGCGGGAAGCGCGCGGTAACCTTGTAAATCTCGGGCGTCAAATTGTGAACCTTCTCCCAGACCTTAAGCCGTCGGAAGTCTTTCATCAGACACCTCGCATAAGGTCCTAATGCTAGCTGCCAACTGCTAATTGCTCCTGTGACAGATGTCACATTCCACGGTAAGCACTCCCCACTTTGATCCCGCGAAACCGCGACGGCGCCGCTCCATGTCCCGTGCCCATGACTTGCTGCGGCTGTCCCTTGCCGCAGTTCGGCGTACCCCAGAGCGTCCACTCATCGCGTGAACAAATCGCATCCAGCGAATTCCAGAACTCAGTCGTTATGCCGGAGTACGACGGATTCTTTACCATGCGTACGCGCTTGCCGCCCTTGATCTCCCATCCGATCTCGCACCCGAACTGAAAGTTGTAGCGCTTGTCGTCAATCGACCACGAGCGATTCGTCTGCATCAGAAAACCGTGATCGGTCGATGCGATCAGTTGCTCGAGACTGAGTGGTTTCTCTCCCGGCAGCAAACTGATGTTCGTCATGCGAATCATCGGCAACCGGTTCCAGCCCTCCGCGCGCAGCGTCCCACCGGAACGGGTCTCGCCAATCGTGTGTGCGGTTTCCCGCGAACTGAGATATCCCGTAAACAATCCGTGAGTGATGATCGGCGTGCACTGCGCGGGAACTCCCTCGTCGTCGAAGCCGAAAGTTCCAAGTCCCGGACCATGCTCCTGGCGCGCGTCCGCAACTACGTTCACCATTTCGCTTCCGTAGCGCAGAGTACGCAGCTTGTCTAGTGTCAAGAAGGATGTACCGGCGAAATTCGCCTCCATGCCTAAAACGCGATCGAGTTCGATAGGATGCCCAATCGACTCGTGAATCTGCAAACCCAATTGAGAACTATCCAGAATGATGTCGAACGTGCCTTCCGGGCACTGATCGGCGTGATGCAGCGCAACCGCTTCCTCCGCAATACGGCGTGCGTTCTCCACCAACTTCAACTCTCCGATCAGCTCATAGCCCTTGTTCTGCCACTGACCGCCGTAAGAATTCGGATAAGATCGCTTCTGAATTTCATTTCCTGCGAAAACGTACGCCGTGTAACCCACACCCGTCGAATATTTGGTCTGATGAATATCGCTCCCCTCCGACGACACGAACCACTGCTCCTCGCGATTGAAGTTGAGGTTGGTCTCAGCCAGAGTGACGCCTTCCACCGAGCGCAGTTCGGAGTCGACACTCAACAACAGCGCGATGTTTTGCTCGACCGGAATTGAGAAAGGATCGATCACATGAGGAGTGGTCCACTCGGCAGTAACGGATTTCTCTGGCGCAAGGCGCACGTCCTGCTGCTTCACTTGCGCCGAAGCTCGTGCGATTTCCACCGCGCGGACCGCGGTTGCCTCAACTCCCGCGCGAGACAAATCTTCAGAAGCTGCAAATCCCCACGCGCCTTCGGCCAGCACCCGCACGCTCATGCCTTCAGACTCGGCGTCAGATGCGCTGCCCACCTTGCCGTTCTTCGTAGTAAGCGCGCGGCTTCTCTGGCTAACGATGCGCGCATCGGCATAGCTCGCGCCACGCATCGTGGCAACGTTCAATGCCCAGTTGGCGATGTCTTTCATGTGGAAATTCAAATCTACCACGGACGTGCACGTGTAGCGCGAGCACTCTTGCCCGCGAAATCTAGCCAGGAGAAAGACGGCGAGGAACTTCCACATCTCTCAACAAGCAACTAATCTGAAGGAACTCGCAATTTTGATCCGCTGCAGGCAGTTCGCGGACAAGAGTGTCCGCGCCACACGACCTTATGGCATAGCCCGTGCTGCATCCAGCGCTTGCCGCACCGCCAGCAGTTCTTTCAAGACTTCGCGCAATTTCGTAGACTCCAACGCATTCGCGCCATCGGACTTCGCCTCTTTCGGCTTGTCGTGCACTTCGAGAAAAACTCCATCCACGCCGGCCGCCACCGCTGCCCGCGCCAGCACCGGAATAAACTCAGGCTGTCCGCCGCTGACGGCTGGAGTTCCGTCGCCGGACTGCGCGGAAGGCAGTTGAACGGAATGCGTCGCGTCGAAAACCACCGGCGCGAACTTTCGCATAATTGCGAGAGAGCGCATGTCGACAACCAGATTGTTATAGCCAAAACTTGTACCGCGCTCGGTAAGAAAAATTTGTGGATTGCCGGCCTCGCGGCACTTCTCAACCGCGTGTTTCATATCCCACGGCGAAACGAATTGTCCCTTCTTGACGTTAATGGCGCGTCCACTTAACGCCGCCGCCACGACGAGATCGGTTTGCCGGCAAAGAAACGCGGGAATCTGCAACACATCCGCCACTTCCGCAACCCGGCCGACATCTGATACCTCGTGCACATCCGTGAGTACAAGAACGCCAACTTCATCCTTGATCCTTCGCAATATGCGCAGGCCTTCCTTCACCCCCGGCCCGCGAAAACTTCGAATCGAGGTTCGATTCGCTTTGTCGTAACTAGCCTTGAAAATAAATGGAACCCCGAGTGCCCGCGTCACGCCTTTGATGATCTCGGCCATCCTGATAGCGTGCTCTTCGCTCTCAATCACGCATGGGCCCGCAATCAGAAAAAGATTGCCCGAGCCAATGTGGACTTCGCCGATTTGGAAAGAGGAGATCACACGGAAACCTTTTACGCCCGGCCTTCTCGGCACTATCAGCGCCTAGCGGTGCGCAACCTTCTCTGGACGATGAAACATTTCCACAGATGCTATCTCTTTCTCTTCCCGCCGCTTCAAGCCATGCTTGTACGCCGCCGCAATAAACGTGCTGAACAGCGGATGCGGCTCCAACGGCTTCGACTTGAACTCGGGATGAAACTGGCAGCCGATAAAATGAGGATGGTCCGGCAGTTCGATCATCTCGACGTAAGTTCCGTCCGGCGTAGACCCCGAAATGCGCAACCCCGCCGCCACCATCGGCTCTTCGTATTCGCGATTGAATTCGTAACGATGGCGATGACGCTCGCTGATTTCCAGCTTGTTATAAATTTTGTGCGCGAGTGTGCCCGGCTCAATCTTGCAGGTCCACGCGCCCAATCGCATCGTCCCGCCCAGTTCTTCCACACCGCGCAACTCGCGCAACTTGTAGATCACCCGGTGCGGCGTCGCCTGATCGAATTCGCTCGAGTTCGCTTCTTCCAGTCCCACCACGTTACGGGCAAACTCCACGCAGGCCGTCTGCATGCCAAGGCAAATCCCAAAGTAAGGGACGTTATTCTCGCGCGCGTATCGAATCGCGATCAGCATCCCTTCGATGCCACGCTTGCCGAAACCTCCAGGAACCAATATCCCGTCATACCCTTCAAGCTGCGCTTCAATGCTGCTCTGGTCGGCGGCTTCCAGTCCCTCAGCCTCAATCCAGTTCAGTTGAAGCTTCAGATTGTGCGCCAGCGCGCCATGGATCAGCGCTTCCTTCAGCGACTTGTACGAATCTTCATACTCCACATATTTGCCCACAATTCCAATCGTGACCGTGTCCTTCGGGTTGTAGACGCGATGCACTATGTCTTCCCACTTCGAAAGATCGCGGTCCTTCGCCTGCACGTGGAGATATTTCAAAACCAGTGTATCGACACCTTCGTTCGCGAACACCAGCGGGACTTCATAAACTGAAGCCACGTCTTTTGCCGTGATCACAGCCTCTTCCTGCACATTGCAGAAAAGCGCAATCTTCGACTTCAACTCCTTGGCCAGGAAGCGGTCGGTGCGGCAGAGCAGAATATCGGGCTGAATTCCGATGCTCAGCAATTCCTTCACCGAGTGCTGCGTCGGCTTGGTCTTCAGTTCCTGCGCCGCGGCGATGAACGGCACCAAGGTTACATGAACAAACAGCGTATCTTCGCGGCCCAGTTCCTGCCGCATCTGCCGAATCGCTTCCATGAACGGCAGCGACTCAATATCGCCCACTGTGCCGCCGATCTCGACAATGGCAACATCAACGTCTTGCGCCACTTTTTTCATCGCCGCTTTAATTTCGTTAGTCACGTGCGGAATCACCTGCACCGTCTTGCCCAGATAATCGCCGCGGCGCTCTTTGGCGATGATCTGCTCGTAGAGTCGGCCCGTGGTCCAATTGTTGTCGCGAGAAAGTTTGGCGTGGGTGAACCGCTCGTAGTGGCCCAGGTCGAGATCGGTTTCCGCGCCGTCGTCGGTCACAAAAACCTCGCCGTGCTGAAACGGCGACATCGTCCCCGGATCGACGTTCAGATAAGGATCAAACTTCATCAGGTTCACTTTGAGCCCACGGCTCTCCAGTAGACATCCGATGGAAGCCGCCGCCAATCCCTTGCCTAGAGAAGACACAACTCCGCCCGTTACAAAGATGTACTTCGCTGGCATCTGTTCCTCGCTCTAAATTTTGTTTGAAAAATGGTGCAGGTGGGGT
>Ga0210391_10000481_pt1 | contig 41534 bp, 36 predicted proteins | sample IncBWC12OmetaG_FD_160573 | JGI IMG/M metagenome (GOLD analysis project Ga0210391, IMG submission 160573) | Forest soil microbial communities from Barre Woods Harvard Forest LTER site, Petersham, Massachusetts, United States - Inc-BW-C-12-O ...
ATCCACTCCAACCACCCCGCAACCAACCCAGATTCAAACACTTAACGCCTCAGTTGAGCCTAACCCCATTGTTTCCCACACATACAAAAACAGCAAAAAACAACCCTCATCGTTTCATACACATGCAGAAATCAGGGGGGAGGGGGTGAGGGCCACCAGCGACCAGTCAGCGGTCGCCGCCTATGGGTCTTTCGGTCGTGGGTGGGGCGGCTCGATTGGCACTTTCTTCGCGACGTCATAGTGGGACGCGACGTACTTCTCCATGCCCTTCTTCGTTTCTTTCAGGACCCGCACATCCACGCCGCCGCCGTGAAACCGCATCTGCACCGGCGTATGCTCGGGCTGCTTCCGGAGAATATTCGTGTGCATCAGTTCAACCACCAGCATTCCTGATACCGACGCCGCAATCTCTGCGCCTGCCAGCACCGCCGATTGCTTATAGCTGTAGGCCGGCACCAGCGCGTAATCTTTGCCGTTCATCCGCACCAGATAGAACTTATCGGCCACATTCGAGCAGTAGTCGGAATCCGCGTTCGGCGAGCAGGTAATCAGGTTCTCGTAGACGGCGTCCTGGTAGTCCGGCACAGGCGCGGGAGGCGTCTTGGCAGGCGGCGCTGGCACTGGCGGCGTCTGAGCCGCAGCCATTATGCACCCTGCAAACGTGAGGGCGATCAGGAAGAGGGTTCCGCGCACGCGCGAAGTCTAGCAAAACAAGGCGCGTCTGCCGAGATTATTTCGAGGGAATCCCTCAACGAAGTGCACCCACTGGATATCGGTCCAGCCGAGCCGCCTAGCCCTTCGATTTTGGCCGGCCGGCGATCATGGGCACGGTGTTTTCCTTGCGGTCGCGCATCACGGTCAGCTCCACCTGCTTGCCGCGATTCTGGTGGATGGTGCGCATCCACTGGCTGGGCGTGGCGACGATCCGGCCATTCACCTTGGTGATGACGTCGCCGGCGCGCAGGCCCGCGGCCGATCCGGGACTGTTGTCGTCCACCCGCTTGACCAGCAATCCCTGGCCGTCGTGGACGCCAAAATAGTCCGCCAGCTGCGGCCCGAGCATGTCCACTTCAAGGCCGGTATAGGCGGGATTCATGCCCAGCGATGAGAACAAGCTGCTCGCGAATCCCGCGTGCGCCGCAGGCAGCGTGAGCCCGTCATCTTCGTCCGGCTGAACCGGAATGTGCTGTGACCAGGCGTCGGCTTCGAGGGTGGACCGATCGACCAGCGTGATGGTGAACGACTGCTGCTGTCCGTCGCGGCTGACCAGCAGGGTGATGGATTTGCCGGGAGGAACCTCTTTGAGCATGCGGCCCAGCTGCGCTTCGCCTTCGACGGGCAGGTTGTTCATCTGCACGATCACGTCGTGCATGCGCAGGCCGGCTTTGGCGGCGGGTGCGTCGTGGTCCACGGTGACCACTTCAGCGCCGCGCGCTTCTTTGAGCTTGAGGCGGGCAACGCTGTCGTTGTCGATGTCGCGCGTGCCGACGCCCAAATATCCCTGGGTGTTGTGCACCAGCAGCGCAGGATCGTCGCCCAGCACGTTGATGTGCTGCGCGGCCAGCAATTGTGGTCCGGGAACCAGACCAGCGGCAAGACAGGCAGCAAGAATTGGGAGAGAAAAGGACTTCATTTTTGGCCTCGAAAAGTGTTCGTGCAACCAGCGCCTCGTCCTACCTTGATTGACCGGAATGAGTGCGCAACGTCAACTGACTATTACTGCAAATTTATGGTACGAAAGGCAGCGGTGGAATGCTACTGAATCTGCGAAACCTGTTCCAGGAACTGCCGCGAGACGTTACGGATGTGCGGGTTCTGGTCCTGGGAAGCGACCGTCTGGAGCACATCCTGAACGCTCGAGTCGGCCTCTACGGGCGCCAGCAGGGCGATGGCCTGGGTGCGAACCTCCGGATCGGGATCCTTCAGCAGGGCCTCGAGGACCGCATCGCGCACACGCGTGTCGATGGCGACGTAGGGCTCAAGACCGTCCAGCGCTTTGCTGCGCACCTTGGCGTTCTTGTCGTAGCGCAGCGCCACCATGAGCGCATTGCGGATGGGGCCGCCGGCGCACTGGTGCCCGTTGCGGCACTCCTGAGCCAGCAGATCGACCGAATCCATATGGACGGTGGAATCGTCGTGATTGCGCGCGCCGAGCAGCAGCAGCTGCCGGATTTGCGGATCGTCGAGCGTGCCAAAGGCGGTCTCAGGAACGACGCGGCTGAAGCGGACTTCGACGTTTTCCGTGTTGGGCTCGAGGGTGATACTGCTGACTCCGGCAATTTGCGCCGCGTCAAGGTCGGCCATGACCGGTATCGACGCCGGAGCCGCTGGCGTCGCCGCGACTAACTGGGCCGTCGCCTGATGCGCGCCGGCGCGATAACCGGCCCAACCGCCTGCGCCTAATCCAATGAGGAGGAGAAACGCGGCCATGACCGGAGCGCTGGCCATCCGGCCAAAGCCGCGCTGAAAACTTTGCCAACGGCGAATCAGAAATCCGCCGTGGGGCATGGTGTCCAGCGCCTCGTCCAAACGAAGCCGCGTGCGCGCCACCAAACTGGGAGAGGGTTCGATCACCGGAAGCACGGACATGGCCTTTTGCAGGCCAGCCACGGCTTCCATTTCCTGGCGGCAGCGCTCGCACTGCGTCAGGTGCTGTTCCAGTTGATGGGCCCGGTCGTCGGGCAACTCACCGTAGACGGCCAGGACGATGATTTCCTGTGCCACTTCGCAATTCATGATGTTTTCTCTGCCTCACTGCCTCAAAATTTGCTGCTGTTTGATTCCATCGATGTCCAGATCGTTCGCCTGGACTGATCGCTTACCGCAACTCTGCCAGTTTCACTCTTAACTTCTTTGTAGCCCGGAAGAGCGTGTTCTTCGCTGTCTCTTCGGTCGTATGCAACATCTCGCCAATGGTTCTGAGCCGCAGGCCCTGGTAATGCTTCAGCTCGAAAACCATGCGTTCCCGCGGTGTGAGTTCATCCAGCGCCATCAGGATGCGTTGGCCCAGAAATTTTCTGTCCAGCTCGCGCGCCGGATTCGCTCCGGAGCGGTCGTCGGACACGTTGGTCATCAGATCCATCTCCTCGCCTGAGGAGTCGATCATCACCGCCTGATCTTCGCGGCGCGCCTTCCGCCGCCGCAGATGGTCGAGGCACAAATTGGTGACGATGCGGTAGATCCAGGTGTAAAACGAGCATTCAAAACGGAAGTTGCCGAGGTACCGGTAGGCCTTGAGGAACGCTTCCTGCTGGATGTCCTGGGCGTCCTGTTCGGAACCGGTGAGGTGCATGGCCAGCCGCAACACCGCCTGATCATATTGACGCACCAAAGCGTCAAAGGCTGTGCGCGATCCTGCCTGCGCTTCACGAATTAAATCGGTCTCCGGGAGGTTCTCCCGAACCGGACCACCCATACGCGAGGATTGTAGTCGAGGCTTGGCCGGGGAGGGACGGGCAGGGGATAGAAAACGAAGCGCATCAGCAGGCATTCCGGCTCCGGGTGCGTGGGATTGCGATATCTCTGCGAACCAATAGACGGATGAAATGGAGTTTTGTGAGCGAGAAAATGTGGGAAATTTGCCCGGATCCGGCACGGCGGTTTTTGGGGGTTGGCATTACGGCGGTGCGCGATCTGGAGGAGGGCGGCATCCGTCGCCAACGTGCCTGGCGTATCCTGTTGCCGCAATGAAGAAATGGCGCGTCCAGGCAGGCTGTGCGGTGGCGTTGTCGCTGGGGCTCGCGTCGCTGGCTGGGGCCGAGCAGCACAAAATCCATGATTACAAGCTGCATGAGCCTCTGGACCAGGGAGCGCCGTTCGCCCTGCTGATCGGACCGGACCACACGGCATACACCCTGATTCCTCGGCGGGACGGCAACTGGATCCTTTCCCGGGTCCAGCAATGGTGGGAGGAAAAGCCGGTCGAGGTCGGCATTCTGGTGGAGGGCTTTTCCAGCCATGATGCCGTCGCCGCCGCTCCGCAGATGAACCTTGCCATTACTCCGGACGGAAAATACCTCGTCACCACGCTTTCTGCACCGATACGCGTCGCACCGGGCGATCCGTATCCCATGGACATGATTGTGGAGGTGGTTCGCCTCGACACCTTCGCCGTGGTCAACACCGAGCACACGCGTTCGCTGGGCCTGCGTGGCTTGATGACCAGCTTTCTCGACCACGACGGCAAGCTGGTGGTGCGATCCGCTGTGGCCCCGGAGCAGCCTACCGCGGGCGCAACCCCGTACATCACCTGGTTCCGCATCAGCGTGCCGGATCTGAAGCCGGAACTGATGTGCAGCTTTCAGTGGCCGGATGCGGCCAATTCCCAGGAAATGGAAACCGCCTGTGGGGCATTCGCCAAGACGGAGGGAGCGACTTCCGCCCAGGAATTCGACCGGACCACGCAGCACGTTGCTCCGCCGCAAGCGCCAGTGGCTCCGGACAACTTCACGTATTCCCCCAAGGACCGCATTCAGACAACAACCGTCACGATCGACCGCAAGCCGCTCACTCTGGTCGTGCTGAACGGCATCGATCTGCAGGTGTTCGCGGAAAAGTAGGGCCCATCCGTGGGCGTCGCCTCTTCGCGGTGCAACAACATTGGACCTGGATTCAATCCGCGAAGCGGCAACCACGTGCTTAGGGCGCTTGCTGCTCGCGGACCAGGGCGCAGATGGATGCGCCGTACAAATCGGCCTTGCGTGGGCCGATACCGGACACGCCCAGTAACTGCGAAATGTTCGCGGGCGCCGCAATGACGACAGACCTCAGAACTGAATCGGTGAGCACAAAAAATGCCGGCTTGCCCGCCTGAGCGGCTTCGTTTCGCCGCCACGATCGCAGCCGCTCTTCCAGCTCCAGTTGCGCCGCAGTGAACGGTGTGTCGGAATCCTGATCGGGCCGTCGCTGCGCTTTCGCCCTTCTCACCGCCGTCGAGGGCGCGGGCGATCCCTCGGGCAGCAGAACTCCCAGCGTCCCGGTGTAGGCAACGGCGCGCCCTTCCGGCGTGAGCGCAACCTTCCGCCACGAAACATCGCGACCCTCAGCATTCCTGAAGTTCTCGGAGGTGAGCATCACCAGCCCGGCGCGCGCCAGCCCGTCCAGCATAGTGTCGAATGCGTCGCGCTCGCCGCCAATGCCCGACTCCGCAAACAGCCGCGCAACTCCCTTCGGCCCACCTTCGAGGGTCGTCAGGATTCTGCGCAGATCGCACACCTGCACCGGCGTCGGCTCGACAAACTTCCGCGCCTCTGCAGACTGCGGCGCGCAGAAGTCGCAGCGCCGGCACAGGCGGCTGGCTCCCGCGATATCCCCGAAGTGGCGCACCAGCGCGGACATCCTGCACTGCGCGGTCTCAGCGAAGGCCACCATGCTCTCGATCTGCGCGCGGCGATGCGCAAGCTGCTGCTGGTAGCCAGTTCGCCATCGCGACGCACCATTCAGGCGCACGCCGAAGTCAGGATCGGTCGGATCGGTCATCTGCGCCGCACCCTGCGCGACGAGCTTGTCCACCGCGCGGCCTACCGCATCCGGAGCCATGGCCAAACGCGCACACAGTCGCTCAGCCGACTGAAACTCCGGCGTCAGCAGCCGAACGATGCGGTCCAAATCCTCCACCGGCGGATAGTCGCGGGCCAGGAAGCTCTCGTGAATCCTGCGGTCGGCGAAGCTGTGCAGGAGCACCGCGCGCGCCGGCAAACCGTCACGGCCCGCTCGGCCAATCTCCTGGTAGAACGCCTCGACTGACCCGGGCAGAGCGGCGTGAATTACCGTCCGGATATTCGGCTTGTCGATCCCCATGCCGAAGGCAATTGTGGCAACGACTACTTCGAGCTGGTTCTCAAGGAACGCGCGCTGCACGCTTTCCCGCACGCCCGGCTCGAGGCCTGCGTGGTACGCGGCGGTCGGGAAGTGACTCCCCAACTCCACAGCCATCTCATCAGCGGCCTTGCGCGACGGCGCGTAGACAATGGCGGGCCGCGCTGCCGCAGGCTTGAGAATTTTCAGGATGAACTCGTTGCGGCGCGGCTTCGAAAGCTCGATCACTTCAATGGCAAGATTGTCGCGGCGGAATCCGTGGATGAACAGCGCCGGATCGACGAGCCCAAGCTGCGCGACAATGTCTTCCTGCACGGCGGGTGTGGCGGTCGCGGTGAGCGCGATGATCGGCGCGGGGCGCAGCATCGGCAAGGTCTCGCCCAGAGTGCGGTAGTCGGGCCGAAAATCGTGACCCCAGCCGGAAATGCAATGTGCCTCGTCGACCGCAATCAGCACGGGCTTGCGCCGGGCCAGCATCTCGGGAAATCCCGGGACGCGAAGGCGCTCTGGAGCGATGAACAGGAACTGCAGCGTGCCCTCAAGATAATCGCGGGACGTCTGGCGAGCCTCGTCGCGGGACAAGCCGGAGTGAATCCGCCCCACGCGCAAACCCGCAGCCGACAATTTGGCCGCCTGATCGTCCATGAGCGCGATGAGCGGACTGATGACCAGGGCCGTGCTCCCCAGGCCCGCCGTGCTCCGCGCGATGGCGGGCAACTGATAGCAAAGGCTCTTGCCCGCGCCCGTCGGCATGACCAGCAGGACGTCGCGGCCCTCTGTGACCGCCTGACACACGGCTTCCTGATTTTCACGGAAGGCGGGGAACCCGAAGGTTGTTTGGAGGAGCGAGAGGAGGTCCATGAATGCTTTCTTTATGTTCCCACGAGCGCGGCCTCGCGAACGCGGAATGTGGAATTCGCGTGGGTACACTGGTGACATGAATCCGGATAGGGAATCAGGAAGTCTGTTTGGCGAATCGGCGGCGCCGCCGCGCCCCAGCGGCGCCGCGGAGTGGATCACAGCGTTTTGCGATGGCGGATCGCGCGGCAATCCAGGGCCAGCGGGTTACGGCGTCTCCATCGAAGGCCATGACGGAAAAAAGGTCGCGGAACTGAGTGAGTTCATTGGCAAAACAACGAACAATGTCGCCGAATATTCAGGCCTGCTGGCTGCGGTGGAGTTTGCGCTGCGCGAGGGGCATCGGCGCCTGCGCGTCGTGTCGGATTCCGAGCTGATGGTGAAGCAAATCCAGGGGCGCTACAAGGTGAACAGCCCCGATTTGCGGCCGCTCTACGAAGAGGCTAAACGCCGCATCGCCGGGCTTGACGCGTTTCGCATCGAGCACGTGCTGCGCGGCAAGAACAAGAATGCCGACCGCCTTGCGAATCTCGCTATGGATAAAGGCATGGGGCGCAATTCTGCGCCAGCTGCGCCCGGGGCACGTCCGTCCAAACCTGAACCGCCGAAGGTGCTGAAGGGCTACGTCAAAGGCGGGGTGATTCATTTGATCGAAGGCGAATTGCCTGATGGCGTGTTTGTGAGGGTGACCGTCGATCGGCAATAGCTCGGGCCTCAGAAAGGAATTCTTTAGCGTGTCCTCTCTGCAAATTCGCCCCGCGCAACCAGCGGACCTGCCGCGGCTCACCGACATTTACAACCACTACGTGATCCACGCGCCTGCGACGTTCGACCTGGAACCGCGGACGCTGGAACAGCACGCGGAGTGGCTGGCGCAATTTGGCGAGACTGGGCGGCACCGACTGCTGGTCGGTGAAGAAGACGGCCTGGTTGTCGGATACGCGGGCACGAGACGCTTCCGTGGTAAGCCTGCCTACAACACAACCGTGGAATCGACGATTTATTGCGTTCCGGAAGCCACTGGCCGCGGGATTGGGGCGAAGCTCTACGCCGCGCTATTCGACGCGATCGCCGGGGAGGACGTGCACCGCATTGTTGCGGGATATGTTCCGCCCAATCCTGGGTCAGAAAAACTGCACGCGCAATTTGGGTTCAAGCCGGTGGGCACGTTCACCGAGCAAGGCTACAAATTTGGGCGTTACTGGGACGTGGTCTGGCTGGAGCGGCCGCTGAAGCTCGAGGCCGAATAAAAGCTCAGGAAAAATGCGGAGCGGCGTTAGCGCTTTCCGCGGCTCAATTCGAGCGCGTGCTGCGTGCCTACCACCACGGCCGCCAGCGTGACCACAAACATGGCCAGGGTGTTCCAGATTATCTCGCGCATGGTGAGCGCCCCCAGACCGAACCACTGCCGTAAGGCAGGAACCAAAGCTAAAGTCAAAATCGCAACACAAAAAAACTTGAGCAACTGAACCCGTCTACGAAAATTCATCCAATCTAACCCCTCGAAAAAATCCCGTACTCTCATCATGTGAGATGCGCCGCTTATCCCGCGAGCTTCGCCTTTACCAACTCGCTCACCTGGCGGCCGTCGGCACGCTGCCCGGCCTCCTGGATTTTGGCCTGGACGGCCTTCATGGCCGGACCCATGTCGCGCGGACCAAAGCTTGCGGCGGCCAGCACTTCATCCACGATGGCCTGCAATTCCGTTGTACCAAGATTTTTCGGCAAATAGCTTTCGATCAGCACGATCTCGCGCGCTTCCTTCGCGGCCAGTTCCGGGCGGTTCCCTTTTTGGAACGCCTCGATGGAATCCTTGCGCTGCTTGATCATCGTTGTGAAGATTTGCTGCGCCTCGAGATCGGTGAGCGACGCGCGCTTCTCAATCTCGCGGTTCTTCAGTGCGGCTTTGACCATGCGCAGGGTCGAGGTGCGCTCCGGGTCGCGGGCTTTCATCGCGGCCACCATATCGTGATCGATTTGCTTCACAAGATCCATCGTGGGGCTCCCAAACCCTTCATTATAAGGAGAAACCCAAATCTCCACCGGCGGCTAAAATAAGAGCGAGGGATACGTCATCATGATTCGTAAAACCCGGTTGTTTACTCCTGGGCCGACGCCGCTGCTGCCTGCCGCGCAGTTCGCCATGGCCGCCGCGGATATTCATCACCGCACTCCCGAGTTTCGCGCCCTGTACGAGCGCGTTCTGGCGCAGCTGAAAACCTTTGTCGGGACCAAAAACGATGTTCTTTTGCTCGCGTCGTCCGGAACCGGAGCGATGGAGGCCGCCGTATCGAACCTGACTTCGCCCGGCGACCGCGTGCTGGTTCTCTCTGCGGGAAAATTTGGGGAACGTTGGGAATCGCTGGCCAAGGCGTTTGGATGCCAGGTCGATCTGCTGAGCGCGCCCTACGGTGACACGTTTTCGCTCGACGCCATCAGGAAGGCTCTGCATGCTGACACGCGCGCCGTTTTCGTTCAGGCAACGGAATCTTCGACCGGGATTCGGCACGACATTGAAGGGATCGCGAAGCTGGTGAAGGGCAGCGAGACGCTGCTGGTGGTCGACGCCATCACCGGCCTTGGCACCACCCGGCTCGACGTCGATGGCTGGGGTATTGACGCCATTATCGGTGGATCGCAGAAAGCGGTTATGATTCCGCCTGGCCTTGCTTACCTGCGCCTCAGCGACCGCGCGTGGAAGGCTACGGAGACTTCGAAGAATCCGCGGTACTACTTCGACCTGCGCAAGGAGCGCAAGAACGCGCAGAAGGGCGAGTCTTCTTACACGCCGGCGGTTGCTCTGATTGCGGCGCTTGGCGCCTCGCTCGATTACATTGCGGCGCAGGGTGGTGGCGATCTTGCGGCGGGACGCGATGCGCTGATCGACAACGCGGAAACCTGCGCTGCGATGACGCGCGCTGCGGTTCAGGCGCTGGGGCTGGAGCTGTTTGGGCCGGCAGGCTACTCTGCGGCAGCAACCGCGATTGTCGCTCCGGAAGGGGTCGACTCTGGCGTGATTGTGAAGGAGCTGAAGAGCCGCTTCGCCGCCATCGTGACGAACGGCCAGGGCGAGATGAAGGGCAAGCTGTTTCGCATCGCGCACATCGGGCTGTTCGATTACATGGACACGATTGCCATTATCGGTGCGCTCGAGCAGGTGGCTGCTGCAAAACTGAACCTGCCGGGATTCGCGTTCGGCAAGGCTCTTGCCGCCGCTCAGCAGGTGTACGCGGAACGCTCGGGCTTAGCTGCTGCGTCGAAGGCGCGCGAGGCTGAAGTCGTTCACGCGTAACCGGATCTACTCGTTTTCTGCGCGCGGCGTGCCCGCGCGCAGACCCCAATTGCAGAAAGGGAAAAGTGAAAGTCGTTCTTGCGGAAAAAGTGTCTCCTGCAACGCTGGCTGTTTTTCAGGCTGAGCCCGGATGGGATGTGCTTACCCACGATCAGGTGAAGAACCTGCCCGAAGCGCTGGCCGATGCTGATGCGCTGGTGGTGCGTTCCGCCGTGCAGGTGGATGATGCGCTGATGGCCGCCGCGCCGAAGCTGCGCGTGATTGGCCGCGCCGGCGTGGGCGTCGACAACATCGATGCGGAAGCCGCCACGCGCCGAGGCATCGTCGTGATGAACACGCCTGGCGCCAACGCAATTGCCGTCGCGGAATTGGCGCTGGGGCTGATGATTGCGCTCGCCCGCCAGATTCCGAAAGCGAATGCCACGATGCACGCGGGAAAGTGGGAGAAGAAATCGCTGCAGGGCGGCGAGTTGCGCGGCAAGAAGCTGGGCATTCTTGGACTCGGCCGCATCGGCCTTGAAGTGGCCCGGCGCGCGCGCAGCTTCGGCATGGAGTTGGTCGGCCATGATCCTTTTGTCTCCGCTTCGATTGCCCGTGAGAACGGAATCCGTCTGGTCTCCGCTGAAGAACTGTTTTCGCTCGCCGACTACCTCACCCTGCACGTCGGCCTCACTCCGCAAACCACTGGGATCATCAACCGCGAAACTCTCGCGCTGATGAAAAAGGGTGTGCGCATCGTGAACTGTGCGCGGGGCGAATTGGTGGTCGAACAGGATCTCGCCGAGGCGCTTGCCAGCGGCCACGTTGCCGGTGCGGCGCTCGACGTTTTCCACGAAGAGCCACCAAAGAACTCTCCTTTCGCCTCTCTCGAGAGCGCTATCCTCACGCCGCACATCGCGGGATCGACGGCGGAGGCGCAGGAAGCCGTCGGCGTGCAAATTGCTTTGCAGGTTCGCGAATATCTCAAGTCCGGCGTGGTGCAGAATGCCGTCAACCTGCCCTCGCTCTCGCATGAGGAATATCAGGAGCTCGCGCCGTTCATGGGCCTCGCCGAGCGCCTCGGCACGTTTCTCGCGCAGTTCCCGAAAGGCGGAATCGACAGCATTCAGCTTGCGTATCACGGGCGTCTGGGCGAATTGAAGACGGACCTCATCCGCAACTGCGCCATCACCGGCGTCCTTGGCCACCTTGAGCAGGTTAACCGCATCAATGCCGCATCCGTTGCAGCGGAGCGCGGCATTCGCATCCACGAGGAGAAGAAAGAGTCGCCACTGGGCGGCGCGGGCAGCGTGCTGCAGCTCTCCCTGCACACCAGCGACTCCGGCATCACTGCCAGCGGCGCGGTACTGCACGGCGATTCGCCGCGTCTGCTGCATCTTGACGGCATCGACATCGAAGCGCCGCTGCAGGGAACGCTGCTTTCCATTCGCAACAAGGACGTCCCGGGCGTGATTGGGCGGATTGGCACGCTGCTCGGCGAGCACCAGATCAACATCGCGAATTTCGCGCTGGGCCGCGCCGATAATCACGGAGCCGCTACGGCGCTGGCGGTGATCCAGATCGATGGGGAAGTGAATGACGCGGTTCTGAAGGAACTCCGTGCCGTTCCGGCGATCACCGGCGTGCGGCAGGTCACGCTGTAGGAACGTCGCAGCAACTGTCCTAAGCGGCCCTGAGTCAATGCTCAGGGCCGTTTGCTTGCGGGGGACGTGAATGTTCCGGATTTCCGACCACACGGACATTTCGAGACTGAAGGGCGTTTCCCATGACTGATCCGCGGAGCGTCGCCTAACCGCAGGTCAGCGAGAGCATTGCCGTGTTGGCAACCGTTGACGATTCCCATGGGCGCCCCGCATCCTGGCTGACGTGAGTGCACACTCTCATCTTTCCGGGACTTTGGCATGACAGTACGAGCAACTGCGATTGGGTACGCCCAGGGGCGGAGCGTTCTGCGAATCCTGGTCGGCGTACAGGGCTGCGCGCGCATTGAGATCCGATGTCTCAATTGCTTCCAGTACCTTGCGATAGGGCCAGCTGTTGTAGTTCACAGCGTAATGCGCGTCGTGGTAAACCACTCTCGCCGCTTGAACCTGACCCGCTTTTACCAGCCCGTTCCCTAGATTCAGCATGTAACCCTCAAAGCTGTACGGAGCAATTTCCCCATCCCACCAGCAGGCCCTCTTCCGTCCCACTGATGTAAACAGGTGCAGATACGGCTTAAGATCCGGATTTTGCCGGTCGATCGTTCCGCCAATGCATGCGTCGATACCCTGCCAGAGTGAATCAAGCGCGCTCCGATAATCTGCGCTGTCTTTAGCTTTTGTATTGTGCGCGGCCCAGCGGTTGAAGTTGTTGAATTCCGGAAATTCGTACGCAGCGAAATTGAGGGTCTGATCCCCCTTCGACATGAGGCCGGCGTCGTTTGTCATCTGACCGAGGTGAACCGTGGTGATGCCGAGATAGCCTGGAAGATGATCGTCATTGATGTAGCCGATAGAGTGCTTGCTGTAATAGTCCAGATCGAGAGCCTTCGAGAAATTGCTCACGGCCTCCGGCATATCACCTGCCAGGGCCGGATCCTGCGGGTTACTGTCTCGCGCGGCTTCGCCAATGTGCCAGAAATGCGTGGCCCCGAGAAGAGCGTAGAGTGTCGGGTTATCGGAGTCGTTTTCAAGAGCCTGCACCAGTTCGCTTTGTATCCGTGGAATGGCGGCATAGTCGTTCCCGTGGTAAGCCTTCCAGAATTCATTGATTGCCGCCTGGCTTTCATCACGAACGTCGTCGGCATCGGTTCGCCATGCATACCCTGCAACAACAAGGACAATCGCGGCTGCGACAAGACCGGGAAATGGTCGGCTTGCCCGCAAACGGGTGGCAAGGTTGCGTAGAGCATTTGCAGAGTTCGAGATAATCTCGCGATTCATGACAGGATCAACCTCCTGGGGATTGTGACGCTGCACTAACCTATGTGGGCAGTGTCAACATCTGCTCGCATTGTGACGCCGGATGTTGCTCTTGTCAACATCGAATGCGCCTTATCGCGCAAACCGTTTCCTATGTTGCTGCTGTCAACACCTCTCCGGTACAATGAAAGCTATTCAGGATGCCCGCGACATACCACCATGAGAATCTGCGAGAAACGCTGCTCGCCGCGGCGATCTCGCTGATCGGCGAAGTTGGACCAACCGCGTTTACCCTGCGCGAGGTCGCGCGGCGAGCCGGAGTGTCGCACAATGCTCCTTACCGGCACTTCCGCAGCAGAGAAGATTTGCTCGCGGCAGTAGCAAGCCAGGGATTTCGCGAACTGGCCGGGGCAATGCGCGCTGCCGGCCAAAAACAAGGCGACGCCCTCGATCGCCTCAAGTCTGCAGGGTTGGCTTATGTCGCCTTTGCGTTGCGCAAGCCCGAACATTTTACGGTCATGTTCGACGCGCCACGCTCGGAAGATTTGAGCTCGGATGCTGCTGAAGCGGCGAAGGAGGCATTCTCGGAACTCAATCTCCTTGTGCTCGCGGTTCAGGCAAACGGCCATTTTGCTCAAAACGAGCCTCAGCAACAGAGCCTGTATGCGTGGACGACCGTTCACGGTATTGCGAAGCTCGCTACCTCCGGCCGCCTGCCCTGGCGCACGAAAAGCGGGATCATGCGCTTTGCCGCATTCGCCATCGACCAGTCACTCGCCGGCGCTTAGCGTATCAGCAGCACAAGCCGAGCCACTCATCGAGGGACCGATTATTGCCGAGATTTCGGCTTCTCCAGCGTTTCCCTGACCTCAGCGGAGTTCCCCGTGGATAACCGGCTATCAGGCAGTTTCGGGCAACCCGGGAACATGCGGAAGCCCTGCACGCTGTCTCCTGTCTCGCGCCCGCCCAGGCTACGATACTCGGGTAGATGCCCACGACCACTCCATCTCCGGCTGCGGCAGACCTTGTTGGCTCCGTCCTCGTGATGATTCAGTTCGATGTTTGCGAGGAGTTTCAACTGGAGCAGCTGCAACAGAGCGTGAACGCGCGGACGCTGCCGAAGCCCGTGACGAAACAGGCGACTCCGGCGTACGTGCGCTACGAACGGCCGCCCGTGCTCGGTCCGCTCGAACCACTGACGCTCGAAAGCGGTGAACAGCTCGTCGGCGAGATCAAGTATTACGACTACGGCGTGGTCAGCGTAATCTTCCGGCATGAATTTGCGGGGAGCTGGGACGCGCTGGTGCAGCTCGCCAGCCGCTGGGTCTGGGACATCGACTTCGCCTCGCGGGCCGAACCGATCGTGCGCAAGTATCTGCAGCGCGTTTCCGGCGCGATGGTGAAACCGTATCCCCGCTGGCTGAGCGAGGACTATTTCATCTTCCACGTTCGTGAAGCCTCAGGGTCACCGCCGCCAGCCGAGTTGGTGCGGGACCATGGGCTGGCCATTGCCCAGCTGGTGCGCGGCGAACGCGTTCCGCTCTCCGAGGCAGAGTGTTCCGAGGTGATGCGCTCCCAGATGTCGTATTACGCCAACGATCTTTCCGTGATTGGATGGAACGCAGCGTTCCTCTACGACACGCCTGCGGGGGCAGACACGGCGATTCAGCTGCTGGAATACGCGAACTCGCAGCTACTCGAATTCCGGCACTACGATGAGCTGCTGACAGCGGTGCTGGCCGGGGCCTACGACTCTTTTGGCAAGGACTCCGGAATGTTTGCACGCTGGCGGCTGGCGCGATCGGCAACCAGCCTGCACACGGTGCTGCTTGAGGTTTTTGAGCTGACCGAGCGCGCCGACAATGCGATCAAGTTTTTGAGCGACATGTTTGCCGCGCGGCTTTATAAGCTGGCTGCGGCCAGAGTGGGCGTGCCCGATTACAGAGACCTTGTCGAGCAGAAGCTGAAGACGGCCGAAGAGCTTTACCATTACATGCTCGATCAGTTCAATCAGAGCCGCGGGTTTCTCCTCGAAGTCACGGTCGTGATCATTCTGCTGGTTGAGCTATTCCTCGCGTTTCGGGGAAAGCTGTTCTGAGCTAGTGCCCCCGCGTGGTCCTCAGTGCTTCGTCCACCCATGCATCCCGGCTTCAAAGCTTCGCCGGTCGAGGCGTGGGAGCGCACGCGCCACCTTGTGCGGAAACAACGGATAATGCCGCGCTGCGATTAACAGCTCCGGCACGCACCAGACGTCTTCCTCCGCGGTCATCCAGTGCTGCGGGTCCAGCCGCGCCAGGTTCACGGCTACCGAGTAGGAACGCAGGGTGCGCTCTTTGCGCAGATTGTAGTAATGCTCGAAGTAGCTCATGGCCAGTTCGCGGAGGGTGCGGTAGACCGGCGCGCGAAACCGGAGCCCGGCGAAGTTGGACTTGGCAATGCCTCCCCACAGGCCGCCCTCTCGGTAGAGCGCCACGACGTGGTCGTCGTCGTGGAAGCCCTCCAGATCCATGAGCAGGGGAGGCCGGCCAGCGATGCGCAACGCGGCGGCGGCGATCAGGGCTCCTTCGAGGCAATGGCCTTTGCGCTCGCGCAGGACGCGCTGCGGCGACCACGCTGTGTTCGCGTACTGGTAGGTCAGGCCGTCGATGAACTGCTGGATGCGCGGCGGGGTCTTCAGCGCGCGCAGCGTGCGCACATCTGCCGGCGAAAAATCGAACGTCTCGTGTGCGGTCCGGCGAATTCGCTTCGCTGCCGCCTTCGCTTTTGTCCCCAATCAGTCACTCCGTGAGAATTGGGGCGATTATACGCAGAGCATCGCGAATCGCCATGCGAGAAGCGGGCTGACTCCGGGCGCGCACCCCGGCAACCCAAGATCGGTAGAATGGAAGGAAGGGGCGCGTTAGCAGAGGGTCTGCCTCCCGGAGCGCCCGAAAAACATCTAACTCGTTGAGGAAAACCTCTTGCCGCTTTACGAATACCGCTGCAAAGACTGCGGTCACCAGTTTGAAAAGATACAGAGCTTCAGCGCTCCCGAAGAGAAGGAGTGCCCGGTTTGCCATGGGCCGGTGGAGAAGCTCATCTCCGCTTCGGCCATCCAGTTCAAAGGATCGGGCTGGTATGTGAACGACTACGCCGGCAAAAGCTCGTCGATGAAGGCCTCGGCCGACAAGAGCTCCGGGGCAAGTGACAGCAGTTCCGCCGGGCCTGCGACCGAGAAGACGGCGTCGAGTGGCGACAGCAAGAGCAGTTCGACCACACCGCCCGCTTCTTCCTCCAGCAAAAGCGACTAGGGCAATCAGCAGAATCTCCCAAACATCTCCCGGCATCCAAGAGCCGAAGGCCACATGAAGGGAGCTTTGCAATGAGTCAGAGAATGCACTACGCCTCAGCCTCTCCGGAAGCGCTCCGCCCGCTGTACGAGGCAGGACGCTATCTGCGCACGTCAACGACCCTCGAATCGTCCCTGCTCAATCTTGTATTTTTGCGCGCCTCACAAATGAATCGCTGCGCGTTCTGCATCGCCATGCACTGGCGCGAGGCGAAAGAGGCTGGCCTCAGCGACGATCAGCTGCATGGCTTGCTCGTGTGGCGCGAGGCGTCGTGGTACTCCGATCGCGAACGAGCCGCCCTCGCATGGACGGAAGCGATCACCGACATTGCGGGGACGCATGCGCCGGATTACGTCTATCTCGAAGCGCAAGCCGCCTTCACCGAGCGCGAGCTGGTCGATCTTACCCTCGCGATCAGCACCATCAATTCCTGGAACCGCTTTGCGATTGGCTTTCGAACGCCGCCAGAAAAAGCGCCGGAAGTGATTGCGTCTCAGAAGTCGGTAACCCAGCATCAGTAAGGCCGGGCGCGTTCGTTAGCCCGCCGTTTCCTGTCCTTCGAGCTGCAGCGACAGCTCTTCCCACTCGGTGTTCAACTCGGCCTGCCGGTCGCGGAGGACCGCCAGCACCTCAGTGAGGCGCTGCGTCTCTTCCGTGCTGACATACACGCCGAGGGCCTGTTCGGTCTCTGCGATCCAGCCGTCGACGCGGGGAATCTCCGCTTCCACCGCGGCCAGGCGTTCCTGCATCTGGCGCAGCTTGATGGGATTGACGCGACGGGCGGGGGCTGCCGGGTCGGGCGACGCTGCTGGCGGGGCCGCGACGGGCACGGGGATGGGAAGCTCCGCGGCCGCTGCGGTCTGCGCGGCCAGGGTCGCCGCTCCGCCTTCTTTGCGCCACAGATAATCCTCGTAGTTGCCGGGGAAAACGTGGACCTGCGAGCCGCGGGACGGATCGTCGCTGCGCGCGATTTCGAATACCTTTTGTGCCAGGCCGTCGATGAAGTAGCGGTCGTGCGAGACGAAGATCACGGTTCCGTTGAAGCGACCAATCGCCTCCAGCAGCACATCTTTCGCCCGCAGATCCAAGTGGTTCGTCGGCTCGTCGAGCAGCAGGAAGTTCGCCGGGCTGACCAGGATTCGCGCCAGCGCATAGCGGTTGCGCTCACCGCCGGACAGCACTCCCAGCGGCTTGAACACGTCGTCGCCAGAGAAGAGAAAACACCCCAGCAGGCTGCGCAGATCCTTCTCTGCAACCTTGGGTGCGGTGCGGCCCATGTCGTCGAGCATGCGGGCGGCGGGATCGAGAACTTTGTACTGATCCTGTGCGAAGTATTCTGCGGTCACGTTGTGTCCCAGCTTCAGCGTGCCCTTCACGGGCTGGTCTTCGCCGGAGAGCAGGCGGATCAGCGTTGACTTGCCTGCGCCGTTTACGCCGACCAGGGCGATGCGGTCGCCGCGCTCGATGGTGAAGTTCACATCGTCGAGCACGCGCTTCTCGCCATATTGCATAGAGAGGCCGGCGACCTCAACCACCGTGCGCCCCGACGGGGTTGGCTGCGGGAAGCTGAAGTGCGGCACCGGCTCTTCGAGAGGAATCTCAATACGCTCGATCTTTTCGAGTTCCTTGATGCGGCTCTGCACCTGCTTCGCCTTGGTCGCCTGATAGCGGAAGCGGCTGATGAACGCTTCCAGATGGTCGATGTGCTCGCGCTGATTTTTGTAGGCGGATTCCAGCTGCGCGCGCCGCTCCACCTTCTGCGTCAAATATTTTTCGTAGTTGCCGTGGTAAACGTGCAGGCCCTTATTCCAGATCTCGATGATCTTGTTCACCGTCACGTCGAGAAAATATCGGTCGTGCGAAATCAGGATGTAGCCGTTGGGCCAGTTCACCAAATAGTTTTCCAGCCAGTTGCGGGTCTCGAGATCCAGGTGGTTGGTGGGCTCGTCGAGCAGCAGCAAATCCGGCTGCTCCAGCAGTAATTTGGCGAGCGCGATGCGCATCTGCCATCCGCCGGAAAATTCTTCTGTGCGGCGCGTCCAGTCTTCTTTGCCGAATCCCAGTCCGGTCAGCACGCCGCCTACCTGCGCGTCGAGCGCGTAGACGTCGTGGTGGCGCAGGCGGCTCTCGACATGCGAAAAGCGATCAGCCACGGTGGCATATTCAGCGCTCGCCGGGTCCAGTTCCGACAACGACGCCGACAGCGCCTCGAACTCGCGTTCCATAGCGCGCAACGCATCGAAGACGCTCAGGCATTCGTCGAAGACCGTGCGGCCGCTGAGCGCAAGGCCATCCTGCGGCAAATAGCCAATGCTCATGCCTCGCATGCGCTGGATGCTGCCGTAGTCGAGCGACTCCATGCCGCCCATTATTTTCATGAGCGTCGATTTGCCGGTGCCGTTCGCCCCCACGAGAGCGGTCTTCTCGGTGGGCGTAATCAGCGAGTCGGCATTTTCAAAGAGGAGGCGAGGGCCGAAACGCTTGCCGGCCCCGGAAAGCTGCAGCATTTCTCTATTCTACCGGGCGAATTCCTGGCTCAACCCTGTCCGTCGCTGGGGGCGCGAGTCCCAAACTCAGACTCCAGCGTCCGCGCAAGACCTTCGGCGAGCGAATATGGTGGACGGAAGCCGGTTGATGCGATGCGATCCGCGCGAAACTGCGTGCTCTCGCAGAATTTGCGTACGCGGACTGCGCTGATGGGGAACCTTCGCCCCGTTATCCGAGCGACAATGTCGAAGGCCGTGCCACCCGCCAGCGCAACGCTCTTTGGGATGCGGCGCGGCTGCCCGCTCTTCCCCAGGCAATGCCAAACATGCTTCACCAGGTCGCTGGTGTTCATGTCCGGGCCATCCACGTAGTTAAAAATGTGCAAACCCGGGGCAAGCGAAAGCGTGTGAGCGAGAAATGCCGCCACGTTGCCCACATAGGCCATCGACTTCATGTTGTTGCCGGAGCCCACCATCAGGAATCGTCCGGACGCGATCTGCCTCAGGAGGTTATATACGTTGCCGCGGTTCTTCTCGCCAAAGACCACCGCGGGCCGGATCATGACAAGGGTGCGCGACGCATCCTCCGCTGCCCACGCCTGGTACACGGCTTCCGCTGCGAGCTTGGTTTCTCCGTAAGGATTGACGGGTTGAAAAGGCCCACTCTCATCGAGCGGCTGCGGATGGAATCCATAGACGGCGACGCTGCTGGTGAAGATGATCTTCATCACGCGTGCATCGCGCGCGGCCTGGCAAACCTGCTCCGCTCCGCGAACATTGGTGTCGTAGTAGCTCGAGATGGGTCGAACATCGTCGCGATGTTCAGCCGCCAGATTCACGATGGTTCCGGCCCCGGCCACGATCGAGCGGAGCGTCGCGGCATCCCTGACGTTGCATTCTGTCCACAGATCCGGCCAGGCCTCGCTCCGGCACACGTCGCCAATGCGTACCGACAAGCCCCGGTCCATCAGGACCTGCGCCAGCCTTGTTCCAATGAAGCCCGATCCCCCGAGTAATACGATTGGCCCGTTCCCGGACGACGAAACTCCACTCGATTCCACATAGCTATTTTACATTTCGGCAACCATTGCTTCGGTCCCATTCCTAACTCCACATGACACTCACGTCATAGTGAATCCGAACGGGAGGCTAGAATGAAAGAGAATGGAACTTCAATCGAAGGTGGCAGCAAACAGGCCTCGACTGCTGGTGCTGGCACCGCGATTTCCTTATGTTGCTTTGGCGGGCGGCACGCTGGTTCTGCTCAATATTCTCAAGGCGTTGCCGGACTGGGATCTCACGCTGCTATCCCTGTGCAATACGCAGGAAGAGATGGAGTATGAGCCGTGCGACGGATTGTTTCGGGAGATCCACAAGGTTTATCTGCCGAAGTGGCATTCGTTGCGGAACGTCCTGCGCGCGCTGCCTGGCCGCACTCCTCTACAGCTTGCGTTCTATCGGTCGGCTGCGTTCCGCAGAAAAGTCGACGAGCTGCTGCCGCAGCACGATGCTGCGCTCGCGCACCTTATTCGCTCCGGGCAATACCTGCAGGCCGCCTCAACAAAGCGCCCCAGCGTTCTTCTTATGTCCGACGCCATTTCTATGGCCTACAAGACGATGACCCAGGTGCAGGGGACGTCGGCTCTGTGGCGCAGGGTCTACCGCATCGAGTTCGACCGCCTGTTCCGGTACGAGCAAACGGCGCCGCAAAACTTCAATCAGACCTGGCTCCATTCCGAACGCGATCGCCGGTTCCTCGGCCTCGACAGCCCCTCGATCAAGATTGTTCCCGTCGGCATCGACCTCGACGAATTTCCGTTTCGCCCCGGAGCTTCGGGCGACGTGGTGGGGTTCATCGGCAACATGGCCTTTGCCCTCAACCAGGACGCGTGCCTGCACTTCCTGAAGGACATTTTTCCTGCCGTGCGCAGCCATCAGAATATTCGCCTGCGCGTGATCGGCGTTTGTCCCCCGGCCTTCGCGAAGAAACTTCTCGAATATCCGGGGGTGGAAGTTACGGGCAGAGTTGCACGGATCGCCGACTCCACCAGCGAAGTGTTTTGCGGGATCTGTCCGGTGCGCGGCGGCTCAGGAACGCAAAACAAGATTTTGAATTACCAGGCACTGGGCATTCCCTGCGTCACTTCCCGCGTGGGGCTGGAGGGCCTGACCGCGATGGACGGCGCCGACCTGCTCGTCTACAACGATCCTGCAGAGGCCGCCGACCTGATCCTGAAACTGCACGCTGACGCAAACCTGCGCGAGCAGATTGCCTGTGCCGGAAGGCGCTATGTTGAGCGCAACCACGACTGGCGCGCCATCCACGAAAACATTCGCCGCGAAATAGACTCAATCGTCGCCGGCGCCCGTCACGACCAAGAGCCTCATCCGGCATCCTGAAGATAGCGCTTGATCTCCGACAGCAATAAAACTTGTTCCGGCGGATTGCCCATGGACGGATGATCCAGCGAATCCTCGCAGGCTGCAATCGCGCGCCCGAATTCGTCCAGCCCAGCGTAGAGGGTGACAGCTGCATCGCGCTGTTCGCGGAACGGAGGAATGTTCGCCGCCGCCACGCGGCATCCGCACAAGCGCGCCTCGGCAATCGAGCGCCCAAAACCCTCCTGCAGCGAATGAACCCACACCCATGCGGCTTTCTCGTAGCAGGCGACCACCGCTGCATCGTCGATTTTCGGCAGCACGGTGACGCGCCCCGCCAACTCCGGATGCATCGCGCAGAATGCCGCCACGCGATCGCCGACTCCCTGCAATCCCAGGATGTGCAGCGACCGCGTTTCATAGAGTCTCGACTGCAGGTAGAGGGTCAGCGCTCCCTCCAGATCTTTGTTCTTGCCCCATCCCGAGCACAGCAGCACATAGTTTTCACGAGGCGGCGCAACCGCCGACCGCAACTCCGCAAAACGGAAAAATGCGTTCGGGAAAAGATACGTCCGCGAGCGCATGAAGCGATGCGTCAGCCGGGCCGTGCGTTGGTTACCCCTGGAGATATACGCGACATCCCCGCCACGGCAGTCGTGGATCCTCTGGGTCGTGCGAATATACCTGGCTGCAAATGCTTTGTTTTTCCGCCGATTTGGGATGAAATCGTGGACGATCAGCAGGGGGCGTCCAAAGATGGACGACAGGACGGAGACAGAGTTGGAAGGGTGAATGGTTCGCCAGTAGGCGAGCGAAGCCAACGGCATGACGAACTGCTCGCAGAAGACGAACACCAGATTGATGAACCAGCGCGGCTGGCGGTGGAGGAAACGCGGACAGCGGAATTGCGTGACGCGCAGTCCCTGGCTCTCGAGCGCGACGCTGAGGTTATCGACGTAGAGAGGAATGCCGCGGTGGAAGATTCCAGCAAAGAAATTGAATACGAGGACTTTCCGCGCCATGAAAAATCCGATCCTATTTCGTTGAGAGGCCCGGAGCGTGACTCTCTCCGGACTCGGGAGCTTGTCCTCTGCCCGCGACTCCCAGGCCCAGAAACCTGACAGCGGCGCGGTAGCAAACGACAAACACAACCACTATTCCAAGACTAATCAGCGACTTAATGGCCACCGCGACTGGGTTCAATAACTCCAGGCGCGGAAGATAGATCACCGAAGGAAGCACAAAGGCCAGCAGCAGCGCTCCACCCATGCGCGCGCTGGCACGATGCAACAGGTTCAAACAATATCCGATGCCGAGCGACCCGACGATCACCGCGGGAAGCCCCGCGAACAGGTAAAGCTCGGCCAGGTAGGTCGACGCTGTCCCGAACCCGTGCTCAAACGCAACGGGATTCAGGAATATCGTCAGATCCACCGTCCATAATTTCCCTGGCCCCTGAGCAATTGGAGTCACTCCATTCAACATCCCGTTCCACAGGTAGTCCCATCCGAATTTAGAAAATAGGTGGTGATACTGGACCGCGGCCTCGGTCACATTCATAGAGACGCCCTGGGTCACCAGGAATCCCAGTGGGCTGAACAACGCAACGCTGCGGTTTTCCCGAAAGCCGGCAATCAAAATCGCGCCAAAACTGACGACGACCGCGATGATGGTCAGCGGAATCAGGCGAAACTTGCGGCCTGTGCGGAGGTTGTTGATGTACCAGATGCTGAGCGCCTCCGCAAAGAACTTTCCGCGAAATCCAATCAGAAGGTCCAGCAGAGCCATGAGGAAGAACAACGCGAGGATCAGATTGCGCCTGCCGCGCCGTGCTTCCAAAATGTACGCCGTCAAAATCGCCGTCTCGTTGATGGTCGATACGGTCCGCGCCAGCCAACCCGCGCTTGCCAGTACTGCAGCATTATCCGTGAAAACGGCGAGATACCCGCCGTGCCCCCGAATATAAGTGAGATACATCAGGTTTTTGTAGATCGCGAACGGCAGCGTCAGCAGCACGAGGGCATACAGCGCAGGAAGCCATTTCTGCGCATCCCCGGCCCAGAAGCCGCTGGACGGCGCACCCAGCCGGCACGGGGCGTAGATCAAAATAGCCGACAGAGCAATGATCAGAAGGGTTGTTTCCGCCGCAACCGTCGACACGCTGAGCGGCGACGACACGCTCACCGCAATCTGCATGGGATTGTCGATCAAGCCCGCCGCAAATCCTACCAACCGCCCACCCTGAAAAATCAGAAGCATCCCGAGAAACAGAAAGCACGGATGCCGGCCGCCGTCGAAGCGCTTCCACGACAAGAACAAGATCGTGAACAGCAGAGCCAGCGTGATCCAGATACAGGTATCGAGGCTCAGCACGCCTAAAAAGACGAGCCATGCCGTTGTAGCCACCACCGCGAGCGGCAGCGCGATCTCCACAGCAGGACCCACAGCGGGGCGCAGCGCGGTCATAGGGAGGCCCGCTGCCGCGCGGTCACTAATTGTTCATACGCGGCAATCTGCGCGTACGTCTCCTTCTGCAGGTCGGCGACCTTCTGCCACGCCCGATACCAATCCACTGTCCATTGCAGCGCCGACTCGATTTCCAGCCGCGAGTGCCAGTGCAGTTCATCACGCGCCTTGCTTGCGTCGAGACGCAGAATGCTGGCTTCGTGCACACCGGCCGCAGCGTCGCGTGTCCAAGTTGCGCCGTTGCCCCACGCTTCGGCGAGAAACGTGACCACGCGCTCCACGGTCCAGGCGTCGTCCTCACCGGGGCCGAAGTTGAACGCTGAGGCGCAACGGCCCGCCAGCAGCTGTTCGGCCAGGAGCACGTACCCGTGCAGCGGCTCCAGCACGTGCTGCCAGGGTCGAATGGCCTGCGGGTTGCGAATGAGCACCGGCTGGCTCGCGTAGAATCCGCGGATCAGATCGGGAACCAGCCGATCCTCTGACCAGTCGCCCCCACCAATCACATTCCCGGCGCGCGCCGTCGCCAGCGCGACGCGATGTTCGCCCACCTGAAAAAAGGAGCTGCGAAACGCCGCGCTGATGATCTCAGCGCACGCCTTGCTCGACGAATACGGATCGTGCCCGCCGAGCGCGTCGCTCTCGCGATACGGCTCGTTGCGCTCGTGATTCTCGTAGCACTTGTCCGTTGTTACGCACACCACCGCGCGCACTGACGGCGTATTCCGCACCGCTTCCAGCACGTACGCGGTTCCCATCGCATTCGTCATCCACGTGCCCAGCGGATCGGCATACGACCGCCGCACCAGCGGCTGCGCTGCCATGTGGAACACCACCTCGGGCGCAAAGGCGGTCATTGCCGCTTCCAGCGCCGGGCGATCCAGAATGTCTCCGCGAATATCGTCGACCACATTGCCGACGCGCGCCAGCGTGAACAGATTCGGCTCGGTGGGCGGATCGAGCGCGTAGCCGCGCACCTGCGCACCGCAGCGGGCCAGCCACAATGCCAGCCATCCACCTTTAAACCCCGTATGTCCCGTAATGAAGACGCGACGCCCGCGCCAGAAACTGGCCAGGGAATTCACCAGGTCTTCCACGGCGCGCTCCCGCTCGCCCAGAGTTCTTCCAGACGGTACTTTTCGCGCATCGTATCCATTGCCTGCCAGAATCCGTAATGGAAATACGCCTGCACCTCATGCCGCGCGGTCAGTTTCTGCATCGGCTCGTTCTCAAACATCCACACGTCGTCGTGAATTTCGTCGATCACCTTCGGCGACAGAACAAAAAAGCCACCATTAATCCATCCACCTTCGCCCTTCGGCTTTTCCTGGAAAGACGACACTATCGACCCATCCAGATCGAGGCCGCCAAACCGGGCCGGCGGCTGCACCGCGGTCAGCGTCGCCAGCTTCCCGTGGGCCTTGTGGAAAGCAATGGTGGCGCTGATGTCCAGATCGCTCACCCCATCGCCATACGTCATGCAAAACGCCTCTTCGCCCTGGAGGTACTGGGCCACCCTCGCCAGCCGTCCGCCGGTTCCGGCTTTGTCGCCGGTGTCGACCAGGGTCACCCGCCATGGCTCTGCAATGCTCTGATGCACTTCGCGGCGGTTCTCCCGCATGTCGAAGGTGACGTCCGAAGTGTGGAGAATATAGTTCGCGAAGTACTCCTTAATCATGTAGCCCTTGTACCCGCAGCAAATGATGAACTCATCGATGCCGTGCTGCGAATAACCCTTCAGGATGTGCCACAGAATCGGGCGTCCGCCGATCTCGACCATCGGCTTCGGCCGCACGCCGGTCTCTTCGCTCAGCCGGGTACCCAGGCCGCCCGCCAGAATAACTGCTTTCATTTCAGTTCTTACGCCCCACGTCGCGTATTCTCTTCATTTATCAGTACAGTACACCGCTTGTTCTCTATTGTGTATCCTGAGCACACCGGACCCCCGCATGACTGACTCTGCAGAGCAGCTTCGACAGCAAATCCTCCAGCTATGTGCCCGATATTTTGAGGAGGCTTTCCCGCCGAGCGAATTCGTGCCGGGGCAGTCCGCCGTCCCGGTCTCCGGCAAGGTCATCGACGCCGGCGACCTCGGCTCCGTCGTTGACTCCGCCCTCGACTGCTGGTTCACCACGGGGCGCTTTGCTGAGGATTTTGAGCGTAAGCTGGCCCGCTTCGTTGGCGTCCGCTCGGCGTCGCTGACGAACTCCGGTTCGTCCGCCAACCTGGTCGCAGTCAGCGCCCTCACCTCACCCAAGCTTGGCGACCGGCGGCTCCAGCCGGGCGATGAAGTCATTACTGTTGCTGCCGGATTTCCGACGACCCTCAATCCCATTCTGCAGAACCGCCTCGTCCCCGTCTTCGTCGACATCACCGTTCCCGGCTACGAAATCGATGTGACCCAGCTGGAAGCCGCGCGCAGCGACCGGACCCGCGCTATCGTCCTCGCCCATACGCTGGGCAATGTTTTCGATCTGGACGCCATCACCGCCTTTGCGCAGAAATACAACCTTTGGCTTGTTGAAGATTGCTGCGATGCCCTCGGATCTACCTGGAAGGGCCGCAACGTCGGTACCTTTGGCGATATCGCTACCGTCAGCTTTTATCCCGCGCACCACATCACGATGGGCGAAGGCGGCGCAGTGCTCACCGACAAGGCCGCCTTGCAGGTTCTGATCGATTCCTTCCGTGACTGGGGCCGCGACTGCTGGTGCCAGCCCGGCAAAGACAACACCTGCGGCAAGCGATTCGAATGGCAACTCGGCAGCCTGCCCTGCGGTTACGACCACAAATACACGTACTCTCACATCGGCTATAACCTGAAAGCCACGGACATGCAGGCTGCGCTGGGCGCTTCGCAGATTGGGAAACTGCCTCACTTTATCGAGCGGCGCAGGGAGAACTTCCGCACATTGCACGCCGCCCTCAAGCCGCTGGAGGAATTCCTGATTTTGCCGGAAGCCACGCCGGGCTCCGATCCTGCATGGTTTGGATTCCCCATCGCCGTGCGTCCCGATGCGCCCTTCACGCGCAGCGATCTGACGCGCGCACTGGAAGCGCAGAAAATTGGCACTCGGCTCCTCTTCGGCGGCAATTTGCTCCGCCAACCCGCCTATGATGGCTGCGAGTTTCGCGCCATCGGCGATTTGCGCAACACCGATTTCGCCATGAACCGGGTTTTCTGGATCGGCGTCTACCCTGGCCTGACCCAGCCGATGCTCGATTTTGTGGTCGAGTGTACAGCGAACTTCATAGCGCAGTGCAGGAACCGGGGCGTCATGGCCCAGCCTGGTTCGACGCGGCCAGGCTGACAAAGGAGAGGTTGAAATGCGGGATATCAATCAGCGGCCGCTCTTCATTTACGAGATGGCCAACAATCATATGGGCGAAGTCGCGCACGGCATCCGCATCGTGCAGGAACTCAAGGCCGCTTCTGAGGGCTTTCCCTTTGCCTTCTGCGTCAAGCTGCAATATCGCGATATCGACAGCTGCATCCATCCCGACTGGCAGGGCCGCTACGATCTCAAATACGTTAAGCGTTTCTCTGAGACCCGCCTCTCCTGGGATCAATACCGCCAAATCAAGGATGCCATCGTCGACGCCGGCTTTCTGTCGATGTGCACGCCCTGGGACGAAATTTCCGTCGGTAAAATCAATGAGCACGGCTACGACTTCATGAAGGTGCCCAGTTGCTATATGACCGATTGGCCTCTTCTTGAGCAAATCGCAAAATATAGCCTGCCCATCGTCGTCTCCACCGCCGGCGAGCCCCTCGAAGAAATCGATCGCGTTGTCAGTTTCTTCCGCCACCGCGACAAATCGCTCACCGTGATGCATTGTGTCGGCGAGTATCCCGCGCCGGACGATCACCTGCACCTCGGACAGATTGCGCTGCTCCGCAAACGGTATCCGGAGATTCCTATCGGCTATTCGACTCACGAGCGGCCCGACAACTTTGAAGCGGTCAAGATTGCCCTGGCCCTCGGCGCGGTCATGTTCGAGAAACACGTCGGAGTCGCCACGGAGAAGTACGCGCTCAACGCCTACAGCGCCAGCCCGGCCCAGGTGCGTCTATGGCTGCAGGCTGCCGCCGATGCTCAAGTCATGATCGGCGACCCCGAGCATCGTTACCCCGCGCCCCCTGGCGAACAGGCCGCCCTTGCGGACCTTGCTCGCGGCGCATTTGTCCGTGATGCTGTCGCCGCCGGACAGACCATTCGGCCTTCCAACGTCTTCTATGCCATGCCCAATGTGACGGGCCAGCTGGTCGCTCAGGATTTTTCAAAATACGCCGAGTTCATCGCCGACCTCGACATTCCGGCCAACGGCCCGATCCTCCGCGATCACGTCCGCGCCGTCAACACGCGCGAAGCGATCCACAAGATTGTCGGCGACGTTAAAGCGCTTCTCCGCAAAAGCCGCGTCCTCGTCCCGGGCCAGTGCGAACTGGAGATTTCTCACCACTTTGGTCTGGACAAGTTTCGCGAGTTCGGCCTGACTGCCATTACGGTCATTAATCGCGAATACTGTAAGCGTCTGATGGTGGTTCTCCCCGGCCAGAAGCATCCCGAGCAATGGCATCAGGTGAAGGATGAAACGTACCACGTCCTTTACGGAGAGGTGACTGTGGATCTCGACGGCCGCCAAATCGCCCACAAATCCAACGGCGTGGTCACCATACCCCACGGCGTGAAACACTCGTTCTGGACCAAAACCGGCGCCGTGATTGAAGAAGTTTCCTCCAGCTACACTTCTGACGACTCGTTCTATTCGGACCCGTCGATTGCCGCCAACAAGAATCGCAAAACCTTTGTTACTTACTGGCTCCCCTAATGCTCACCATCGTCTGGGATGTCGACGACGTCCTCAATGATTTGATGGCGCAGTGGTTTCTTCACGGATGGCTTCCCAGCCATCCCGACTGTCTTCTCACCTACCGCGACCTCACCGGCAATCCGCCCCACGCTGCTCTCGGCGTCGATCGCAGCGAATATCTTTCGTCCCTGGATGCCTTTCACAAAACGGACCGCGGCGCGAACCTGACTCCCTCCGCTGAAGTGCTCGGCTGGTTGAGCCGGGAGGGGCATCGCTTCCGCCATATCGCCCTCACCGCTCGCCCGCTCGAAACGGCTCCCCACGTCGCGCACTGGGTCTTCCGTCATTTCGGCGCATGGATCCGCTGCTTCGGCGTCGTGCCCTCGCGCACCGGGTGCGACATTCCCTCGTACGACACAAAAAAGGCGGAGTTCCTGGCCTGGCTCGGCCGCGGCGATATTCTGATTGACGACTCGCCGGAAAACATCAGGCATGCCCAGGCGATCGGCCTCAAAGCCCTTATGCCCCGGCAGCCCTGGAATCAAAGCGGTCTGACCATGCACGACCTGCTCGAGAATCTCACTCGTATGGCGGATTCGCTTTGATCATTCCTCGAGATCATGCTGCAATGGGTCATTCGTGATGTCGAACCAAAAGCGCCTAGCTGACTGTGTCTTTGCCTTCGTCGCCTCTCAGGGCGTCCGCGCCGTTTTTCTGGTGCCCGGTGGTGGCTCGATGTATCTGGTCGACGCGCTGGGGCAAAACAAAGACATCGAGTACGTTGCGACCCACCATGAACAGGCCGCCTCCATCGCCGCCGAGTCCTACGCACGCGTCACGGGCGGACTGGGCTGCGCTCTCGTATCCACCGGTCCCGCCGGCACCAACGCTCTCACCGCCGTTGCCGGGTGCTGGATCGAATCTGTCCCGCTCCTCATGATCTCAGGACAAGTGAAACGAGCCGATCTGATGGGCAGCACGGGAGTGCGCCAGCGCGGGGTCCAGGAAGTGGACATTATCTCGCTGGTGAAGCCGATCACGAAATATGCCGTGCTGGTACGCGACCCTTCCGCAATCCGCTATGAGCTCGAGAAGGCAGTCCACATCGCCACGTCCGGCCGCAAAGGCCCGGTCTGGGTCGACATTCCCCTCGACGTACAGGTCGCGCCGGTCGAATGGGATTCATTGCAGAGCTTTGAGCCTCCGGCAGCTGCCCCATCCGGCGAACTGGCCGTCGATGCCGCCGAGATCATGCGTCTCCTCAATCAGGCCGCGCGGCCCGTCCTGCTGGCGGGGCACGGAGTCCGCATCGCCAACGCCGCTCGAGAGTTCCAGGAATTTTATGAAGCGCTCGGCATTCCGGTGCTGACCACCTGGAACGCTATGGATCTCATCCCCGCCGCGCACCGGCTGAGCGCCGGAAAACCTGGCGTTGTCGCTTTGCGCGGCGCGAACTTCGTCGTCCAGAACAGCGACCTCATCCTCGCTATCGGCGCACGTCTCGACAATCTCGTGACTGCCTTTAATCCTGCTAAGTTCGGCCGCCATGCGATCAAAATCATGATCGACATTGATCCCTCCGAACTGGGTAAGTTCTCTCCCGAGGTAAAAATCGAGAAAGCTGTCACCGCCGACGCTAAAGACTTTTTGCGAGCCATGCTTGCGCAGAAGGAGAAATTCTCCAAGTCGGACCGATCCGCATGGTTGTCGCGATGCGAGGAATGGAAGAATCGTTACCCGGTCAATGACGGCAGGCCGTTTCCGAAATCGGGCACCATCAGCCATTACCACCTGACCAAAGTGCTGATGGATCAGTTTCCCGAAAACATGATGATCTCGACGGGCACAGCCGGACTGGGCACCGAGATCTTCTTCACGGGATTCGCCAATAAGCCGGGACAGCGGATCTTCCTGAATACCGGCCTCGGCGCAATGGGTTACGGCCTGCCCACCATGGTCGGCTGCGGCATTGCGATCGGCAAGGTGCCGTACGTAGGCGTCGAGACCGACGGCAGCCTGATGATGAACATCCAGGAACTCCAGACGATCCGCGCCCTCAACCTTCCCATCCGGCTGTTCATCATTAACAACCAGGGGTATGCCTCCATCCGCAGCACGCAGCGGAATTATTTTGAAAGCCGTTACGTCGGCACCGGCCCGGAAGCGGGTCTTAGCTTCCCCGATATCGTCGCTATTGCCGAAGCTAACGGGATTCCCGCGATGCGCATTACGGACGCGTCGCAGCTCGAGGAGGGCGTCCGCAGCGCGCTGGCGCGGCGCGGACCACTGCTCATCGACGTCCATGTTCAAGCGGACGAAGACCTCTGGCCGAAAGCCGCTGCCCTGCCGCAACCCGACGGCACCATGCGCTCCATGCCGCTTGAGGATATGTCTCCGCTGCTGCCGCGTGACGAATTCCGAAGCAATATGATCGTGCCGCTTGACTCCGCGTCTGAAAACCTGCCCGATCGCCTCATCGCGTCATCTCGCGATGAAGAACAGTCGTAGGAGAATGAAATGCCCACGCTGATCGCTGAAATCGGATTGAATCATCTCGGTGACCCCGACCGCGCGGACACGATGCTGGCGCAGGTTCTCGACGCCGGCGCTGACTCTGTCACCTTTCAGATTCGGGAGGCTCAGTTTTACCAATCCACAGAAAGCTCGCACCGCAGGCTGTCTCTCGAGTGGTATCGCAACGCCTCCGTCGCCGTACGTCAAGCGGGCCGGCGCTTTGGTATCGCCATCGCCGATCCCGCGATGGTTGAATCCATCGCAGCGGTCGGCGTCGATTTCTGGAAGACGCTGAGCTGGGACTTCGGCAATCAGCATCTTCGCGACGTTCTGTTTGCCACCGGGTGTCCCGTGTTCCTCAGCACCGGGCTTTCCAGCATGAAGGTAGTTGTGGAGGGCAGCAGGCACCTCACCAATGCCATCCTCATCCATACGCAGCTCTCGCAAAAGCCGGAAGACGTGAACCTCAAAGCCATTCCCGCAATGGCGCAAGCCACCGGCTTGCCGGTAGCCTTTGGACTGCATTCCGCGAATCACGATGTACTGAAAGTGGCACTCGCCTTTGAACCGCACTCGATCTTTTTCTATGTCAAACCGGCCGGCGTCGAAGGCCTTTTCGATCGGGAGCACGCTTTGCCACTGGAAGGTCTCGCGGAATCTCTCGACAATCTGAGAAAGCTCATACCAACCCTGGGGACCGGAGCCAAGGAAGAAATGGAGAAGCCCTCATGGGTGGTTCAGTGAGCGGGGAACCCGTCAGGATCGGCATCGTGGGAGCAGGTGCGATTGTGCGACAGCGCCACCTGCCCAATCTGCGCGCGATCCCCGGAGTCGACATCCGAGTCGTGTGCAACCGCAGCCGGGAATCCGCCGCGGCGTTCGCCCGTGACTTCGACATTCCTGAGATCGCCGAAAACTGGGAGCAAGTTGTCGCGCGCCGAGATCTCGACATCATCTGGATTGGAACAACGCCGAATCTCCATGCACCGATCACCATCGCAGCTCTGAATGCGGGGAAGCATGTCTTCTGCCAGGCCCGTATGGCGATGAATCTCTTCGAAGCCCGCTCGATGCTGGCTGCCGCCGAGTCCCATCCGGGTCTGGTCACCATGCTCTGTCCGCCGCCGAACGCAATGAAACACGGCCTCTACCTCGAGAAGCTTCTGCACGAACACACCATTGGCCGGGTTTACCACGTTCACCTACGGTCGCTGAGCGCTCCATGGGCGGACTCCGCCGCGCCCGCTCACTGGCGCCAGCGGACCGAGCTCAGCGGCGTGAACATTCTGAGCGTGGGAATCTATGGCGAGGTGCTCGGGCGGTTTTTTGGCGATCCCGTTTCACTCTGCGCGATGGGCCGTGTGTTCATCCGGAAGCGACAGGGGTATGAGGTTCGCGTTCCCGATGCCGTGTCTGTCCTGTGCGATTGGCCCAATCAGGTTCTCGGAACTCTCGAATGGAGCGGGGTCGCTTTCCACGACGGCCACGATCGCCTGGAAATATTTGGAAGTGACGGCACGCTGATCTACGATTTCGTTACTGATGAAATCTTCCTCGGCCGTTCCCCAATTTCGAGTACAGACCCAAGCCCTGTGTCTCTCCAGGTCCCGCCTGAGTTCACTCGGGAGTGGACCGTCGAACAGGATTTCATCCGCGGCGTCCGTGAGGGGGGCCAACCGGAACCCAGCTTTCGCACTGGCGTGCGCTATATGACGTTCGTTGAGGCGATTCAACAGAGCCTAACCCGGTCCGCCTCAGTACGTCTCGCAGAGTTGTAATGCAATATTTCAGCTGAGCCGTGATACTCGTGGTTGCATGATCCTTCTTCTGCAGAAAGGCACATGATCTCTGCGCGTCCGCTCCCTCCAGGCGATCTGGACCTCATCTTCAAGCACACCGCACCTCTGTGGCATGAGCTGCGGGGGCAGCGCCTGTTCATCACCGGCGGCACCGGATTTTTCGGATGCTGGCTCGTGGAGAGCTTTTGCCACATCAATCGCAGTCTCAACCTCGGCGCCGAGGTCACGGTCCTTACGCGCAACCCAGATGCCTTCGCGCAGAAGTGTCCGCACCTCGCATCTGATCCTGCCGTGACGCTGCTCGCAGGTGACGTCCGCAGCTTCGCCTTTCCTCCCGGCGAATTCCGCTTTGTCCTTCACGCGGCTACCGACGCCAGTGCCAAACTGTCCGCCGAAGCGCCGCTGGAGATGCTCTCGACCATCGTCGTGGGCACCGAACGCGCTCTACAGTTCGCGGCCGCTGCTGGCGCGAAGAAATTCCTGCTTACGAGCTCGGGCGCCGTCTACGGCAAGCAGCCTCCGGACCTCACGCATGTTCCGGAGACTTATCCCGGCGAACCCGATCCACTGCTCCCCGCCAGCGTTTACGCAGAGGGCAAGCGCACCGCCGAGCTTCTCTGCGCTCGATACGGCCACCAATCCAGTCTCGAATGCAAGATCGCCCGCTGCTGGGCTTTCTGCGGCCCCTGGCTTCCTCTCGATCAGCATTTTGCCATCGGCAACTTCATTCGCGACGCGCTCGCGGGTCGACCCATTCAAATCCAGGGTGACGGAACGCCGCGGCGGTCGTACTTATACGCATCGGATCTCGCTATCTGGCTCTGGACGATTCTGTTCCGCGCACCAGCTCTGCTGCCCATCAACGTGGGATCGGCGCACGACGTGAGCATTCTCGAGTTGGCTCGCACTGTCGCCACAGTTCTCAATCCAGAACTGAAGATTTGCGTTGCGCAAACCGCAGTGCCGGGCGCTGCACCTCTGCGGTATGTGCCGTCGGTGGAACGCGCTCGCGAGCAACTGGGACTCGTCGAGACTGTCGGGCTGGAAGAATCGATTCGCCGCACTGCAAAATGGCACACGGATGCGCGGGCTTAGAGAGGCGAAGATTTCTCAGATTTGATTGGTGGACGCGGAAGGAATCGAACCTTCAACCTGTCGATTAAGAGTCGAATGCTCTGCCAATTGAGCTACGCGTCCACGGTATGGCTGGCAGGCAGCCGGGCGGAAAGTCTGCTGCCCGGTGCGGAAACAGGCCGCGAAAACACGCCGCGTCCGTGCTCTGCGCCTTTTTCAATATAGCACAGCGAAACCGGGCCTCCCGCGCTGCTGCGCGGCTTCCTAACCCGTTAGTTTTTGTTGGAATTGGCCGAGAATTTTGGCCTTAGAACGAAAACGACAATCCGCCTTCGATGCAGCGTGGCGCCTGCGCAAAATACAGCGTGCTGCCGTCGCTCGACACAAATGGGCGATAGCCTTCCGCCAGCAAATTGCGCACGTCCACCAGGGCTTCGACACCGTGCGGAATCACGCGGCGATAGCGGAGTGGCTGGCGTACCAGGAAGCTCAGATACGGATCCGGCATTCCCGTCGCAAATGCGTTTACCGATGTCACTGCATGCGGATCCTGCCAGCGGTAGGAGGCGCTCCACTTCGTGCCGGCCGCTCCGGCTACCTTGCCGTGAATGGCCGCGCTGTACATCGGCGTCTCCTGCGCCTTCATCCCCGCCAGTGCATGCTCGAGCGACTCCGAAGCCCGCGCAGCATTCGCCATCGCCAGGGCCTCGCCCAGCGCCACGTCGAAGCTGATCCACATGCTGCCGTTCAGCCGCCCGTCCGCTTCGCCCATAATGCCGTTGCCGGTATAGCTCTGGCCTGCCGCGCGCAGCAGACCGCTCGATTCGTCATAGAGCAGATTGCCGCCCGCCCAGTCCGCCGCGGCAATGGTGCCACCCCCGCTGATGATGGGGTTGCTCACATGCTCGTGCCACGCGGTCACCTTCACGCGCATCCAGCCCTGGTCGCGGCCCACAGCAACTTCCTGGTGAATGCCCTGCTCCAGCGCTACCGATCCGTTCCGCTCTGCGAGCTTCGGCTCGGCCGTCGCTTCCCGATCGAGATCCTCGACCTGCTGGATCCCCGGCGCGGTCGACACGCGATACCCATACGTGGTGTTTCCGTTGTGCAGAGCTACTGCGGCAAAAGGATGGTTGGCCAGTACCGTGTTGCCCATGTGAATGGCTTCGGTCTCGTCGCCGAACTGGGCCTGCACCGCTTCGCCAAATCCCAGTGTCTCGCCGCTGCGCATCTCGATTGCCTGCAGACCCTGGGCTCCCGGTCCTCCCGCAATGTCAGGGCGGTCTTCCACCGCGCCCACGGTACGGAAGCTCCGTCCCTGGGCTAGCTCCAGTTCGTAGCCCATCATCGCGTTCAGCGCCGGCGCATCGGCCTGGCTGAGATCGGCGCGGAAGATCATCGCGCTCTGGTCGCCGGGCGTCCGCTCCATCTCCACATCGTTGTGCACGCCGCCGTCGCCGAAGCCGCTCTCGCCGCCGCGCACCGTCACCCGCGCCTTGAGCTCAGGAACCGTTCCGTCGCCGTTCGTCACCACCACCAGCGGCCCATCCTGCAGTAAACGCAGCAGCGGGCGATTGGCGGAGAGCCGCAGCGTCCACGTCCAGTCGTCTTTCGGTTCATCCGCCGGACGCGTCTTGGCGGGCAGCCAGCGGAACGCCTCATACAGCGTATCCAGGGTCAGATTCACCACCAGCTTCGAGCCGCCCAGCACGCGCAGGTTCTCGCGCAGGGTGGGGAGAAACAGGTCTGCGGATGCTTTTACCTCGTAAACGCCGGGGAGGATGGTGGCGATGCGATAGCGGCCGTGATCGTCGGTGTAGGTTTCGAGGGCGACCGAGAAGTCAGGCCGCAGTAACTGCACCACGGCTCCCATTTGCGGAGTGCCCCGGCTGTCTTTGACCACACCGGTCAGGCTGGTGGCCTGCGCCTCGGCCCGTACTCCGGCCATGCACAGCAGGACTGCCGCGGCAAGAATTGATCCGGAAATGGAGACGCGTCTGATCACTGCATCAATAACGTGATATTTGCTTCCTGGCGCTGCTCCCTAAAATTCCGTTCAACCCCGCGGCTCTTTTGGCCGCTGAGGTTCCGCTCCCCGCCTTCGCCGGAAGCTCCTCTTCTCCTGAGCCTACTCCACTGTGAACGGCGCCGATTGCGCAATTTGCTGATGCGTCACGCCGTCGTCCACGCTGATCTTAACGATATACTTCCCGGGCTCAAGACTTGCAAGGGGGAGGGTTTTTTCGAGCGTTAGCTGGTCCGAGGTGGCCGCCAGTGTCTGCGATGTTTCCTGGGTATCCAGAATTGACTTGTTCGTGGTCGCGTTCAGGATCTGGTAGCTGATCTTCGCGTTGTTCTGCTTACTCTTCTCGTCCAGACCCAGGTTGTAGACCTGCATCCAGAAGTTCAGATTCTGATTGCGATGGAACAGGGCCGGCTGCGCGGGGTTCGAGGTCACGCGCGGACGAACGAAGGTGTTGCCGATGATGAACGAACCGGCCCCGATGTCCTTCGACGGCACGCGATGCATCTGGTCCGCGAGGATCAGGGACGATGCCGAAAGCTTATCGTCGTCGTAGCGCGGCACAGTGATCGAATGCGCCCAGACGCCTACGTGGTCCGGATTGTTCCCGTCCTTGATGGCGATGTCGATGCGGTACAGACCCGGGCGCAGGGGAAGCGCGCGCCAATAGACCTTTTCGCTCTCCAGCGCCCGCGGCAGCAGCTCGGCCGGCTCTTCCACTTCCACCGGATCCTCAAAGCTCTGCACCACGCGGTCGGTGATGGTCGAGACGCGCCCGATAATGTCCACATCGCCCTTCGAGACGCCGTCCTTCGTATTGAAGGTGATGTCCCGATTCCTGATCATCAGAGTGATCGGCACCAGAACGGTGTCGTCGGTGACCTTTACAAAATCCGTGCGCACTTCAAACGGGAAGATGGGGCCGGTCAGAATCTTGTGGCTCGACAGGAACGACGCCAGGTCCATGTCCTTGAACTTGATTGCCGGGGGAGCGTTCAGCTTCGCATACTGTTCAAGCCGATCGAATTCCTTTGCGCCTTCCGTCGAGCTGTCGGGTCCCGGGCCGAGGTCTTCCATCCCGCCCTTGAACCGGTCGCCGCGCTTCGCCATGCCCATGTCTTCATAGAGCGTGTTGCCGGCGTTCGGCACATGCAGCAGCGCATCCTTCTCGGAGCGGTCGATGGTCATGTGGTAGTCGCCGCACATGCAGGTATCGACAAACTCAATGTCGATGTTCTCGCCAATCCCCTCTAGGTAACGATAGTGCCAGGTTTCGAAGGGGAAGGTCTGAGTCTCGCCGCCGCCCTCTTCCATCGGGCGATCGTAGGAACCGCCGCTGGGATGGGAATCGGTGCTGTCCGGTGGGCCAAACGAGATGTACATATGGCCGCGATCCGTCATCCAGCCCGGCTTCCCGGCCGCATAGTGCTCGTTCGCGTAAGCAATGCGCCGGTAGTGCTCTTCCCTGAACTCATTTTCCGGAGAATCCGGGTTCGGATTGCGACGGCGCCAGAACTGCTCAATAAAGGCGTCCCGCTCCTCATCGTTGCTCAGGCTCAGGAAGGCTTTCTTTTCCTGGTCCGTGATGATCCACATCACGTCCTCGTCGAGCCACTTTTTGTAGGTCTCGCTCAACTCCTGGTGCAGAGCTTTTTGCTGCTTGAAGCGCTCCTTGTCGGAGAGCTGCCTCTTGAGCGGATCCTGATTATCCTGTTGGGTTTGCGGGGCCGTGGCCGGTGCCGAAGCGGCCGGGGAAGACTGGGCGGTGCTGGGCTGCGACGGGGTGCCTGGCTGGGGGGTAGCGGCCTGGGCCCCTGCTGCGACGGTTCCTGCGCCGGCGAGCATTGCAATCAGAATGGCTGAAAAAAGGGAGAATCGGTGCCTGTACATACGCGGACTGCTACTCCTCGGGGGCGTCTTCCAATTCTACGGGGGCGACACGGGCCTTTCAAGCAAATCCTCACAAATTCCCGCTCCGCCGAGCATCCCTGCCGGGCCTGTCCTGTATGACTCTTCAGGCAGGCAACCTGTTATCATCAAGTGGAAATCTTTTCCGGCAACTCACCGGTCGCCGCGGCGGGCGTCCAACTCCTGGTTCCTCTCAGAGCGTTCCTGTCAGGACGTGCCTGTTAGAACTTCCCCCGCAGTCTGCCCGGAGGGCTGGATTCCGATTCCTGGTCATTCTTGTGCTGCCTGGGAACCGCTGACGCCGGAACTGCGTAATCCTTCGCGAGGAAGAACTGCTTTGAAGAAAATTCTTATCATTATTGCTGTCGTCGTGGTTCTCGCCGGGATCGTTGGGCTCACCGTTGTGCGTGCGCAGTCGGGCTATACCAAGGTCCTCGAGGGCACCGTGGCCCACGAGAATCTCGTATCCGTGGTGAATGCCACCGGCCAGATTCGTCCCAAAACCTACGTCAATGTTGGCGCCAACGCGATGGGCCGGGTCACGAAGTTCAACGTGGCCGAGGGCGAGCACGTCAAAAAAGGCCAGGTGGTCGCCACCATCGAAAACGTGCAGCAGGAAGCCAATGTCGCCGCGCAGCAGGCCACCATCGCCTCCTACCAGACCGATATCGCTTCGTACATTGCCGCCGAAAAGACCCAGGAAGCCAACGTGGAGCACGCCGAGGCCGACCTCGAGCAGAAGAAGCTCGACTACGACCGCGCCAAAGCTCTTGTGGCCGCCCAGGTGATGTCGAAGCAGAACTATGACGCGGCCAAAGCGGCCTACGATCTCGATGTCGCCAGTCTCGATCAGGCCAAAGCCGGCCTTGCCCAGGCGAAGGCGCAAACCGCTTCCGCCCGCGGACACCTGCAAACCCAGGTTGCCGATCTGAAGGTCAATCAGGATCTGCTCGATCGCACCATCGCCGTTGCGCCGTTCGACGGCATTGTGACGAATGAGCCGGTGCGTCAGGGCGAAATGGTCGTTCAGGGCATTCAGAACACCGAAGGCTCCACGCTGATGACCCTCGCCGACATGTCGGTGATCACCGCCGAAGTCAAAGTGGATGAAACCGACATCGTCAACGTGAAACTCGGCCAGTTTGCCGAAGTCAGCGTCGACGCGTTGCCGGGCAAGACCTTCAAGGGCCATGTCACCGAAGTGGGCGACCAGGCTCTTCTTCGCTCCTCCGGCCAATCCACCAGCCAGTCCACCAGCGGCGTGGAAGAAGCCAAGGACTTCAAAGTGGTCGTCACCCTCGACGAGCAATCCGATGATCTCCGTCCTGGCCTCTCCACCACGGCGAAGATCGTGACAGCCAGCAAAGACAACGCGCTCGCGATTCCGATTCAGGCTCTGACCCTGCGCGACCCAAAGAACCTGAAGAACCCGACCACCCACGTTGAGACCGTCTCTGCCGCGACCAGCGAGCAGCAGAACACTCAACTGGTTCAGGGCGTGTTCGTCATCAGCAAGGAAAAGGGCAAGGATCGGGTGCATTTCGTAACGGTCAGCACGGGCATCACGGGTGCGACCGACATCGAAGTAACCAAAGGTCTGCAGCCCGGCGACCGCATCGTCACTGGCACCTATCGCGTCCTGCGCGACCTAAAAGAGGGTTCGATGGTCAAACAGGATACGGAACTCATTGCGCCGCAGAGCAGCAGTTCGTCATCCACTTAAGAGGAACGGGCAATTCGCGCGATCCGGCCGCGGGGAACCATCGCCTCTCCCGGTGCGTATACCACAAGCATGGCGACAGGAGTCCTGATGGCGGCAGAAACATCCACCGAAGCGGTTCACGGAACCAGCTCCAGCGCACAGCCGCGCGACATGATCGTGGTCGAAGACCTCTGGAAGACGTACGACATGGGCTCCGAACAGCAGGTCCACGCGCTGCAGGGCATTTCTCTCCGGATTCCGCGCAACGAATATGTGGCCATCATGGGACCCTCGGGCTCAGGCAAGTCGACTCTGATGAACCTGATCGGCTGCCTCGACACTCCCTCACAGGGCAAGTACTGGCTGAACGGCCATCTGGTCAGCGAGCTGAATGACGATGAGCTGGCGCGCATCCGCAACAAGGAAATTGGATTCGTTTTCCAGACATTCAACCTGCTGGCCCGCGCCACCGCACTGCATAACGTGGAGCTGCCCCTGATCTACAACGGGACTCCGGCCGACGAGCGCGTGGCTCGCGCCAAAGCTGCTCTCACCGCGGTCAATCTTGAATCGCGTATGAGCCACAAACCCAACGAGCTCTCCGGCGGACAACGCCAGCGCGTCGCCATTGCGCGAGCACTCGTCAACAGTCCGTCGATCATCCTCGCCGACGAGCCCACCGGGAACCTTGATTCGAAAACCGGCGACGAGATCATGGCGCTCTTTGACGATCTGCACGCCAAAGGGAACACGATTGTTCTGGTCACGCACGAGCCGGACATCGCGGAGTACGCGCACCGCGTGGTGCACATCCGCGACGGAAAGATCTTCTCCGACCAGCCCTCTTCGCGCGCTCGACAGAGCTAACCGGAACGAACCCGGGGCGCTGGCCCAACCGAATCCAGTCTGGTTCAAAAAAAGAAGGGCAGGCACAAAGCCTGCCCTTTTCTCATGGAAAGACGCGGTTACTGTTGTGGCTTTTCTTTTTCCGGCCTGGCCGCTGGTTTAGGAGCTGGTGCCGGACGAGCTGCCGGCTTTGCTGCCGGTGCCGCCTTCGGCGCCGGAGCTGGACGGCTCTCTGCCTTCGGGGCAGGGGCCGCCTTCGGTGTTGGAGCAGGACGCGACGCCGGCTTCGGCGCTGGCGCCGGACGCGATTCCGCACGCGGTGCAGCCTCTGCCTTCGGTGCCGGTGCTGGACGGCTTTCCGCACGGGGTGCAGCTTCCGGCTTCGGCGCGGGCGCCGGACGGCTTTCAGCGCGTGGTGTCGCTTCTGGCTTCGGTGCCGGCTTCGGTTTCGCTGCCGGACGGCTTTCTGTCCGCGGAGCCGTTTCCGTCCGTGCTTCCGTCCGTGCCGGGGTCGCCGGATGGGTTACAGCAGGAAGCGTTTTGGTGGCCGGACGGCTTTCTGTGCGAGGAGCCGTTTCCGTCCGCCCCGTTGTGGCGGGATGAGTGGCTGACGTGCGTGCTGTCGTCGTGCTACGTGTTGATTCCGGACGCGTGGCTTCGGTGCGCGCTGTTGCCGTGCTGCGCGTCGACTCCGGATGCGTGGATTCGGTGCGTGCGGTTGTCTTGCTGCGCGTCGATTCAGGACGTGTTGTGGCTGGCCGCGTCGGTTCCGTACGGCTCGCTTCCGGACGCGACTCTGTGGACCTCGTCGTTGCTGGGCGGCTGCTTTCCGTGCGCGCTGCCGGACGGCTTTCCGTTCGATTGGCTGCTACCGTGGACCGTTCGCCAACCTTCGCTTCCGCCGTCACTGCGGGACGCCCATGGTTCGTCGAGTAGCGTGCCTGCGGATCGGCCTTTGCCATCGAAATATGCTGCGTCTGCTCTTCCGTCCGCGGATAGTGATGCTCGTGTGCGGCCTGCTCTTCCTGCGGTGTCGGCCGCCGGTTCACGCCGCCTGGCCCGTTGAAGCTGGCCCGCGTCGACGTCTCAGTGCGTATCACTGTGCGGTCCACATATACGTTGTGGATCACCGTTGTGTTGACGCGCACCACCGCGGTGTTATACCGGAACTGGTTTCCCTCCCACCGGCCCCCGTAAAAACCTTCGCCGCCGTACCCGAACCCGTAATTCACGCCACCGTAGAACCCGACCGTCGGCCCCCAGTAGCCATCATTCCAGCCATACACACCGTTCGCATAACCCCAGTAGCCCGGTGTCCACAGCACG
>Ga0210391_10000483_pt1 | contig 41491 bp, 35 predicted proteins | sample IncBWC12OmetaG_FD_160573 | JGI IMG/M metagenome (GOLD analysis project Ga0210391, IMG submission 160573) | Forest soil microbial communities from Barre Woods Harvard Forest LTER site, Petersham, Massachusetts, United States - Inc-BW-C-12-O ...
GACCGGATGCACGATAGCTGGTTACACGTTGGTGGACGGCTACTCGGTCAAGACGCTGCTCGTTTCCCCGATGTTGGTGGAGTATGCCGGCAACCTATTTCGTCTCGTCGTGCTCTCGAGCGGAGCTTATCGCCGCCAGTCGACTCTTCTGGTGGAGTATTCCCAGTGGTGGAGAGAAGCATCCGGAATCGCGGTGCTTACGCCGGTCGGCTACATTCTGGTGCTGTTTGCGATGCGTCTGGCTCCCATCAGCCATGTGGCTCCGGTGCGTGAGATGTCGATGATGATTGGCATGTATTTCGGTGCCAGATTTCTGGGCGAGGGCCACATCGTTCGCCGCCTGATTGGCTCCGCTTTCATAGCGGGAGGCGTGGCAGCACTAGCGCTAGGGTAAGGGGCCGCCTTTCTGTTCTATCCCCGCCACAATCGAGGGTGCCCCTACCCCCGATTTCCTGTGGAGTTTCGTGGGTTCCCTGGAGAAAATGGCGCGGACGAAGCCTGAAGATTGCAACGTCATTTCCGACAGATTGAAGCGCGCGAGAGATCTGCGGTTTCTCTTCCCTTGACTTCTACTGCGGGCCACAACCACACTACCCTTTGTCATCCCGACCGGAGCGTACCCGGACTTCCTACTTCGCGATGTCGATCAGCGCCACGGATCTCGACAGGAAATCGGGGAGCGCAGTGGCGGGGTTTCTGTGTGGATGCTCTTTCTTGGAGATGTTTTCGGCAGATCTTGGCGGACGAGGGATCTGCGCTACGGCAATCCTTTTAGAAACCCCAGGAAAATATCACTAGGGCAAGTGGTTTTAACAATAACGCTGGGCATTGGAAGTTAATGTGAGTACCGTAGGGACGGTTGCGTCCCTACGGGCCTTCAGGCGTCGTTATCGCACGTCACGAAGCAGACGACTGTGCCAAACGGTGCTGGACAGGAGCTTAATTCTTGATATCCCATCCCAGTGCGGATGTTGCGATCGTAGGTGCTGGCATCCTCGGACTGGCCCATGCCTACGTCGCCGCCAAAAGCGGTAAATCCGTATTGGTGATTGAGAAGAACCGGCGCGCGGCAGGCGCTTCTGTCCGTAATTTCGGCATGGTGTGGCCGATCGGCCAGCCCGCCGGCACGATGCTGGAACTATCCTTACGCAGCCGCGAATTGTGGCTTGAAGTTCTCGACTTGGCCAAACTGCCTCGAAGGGAAACGGGATCCCTTCACCTGACCTACCGCGCCGACGAGGCAGCCGTGGCGCAGGAGTTTGCCCAACTTGGCCCAAAGCTCGCCTATCAATGCTCCTGGTTGAAGCCCGCTGAAGTTCTGGATCGGTCCCACGCCGTCGAGCCTGGTGGACTTCTCGGAGGCCTCTGGAGCGAAACCGAGTTCACCGTAGATCCTCGTCAGATCATCCAGTCGTTGCCCGCCTTTCTGCAGGAGCGCTACAAGGTTCAGTTTTTCTTCGGGACCGCGGTGACCGCCATTGAGCCGCCCATTCTCTACAGCGGAAATGGGCAATGGCATGCAGAAACAGTGATTGTTTGCACCGGGGATGATTTTGAAACCCTCTACCCGCGGCACTTTGCAGCCAGTGGTCTCACCCGCTGCAAACTCCAGATGATGCGTACAGCCGCGCAGCCTGGTGGATGGCAGCTCGGACCCTCGCTTGCCGCTGGGCTCACCCTGCGCTTTTATCCCTCCTTCCACGTTTGTACGACCCTTCCCGCACTCGCCCGGCGTATTGCCGAAGAAACCCCGGAATATGACCGCTGGGGAATCCACGCCCTGGTTTCGCAAACCACCGATGGAGCCCTCACTCTGGGCGACTCGCACGAATACGGGCTATCCGTCGATATTTTCAACAAGGAAGAGATCGACCAGATCATCCTGCGCTATACGCGGCAGTTCCTGCGCGCGCCTGATCTCACCGTGACCGAGCGTTGGTACGGCGTCTATGCCAAACACCCGGAGAAACCGCTGGTGGTGATGCACCCGGACGACGGCGTCCGGGTGGTCGTGTCCCCCGGGGGCTCGGGTATGACGCTATCGTTTGGTGTAGCAGAGCAATCGATACGAGCCTTAGGATTCATTCATGCCTGACCCCAAAATCGCTGCAGTCTTTCTGGACTGGGCCGGGACCGCTGTCGATCATGGGAGCATTGCTCCAGTTCATGCTCTGGAAGATATTTTCCACGAATACGGTGTTACCGCTCCTCGTCCGTTGGTGCGCAGGCACATGGGCCTGGCCAAGAAAGACCACATCCGCAAGCTGCTCGAAGAACCATATGTGCAGGAACAATGGACTGCTCTGCATCATGCGCCCCCGCAAGAGAGTGATGTCGAGGCGATGTACGCCGGGTTCGAGCCCCAGATGATGGAGGTTCTTGCCGGATACGCCACCGTCATCTCAGGCGTGGTGGACGCGGTGGAAGCAATGCGCGCACGCGGCATCAAGATCGCAGGCACCACCGGCTACACGCGGCCCATGCTCGACCGGCTGGAAACGATGGCGGCAACCCAGGGCTATCGCACCGATCGTTCCCTGGCTCCCGAAGATGCGGGCGGGGGCCGGCCCTTTCCCTGGATGTGTTACCGGCTGGCGATGGACCTGCAGATCTATCCTCTCTTCAATTGCGTGAAAATCGGCGACACCGAATCGGATATCGCTGAGGGTCGCAATGCCGGGATGTGGACCATCGGCGTGACCCGCAGTGGGAACGCCGTCGGGCTAACCGAAAGTGATTGGTCGAAACTCGATCCCGAACAACAACGAACGCTGCTCGATTGCGCGGAGCTGGAGCTTCGTTCGGCGGGAGCCCATTACACTGCGGAAACCGTTGCCCACGTGCTGCCGATCCTGGATGAGATTACAGAGAGGATCGCGCGCGGTGAACGGCCACGATGAGAACGTCTCTCGCCCTTTCCGGTCGTGGTCTCACGCGCTGGCACATTCTTACCATTTCTCTGCTTTTTCTTGGCTACGCCGGTTACTATTTCTGTCGCTCCGACTATTCGGTGGCCCTGCCCTTGATTCTTGCCGAGCAAGTACGTAAGGGAACCCCGGCAAACATCGCCCAGGTGCGGCTGGGTTCTATCGCATCCCTGGGAGTGTTGGTGTATGCCCTGGGTAAATTTCCCAGCGGCGGGTTGGCCGATCGTTTTGGTGGCCGTCGCAATTTTCTCGGCGGCATGTTGGGCTCCATCCTGTTCACCGTGCTCTTTATGTTGGGAGGTGGCTTTCCCATCTTCACCCTGGCCTGGCTGGGCAACCGGCTGGTGCAGTCACTGGGATGGGCAGGATTGATTAAGGTGACCTCGCGCTGGTTTTCTTACTCCACCTATGGCAGCGTGATGGGAGTGCTCAGTCTCAGTTACCTTTTTGGCGATGCAGTCTCGCGCGCCATTATGTCGTTGCTCCTGGCGCATGGCTTTGGCTGGAGGGGAATCTTTGCCGCCGGTGCCGGTCTGCTGAGCATCATTCTTTTATTGAATGTGATCTTTCTCCGTGAATCTCCTTTGTCCTATCACTTGCCTGCGCCTGAAGAAAATCCGCTGAACCTGTTTTCAGACACAACCATCGCCACGCCAGGCGTCGCTGCGATCTTCCGCACTCTGCTAAGGTCCTACGCTTTCTGGCTGGTGTGTGGTCTTTCTCTTGGCACCACGTTGCTGCGCGAGACCTTCAATCTCTGGATCCCCACCTACTTCACCCAGATGGCCCGCATGACGGGTGCGCAAGCCGCGAGTGGGAGCGCCCTGTTTCCGTTTTTTGGCGGTGTTTCTGTTTTGCTGGCAGGGTTTCTCAGTGATTACTTCGGGCCCGAGGGCCGGAGCCGTATTCTCTTAACGGGCCTTTGTCTCACCGCCCTGGTGTTGCTCGGCTTGGCGGCGGTGTCGATCCATGCTCCGCGATGGATGCCGCTTGCCCTGGTCGCGGCCGTCGCATTCTGTCTTTTAGGCCCCTATTCCTATCTTGCCGGTGCCATGTCGATGGATTTTGGAGGCAAGCAAGGCAGCGCGACTGCCTCTGGTCTGATCGACGGTATCGGCTATTTCGCAGGCATTCTTTCCGGCAACGGCATGGCGCATTTGGCAGTCAACTACGGATGGCAGACAATGTTTCTAGTATTGGCCGCCGTCGCGGGGGTCACCAGCGTGGTCGCTGCCCTTGCACTCTGGCAGCAGCACCGTCGCGCGCTCGCGATCGGTCTACTGCGTCCAGTGGAGGGACAATGATCGCGAAAGAAGATGATCTCGAGGTAACCGCGGTGGAATGCACGCCCGGCGAGGTCACCCTTACCTGGCACGATTCCTTTTACAGCGTATACAGCGCGCTGTGGCTGCGAGATAACGATCCTGTTCATCGCGATGCGCGTACCGGCCAGCGCCTGATAAGTCTGGTTGATCTTCCCCAGCAACCGCGGCTGAAGGCCGCTGAGCCTCAGCCGCCAGGACATCTCACCCTTAGCTGGGAGGACGGCCAGACCAGCATTTTTGCTCTCAGTTGGTTGCGCGCCTATGACCGCAGCCTGCGTATCGGTTCGCGCCCTACGCGCATGCCCTGGATGGGACAGCCCGTCACAGCATTTGCCCGTTGCGATTATGCGGAGTGGATGGAGAACCCGGCCAGCCGCGAAGACTGGCTCTACTATGCGGGCCGCGACGGGTTAGCCTTCATCCGCGGCGTGCCCGTCGAAAACCGGGCCGTGATGCAAGTTGCCGAGCGCATTGGTTTCATTCGCGAGACCAACTACGGCGGTATCTTCGATGTTCAGAGCGTCGCTGAGCCGAACAATCTCGTCTACACCAACCGCGCTCTGCCGGTGCATACCGCCAATCCTTATCGTGATCCTGTGCCCGGTTTCCAACTCCTGCACTGCCTTTCCGCCTCCGGTGAAGGCGGAGAGAGCATCTTTGTAGATGGGATGGCGGTTGGTGAACGATTACGCGCTCACGATATCGACGCCTTTAACTTGTTGTGTCAAACGCCCATCCTCTTTCGTTTTCAGAATGCTGAAGTCGACCTGGTGGCCGAACGGGCCATGCTCGAGCTCGACACTCAGGGACAATTCCGCGCCATCTATTACAACGATCGCTCGATTGAACCGCTGCCGCTCAAGGGGCCTCGGCTCAAGAAGTTTTATGCAGCATATGGTCAGCTTGCGCGGCTGCTGAACGAGGCGGCGAGATCAGTCGCCTGCCGGTTGCAGCCCGGCGATCTTGTCCTGTTCGATAACACCCGCGTCCTCCATGGCCGTACAGCATTTATCGGCGGAGAACGCCGCCTTCAGGGCTGCTATGTGGATGCTGACGGGCTCTACAGCTCGCTGGCAGTACTCTCACGCAGAAGGAGTTCGCACCATGACGGCCAGGCACATTGAGGATCTGATTGATTTGCTAAACACCAGGGGAGGGAGTGCTTATTTCGGCGAGCCTGTATCGGTTCTGGAACACAGTCTCCAGGCTGCGCACTCCGCGGAAGTGGCCGGCGCTGCCCCGGCAGCAATTTCTGCGGCGCTGCTGCACGACGTTGGCCACATGCTGCACGGTCTTGACGAGGAGATCGCGCATCGCGGCCTGGATGGAATGCACGAAGAGATCGCGGCCGAATATCTTGCACCTTGGTTCGGAGAAGACGTCACCACGCCTATTCGACTGCACGTGCCGGCAAAACGGTTTCTCTGTTGGCGAGATCGCGATTACTTCTCGCGGCTCTCGCCGTCCTCCGTGGAAAGCCTTGCCCTGCAAGGCGGCCCGATGAATGATGAGCAAGCCGCGGAATTTTTGCGCAACCCATTTGCGCATGCTGCGATTGCGTTGCGTCAATGGGACGACGAGGCAAAAGTTCCCGGGCTCAGTGTTCCCAACGCCGATTACTACCTCCCGACACTGCGCGCCGCCGAGCGCGCCGCGTGAAACTTTCGTTATGCGCGAAGTGCCCACCAGCTGGCGTCTGCCAGAACGACTGAGGTTTCTACCTGGCGTTCCGGGATGTTCCAATATTTCTTGAGCAGCCGATCCTTGTCTTCGCTCGAAACTATGCGAAAGCCGTGCCTGTTGTAGAAGCGGATTGCCCAACTAGCATCGGCCCAGGTACCAATCAACACAGGGTCGTTCGTCAGCTCGCGCAAGTGAGAGAGCAACCTCGATCCGATACCTTGCTTTTGGCTGTCGCTGCGTACGTAGGCATGACGGATCAGGGTCACGTCCTGCACGTGTTGAAGGCCCATCACTCCCACGAGTATCCCGTTATCCTGGTAGCCCCAAAACACAACGCCGTCATTGATTTCATGCTGTAGTTTTTCGCCCGACATGTAGGGGTCGGTCCAACGATCTTCAGGGATAACGCCCCTGTAGACTTGCGCGCCATCATTGATGATGGTCCAAATCGATTCGAAGTCTTGCTTGTCACAACGGCGCATCATGAAAACTCAGCATATACTTTTTAAGAAGCCTAAACGCTCAAAAGCCGGACCACAATAACCACGTAACAGTCAGGATTTATGACCACTTCAGGAGTCGCTGACGTGCAGGCCAACGGTCGGCCAACGCAGAGCAATGGCCCTTCACTTTTGCTGTGCGGCCTACGCAAATCCTTTGCCGACGTGGTGGCCGTCGATGGTCTCGATCTCGAAGTGACCCGGGGCGAATGTTTCGGGTTGCTGGGGCCAAACGGGGCAGGGAAGACAACCACAATCGAGATCTGCGAGGGACTGACCGCTCCGGATGCGGGAACAGTCGAGCTGCTGGGCCTCACCTGGTCCACCGGCGAAAATCAATTGCGCCAGCGTATCGGCATCCAATTGCAGGAGACGCAGTTTCCTGACAAGCTGACGGTCGACGAAACCCTGTGCCTCTTTCGCAGTTTTTTTCACCACGGCATTTCCGTAGAAGAATCGATCCGCACGGCGCAGCTCGAGGAAAAGCGCCATGCGCGTGTAGGCACGCTGTCCGGCGGTCAGAAGCAGCGGCTAGCCATGGCATGCGCGCTGGTAGGCGATCCTGAGCTGTTATTTCTCGACGAGCCGACCACCGGTCTTGACCCGCAGGCGCGTCGCCACCTGTGGGACCTGGTCGACGGCCTCAAGCAAGCCGGCCGTACCATCATCCTGACGACGCACTATATGGATGAAGCAGAGCGGTTGTGTGATCGGGTGGCGATTATGGATCACGGCCGAATCATCGCACTCGATAGTCCCGAAAAACTGATCGCCTCGATTGGTGGGGAACATATTGTGGAGTTCGCTATCACTGACAAAAACGGGAGCGACGGTGTGGTCGACCCCGCCCTGCTGACGGCAATCGCTGGGGTGGAGTCTCACCGGGTGGATGCCGGTGTACACCAGCTTTCTGTTCGCGAGCTGCACACTACTGTGCCGCTGATTTTTGCCTCGCTCTCTGCACACGGGTTGCACCTGAGCGAATTCCGCACGCATTCGGCAACCCTTGAAGACGTTTTTGTAGGGCTTACGGGGAGGAATTTGCGCGATGAGTAAGCTCGCGATGAGCAGCCTCTTTCAGCTGACGATCGTGCGTTTTCGCCTTTTCTGGCGTGAGCCGGAAGCGATTTTCTGGATCTTCGTTTTTCCTATTCTGCTGGCAGTCGGCCTGGGAATTGCCTTCCGCAATCGCCCGGCGGATGTTTTGCAGGTGGGCGCAACTACAGCGCAATTGACCCATGCCCTCGCGGTCGACAAAGGTCTTGCGGCGGCCACGATGAGCGAGGCCGAAGGCACGCATGCCTTGGCAACGGGCACCATCCTGCTGCTGGCTATCCAAACGCCAGACGGCGTCTCGTACAAATTCGACGAGACCAATCCCGACGCGCGGACGGCACGGATGGTAGCGGATCGTGCGATCCAAACGGCGTCCGGGCGGCGCGAGGCGGTGCATGTTCAGAATCAACTGGTGCACGAGACAGGTTCGCGTTACATCGATTTTTTGGTGCCCGGTCTGCTGGGGATGAACCTTATGGGGTCCGCGATCTGGGGGATGGGTTTTTCGATTGTGGAGTCCCGGCAGAAGAAGCTACTGAAGCGGCTGGTGGCGTCCCCGATGCCGCGCTGGCAGTACCTGGCGTCGTATTTGCTTTCGCGGCTGTCGATGCTGGTCATCGAGGTCGTGGGCTTTCTGGGGTTTGCTCGGCTGGTGTTTGGAGTGCCGTTTCGGGGTTCGCTTTGGCAATTGGGATTGTTGTGTGTGCTGACCTCGCTGTCATTTTGTTCGTTGGGACTTTTGGTGGCTTCGCGAGCCACGACCATGGAAGCCGCATCGGGGCTGATGAACCTGGTCATGCTGCCTATGTGGATTTTGTCCGGGATATTTTTTTCCGCCACCCGTTTCCCGGCGATACTTCAACCTGTAGTGCGGGCTCTTCCGCTGACGGCGGCGATTGATGCGTTGCGTGGGAATATGCTGCAGGGGATGAACCTGGGGCAGCAGCTTATCCAGATGGCTATCTTGCTGACCTGGCTGATAGTGGCATTTGCCATCGCGCTGCGGATCTTTCGCTGGAGATAGTTCCGCGCAATCGAAAGGGATTGAAATGTCACTCGCGAACAAGGTTGCCATCGTTACCGGAGGCAACAGTGGGATTGGCAAGGCGGTCGCGCTTGAGTTCGCAAAGCAGGGCGCAAGTGTGGTCATCGACTACGTCTCTCATCCTGAGGCGACAGACGCGCTCGAGGCGCAGATCACCGCTCTGGGGGTCGAGGTCATCGGCGTCCAGGCCGATGTGAGCAAACTGCAAGATTTGCAGCGCCTCTTTGCCGCCGCGGTAGACAAGTTTTCCCATATCGACATCATGGTGAACAATGCCGGCGTGGAAACCCGTACTTCGATTCTGGATACGACCGAAGACCAATACGACAAGGTGCTCGACATCAATTTGAAGAGCGCCTTCTTCGGTACCCAGTTGGCCGCGAAGCAGATGATCAAGCAGGGAGGCGGTGGGCGGATCATCAACATGACTTCGATCCACGAAGACTGGCCGATGCCGGGGAACACCGCGTATTGTCTCTCCAAGGGCGGTATGCGCATGTTGACCCGCACAGCGGCCGTTGAGCTTGCTTCGCACAACATCCTGGTAGTGGGGGTTGCGCCGGGCGCGGTCGCGACACCAATCAATCTCTCCACCATGACGGATCCCGCGCTTTTGCAGAAATTAAATGCTGCCATCCCGCTCGGCCGGATGGCAAAGCCGGAAGAAATAGCCACCGTGGTGGCTTTCCTTGCTTCCGACGCCGCCAGCTACATCACGGCCACCACCATTGTAACTGACGGCGGTATGATGCAGAACAGCCCCGGCTTGTAGCGGAGGGTACTGCGATGGCCGTCCTCATTCATGCACTCTTGCTGGCGATGACGGCATTGGCTGTCGATCTGAATGGGCGTCCAGTCACGGAGCTCGCGCCTCCCGGAGCGCGGGCCGTTGTTCTCTTCTTCGCAGCGTCCGATTGCCCTGTATCCAACCGCTATATCCCTGAGATAGAACGACTGACAAAGCAGTTCGAACCCCTCGGGGTCAAGGTGTGGTTTGTTTATCCGAACCCGGGAGACAATCCCAACGTCGTTCGCGCCCACGACCGGGAATACTCCATTACCGCCAGCACCGCATTAGATAACACGCAGAGTCTCACCCGGATGGCCCAGGTAACCACCACCCCGGAGGCGGCGGTTTTTGTTCCCCGCAATGGAGCGCTGCGCGAGGTATATCGTGGGCGGATCGACGACCGTTATTTATCCCTCGGCACGGAGCGGCCGCAAGCCACACACCACGACCTCGAGGAGGCCATCCGCGCCGTGCTTGCTGGTAAGCTTGTTCCGCAGCCCGGAGGTCCGCCGGTTGGCTGTTCGATTGTGACTTTGCATCCATGAAGAATGCGTTTTGGGTCCCGTGGTTGATTCTGGTGGCTACTCGTTGTGTGGCCCAGAGCACCGCGCCTACCTGGTCGCACCAGATTGCTCCGCTGGTCTATAGCAACTGCACCACCTGTCACCATCCCGGCGGTGCGGGCCCGTTCAGCCTATTGACGTATGAGGATGCGAGGCGTTGGGGCCAGCTCATGGCTGCCGTGACTGCCTCGCGTTATATGCCGCCCTGGCTGCCGGAAAAGGGGTATGGCGACTTTGCTGATGAGCGGAGACTTACTAACGAGCAGATAGCGTTGATTGCCAAGTGGGTGCAAAGCGGAATGCCGAGGGGTGACGCGGCCACCGCGCCGCCCCCTCCCACGTACAGCGAGACGTGGCAATATGGCAAACCCGATTTGATCCTGACCGTGGAGAAGCCGTTCACCTTGGCCGCCTCTGGAACCGATGTCTTTCGCAATTTCGTTCTGCCCTATCCGCTCAAACAGACGCATTACATTCGGGCCATGGAGATCCGCCCGGCCGCGCCGCAGATCGTTCATCACGCCAACCTCCTCATCGACCGCACAGCATCGTTCCGCCGTTCTCACCCGGAGCAATGGAAGGACGGGGTTCCTGGGATGGAGCTTGAGGTGGATGCGGGAAACGAGTTCGATCCCGACAGCAATTTTCTATTTTGGAAGCCGGACACCCCGGTTTTGGTTGAACCAGACGGCATGCCCTGGAGACTCGATCCCGGAAATGACCTGATCCTCAACATGCATCTCAAACCTTCCGGCAAGTCTGAGTCGGCTGCGGCCGAAATCGGCCTTTACTTCACTGATCAACCGCCATCGAAACAACCCATGCTGCTGCAGTTGGAGCACGACCTTGCGCTCGACATTCCGCCTGGCGAGCGCGACTTCCTGGTCCAGGATGCCTTGCGGCTACCAGTCGATGTGGAGGTTCTTGGTATCTATCCCCATGCGCACTATCTGGGCAAGCGCATGGAGGTGTGGGCGACGCTGCCCGATCAACAGAAGAAATGGCTGATCGTGATTCCCAATTGGGACATCGACCGGCAGTCGGTCTACCGTTACCGCACCCCGGTGTTTTTGCCGAAAGGCTCGATCGTTCACATGCGCTATACCTATGACAATTCCTCCGCAAATGCGCACAATCCTCATGCTCCGCCGGTGAGGGTGAAGGCAGGAAATCGTTCCGAAGATGAAATGGCGCATCTTTGGCTGCAGGTGTTACCGGTGAATACGCCCGCTCACTCGCCCGATCCGAGATTGTTGCTGGAGGAGGCATGGATGAGGAACTGGCTGGATAAGGATCCGGGCGACATCATCCCGCTTTATAACCTTGGATCCTCGCTGGCCGGCCAAGGCAGGTATCAGGAGGCCATCGCCGTTTACCAGCACGCGCTTGCCTTGCATCCTGGGGACGAGCGGATCCTGAATGAGTTCGGCGCCGCGCTTGAGAACTCCGGAGATTGGCACCAGGCGCAGAAGGTCTTCATGAACGACATTGCCGCCCATCCGGAAACCTGCAATGCGCGTTTCAACCTGGCCAGTTCCGACTTGAAGCACGATCAGGCGAGTGATGCGGAGCGGCAGTTTCGAACCATGCTCGCACAGTGTCCGGCAGATGCACCGATGCACAGCGGGCTTGGGCTCGCTTTGGAAACCGAGGGCAACACTGAGGCCGCGGAGGCCGAACTGCGCGCAGCCCTACAGATCGACGAAAACGACTTCACCGCTCTTTTCAACCTGGGAGATCTTGCCCTCAGGGCGAATCAACCTGAGAAGGCGGTGGGGATGCTTGAGGCTGCTGTCAAGCAGCGGCCCGGCGATGCGGATGCACACCAACAGCTGGCGACGGCCTATGCGTTATCGGGCCGTGTCTCGGATGCGGCGGTTCAGTTGCGCGAAGCGATCCGTCTGTCGCCGGCAAATCCCGACCTGCACTCACTCTTGGCGCAGGCTCTAGCCGGCACAGGGCAATTTGAGCAGGCGATTGCGGAACAAAAAGCAGCCCTTCGCCTGCGACAAAACAACGCTGATGACTGGAATGATTTGGGAGTGTTGGAAGCGAGGGCAGGCAAAATAACCGAAGCCCGCGAAGATTTCCTGCACGCACTGCGACTGGTTCCCGATCATGCGCAGGCGCGAAACAATCTGCAACATCTTCCGCCTGCTTGAACGAACGCAGTCAGCCTGTCGCACGGCTTCGTTCGACCAGGGCGCGCAGTTTTCTCAGTCCACGAAGAATGGTAACTCTCTCGGTATCGCTTGCTGCGCGCAAAGCTTCTGCCAGCGGGGTGATGGCGAGTTCTGGCATGCGGTTCGCCAGGAAGTCACGCACCTCGCTCGAAGGGGCGATCACGCTCGCGCGGCCATCGCTTTCATCCCTGCGGCGGATGACCATTCCCCGGGCCTGCAAGCGATCGACAATTCCGGAGACAGTTGAGTGCGCCAGGCTGACCTGCGCACTCAACTGTTTCAAGCTCAACCCCTGTGACAAGACCAGGGCATGCATCACCATCCGTTGCGGGCCGGTAAGATTCCCACGCGCGAACTCCGTTTCCAGCGGCTCGCGCAACCTCTGGCGAATGACGTTGAGGTGCTGGTCCATCTCTTGCGCCAATTTGACCAAAGACTCGTCAGGGGAAGAAGCCTGCTGTTTTTTCATTCAGAAGAGGTAAGGGACCAGCGCTTTCACTCGCTGCTGATAGCTGCGATACTCGGTGCCGAACTCCTCCAGCATAAATCGTTCTTCCATGCTCGACTTGAGCCACATGGCGAGAAAAAAGACGCCCACTCCGACAAGGCCGCGCACCTTACTCACAATGACTGCTACCCCGAGCAGAGCGAGCAGGAGGCCGCTGTAGATGGGATGGCGCACGACGGTGTAAGGGCCCTGGCGAACCAGGGTATGTCCCTCTTTTACGCTGACAGCTGCGCTCCAGTTCCCACCCAGCTGAAGGCGGGCCCAGATGGCGAAGGAGACCCCTATTAAAACCAGAAAAAGCCCAACCGCGCCGGTGATGTTGGAAGTTGGAGCAAAGGACAACGCAGTCCATCCGGAGTGGAAGTAGTCGGTGAAAACCAGGCTAAAGGCAAGCGACCCGAGCCCTATTTCCAGGACCCGGGAGCTGAGGGGCTGGGTGCGAGCGTCCGGCTTGGTGGTGAGCAGCCCGAACAGCCAAACCGCACCCAGAAAAAACCAAAGATCACAGGCGGCTTTGAAGTAATTCAAGAACATCGCACGCTCCCTTCGCAGATACGTCGTATACGACGTATCGTATACGACGTATAATAGCCCCGACCGGGCAGCCGATGCAAGCAGGCATCGCCAGCGGTCAGGACGTGATAGAAAGACGTGATAGAAAATGGGGACGCATCGGTAGCCGCGGAGGTCGACGTGAAAATATTGGACCGGGTACTAGGTTGCATCCTGATCCTGGGCGGCATTGGCCACACCTTCGGATCGCTCCAGTTTTACAAACACGATCAGCTAACGTTACTTTGGTCTCTCTCCTTCAGCCTGTTCATCTTTTTGCTGGGCACCCTCAATCTCGTACGCGCCGGGCGTCCGGAAGATACAACCCTGGCCTGGATATGTCTTGTCGCCGGCCTTTGCCACATCGCTGCTACGTTGCGCTTCGGCGTGCTGATCGGGAACCTTTTCGATTTTCGTGTGGTGCTCTTTATCGTGGTCACGCTTGGCCTTTGTGCGATGAGCGTACGCACTATCGTCAGCAATCGATGATGTGAGATCTTGAATACGCTAGCGAGGCGACATGAAATTTGGAGTCAACACCTTCATCTGGTCGGGAACCTTTGATCCATCCAATTTCGGCTTGCTGCCTACGATCAAAGAGGCAGGGTTTGACGGGGTCGAGATTCCGTTGCTAAGGCCGAAGGAGCTTCAAGCAGCCAGCATCCGCAAGGCCGTCGAAGCCAATGGTCTGGAAACTAACTGCTGTACTGCCCTGGTAGACGGCCACAGCCTGATCAGCGACAGTCCGGATATCCGGCGGCGGACCCAGCAGCATCTCCGAGACGTAGCCAAAGCCGCAGCGGAGGTGGGTGCGAAGATTGTTTGCGGACCGCTCTACAGCCCGGTCGGCTATCTGCCTGGGCGGCGCCGAACCGGCGACGAATGGAAGTGGGCGGTCGAGGGCTTTCAATCGGTCGGTGAAACGCTCGCTGCCCACCAGGTGACTTTCGCGATCGAACCACTGAACAGGTTTGAAACCTACTTTCTGAACACCGCCGCGGATGCAGCCCAGTTGGCGAAGGAAATTGGCCATCCGAATATCGGCATCCTGTTCGACACCTTCCATGCCAACATCGAAGAGAAAAATATCGCTGCAGGATACACCACCGTCGGGCCGTATTTGAAACATGTTCATACCTGTGAAAACGATCGCGGCATCCCAGGATCTGGGCATGTGGAATGGAAGGAAGTATTCCAGGCGCTCCGTTCCCTCAACTATGATGGCTGGCTGACCATTGAAAGTTTCGGTTTCGCGATCGGCGATTTGAGTGCTGCTGCGTCTATATGGAGAGACATCGAACGCACTCCCGAGTCCATTGCTTTTGACGGGGTACGTTTTTTGAAGCACCAGGTAGCCGAGTCCTGATCTGTGTATTCTAGATACCGGAGATTTGAATGACCCAGGTAACCCGCTCACCCAAGGTGTACGACGTTTGTATTATCGGTTCGGGAGCCGGCGGCGGCACCGCTGCCAAAGTCCTCACTGAGGGTGGTTTGAACGTTGTCATGCTGGAAGCGGGGCCTCTGCTGAATCCCCGCAAAGACTACAAAGAGCATGTGTGGCCGTATGCCCTGCCTCATCGCGGAGCAGACATAGGCGGCCGCGCCCGCCACGAGTTGAACGGCGAGTTCCTGGCTCCCAATGGTTTCTGGGAAATCGAAGGTGAGCCCTATACCACCGCTCCGGGGTCGAGCTTTCGCTGGTTCCGCTCCCGCATCGAAGGCGGCCGCACCAATCACTACGGGCGCATCTCTTTGCGCGTCTCACCGGCGGATCTGAAGGCCCGCTCCAGGGACGGGCTGGGGGATGACTGGCCGATTACCTACGAAGAACTCGCGCCCTATTACGACAAGGTCGAAGAGTTTATCGGTGTCTTTGGCACCAAAGAAAATCTTGTAGACGCTCCCGACGGGGTTTTCCTTCCGCCTCCCAAGCCGCGCTGCACCGAAACCCTGGTCAAGAAAGCTTGCGATCATCTCAATATCACCTGCATCCCCTCGCGTATGGCCATGCTGACGAAGTCAGTCAATGGGCGCGCTCCCTGCCACTACTGTGCGCAGTGCGGACGAGGATGCATCAGTGCATCGAACTTCAGTTCCAGCCAGGTCATGATTCCACCGGCGCACGCCACCGGGCGTTTCACGCTGATCCCCAACGCCATGGCGCGCGAGATCCTGGTCGGCAAAGACGGCAAGGCGCAAGCCGTTTCCTACATCGACAAGACAACCTCGAAAGAGATGCGGGTGAATGCGCGCTCGTTTGTGGTAGCCGCCAGCGCTTGCGAAACTGCGCGCCTGCTGCTCAATTCGCGCTCCGCACAGTTTCCCGATGGGTTGGCGAATTCATCCGGCACGCTTGGCCGGTACCTCACCGATTCTGTGGGTACCAGTCTCACCGGATATTTCCCTCAACTGGCCGCGGTGGCGCCGCATAATCACGACGGCATCGGTGGGATGCACATGTACATGCCGTGGTGGAAGGGAGATCGCAAGAACGATTTTCCGCGCGGCTATCACATCGAGTTTGGCGGAGGACGCCACATGCCCGGGGTCGGGCAGTGGGATGGAATATGCAGCCACTTCGAGGGGTATGGATCGTCGTTGAAGCAAAACGTCCGCAGCATGTATGGCACCTTCATAGGATTCGCCGGGCGTGGCGAGATGATTCCCAATCCCGATACTTACTGCGAAATTGACCCCAAGGTGGTTGATAAATGGGGTATCCCCGTGCTGCGCTTCCACTTTGCCTGGAGCGACCACGAAATCAAGATGGCCAAAGACATGCAGGAAACCTTCACCGCCATTGTCGAAGCGGGAGGGGGGACTGTCTTAGGCGGGGGCAGTCGGGACCCGGAAATGTCTCAGAACGACGTGGCCACGGGCGGAAGGCCTTACGGAATCTCCGAAGGGGGAGAAATCATTCACGAACTGGGAACGGCGCGCATGGGGGACGATCCGAAGACTTCGGTACTGAATAAGTATTCCCAGGCGCACGACGTCAAAAATTTGTTTGTTGGCGACGGTGCGAGTTTTGTAACCGGCCCCGATAAGAATCCCACGTTGACCATCACGGCATTATCGTGGCGAATGTCGGACTACCTGCTCGATCAGGCTAAAAAAGGGGAGATCTAACATGAGCGTATCCCGGCGCGATGTTTTGAAGTCTTTGAGCATGGGGGCTGCGGCAACCTCGGTTTTGCGGGTTATCCCTTTGCAGGCGGCTGAGTATGCCCACCACATGATCAGTACCGAGAAGGCGGAAAGCAAGGCTGGCGTGTACACGCCAAAGTATTTCCCGCCGTCTCAGTATAAAACGCTGCAGGCGTTATGCGAGAGGATCTTTCCCGCGGACGCTAACTCCGGCGGAGCGATTGAGGCTGGAGCTCCGGAGTTTATCGACCTGCTTACCAGCGAAAATCCGCACTATCAGTTGACGCTGGGTGGCGGTTTGATGTGGCTCGATTCGACGTGCACGGATCGATTTGGAAACGCCTACCTCGACTGCACTGCGCAGCAGCAAACGGAGATGCTGGATTGCATTGCCTATCGTAAGAACGCAGTGAAGGATGCGACTTTGAGCCAGGGGGTCGAATTCTTTTCGTTTTTGCGTAACCTGACTGCGGACGGGTTCTTCACCAGCAAGATTGGCATTCAGTATCTGGGTTACATCGGGAACGGATATTTGGCGGAATTCCCAGGCTGTCCGCCCGTTCCAGGCGTTTAGCTTTCTCTAGAAGGGTACGAGCTTTAGAGGGCGTGCAAGTGCCGGAAAGGAGACCGCAGGTCCCTCTCCCCCGTTCTCACACTGCACATCAGAGGCGTCTCTTGAGCCAGGTGAGGCCTTCAGAGGTCCCACCCTTCGGGCGGTATTCGCAGCCGATCCATCCATCGAAGTCGAGTTCGTCTATCAAATCGAGCACGTAGTCATAATTCAGTTCCCCGTGATCGGGCTCGTTGCGTGCGGGCACACTCGCAATCTGGATGTGGCCGACGCTTTTCTCCGCCAGGTACTTCCGCAGCTTCATGCTCACGTCCCCTTCCACAATCTGGCAGTGATACAGATCCATCTGCACTTTGAGTGCGGGGTTGCCCACCTCATCGACAATCGCGTGGGCTTCGTCCTGCCGATTCAGGAAATAGCCGGGCATGTCACGGCAGTTGATCGGCTCGATCAGCAGTTCAACCCCTGCGGGCTGCGCCAGCGCAGCCGCCCAGGCCAGGTTGGCGACGAAGGTGCTTCGCGAGCCAGGCCCTAGCCCGGCCATCACATGCACATGCTGGCAGTTCAGTATTTGCGCATAGTCAATGGCATTATGTATAGCGGTGCGAAACTCCGCCTCCCTGCCCGGGAGGCTAGCCAGTCCTCGTTCGCCCGCGGCCCAGTTTCCCGGCGGGGCATTGAACAGTGCCTGAACCAATCCATGCGATTGCAGCCATGCCGCCAATTGTTGCGCGGTATACTCGTAGGGAAACAGATACTCTACTGCCGCAAATCCGTCTCTGGCGGCCGCGGCAAAACGGTCAGGGAATGCATATTCCCCATACATAAAGCTTAAATTTGCGGCAAAACGCAACATCAGCGGGACTCCTACCAGGAAGCGCCAAAATGCTGGCGTAACTGCTGTATCTGTTGAGGAGTGAGCGGCTCCGGTTTACAGCCGGAAAGGAGCCACAGTCGCGCGGTTTCTTCCAGCTCTTCGAGCGCAGCCATTGCGCTTGCGGGGGTGGAGTGCCAAACGTTGGGACCCAACCGGTCCAGCATGACAGCGCGGATGGGTGTGCCCTGTCCCCGCATCCCCTCGATTGCCTGGGCGACCAGATCGCCCACCGCCGGGTCTCCCGGCCGGTGATATTCGATCAGTGGCACGTGACCCACCTTCATCACGAAATAAGGCGTGAGCGGCGGCAGAATATCCTCTCGCTTCCACACTCCAGCCAGCGTTAGCGCAACCAGGTGGGTTGAATGGGTATGGATGACACAGCCGGCGTTCGCATCAGCAGTATAGATGCGACGATGCAGAGCCAGAGTCTTGCTGGCACGATCGCCGCTTACCTGCACCCCGTCTCCACCAACCTTGGCAAGCGCCTCCGGCTCGAGGAAACCCAGGCACGCTTCCGTGGGGGTGATGAGAAATCCATCCGGCAGACGAACACTTATATTTCCCGCAGTGGAGTGGACATAGCCGCGCTCGAAGAGAGAGCGGCCAACGCGACAAATCTCCTGCCTCAACTCCAATTCGTTCATAGTTCAGGCCACAAAGGCGAAGGCTTTCGAGAAAAAGTCAGGCGATCCAAAGTTACCCGATTTCAAAGCGAGGTGAAGTCCACCCGCATAACACCAGGGCACTCCGGGATCAATCTGCGGGCCGATCTGCAGTTGCGTAATCCCCAGAGCCTGCACGCAAACACCTGCTGTCTCTCCTCCCGCGACCACCAGGATGCCCACGCCGCGCTCTATGAACGCGCGCGCCAGGGCGGCCATCGTCTGTTCAATCAGGGGCGCATTGGCGGGATTGACCCGTTCCGGCCCGGCGGTTGAGTAGACGAGCAAAGGTAGCCCAGCTTCCATCTGCCAACAGGCATCCGCCCACGCCAAAGCCTTGGCGATCTGCAGCTCGAGATCTGCGCTGGGCTGCAATGCGTAGGCCTCGCCACCACTGCGAAGGAAGCGCTCCACCTGCACGTTGGTCGTAGACGAGCAACTTCCGGCGAGGATGGCCTTTCGTCCGCGCGCCGGTGGCAGGGTAATTGGACTCCCTGGGAGGAAACCCCAATTCCGCGGCAGGCCGCTGCCGAGTCCGGAACCGGCAGTAAGAAACGGTGAATCACGCAGCGCTTCGGCAAGTCTGCCCAGATCGTCGTCGCTCAGCGCATCCACAATCGCGATGGAGATGCCTTCGGCTTTCAGCTCATCCATCCGGCGGCGGATCGCCTCCGCCGATTGCGCCACCGTTCGATAGTCGACCAGTCCCACCTTGCGTCCTTTGGGCGGATTCAGTTGCGCCTGCAGTACCCGCACCAGGTTGGCATCGGTCATGGGTGTGAGGGGATGATGGCGCATGCCGCTATCGGAGAGCAGAGTATCTCCAAGAAACAGGTGTCCATGAACCACGGTCCGCCCGTTCTCAGGAAACGCCGGGGTTGCACTGCTGAAATCACAACCCAGTTCGTCCATGAGCGCTTCGATGACCGGTCCGATGTTGCCCGCTGCGGTGGAATCAAAGGTGGAACAGATCTTGAAGTAGATCTGGCCGGCGCCCTGCTTGCGCAGCCAACGGCAGGCATCGAGGGAAAGCTTGACGGCAGCGGCGGCGGCCACGGTCCGCGACTTAAGCGCGACCACGACAGCGTCCGCGTCTATTTGTTGACTTGGTGCCGGAACATCTACGCTTAAGACCACCCGCATGCCGGCACGCACCAGGTTGTTAGCCAGGTCGGTAGCGCCGGTAAAGTCGTCCGCGATGCAGCCCAAAACAATCAACTCAGACTGCCTGTTCTTTCTGATACTGGCGAATGATGGAGAGGAAGTCGGGATCGGCCGAAAGGCCCAGCCTCCGTGCCCGGGCGCTTCCAAAAGCAGTAGGCCAACCGAAGATCATCCTGGAGACCGCCGGGTCTTGTTGAAATTTGACTCGTTCCCGCGCAGTGCGGCCGCCTGCGGCTTCCAGAGCATCCAGCATCTCGCGCACGCTCACCGTCAGCCCAGGCAGGTTCATGGCAGTGCGGCTACCCCACACGTCCGGCGCGGCTTCGGCAGCCGCAACCAGGCCTTCGATTGTGCGTTGCGGCGAGGCGACGGCGGCGAGTGCCTCGGGCGGTACCGGGCAGATTGCCTGCTGCCCATTTAACGGCTCGCGGATGATGGAAGAGAGAAATCCAGACGCGGCGGCGTTGGGGCGGCCTGGACGCACCGTTACCGTCATCAGGCGCACGCTGCGTCCGTCGATCAAGCCCCGCCGGCTATAGTCCGCAACCAGCTGTTCGCACATGAACTTCTGAATGCCGTAGGAAGTTTGTGGAACCGGCAAGGTCTCATCGTGGATCACCCTGGGCAAGGGGAGGTCGACATCGCCGCCGAAGACGGCCACGGAACTGGAGAAGACGAGCCGCGGTCTTCCGCATTCGCGTAATCCGTCCAGCAGAGCGCGCGTGGTATCCAGGTTGGAACGCAGGCCCAGATCGAGATCCGCTTCGCACTCGGCTGAAACTGCCGAGGCGAGGTGAAACACCAGGTCGGGACTTTCACGCGGAATCTCGTTGCACTGGTCCAGCAAGGCGCCGGTCCAGACACGCACCCGCGGATCGGCGGCCACGTCGGCTGGGGGCGGGACCAGGTCGGCGAGCACAAGGTTGACAAACCGGTCGCCTGAGACATGGCCACGCCCAAGCAGATTACGCGCCAGCCTGCTCCCGAGAAATCCCGCTCCACCCGTGATAAGCACCTTCATGGTGAACAGGTTACCATCGTTGTCGGGCCCAGCTTCCTGTGCATCACAGCTAGGAGAGGTGTTGTCTATGCGTAAGTCCATTTTGTCTCAACCAGCAGCGGATGCCTCTTTGCCCTCCGCTCGTGAGTGGCTTGATCTGCAGGAACTCGCCAGTGTCGAGATCTCGTCAGAAGACGCGCAGCATCCATTCGAGAACGCACTGCCGGGAGGGAAGGGTGGAGGCTGGAGGGCGGCTGTTCCAGGCCCGCAAATGATCCGCTTGAACTTCGACCATCCGCAGGCGATCCGGCGGATTCGTCTCGAATTTCGCGAAGCGAATCGAGAGCGGTCGCAGGAGTTTGCCATGTTCGCGACTTCAGGGACGGATCAAAAAAAAGAAGTCGTTCGCCAGCAATGGACATTCAGCCCGGGCGGTTCGGCTGTCGAGGTTGAAGACTATTCGGTGGATCTGCCCGCGGTTGTGTCCCTGGAGTTGAAGATTGATCCCGGTCGCCATGACCATCAGGCCATCGCTACGCTCGAGTCCATTTCGATCGCATAGAAATGCCGGCTGACACTGGATGTCAGCCGGCCCCGACGCTTATTTATACTTCGACGGTTGCGTTTTTGGCTGCCTTGGCATTCACTTTGTCGTGCAATGCCGCTTGCTTCGCGCCCACACCATTGGTGTACTCTCCGACCGGTGTGGAATCAATAGGAGAGGTTTTCTCTGTGCCTGGTTGCGGATCGTAAGGCTCTACATCGAGACCGGAGCCGCCCTTAATCTCCGACTCAACAGTGACCAGGCCGTTCCCATGATTCCAGGGGCCGACGAAATCACTCTCGCCGTATTGGCTCTCACCCGTGGATGCGTTAAAGAACTGATCAACCAGGTTTGGTGTGGGTTCGATGATACCAACTGCAAACTGAGGCTTCTCCATGCTTTCGAGGGCCGCAGTGAATGCGCGCATGTGGGTGATTTCTCTGGTCATCAGAAATTGCAGAGCCTGTTTGGACCCTTGATCCTGGGTAAAGCTGATGAGACGTTCGTAAACGATTTTTGCTCGTGCCTCGGCGGCAATGTTGCTCCGCAGATCCACAGCTACATCGCCGGTGATTTTTAGGTAGTTCGCCGTCCAGGCATTGCCCATAGAGTCGAACAGCGAAACGCCGCCGCCGCCGGCGATCGCTACCAGCGGATCGGCTTCTGCGGCTTCGCGGCTGCTCTTCATCGGCTTCAAGTGCATTCTGATAAGGGCGCCGACTACTTCCAAATGGCTCAGCTCTTCTGTGCCGATGTCCATCAAAAGATCTTTGCGCGCGGCATCTTCACAATTGAGGCCCTGAATGGAATACTGCATGGCTGCTGCCAGTTCTCCATTAGCGCCGCCAAACTGCTCCAACAACATTTTCCCGAACTTCGGATCAGGTTCACCGACGTCGACTGTATACATAAGCTTTTTTACATGGTGGTACATGAGTTCTCCTTAGGATGACGCAGGTTTTCTGCAGGTGTTTCGTTCGACAGTTCGGCGTGCCACCATCTACAGACTTACCTGTGTGAGTCCCAAACGGTACGTGGAGTTGTATGCTTCGTGCTCGACGTTGCTGGCGGACGAACAATGAGTGGGTGGCCCAGGTCTCGCGTTTGCGACCCCGGCCACCCCACTCAAAAGCCGGGCTGGGGGGCAGTGGCGCTATCGCTGGAGCGGAGCCGAGGTGCTTCGGCATTCTTGAGCCCTTAAAGTAAAGCCTCCTTGGGATTGATAAAGAGGCCGGGCATAGATATAACCAATTCTGGATGCAATACACACGGCGTGAAACGCTTAAATTGCTGGGCTATTCGGCAGCCTGGGCACGAACCAGAGGTGTGTTTGCCGATACAGCCAACCTACCCATCACACCAGGGCCCTTCAAAGCGACGCGAGCATCGCTCGATACGTACCGTGTCCCGGACTGGTTCCGCGATGCTAAGTTCGGGATCTGGTCTCACTGGGGACCGCAGTCCGGTGTCGAGGACGGGGATTGGTTCGCGCGCAACATGTATATCCAGGGAACTCCGCAATATGAGTACCACCTCAAGGCGTACGGACATCCATCCAAAACGGGCTATAAAGATCTGATCCCGTTGTTTAAGGGAGACAAGTGGGATCCCGACCATCTGATGGACTTGTACGTGAAAGCAGGCGCGAAGTACTTCGTCAGCATGGGTGTCCACCACGACAACTACGATATGTGGAACTCGAAGTATCAGCCTCGTTGGAATGCGACCGCGGTTGGGCCCATGCGTGACATCGTTGGTCTTTACAAGCAGGCCGCACGCAAGCGGGGACTTCGTTTTGGGGTTAGCGAGCATCTCTCCAATAGTTTTGACTGGCTCGCTCCCGCGCACACCAGTGATACCAGCGGTCCCTTGGCGGGGGTGTCCTACGATGGCACCGATCCAATGTTTGCCGATCTCTATCACAATTACACTCAGATGCCTCACGACTTCGCGCAAACAGCGAAGGCTATGGGGCGGGTCGCACCCGACGAGTGGAAGATGGAGTACTTTAACCGCATCAAGGATCTGATCGACCAGCACCAGCCCGACCTGCTTTACACCGATGGCGGCATCCCGTTCGAAGAATATGGTCTGGCTACCGTAGCCGAGGTGTACAACGTGAGTGCGGAACTCCATCAAGGAAAGGTGGACGCCGTTTATTGCAGTAAAACCCCCGGTGATTGTGCGGTGGGTACCTGCATTGTTGACCATGAGCGAGGCGTTTCCGATGCCATTTCTACCCAGCCTTGGCAGACCGATACCTGCATCGGGGTCTGGCATTACAAACGCGGCCAGGTATACAAAACTCCCAAGAAAGTGATCGATCTGCTGGTCGACATCGTCAGCAAGAACGGTAATCTGCTACTCAACTTTCCTCTGCCCAACAGCGGGGAATTGGATGCCGAGGAGATGCATGTACTCGAAGGCATCACGGCGTGGATGAAGGTGAACAGCGAAGGCATCTACAGCTCGCGTCCCTGGACCATCTATGGTGCCGGACCATCGACCGAAGTAACGGTTCCGCAGACCGGCTTCAACGAGGGCAAGCAGCCCCCATTGACAGCGGAGGACGTGCGCTTCACGACCAAGGGCAAAGTTCTCTACGCCTATGTCATGGGTACGCCGGCAAATGATGTGGTCATCAAGGCGCTGGGAACGAGCAGTCCGCAGGAGCCGGGAAAAATACTCAACGTAGAAATGCTGGGACACCAGGACAAGCTACATTGGAAGCAGGACAAGCAAGCTTTGCAGGTTCGCGTGCCGTCAGCCAATATGTCTGACATCGGCGTCACCTTCAAAGTCACGCTGGCCTGAAAGGTTTCCATGCGACTCAAGTTGTTGATCACTGCTTTCTTGCTCGCCGGGGGTGCAACAGCCTGGGCCCAGGGAGTGACTAACTCCATGCTCCTCCAACCGCCCGCGGACAGTTGGCCTCAGTACAACGGGACGTATAACGCTCAGCGCCACGCGAAGCTGAAACAAATTACTCCCGAGAACGTGGGCACGCTCTCTCTTGCGTGGGCCTTTCAAACCAGGCTGCCGGGGGAAATCAAGTCCACTCCGCTGCTGGTCGATGGAGTGATTTATTTCACCACTGTAGACAATGTCTGGGCAGTGGATGCGCTTTCCGGCCACCAATTGTGGCACTACAACTATCCGCCAGGTCCAGGTTTGCACATTGGCAGTCGCGGTGTGGCGATGTACAAGGACCAGCTCTATTTTTTGGTTCCTGACGGCCATCTGATTTCGCTGAATGCCAAAGATGGCACCGTGCGATGGAAGGTGACCATCGCAGACGTCACCAAGGGATATTGGACCAGCATGGCCCCGCTGGTGGTGGGGAATCATGTGATGGTTGGTACCTCCGGTGATTTCGACAATCTGGTTGGGTATATCCGGTCGGTTGATCCTGAGACCGGGGAGACGCAGTGGCAGTGGAACGCTACGTCGCCCCTGGGAACTGCCGGGGCAGCCACCGGCGGCAACAGCTGGATGACTGGGACCTACGATCCCGATCTCAACCTGGTGTATTGGGGGACAGGAAATCCTACCCCTGTGCTTACCGGCTCAACTCGCCCCGGAGACAATCTGTATACCTGCAGTATCGTTGCTCTCAATCCGGAGACAGGAAAACTGGCCTGGGCTTTTCAACCCTCCCCGCATGATACCCACGATTGGGATGCCGCCGAGACGCCCGTGCTGGCGGATGGAATGTTTCAAGGCAAAGAGCGGAAGATGCTGTTGCAGAGTTCGCGCAATGGTTATTTTTTTGTGCTCGACAGAACCGATGGCAGCAGCCTGCTCACCGTGCCGTTTGGACCGGTTAACTGGGCACTTGGAGTGGACAAGCAGGGCCGTCCGATGCCCAATCCGGCCAAGGAGCCGGCGCCCGATGGACGCCTGATTGCGCCAGATGAGAGCGGGATGGCGAATTTTCGTTCTCCCAGCTTTGACGTAAAGAGCGGGCTATTCATCGTTTCCGCCCATCCCAGTTACAGCATTTACTTCGCCAAGCCGGCGGATGGCACCTACGGCTGGGCAGGTGCTGATTATGGCTTGTGGGGCAAGGGAGTTATCGAGGCAATCGACTATCAGACAGGAAAGATTCGCTGGACGCATGAACTGGGGCATGGGACGCCGAGCGCAGGGGTCTTGACGACTGCCTCGGGGCTCACCTTCACGGGAGACACAGAGAGCAACATGCTTGCTCTCGACACCGGTACGGGTAAGACGCTTTGGCATGCCGGCACCGGGGGAAGGGTGGAAACATCGCCCATCACTTATGAACTCGGCGGGCGGCAGTATCTATTAGCCGGCAGCGGCGGCGTCCTGTTTGCCTGGGCACTTCCTGAATCGTAACTATCTCTGTCCGTCAGTCTGCGACCTGGGGCCGAAAAAGTTCCCCCTTGTGTACTTACGCTGGCCTAGGTAGGCTGGTTGGCACCGGAGGAAGAGGATGCAACGGACAATATTAGCGTGTGCGATGGCGGGGTTGATGGTTTCGGGTGCGGCCCTGGGGCAGGGAAGCTCGATTCCCAGTGAATTGCAAGGGAACTATGCTCGCCTCAAAGCGAACATCCTGAAAGCGGCAGATAAGATGCCGCCAGAAAACTACAGCTTTAAGCCCACGCCGGATATTCGGACCTTTGCGCGTGTCGTGAACCACGTGACGGAGGCGCAGTTGCACATTTGCGGTGCAGCTAATAACACCGATCCCAGCGCGCTGGCGAAGGTGCCGCCGGAAACGGCGGATAAGGCGGCAGTCGTCGAGGCTCTCAAGGCATCCTTTGCCGAATGTGACAAAGCGTATGCAGGCCTGACCGATGCCAACATGACAGATATGCTCCAGGCCGGGCCAATGGGGAAACGGTCACGATTGGGGCTGCTTTGGGGGAACGTCGCCCATGACAATGAGCAATACGCGACCCTGTCGCTGTATCTCCGTTTAAAGGGTCTGGTTCCGCCGAGTAGTGAAAAGTAGCTCCCTCGTCCCCCGTCAGTGAGTCCCGCGAACTCAAGACTGAGTGGGTAAACCTGGGTTTTCCTGGCAAATGGATCCTGGCCGGAACACCCAGGTCTCAAAAGCGAGACCTGGGTTTCTCCTCGCAAATGAGTTATTCGTGCCCGCTCCCGGAAAAGAAACTGCACACTCTAAACCCCTGGTGGAACCTTAAGGTTTCTTCTTCTTCTCAGGCTTGCTCTCAGGCTTGGAATCATCGCCAGCTTCCGTCTTCGCGGCCACATTGTTACAAGACTGATTGATCGGCTTAACAGCAAGTTTCAGGGTGGTATACGCCACCCCCGGCAAGACATCTTGTGCTCGAGACGCCACCGGAAGATTGTCCTTTGCGGTGCCCTTACGGATAAGATAGCCCCCCTTCACCATGAGATTGGGCATCTCGTGGCTAAGCTGGACCGTATCCCTCTTTGCAACCATGACGTAGTCGCCGCTGAGCAAGCCGATGTAAGTGTCTTCGCGCATGGGATCAGCAAGTGCCTGTTGCGTCGCCACGGCGGTGGTCAGATTTCCGTTCATCACAAAGCGGGTGCGATCTTCCCAGTAGCCGAAGGCGGCACTAAAGGCGCTTAGGGCAGGCACGCTGACTGCCGGCAACACAACCATCGGCGCCACCAGCTTGGCTCCAGTGATCATGACCTTCAATATCCTGACGAATTGTGCGTCGTTAGGGGGCTGACTTACGTTCACGGCAAGCTTGCCTGTACCCTTGGTGAGCAGAATATTGCTGGTCGCGCTAAGTGCCTGGTCGGATTTGAATCCAAGGTCTTCGAGCGATATCTTACCGGCGACCCCGGGCTTGATAGACGCGATCGCCGTCCAGGCGAGGGGCGCAAGCAAATTCATAAAAGGGTGGACCTGGGTAGCGTCGATGCGCATTTGTTGATCCTTTTGCTTGTCACTGGCCGACGGGGGCTGGTAATGGGAAAGCTCAATATTCAAGTTCACATCGCCGTCATGATCGAGCAGTTCCGTCTTCTCAATCTCGGTGGCATAGCGAAGTTTTTCCTCGTCGGCCTTATAGTGCAAATACTGTGTTTCCGCATCTGGATCCTGCAAACCGGCAGACCCTGCGCGTGCTCCTTGCTTGTAGCCTGGGCTGCTGGTATTTACGCTATCGAAGAAGCCATTCCAGAATTCGTAGGCATCGTGCGGCGCCTCGGCACTGGAGACGTCGTACCGTTCCAACGCAGAAGCGGAATCTGCATCAAACATTGCAGAGGCAAAGGCCAAGGCGAGCGCGTTGCCCGAGAAAGTCCGGCGGGAGATCGACATAGAGAACTCCTAAGTTTCGCTGAATGGGGCCGATGCAGAGGGGAAGAAAACTCATAGCAGCATACTCCAAAGCAGACTGAGCGCGCTCACATTCCGTGCTACAATTCGGCGATTTTCTCTGCGGAGCTCATATCTATGTCTGCCTGGCGGGTTCTCCTTGCGGTTTTCTGCCTATTCGCGCCGATGCTCCGGGCACAGCAGAAGTATGCCCTGCTAATCGGCATCGACACCTACCAGCCGCCTAATACGGTAATAAAGCCTCCTCCCGGAGTATCCAGCGGACGTTTCGCCCCGGGCGCACCGCTTTTCACCAATCTCGCCGGTCCGACCAATGACGTTGCTTCCGTGCGCCAGGTGCTCACCAGCGCAAAATTCGGCTTTCCCAATGACGACCAACACATTCACCTGCTGGAAAACGGTGAGGCGACGCGAGTGGGCATCCTGGCGGCGATGAACAAATATTTAATTAATGAGCCGCAGAAGGGAGACATTGTTGTCCTCTATGTCGCCGCCCATGGGTCCTTGCGAGTTAACACAAAATCGAAGAAGCAAACCTTCGATCTTGGGGGTAAGCCCACCCCACTCGATAACACCATAGTGCCCGCGGACGCTTATCTGGGTGCGGAGGATGTTCGCGACCGCGAAATGGCTCGCATTTTCAACCAGGCTTTGGACAAAGGAATTCGCCTGACCGCCATTTTCGATACCTGCCATTCAGGGGGCACAGCGCGTGGGGCGCAGAGCGGGCCCAGGATGGCGGCGCGCATGCTGGCCTACGATCCCCGGGATATCGCGGAGCCTCCTGACGTCGATGCCGGCGGCACACCGGTGATCGCACCGGAAGACCGCAGTGACAATTCCGCCCTGATCCTGGCGGCAACACAAGTTGACCAGAAGGCGATGGAGCTGGCGGATGCTTCACCCCCGCACGGCGCCTTTACCCTGGCGTTGATCGATGCATTGCAGGCGCTGCCGGCTAATATTCCTGCGGTCGATCTTTGGAAGCGGGTGCAGGTGGGCCTGGAAGTTGAGGGCATAACCGATCAGCAACCGGTGCTCGACGGAACCAAACGGCGAAAACAGCAACCGCTGTTCGGTGGAGAAGCCGATACCGGCAAAGTGCGGGCGGCGGTCCAACAGGTGCAGGACCAAGGAGTGATCCTAGACATCGGCGCGGTGTCAGACATCGGCATCGGCAGCGAGTTCGTATCCATTCTCCCGGCTGCAGGCGAGAAAGTAGCCCTCCGCATCACGGAGGCCGAGGGTATCGATCGCTCCAAAGCTACAGTGGTTTCTCCTGCGGGCGCGAAGGTGGCTGCCAAAGATGTCTTTGAATTGGCAAAATGGGTCCCCGCCAAAAAACCGAACCTGTACTTCTGGGTGCCTGTCTCTCAGTTGACCCAGGCGCAGATTACCGCTGCGGTGAGCGAAGCTCGATTGTCGGGTGTCCGTCTAGTGAATGATCCGACCCGCGAAGCATGGAGCTATCTCATCAGCTGGGATGGTTCGCAGTGGACTACGCAGAAAGCCGGGGTCCGCGGCGCAGATCCGCTCGCAGCAACCCTGACTGCAGACCTCATCAAGCGCAAGTTACCAAAAGACGCAGTGGTGTGGCTCAACCTCCCTCCGGCAGCGGAGGTGAGCACCCCGTTGCTGAGGAACGATCCAACCAGCGCCGCGCAAACTACCGCGAGCGAAGTCCAGGCGATGTATGTTCTGGCAGGCACGGTCACGGAAAGCGGCCCTGCGTATACCTGGTACAACCGGGGCGAGTTGATTGCCGGCCGCCAGACACCGGCGGGTTACGGAAACGGCTGCTCGGCGGATTCTCCCTACCCCATCCGTACGGAATGGGCTTCCGGTGTCGATACGGTAGCTACGCTCACCCAGTTTGCGGCCGGGCTTGCCAAGCTCAACGGATGGGTCCAGCTACTGCAATCAGGCGCAGCCGGCGGCGGCTCCGATTATCCCTACCACCTCTCCCTGCTGCGTGAAGCCGACAGTACGACCGCGGAGGACAAGGGAAAAACCCATGCCGACGATGTTTACCAAATCATGCTCCAGGCTCGCGGAGATACGCGGGCTGATCCACGTTGGGTCTATGTGTTGGCGATTGATTGCCAGGGAAAGGGAGACTTGATGTTCCCGCAACAGGGCGGCAACAATCGCTATCCCCTGGAAGCCGGCAGGCTCGACCAGATTCGGCTGCCTGGCGCAAGGTTTAAAATCTCGCCTCCATTTGGAACCGACACCTATGTACTTTTGTCGACGTCGACGCAGCTAGCCAATCCTGACGCGCTGAGCTTCGAAAGCGTGACTCGGGGTCCGCTCAAAGAACCGTCTTCACCGGTCGAGATGCTGCTGATTTCTACCAGTGCGGGAGAGCAGGGAGCCACCTTGGAGACGCCTACGGACTGGGGAGTGGAATACCTGCAGATGCATAGCCAGCCGGAAAAAGCACCGTGAGTGTTACTTTACGAATTTCAGATTGGTATCGCCGTAGAGTACATAAGCCAACGCGGTAGGGTTGCCCGTATCCTTATAGACCTCGCGTCGCGTGCGCTCCAGGGCCGCGCTCACATCCACTGGGCCGCTAGCCAGCCCATCTTGTACCAGCTGATAAAAGTGCACTGAGAATTTAGCTGCTACCTGGTCGTTGACTGGCCATAGTGCGCCAATATATCCAATGGCGCCCTTGCTCAGGACCGCGGGACCGAAGCCATCCACGAAGTTGCCGCTGCGCGTCGCATTTCCGACATCGCATGCATTGAAGAAGAAAAAAGTATGGCTTAACGGTGGACTTTGCGCCATCGAGCGCCACGATGTCACGTCCAGAGCTCCATCTTCCAGTAAGATCTCAAACTCATTGTTGGCCGCATCCAATTCTCCGTGTCCTGCAAAATGAACAATGCCTTGAGGCGGATTTTGAAAGAGTGCTTTCAATGCATTCCTGTTTCCGTTGATGGCGCTGTAGCCGCTTAGCCGGGCAAGCTGCTGGGTCTCTTCTGCCTCCCCATCCAGCGATCGACTGCCGGTGTAGTGCGGCGCAATCACAAACGTATGAGGAATATTCTCTGAGTACGGAGGGTTTTGCGTCATTGCCCCACCACTGGTATCCCAGCGAGCCACAGAATAATCCAGGCCAAGAAAGTTCTGTTCATCAGTGCCGTCTTCCCGTACCGGCCGCATCAACTCCCACGGTATGTCCGGCTGGTCCGATTCAATCTGAATGGTACGAAACAGCTTGCCCCGTGCGGCGATCGTTGCCCAAAAAGCCCTTTTGAATACGTCGGGCGCATAGTGCTGATAGAGCACCTCCCCGAACCCTTTTGCGTGTTCGCTTACGCGGTCGGGAGCAATCAACTGGGATCCACGCCCGGCACTCGCAGGCGAATGTTGTGCGAGCCACTCTGGAAAGCCGGTTAAATCCGGTAACTTGCCCGGGGGAAGATGAAAGTATGGGGAAAAGATGAATACGTTGTTATCCCTGATGAAGACCAGCAGGTCTGGTTTGGGCACCGTGTTGTCGAGAGCTCCAGATGCATTGCCGACCGACGCCGCCGTGGTTGCCATTGGTCTGCTGGGAGGTTCCGCAGCCTGCTGGGGCGTAGTGGGGATGACGTGAACATCCCGGCTGATGAACGCCAGGTACGCATTGTTGTAGCCAAAAGTGGCCACCAAATGGATCACGCCACTGGCCGCGGCCGCAGGGCTGGCTTTGACAACAAAGGTGGCCGCGGTGGCATTACCGTGGCGCGGCAACTCGATACTGGTCATTCCCGTTCCGTGACTAAATACCAAGCCGTCTCCGGCCAGAGTCACGTCCAATTTCCAGCTCTGCTGTGGGGTGGCCGGCAGGGTGAACACCAATTTGCCCTCAGGAGTCGAATCTCCATTGAGGATTTCTGCGTTGCTTAGCTTCTGCTCCGTCAGCGAAACAACGACGGTGAAGTCCTGGCCCGCGGCTACAGATTCCGGACTTAGGAGCAAGGGATATGTTTCCACCCGCTCTTGTGCCGGTGTGGAATCTGACTGGGTTACCGGGACCTTGCTTGGGGTGGCAGCCGGCGACCTGGTATCCATCGATACGTCATTGCCGATGGAGTTTGTGGAAGGAGCTCGCGTGTTGACCGTAGGACTACGCCCAAAGACAAGCCAAAGCGAAATGGCCACACCAGCAATCGCCAGCCAGTATTTCTTTTCAAGAGCCATGTTAGTGCGGGCAATATATCACCCTCACCGCTTGGTGAGAAGATGCCATGGTCATGGCCGCCCAAATATAGGTGGGTGACCCAGGTCTCAGCGAGAACTTTGCGCTTATAAAATCGTGATCTTACCGTCAGGCGTCTTGGTGAAGGCGTGAAGCGTGTTGCCATTCTGATCGAGATGGCGCAAGGTCATCAGTCGTTCGCTTACCGAAATATGGCTGAACCCATACACCGTCTTTGCGTAAGGTCCACGCTGCGAAGGGTCAATCTTGAGCGTGTATAAGTCGGCTCCGGCGCCTCCGGAAAGGAAATGGCTGGTTGGATGACCTTCGAACTCCAGGTGCTGCATGTCATGGTCATGGCCGGCCATGTATAAGTCGACATGATATTTGCGGAATAGGGGGTCCCAATCACGAATCAATACGGGATGGTCTCCGTGGGGACCGTCGGAGAGGACCGGATGGTGCGCGATGACAGCCAGAAAAGGAGTTGTTCTGGAGCGCTTCAACTGGGTTTCAAACCAGGCAAGCTGTTCCGCTTGTTGCTCTGGTGTCAGCGTAAAATCGCGCCCAGACTTTTCCTTGCCGTCCGTGCGCGGCATATTGCTGTCCAGCGCCAGAAACGTAACCGTTGGATCTTTGGCGGGAAACTCAAAGCGATACCAGCGCGCCGGCATCGTCCAGCGGCTTCGTCCGTTGCGTGCGTACTCGAGCTCGGCATCGACTTTGCTTTCAGGGTAGTACTGATAATCGTGGTTTCCCAGTACCGCATAGGCAGGGCAGGGAAAATCCTGGGCCGGGTACAGGTCTTCGAAGTGTGTTTTCCAACGCGCGGAACCGGCGCCTCCGGCCAGTTCGCCGTACCAGTTGTCGCCGAGCATCAGCAGCGCCTGGGCCCGAAGTGAATGCCGTTTGGCATACGCCCGCAAGCCCGCGGCTACCTGTACTTGTGCCGCGTCGTCCTCGTATCCCCAATCCCCAAGCGCCAAAATGTGCGCAGCAGCCGGGTCCGCCGGCACAGCGCGAGCGAGAGTTCGAAAAGATCCCAGGCCGGTCAATGCGCTAAAGGCAAAACTCTAGCGCAGAAAGCGCCGGCGGGTCAGGGCGTCAGCAGGGGAACGAAGCACGGCCATACACGGGATTTATACCATCCCCGTGCGAATGGAGAATAAACTGCCAACGGCGGGGCGACTAGTCCCCCGGCGGCTGATCTGGTTCACGCCGGTGCCAGCGGTAAGCGGCCACCGAGTTTTTCCAAAAGAATTTTTCTTCGGCCACAGGGCCTTTGGCCGCGACATAGTTGCGCACAATCGAAAAGGTTTCCTCGTAGGTTGCATGGTGGTCGCTGTTGGGCCAGTCGCTGGCGTATAAGACGTGGTCTTCGCCGAAGACATTCCAAAGCTCCTCCAGCCTGTCGTGATTAAAGCTCGGGGCCACCGGAGCTGTCTGTTCACTGTGCGCGAGAGCTACCTCAGATAGCTTGACGAAGACGTTCTTGTTTTTCGCCAGCTGTCGCAGGACCGACCAATACTCGTCGCGCGTTGCTGCAGGCACTGCCGCACTTGGCAGGTGATCGATCACGATCCGCAACTCAGGGATGTGGTCCGCCACGCCGGAGATCGCGCGAATAAGGTTTACATCGGGATTCGCACTGTCGAGCACCAGGCCCTGGTCGGCCAACATCTTCAGCCCAGGAAGGAATTCCGGTTTCTGCGCATCTAGGCCTAAGTCCCTTCCCCACAAATTGCCGTAGCGTATGCCCAGAAACAGCGGATTGGCATGCAGCCGTTCCAGGTCCTTTTGATACGTATCCGTTCCCGGAACCAGGTCGCCGACGATGCCTACAATGATGGGATGGTTAGCGGCTACGCGTAGCACCCAGTCGTTATCGCTGACCAGGGGGCTGGCCTCGACCACGACGGCACCCACCACTCCGAACGGCCGGGCAATGCGGGCATACCGCCCAGGCAGGGCAGCTTTGTAAAGCGCCGTATCGGTCTTTTCGGGCCAGGGGATGCCCCCCGGACGGCTGGGATCGAACAGATGAATGTGGGTGTCGATAATCGGGGTTTTTCCTGGAAGCGCATGGGTGACCTGCGTGGCAGCCCAGCACCCGGCGATCGAAGCACCGAGGGAGAGAAATTCGCGCCTCTGCATGGATCACCTCTCGAAGGCCCGAAGCTTCGCCCCGACCCTGTCACGGTATCAGATGAAATGCTTTAGAATTCTCCTTTCTTTGGAGGAGCTTTGCAAAGACGCCATTTCCTGACTTCATCCCTGGCTGCAGCGGCGGCTGCGTTGACCTCGAGCGACTCTCACGCGCAGACGCCTGCCCCCAAGGGCCGCGAGTACTACGAACTGCGCAAGTATCGGCTGCGTTCAGGGCCGCAAACCAAACTGCTGCAAAGCTACCTGGAAAATGCGCTGATTCCCGCGCTCAACCGAGCCGGCTTCTCGCCCATCGGCGCGTTTAACCTCGACATCGGCCCGGAAACCCCGGCGACCTATTTACTTATTCCTTCCACCTCTCTCGAGTCACTCGTAACGGCCGAGCTCCAGATGGTAAAAGATGAGGAATTTATGAAAGCAGCGGCGCCCTTCTGGAACGCAGCGGCGGCCGCGCCTGCTTTTGAACGAATAGAAAGCTCGCTCATGATCGCCTTCGAAGGCTGGCCCAAGTTGGTCGTGCCACCCGTGACCGCACAGCACGGAAAAAGAGTTTTCCAGCTCCGCACCTACGAAAGCCCGAGCAACCAGGACCACGTCGTCAAGGTGGAAATGTTTCACAAGGGGGAGTTTGAAGTATTTGCCCGTGCCGGTTTCTGGCAGGTGTTCTTCGGTGACACCTTGATCGGACCTCGCCTACCCCAGTTGACCTACATGGTCGGTTACCCGGATCTTTCTGAGATAGACGTGAAGTGGGATGCGTTTCGCGCCGATCCGGAATGGAAGAAGCTGTCTTCTTTGCCCAGGTACAGTTCCGAATCGATTGTCGATACCATTTCCAACCTGGTGCTCAGGCCGGCATCATTTTCTCAGATATAGGGCTAAGCTGTTTCGCAATTGGTGTAGCCCGCAGCGACAGGCCTTGTCGTGGTTTTCTCTCAAGGAAAACCACTCCTCCCGATCTTTGCCAGACCGCCGTAATTGCGAAACTGCTCTATTCATCGAGCCCGAGCTCTTTGATGCCTTTGCCGCCGTGTTTCTTCAGGTCCGCCAGCAGCCCTTCGTCTGACAGGTCAAGCGTGTGGGAGTGCTTCCAGTCATGGCGCACCACGTCATGCAGGCGGTCAACGATGTGCTTGTCAACCACCTCGATGGCCAGCTCGCGCCGGCTGCTAAAACTACCGGGGGCCAGGTTGATCGATCCCACGATCGCCTTTTCTCCGTCGGCCAGGAGCATTTTTGCATGAAGCTTAAGATGCTTCAGTTTGCGTACTTCGACGCCCACGTCATTGAGGATCCGTAACCCTCCGACGCCTTCCAGCAGTTTTTCTTTCTTGAGCGTGTGCGGAGGTCGCGCCATCGCATGCACTTTAACTCCGCGTGTTTTTGCCCGCACCAGGTGTTCGATGATCATCTGGTCCTGATACCGTTCATTCTGTAACCACAGCGAATGCTTGGCATCGTCAATGAACTGGGTAATCCGTTCGCGGCCATTTCCGCGGCACCAGATCAGATGAGCGCTGTTTCCGGAAGCAAAGTTCTGGCGGCTCCAGTCGGCTTCAAAGCACTCGATGATTTCCGCAACTTCATGCGGCTCCGTGGTGATGATCGCGTAGTCGCGCGTCTCGGTTAGGTTTTCACTTTCCCAATTCAGCGATTTCACGAACGCCGTAGCGCTGTCGATCACCATGGATTTTTCATGGGTGATGTCGAATTCCGGATTGCTATCCAGTACCTGGACCCCGGCCGCCTCTAATGCGGCGCGGCTTTCTTCGTTCTCAGAAACACCATTACGGCGCTTGGGGTTGAGCATGATGCGCACCTTCACACCCCGGTGCTGCGCTTCCACTACCGCCGCGAGTAAGGACGGATCGGTGAAGACGAACATTTTGATGCGCAGTGACTCGGTCGCGCGATGAATTGCGTCCAGGATCGGCTTTGCGGAATCGTCTGGTAAAACAAGCAGACTACGGGACATCTGCGCCTCTAAAGAGCGGCCTTCGCCGGTGATGTATCGAACTGTACACTATACAACTGGGCGTAGGTACCACCCAAAGCCAGTAGCTGGTCGTGCGTGCCTTGTTCGGACACCACCCCGTCTTTCAGCACAATGATTTTGTTCGCGTCGCGGATGGTACTCAGCCGGTGCGCAATGGTAAGTACCGTCCGGCCTTTCATCAATCGTTCCAGCGCCTGGATGACCAGTCTCTCCGACTCCGTATCCAGCGCCGCCGTTGGTTCATCCAGGATCAGGATCGGATTGTTGCGGATGATGGCGCGAGCGATTCCTATGCGTTGCCGCTGGCCGCCGGAGAGAGTATCGCCGCGGTCCCCGACGAAGGTGTCATAGCCATTCGGCATGCGGGCGATGAATTCGTCTGCGTTCGCCAGTTTTGCCGCCTCGATGATCTCGTCATCGGTCGCGCCGGCACGGCCGTATGCAATGTTGTCTCGTACAGTCCCGCGAAAGAGAACTGTCTCCTGCAGAACATAGCCGATTTGGTCACGCAAATTCTGCAATCGATAATCGCGAACATCGATGCCGTCTACCAACACAGCGCCGGCGCTGGGATCGTAAAAGCGGGGAATCAGGCTCATGATGGTTGATTTGCCTCCGCCGGTCGGACCCACCACGCCGATCATTTGTCCCGGTTGAACAGTGAAACTCACATCACGCAGCACGGGACAGCTTTCGTCGTACGCGAAAGCCACGTGATCAAAGGCGATTTCACCCTGGATTACCTTCTCGCTGGGCTCTGCCTTTTCCGGGAGGATGGAGTCGGCGTCAAGAATGGTTCGAATGCGTTCCACCGCGACGGCCGTCTGCGCGATGGAGTTATTCATACTCGCCAGGTCTTTCACCGGCTTGAAAAATGAACCCAGGTAAGAGAGAAAGACAGTCAACTCACCAGCGGTCATTCCGCCCGTAAGGATAAGGAGTGAGCCGCGCCAGAGTACGAACGCAACACAAAAGGAAACGATGATGGCAACGATGGGCGAGAGCAGGGCCTTGACTTGGCGCGCTTTAAGGGCGGCGGCCACAGTTGCCTGGCTGACGACCGCAAGCGCTTGCTGTTCAAGTTCCTGGCGCCCGAACGCGGTGACCACTCGTATCGATTCCAGGTCCTGCTGCACTACGGCCACTATGTTGCTTTGCTGCTTGCGTACTTCGTGGGTCGAGCTCTTGACTGCCTTCTTGAACCTTGAGGCCAGCAGCAGCAGCAAGGGAGTGATCGCAACCGCGATCAGGGTGAAATCCCAGTTGAGAAAAAACATCACGACCAGCATTCCCAAGATCGTGAACATGTCGACCAGGATTCCGAGTGTGGCAGAGGAGGCGAAGTTCTGGATGGTGAGCACGTCGGCGGTAATGGTGCTCAGCAGAACGCCTGACTGATGAGTGTCGTAGTAGCGCAACGACAGGTACTGAAGATGATGGTAGGTGCGCATGCGCAGGTCATTCGCCACCCACTGCCCGACGCTTTCGGTGTAGTAGTTAGCTATGTAGGACCCGGCAGCGTTCAAGACAGCAATCAAAATAACGGCAAGGGCCGCGATCTCTGCAAGATGGGCCCGGTGAGCATGGGCGAGCAAGGGCTTGATTAGATGGCCGATCCAGGGATCAAGTTTGCGGCCGACGACCACGTTGTCGATGATGATTTTGAGTGGCCATGGCGCCGCCAGGGTCATGGTGCTCTGGACCAGCATGGCCACCAGAATTATGGCCAAACTACCCCGATAGGGGCGGAGCAATCCCCGAATGAGGGGCATCATGCCCGGGTCATTGGGGTCTTTTCCGCTATCCTGGTCCATGGGCCCGTCAACCACTCTGGTACACCTCTCACGCAAGGATGGGGTTTACCATACTCTAAACGTTCACCCGCCCCGCTGTCTCCGCTTTCCCGCGGGCTTCGGAAGCCAGGATAACCGTCGATTCCCAGGTTTTATTTGTGGTCGAGAAGTCAGGTTTTAGAGGTTTGCGGAAGAGTCAGTGCGTCTGGCGGCCGATCAATTCGAATCAAATTGCAATTCGGACGTATCTGCACCCGTGCCTGACCGCCGCATTACAAAATAGAGGGCCAAGCCGACCGCGATCCATAATACTCCCAGCAATTGCGCGCTATGGCTCAGGTTTAGCCAGATGAACAGGTCGATCAGCAGACCAGCCAAGGGCACCACCAACGCCCCCGGCGCCTTGCTTTTGCCGCGGATGGCGTAATGCACAATCGCCGCCAGGTTCACGCCCATGAAGGCGATAAAGGCTCCAAAATTGAGCAATTCCGCGCCTTGCCCGTAAGTCATAAGGAACACTCCGGCCAACATGCACGTGCCCACCAGGAGGACGTTATTTCGTGGGATACCGGTGCCAGGATGGATTGCAGCGAAGAAGCCCGAAGGCAGAGCCTTCCCGCGACCCATTCCATAGAGCAGCCGCGACGCACCGAACTGGCTTGCGATACCCGAACCCATGTTCGCGATCAGCAGGGTTGCATTCAGAAGCTGAAACAGAAACTTGCCTCCCACGCGCATCGCCACGTGGACGTAGGCTGTGTCTACCATGGATTCTGGGTAGGGCGTACGGAAGGGCCATGCGAGTTGGGCCACGTAGACTTCGATTGAGGAGAGCACTCCGACGATAAGACAGGTAAAGACCGTTGCCAGCAAAATGTTGCGCCTTGGGTTCTCTACCTCCTCTGACATGGTCGAAATCCCATCGAATCCCATGTACGTCAAGACCGCGACCGATGTCCCTCGAAACAATCGCGACGGGGAAAAGGTCGCCGGATCGTAGAAGGGAAGAAGCCACTGACCCGCCACAGGCCGCACCACGAATGCTATATAGCGCACCGCGTACGCCAGAAATATGACCAACACGATGCTCATGCCGATGGTCAGGATTGTATTTACCCGGCTTGAGGCTTGCACTCCGCGCAAGTTCAGCGCCGTGAATATGAGAACGAATGCCACGGCCCAGGCAGCATAAGGGACACCCGGCAATACATTTTGCGCGGCGGCGCTGCACCAGATCGCACAGATGATCGGGTTCAGCAGATAATCCATCAGCATGGACCAGCCCACTACGTAGCCCAATAAAGGGTGTAGCTCTTTGGCAACATAGGTATATGCCGAGCCGGCGCTGGGATAGACGCGTGCCATTCGCCCATAGCTCACCGCCGTGAGCAGCATTGCAGCCATGCCGATTAGGATGGTCGTCACGACTTGGCCGCCGGCTACATTGCTGACGACCCCGTAAATACCCATGGGTGCGATCGGCTGGATGATCACGATGCCGTACAACACCAGATGCCGCAGCTTCAGGGATCGCCGCAGTCCTGTTGGCAATCCTGTTCCCGCCTCTGCCGTTACTGATCCTGTTGCCTTGTCCAGCGGATACCTCTTTCCCTTATGCGGCCTGGTTGTCTGCTTAATTCCCGGGTCATGACCAATTCAGCGAGGTCGAATACGTTAGAGATGTTCGGAAAGGCTAATGGTATGCGAGCGGGGATTGTCAGTCCAATCGAACAGGCAAACACAATGGCATAACTTCTCGGCCAACTTCATTTGGCAGTGGCGATCAGGTGGAAGATCTGGGCTCCATATTTTTCTACAATTCCCATTCCTACGCCCGGCACAGCGAGCAAGTCAGAGTCGCTCCTCGGGCAAGTGCTTGCTATATTGCGCAACGTGCGATCACCAAAGATGCGAAAGGCGGGCATTTTTCTCCGCTTGGCCTCGGTCAATCGCCAGGCACGCAATGCTTGTTCCAGGCGCGCCTGGCGCTCCGGTGGAGGCGCATCTGACGCTGTTGCCGCGGCGGCACGTTTTTTGGCGCGTTTTGGAGTGGCTCCCGGAGCGGCTGCATCTCTCATCACGAACAGGTGGGCCTGACTCTCATTGAAGTTGAGTCCTGCGGGCAAAATGCTGACGTTCCGGTAAGGGATGCGCTTGCCTTGCGTCTCGAAAACGGCATCGGTAAACGACAGCAGTTCTGCCCGGGCCATGGCCCCCAGAACTTCTTCGAAGGTATCCCGGCTGAGGTCGTTATCGGGATAGAGGTCGGTGTGCAGCTTTCCCGTGGATCGGGCAGGAACAGATCGCAGTTTTTTAAGAATGCGATCGAAAGCGATTTTTTCCGCATGCGTCGGAGTGCGAAACTTTTGTGCAACGCAGTTAGCCGGCTCGCAAAAGTCGCATATTCCGCATCCCTCAGCAGTGTCTGACGTATCCCCGAAATGGTGAACAAGTGATTTCATGCGGCAGTGGTGGCCCTCCGCGAAGCGGATAATCTCCTCCAGCTGACTCTGCTTCTGATCGGCCTGCTGGGTATAGGAAGCTCGCCAACTGTTTACGCCAAGGCTTACATTCTCGGCAAAATCCACCACCGCGCCTTTGTGAATCCACAGCTTCTCCAAGGCTTTGTCGAAGATGTCTTCATCCATCTTCGCCAGCTTGCGCACTGCTTCCTTGGGTTGGGATTGGCCGGAAAGCAGGGTAAAGATGCGGTCCAGCAACGCAACCGGAGGATAATCTCGCCCGAAGAAGAAGTCATGGGTGTGGCGATCCGCATAGGAGTACATCAGAATGGCGCGGCTGGGCTTTCCATCCCTGCCTGCGCGGCCTATTTCCTGATAGTAACCCTCCAGACTGCCTGGAAACGCAGTGTGAATCACCGTGCGGACATCGGCTTTATCAATGCCCATGCCGAAGGCCGTGGTCGCTACCATGACATCCGCCTTACCTGCCATGAACTGTTCCTGCACCCGCCGCCTTCGTTGGGCGTCGAGCCCGGCATGATAGCCGGCCACGCGAAAGTCGCGTGCCCAGGCGCCTGCGAGAGCCTCGGCTTGTTTACGCGTGGGCGTGTAGACAATGGCAGGACGGTTGACGGCCTCACGCAGGATGGCATGCGCCAGCCCGGGCCGATTGGAGGGCAGTGCCTCCACAATCTCGATACCGATATTTTCCCGGCGAAACCCGTGAATGAACTGCTTGATGCCGCTCAGCCCCAGCTGGGCCGCGATGTCTTTCTGTACCAGGGGAGTGGCGGTTGCAGTAAGAGCGAGTACCGGCGCGGGGCGAAAGCTCGGCAGATACTGGCCCAGCATACGGTAATCGGGACGAAAGTCGTGGCCCCATTGCGAGATGCAATGCGCTTCATCGATGGCGATCAGCGCAGGCTTTCGTTTGGCCAACATCTCAGGAAAACCGGGCACGCGAAGCCGCTCGGGAGCGATAAACAGGAACTGAAGGTTGCCCTTTATGTAGTCGATACAAGCCTGCCGGGAGCTCTCACGGTCGCGGCCGGAGTGGATGCACTCGGCCGACAGGCCGAGATCCTTGAGCTTGCGCACCTGGTCGTCCATCAAGGCGATCAGCGGGCTGATTACCAGCGTCGTCCCGCCACGCGCCAGGCCCGGTAATTGATAGCAAAGTGATTTGCCTGATCCTGTGGGCATCACCAGCAGCGCGTCTTCGCCTGCCGTCACGGCCTGGCACACCGCCTGTTGGTTTGGGCGAAAACTGGAAAATCCAAAAACACTTTTGAGCAACTCGCTGGGGCTGGCGTTGCTGGGGATTGCTTTCGGAGCGGGAGTTTCTTGCGGGGCAGCGTTCACTGGTGTGGTTTCGCTCACCCGGCCCACGACCGAGCGCACGTATTCACTAATCCGTTCCAGAAAAGGATCCAGTTGTGCTTCGCCATGCTGGATGCGGTTCAGGAACG
>Ga0210391_10000484_pt1 | contig 41472 bp, 35 predicted proteins | sample IncBWC12OmetaG_FD_160573 | JGI IMG/M metagenome (GOLD analysis project Ga0210391, IMG submission 160573) | Forest soil microbial communities from Barre Woods Harvard Forest LTER site, Petersham, Massachusetts, United States - Inc-BW-C-12-O ...
TAGGGAGCGAAGTGCCACAGGTAGTTGCCGTCGGGTCCCAGGTGGTTGTAGACCACATCCAGAAGCACCGCCAGGCCATGTACATGGCACTCGGCGATGAACCTGGCGAGTTCCAGCGGCGTCCCATAGGCCGGCTGCGGTGCATACAGATAGACGCCGTCATAGCCCCAGCCATGTTTACCGGGAAAGCTCGCCAGCGGCATGATTTCCAGGTGCGTGATGCCCAGCGAGGCGAGATAGGGCAGCTTCACGGCGGCAGCCGCGTAGGTTCCCTCGGGCGTGAAGGTTCCAATATGCAGCTCGTAGATGACGGCGTAGCGCAAGGCCGCCGGGCGCAATTGACTGGCGGTGATGGCCTTCAGTTCGCTCTCATCGATGAGGAAGGAGGGACCGTGGACGCCCTGCGGCTGCCAGGCCGAGCGTGGATCAGGCAGCGGCGGGCCACCGTCGATCGAATATCGATAGCCCTGCGCGATCCCCTTGGGAGTGCATTCGACACTCCAATTGCCCTGCGCGTCGACGCGCATCGGGAAGCGCTCCTGCGCGCACACCAGCTCCACGCTCTCTTTGGCGAGCGGGGCCCAGACTGAAAACTTCATAGCCCTCTAGCTAACCACGGATCCGTCTCCGGGTGAGCCATGCAGCCATTCGCCGTCGTGTAGGAATTCTCCCACCGGGCTATGATTGCTCCATGGCGGATGTCTTCCTCTCGTATTCACACAAGGACACGGATTTGGTTCGTGACCTGGTCAAATTCGTGGAGGCCGAAGGCTTCTCGGTGTGGTGGGATCACACCATACCGCCGGGCAAGACCTGGGACGATGTGATTGCCCGCGGCATCCGGGACGCCAAGGCCTGCGTCATCATCTGGTCGCCGGATTCGGTGATCAGCGACTGGGTGAAGGAGGAGGCGACGCTGGCCAAGGAGGGCGGCAAGTACCTGCCCATTCAGGTGGGGACCGATCAGCCCCCGATGGGGTTCCGCCGCATCCAGGCCGCGAACCTGAGCCAGTGGAAGGGCAATGCCCAGGACCCGCAGTGGCGACTGCTGATCACCGAGATCGGCAATCTCGTACGGGGCGAGGGGACGACAGGGGCTGGAGCAGTGCCCGCTGCGCCACCCGCCGCGCCCCTTGGGCGAAGCTCCGTTTCAGCAGCGCGTGGCGGTCGCAAAACCGGACTGATCGTCGCCATGGGGGTCATCGTCGCCGCAGTGTGCGTCGCGGGAGGCCTCTGGTATGGCAATAGAGCGCATGACAGCGCTGCCGCCGCCCCCGTCACCACGAACCTCGCGCAGAGCTCTCCTGCCCAACCCTCACTGCTGGGTGTGTGGCAGGGCTGGTACCACCTGGATACCGACCCGCCTGACCAGCACACGCCCTTGACCGGAACCTTCCAGGCCGATGGCAGCATGATCGGTCAAAGCGGGGGCCAGACGAGCCTGTGGCATTGGCAGCAGTCGGGAACGAGCGCTCAATGGAGCAATGGCAGTACCACCTACACGGCCACGGTGACAGGCAACCATATGGTCGGCACCATCAGCTACGCAGGCCACACCGGTAATTTCGAAGCCAGCCGCTAGTCGCCAACCCAGAACAGCGGTTGCGACTGACCGACCGCGTATACCGGCGTATCACCGCGGATGACGCCCATGTCGAAGTTATTGGCCGCGTTGTTGGCGCCCACCATGCTGTTTAGGGTCGCCGAATTGATGGCATTGGCTTTCGCCATGGTGACCGCGCTGGCCTGCTTCATGGCGTTCACCTGGGCAATGGCCTGCGCCCAGGTCAGCGCTGAACTGTTGGCACTGCCATTGGCAGCCGGCGCGGCGCCCGCTGCGCCTGCCCCGCTCCTGGGCGCAGCGCCTTTCTGCACCTGTTGCAGGGCGGCCGGGTTCAGCTGATAGCTCCCGAGGATGGCCTCAAGGGCCGACCGCTCCTGTTTGGCCTGGGCCGCCGCAACGCCGACTACCTTGAAGAAGTTCTTGTAGTTGCCGGAAGCATCCACCGGCATGGAGCACTGGTCCGCCTCCACGCCCAACTGGCCCGCGCCACCCGCGCTGATCAGTGCCGTCAGGTTGGTGCAGGTCCCGAAGGCCGGCGGAGTCTTGGGGATGAGGGTTGAGCTGAGGAACTGAATCTGCACCGGACTCTTGCCGTTGCGCGTCCGCACCCAGGCCAGTGATTGCGTGAATTTGTCCTTCGGATCGGCCGAATAGGGCTGATTGAGCACCTGGGGCGTGATACTGGTGGCGGTGCCGTCGTGGGCGGGCACCAGGACTCCGAACATGGCCAGTTCGCCACTGGGACCCTGGGCAACGATGAGCGCGACTCCGGTCTGGGTGACCTTCCAGGTATCAGGCAGCATGACCGAGGCGGTGTGATCCGGCAGGACGTACTGCTTCAACCCCTGGGTCGAAGGATCCGTTGCGGCCGTGGCCACGCTTGCGAGCAGGAGGGCGGTCAGCGCCGGGAAAGTTGCTTTGCGAGTCATCCGGGCCTCTCCTCGTAAGTGCCGCGCCAACGATTATGCTACAAACGCTTCTCCAATGAGTACCGCAGCGCCGGTGTTGCTGCAGTGCCGCGACGCGTCGAGAGTCACCCATGTCGGACGTCTTCATCTCCTATTCGCACAAAGACACGGACTTGGTCCGCGACCTGGTCAAGTCCGTGGAAGCCGAAGGCTTCTCGGTGTGGTGGGATCACACCATCCCGCCGGGCAAGACCTGGGACGATGTGATTGCCCGCGGCATACGCGAAGCCAAGGCCTGCATCATTCTCTGGTCGCCGGATTCGGTCATCAGCGATTGGGTGAAGGAGGAAGCGACGCTGGCCAAGGAGGCCGGCAAGTACCTCCCCATACAGGTGGGGACCGATCAGCCGCCGATGGGATTCCGACGTATCCAGGCGGCCAACCTGAGCCAGTGGAACGGCAATGCCCAGGACCCCCAATGGCGATTGCTGATCACTGAAATCTCTCATCTGGTGCGCGGCGCAGGGACTCCTGCGCCAATACCACGACAGCTCAATCTGTATGAGCGGTTGCTGCTCTGGCTGCGCTCGCATCGCCAGCAAGCGACGCTGCTGGCCTTCGGTGCTGTCGCCCTGGTGGCGGTACTGACGGCCGTTTGGTGGTATGCGCTCGCCAGCGCGCCGCGCCGCGAGGCGGCGGCCGTCATTGCCGGACTGGGTGCCCCGCAGGCCGCCATGGACCGCAAGGTGGTCGGAACGCTCACCCTGGATACCGTGGTGGCGGATTTCAACACCCACTATGTGAATGTGATCAAGGCCGATGGCACCTACGCCTTGACCGGGGAGCAGGAAGAAGATGGCGCCAATGGCGCGGATGCCAACGGCAATTTCCGCAACACCGGTTCGAATACCGGCCGGGTGCACACCGGTTCGGTGCAGATCATCGATGCGACGCACTTCCGGGCCAACACATCGGTATATGAACTGGTCAAGCCGGTGCTGCCCCCGGGGCAGCCCAATCCCAGCCTGCTGGGGACCTGGACCACCAGCGGCAACGTCTCCGGCCAGCAATGGAATTGGACCTGGACGTCCACCACCGCGGGGGTCTATCACTTCGAAGGCCACTTCGCCGATCACGGACAGGTCAATTTCGCCAATGGTTTGTGGACCGCGACCTCATTGGTCACAGGCTTGACCGGCGGCGGCACTTACGCAATCGTCGATGCCACGCATGTGCTGGTCAACGGCGTGGTCTGGAAAAAGGAATAATAATGCGCATCGCGATTCTGCTGCTGCTCTCGCTAAGCCTGGGTGGTTGCATCGCTTCCAACACGGTGGTGCGCTCCCAGGCAATGTCCTTCGACGACATCATCGAGGACACCACCGACAAGCTGCTGGTGCTGAACATCCTGCGCGCCAAGGACAAAGCGCCGCTGCATTTCGATGAAATACCCTCGATCCACGAATCGGTCACCGGCAACGCCTCGGTGCAGGGAGTGTGGCCGTTTGGACCGTCGAACAAAGGTACGGCGCGCAACACCATCACGGCCGGCGTGGGCATTCAGCTGGCGCCGAGCTTCGAGCTCGACAATCTTGCCACCAAGGATTTCGTCACCGGCATGTCCACGCCCATCGACCCGAAGTTCGTGAAGTACTGGTTGGACCGGGGCCTGGACCGACGCGTGGTGCTGCTGCTGTTCTTCTCGGCGATCGACGTGACGGTGGCGAATTCGGCCAACGGCAGTCTTGAGCGGCACACCATCCGGATCCGCAATTCACCGCGCGATGCCATCGATGCGCTCTACGCCACCCCGACCCCGATCGACAATTCGAACGTCAAATCGCTCGGCCAGCGCGAAAGCAACCTCTGCAAGGGTCAGACGGATTTTCAACACTACCTGAAGCTGATCAACAATCTCACGAGCTTCACGGCGCAGTCCGCACCCCAGAAGAAACCGATTCTCGAGGAGGTTCCGGTCGACAACAGTGATCTGGGCAGGATCCTGGCCTCGGTGGCGAGCCTGGATTCCAGCAAGACCTCGGTCACCTACAACAAGGACAGCCACACAATCTCAATGTACGGCATCTCCGCGCCCAAGACCGAGCTGTGCCTGTCGCGGGTGCAGGCCCTGGGGAGCAGCGGCACGCAGGAGGCACAGAACACCTGCAACGGCGCGGACGTCGCCACCACCCCGAATGTCACCGTCACGCCCAGCGTCGGCACCACCGCCAATGCCGGGGCTACCCCGGGTGCGGATTCGGACCGCAAGGAAATGCAGGACATAGAGGATTTTCCGGAGTTTCGAGCGGACGAAGAAACCGAGGTCAAGAACTTCTGTGACAACTTCGGTCGCGCGATCGAGCAGTTGCACCCCCCCGAGAAGCAATACACGGAAATGTTCGGCAACCCCCAGGACCCGAAACCGCAGATCCGCATGGAGATCCGCTCGGTGGGCGAGATCATCCAGTTCCTGGGTGACCTGATGGCCTACCAGGAGGCCATTCAGGCCTATGACAAGGAGCCGGGCACGAACCCGCCGCGGGTGGACATCTCCTTGCTCAATCCGGTGGTGACCTTCGGCTTCTGTGCTTATTCCTCCGAACCTCACTGCGGTGATTATTTTTTCAATGTCAGAAGTGACGGCGAAGAGAGTTACCGGTTTGCCTTGACCTACCGCGGGCAACGCTACTATGTGCCGCGTTACAGCCGTCCTGAGCAGTGGCAGTCGATAGGCATCGCGCCCTGCTCGCAAGGCACGTCCAGGCCCGGTTCGGACCCGTCCTGCGTCGATCACACCCTGGAGATCCTGGCCGTGGTGAATCAGCTGACCGATCTGCAGCGCTCGGCCCAGGATGTGCAGCAGACGCCCTATGTGAGCGTGCTGCCCTAACGTGAGCCTGTCGAACCCACCGGTCGGCGTACCGATCGTCATCGCCCTGCAGTCAACGGGGGAGTTCACCGGCTTGGCGGGCTCCGGTCTGGGTGAGTTCCTCGCGCAGGAGTTGCGGGCCAGGCGCGAACGCTATCCGAACTCGCGCTTCGTGCTGTACGTACGGGCCGCCGCGGGTCTGGCCGAACTCGCGCGGGCCGCGGCGGCGGCCTGTGATATCGCGGTGCTGGACCCTCCGGCGGGCGCTCTGGTACCGCTGTGCCACCTGCTGATTGATGTCTCAGTGGGCGCAGCCCAGGATTCCCAGGCATCCGAAGAGGACTCGATCGAGTTTGAGGCGGAACTGAAGGTTGAGGTCATCCGCCTGCAATGGCCCGCCGGGTCTGAACCGCTGCGCCAGGTGACGTCACTGTTCGGAGTCGATGGGGCCGTGAGCGATCACCTGGTGCACACCGCGGCTGAGAACCGGCTCATGATGCGCACCGACCGCTTCAATCGGGATGCGCAGGCGCAGCTGCCCGTCCCCACCTTTCCCGATGACGGTGAGCTTACGATCGAGGGCCTGTACGCTCGGGCCGATGCCCTGGCGCTCGCCTTCCAGCGCAAGAGCCATCTGGCGTTTCGCCTGATATTCGCGCTGGCCTGTCTGGCCGCCGTGTCCTATGGATGTTTCCTGGCAGCGGCCAACAGCCGCGTCGAATTGCAGGATGAACTGATCGGTGGCTATATCGCTCTGATCGTGACCTCCTACTGTGTGTTCCTCTATGCCCGGCGCCTGGACCTGCACAGCCGCTTCGTGGAGTATCGGGCCCTGGCCGAAGGGCTGCGGGTGCAGCACTACTGGCATGCCTGCGGTCTCACGCGCTCGGCTGCCGCCTGTTACCTCATCCGTCAGCCTCTGGACTACCAGTGGATACGACTGGCGCTGTGGCGCGTGGCGGCCGCGAATCCGCCGGTGACCAGGCCTGCCGGCCAGCAGGACCCGGTGGCCACCGGTGTGCTGCAGGGCTGGATCGACGATCAGCAGCAGTACTTCGCGCGCTCCCAGGCGCGCAGCGCCAGGGTCGAGGTCCGCATGCGCTACCTGGTTGCCGGGATTTTTCTCCTGGGCGTGTGTGCATCGCTCACCATCATGTTTGCGCGACATCTGCCGGTCTCCAAGCCCATACAGTTGCGACTGAGCCTGGTGAGCTTCCTGTGTCCCGGCGTTTCGGCCGCGATCGTGGCCCTGGTGACCAAACTGGGCCTGCTCTACCAGGCCAGTCACTATGGGCGGATGCAGGCGATCTACGATCAGGCCCGGCGGCGACTGCGACGCCAGCCAGCCGAAACGGCGGGGCGGATCGGTATCGCCCTGGGCGAGGAGGCCCTGCTCGAGAATGAGAGCTGGGCGCAGTTCCGTCGCGAGCGCGGTCTGGATGAGCCCACCAGCCCCTTGCGAAGGCCCTGGTGATGCCGACCAACGACGCGCCCGCACTGATCGCGCAAATCGCAGGCCAGGATGTACCGGCGGTGTATGCGATCTGGGCCGCGCGCGATCGGGCACTGTGGTCCACGCAGCCGCAGCTCTACAAGGCGGCGGCGCGGCGTCTGCTGCGCGCCGGCGAACCGCTGCTGGCCTTCGACGTGACACGCGAAGCGGCGGCCCTGTGGCCGCAGGATGTGGAACTGCAGGGGCTGGAAGCACTGGCCCTGGCGCGCGGCCGTGCGACCGGGCCGGCCAACGAACTGCTCGCCGGGCTTTACGCAGCCGGTCACCGCGATGAGGAAACCGTGGGCATGCTGGCGCGTACCTACAAGGACCTGTGGGAGGAGACCGCCGATCCGGCCCTCAAGCATCAGTACCTGGTGCGCGCGCAATCTCTGTACAGCGAATCCTTCGCCGGGGCACCGGATACGCGGTACTGGAGCGGCATCAACGCCGCGACCCTGCAGTTGCTGCTGGGCGAGCAGCAGGCCGCGCAGCGCACCGCGCACGAGGTGCAGAAGATCTGTTTCGCCGCGCTGCAGTCAGCTGCGGTCACAGCCATCGATCGCTACTGGCTCGAAGCGACCCTGGGTGAGGCGTCACTGGTCCTGGACCAACCCGAGCTGGCCGGCGCGCACTACGTCACTGCCGCCGCACTGGCATCCGGGGACCTTGGTAACCTTGCCTCCACCCGTCGCAATGCAAGGCTCATCCTCAGCGCCCGCGGGCGTGATCCGCAGCTGCTCGAGCAGTGGCTGCCAGCGCCGGTGGTGGTGGCGTTCACGGGGCATCTCATTGATGCGGCTGACCGGGCCCGGCCGCGCTTTGCGCCAAGTGCCGCAGGGCCGGTGTTTGAGGCCCTCAAGCAGGCGCTGCTGCAGATGCGCGCCCAGGTGAGTTTCTCTGCCGCGGCCTGCGGTGGCGACATTCTTTTTCTGGAGGCAATGCTGGAACTGGGGGGCGAGATCAACATCGTGCTGCCGAGCGACATCGACTCGTTCGTCAAGGCAAGCGTCGCACGGGACGGCAACAACCGCTGGGTGGAGCGCTTCGAACGGGTGCTCAAGGCAGCCAAGCAGGTGATCTACGCCTCGCGGCACCCGGCGACGGAAGTCTACCTGGCCTATGCCAACGTACTGATGTTCGGTCTGGCGAAGTCACGCGCGCGCGGCATCGAGGGCCGAGTGCGGGCGCTGGCCGTGTGGGATGGGCAGCCGGGTCAGGGCGGGGGCACGGGCAGCGCCATCAGTCGCTGGCGCAGCTGCGGTCAGTCGGTGCGGGCCCTGAACCCGCTCAGCCTGGCCTGGCAGGACTATGCATCGGTGCCCGGCCCGCTGGCGCCCTCGGACCAGTGGCTGACCACCCAAGGGGATAGCCGCCCGGAGGAAAAGCGCGCACTGGTCTCGCTGCTGTTTGCCGACGCGGTCGGCTTCAGCAAACTCTCCGAGGAGCAGATTCCGCGGTTCGTGACGCATTTTCTCGGACCGGTAGCCGCCTTGCTGGAGCGCTCCCGGCGGCCCCCGATCGTACAGAACACCTGGGGCGATGCCCTGTACTTCGTCTTCAACGACATCACGGCGGCCGGCGTGCTGGCCCTGGAAATCAGCGAACTCATTCGCTCCATCCATTGGCCAGATTTCGGGATGCCCGAGAAAATGGGCATACGCATCGGCCTGCACAGCGGTCCGGCCTATCCGGTGGTGGATCCGATCATCCGCGGCTTCAGTTACACCGGAGTGCACGTCAGCCGCGCGGCCCGCATCGAGCCCATCACGCCACCTGGCGCGGTCTATGCCAGCCAGGAATTTGCGGCCCTGGCCGAGGCCGTCGGGGTCACCGAGTTCGTCTGCCAGTATGTGGGGGTCACGCCGATGGCCAAGTCATACGGCGAATTTCCAACTTACCAGGTGCGCCGGGCCTAGTTGAGGCCGTCGCCATCACCGAGCCCTCACAATCGGCTGCCTGACTCTGTATTAACTTACCGGTCGGGGCTGTTCCCGCAGGAGACTTGGCAATGCAAGAAGAAGTACCGGCCCTGCGCCCAGCGGTGATTTCCGCGCTGCGTCAGCAGTTGCGAGGCCAGATCCTGGAGCCTCATGAGGGCGGCTACCTGCCGAGCCGACGGGTCTGGAATGCCGCCATCAGCCGGCGCCCCGCGGCCATCGTGGTCTGCGCGGATGCCGAGGACATCGCGCTCGCGGTGCGCATTGCCGCCGACCATCACCTGGCGGTGACGGTGCGCGGCGGAGGGCACAATGTGGCCGGCCGCGCCGTCGCCGACGGCCAATTGATGCTGGACCTCTCACGGATGCGCCACGTGGAAGTGTATGCGGAGCGGCGCATGGTCGCCGTTCAGGGCGGCGCGCTGTGGCATGACGTCGATGTGGCCACGGCAAAACAGGGACTGGCGACCACCGGAGGCCTGGTGTCCGGTACCGGCGTTGGCGGCCTGACCCTGGGTGGCGGTGCCGGCTGGCTGATGCGACGCTACGGGCTGGCCTGCGACAATCTGCTGGCGGCCGGCGTCGTGCTGGCGGACGGGCGCTTCGTGCGCGCCAGTGCCGATGAACATGCGGACCTGTATTGGGGCCTGCGCGGCGGCGCGGGGGCCTTGGGCGTCGTGACCAGTTTTGAATTCCAGCTGCATCCGCTGCGCCAGGTGCTCGCCGGCCTCGTGGTGCGCCCTGCGACCGAAGCCCGCCAGGCCTTGGGCGTGTTCCGCGACTTCGCGGCTACCGCACCGGATGAGTTCTGCGGCATGACCGTGCTCGCCAACGCGCCGCCGCTGCCCTTCCTGGACGCCGGCTGGCACGGCCGACCGGTGGTGATCTCCGTGGTGTGCTGGTGCGGGGATCCCGCCGCCGGGGAGCGCGTCATTGCGCCGCTGCGTCAGTTCGGTCGGCCGCTGACCGATCACATAGGACCCATGCCCTATGTGCAGTGGCAGCACATGCAGGATGGCAGTGCGCCGCCGGGGCGCTGTCAGTACTGGAAAACGGCCAACTTCAGCCACTTGCCCGATGCGACGCTGGATATTCTCACTGCCGCCCTCGATGATCTGCCCAGTCAGCACAGCGAGCTGCATGTCCAGCACATGGGGGGCGCCGTGGCCCGCATTGCACCGGCAGACACCGCCTTCTCCAATCGCGGTGCGCAGTTCTTCGTCAACCTGATAGGCGCGACGCCCTGGGCCGAGGATTTCGCGCAGCTGCGCGAGCGGGTCCGCAAGCTGCATGGGCAGATCGCGCCGCAGGCCATGCGCACGCTGATGCCGAACTTCAGCAACCAGGATGACGATGTCGCCGCGTATTCCGACCTGATGCATGCCGAGCCGCTGGCGGCCCTGCGTCGTCGCTACGATCCTGCCGGGATGTTCACGCCCCGGTGACCCTCTCGGCCTGGGTGCCGGCGAGCTCCCGCAACAGGGCAGCACCGATCTTAGCCCTCACATAGCCCTCATTACTCCCGCGATTTGTCGCGCTTGCACGGGACTACAGTGGCCGCTGTTGGAATTGATGGCAAGGGAACCAAACACCGCTCGTGTCAGCGGTGCCGGGTGCAAAAGCAATACATCTTTTAAGGAGTTGTCTCATGAACAGATTTCTGGTGGGAACCGCGGTCTCGGCAGCGCTGGCGCTGAGCGCAATGGCGGCTCACGCAAGCTGCGTGGACCCGCGCGGCGGTGGTCCGCAAGGATCGCCATTCGTCCTCAAGCACACGCCCAGGACGCCCTTCGGGGGCCACAATGCCGCCGAGAACATCGTCGGTACCTGGGATGTCGTCTACACGACGAACCCCTCCACGGCTCCGTCCGGGGAGGCCTTCATTCAGTGGCACAGTGATGGCACCGAGTGGGAGAACATCAACTATCCGGTGCTGAACGGCAACATCTGCATGGGTTCGTGGAAGGCGCTCGATCAGTCACATGTGACCCGCAATCATGTCGGCTGGCTCTACAACAACGGTATTGTTGCCGGGTCCTTCGATGAGACCGAGGTCGATGAAGTGGCGTGGGATGGGAACTCATATACCGGAACCAACACCACGACGCTGACCTTCAGCCCCGTGCCCCCGGTGACGACGCCGATGGTGATCGTGCTGAACGGCACGGCCACGGCGACCCGGATCGCGCCCTAGCTCCTGTTGCTGATCCCGATAGACGCTGGCGCCTGCTCACCGCAGCGCCAGCGTGTCGCGTCGCCAGCTCGAATCCTGCCAGCGCCCGAAGTCGCGCAGCAGCTCCGGGCTGCCGGCCTGTCGGACGGTCACGAGATCATCGAGCCGCAGTTCCTCGAAACTGTGGCGGAAGTGGCCGTGTTCCTTCACTTCCAGCGCGATCAGCAGCCGTTTGGTGGCCGGCGCATAGCCGGCGTAGTCGATGTAGCCCACTTCAGGTTCGTTGAAACCAGGTGGAACGACATCGACGACCCAAGTCGCGCCGCGCCGGTGGAAGATCCAAAGCTCGCGCCAGCTCTCGAGGGGTTGCACCGCCAGCACCACGGCCTGCCCCGGCGCGACCACCTGCGCAGAGGCCAGCCAGGCAATGCCATAAGTGCAGCGCTGCACCAGGGAGGCGGCAGCAGGTTGCGACGCATGCAGGGTAATGCAGCTCTGTCCAGGATCCCCGGGGGCCGATGACAACTTGAACCCTTCGAGATTCACGCTCGGCACGGCCGAGGCCCAGCGGCTGGCGCTGACCCGAATCGCCGCCTCGGTGTAGTCGGAGCGCCGGTCCTCGCCCAGATCGCGGGTTCGAACGCTGAGCAGTTCAGACACGGCGCGTTGCGCCGCAGCGGTGGGCGTCTGGCCCTGGCGCGCTTCTGCAAAGGCCAGCGCGGCCCACACGGCCGCGCGGCGCGCATGCAGACGGCTGCGTGTCAGCGGCGTCAGGTCACGCTCCTGGATTTTCTCCAGAACCTCGCCGCGCTCATGATCCAGTGTGGTACGCGCCACCGGCCCGAGTGCAGGATCGATACAGTCGGGTCGCGTCAGACTCAAGGCGGCCAGCGCACGCTCTTCGGCGCTGGCCTGTGGCAGGGACAGAACGCGCTGAAACAGCTCGCCATCATAGCACACCTGCATGTGACCGTTGCGCTCGAAGCTGCGCATGTGGAGGCCAAACTGGGCGACGACATCCAGGTGGGCGCCTATGTCGACTCCGGAACCTGAACTGCCCGAAGCCGTATCGGCCAGCCGCTCGGCCATGCGGGCGATGGCCTCGAGCGGTTCGGCCGTCAGCGCCTGAGCGGGAACGGCCTTGATATAGGCCGCGCCGTAGCTGATGCCAAGTGCCTCGTAGCCGCGGCTTTCGCGCAGGAACCTCAGGACTGCGAGCAACTCGGGAGCATCCCCTGCGGTGAGCCCCAGCGGACGTACCGCTTCGCTGCGCAGGTAGCCGCCGCGTTCGCGACGGTAGTTGTACACCTGCAGATAGCCGGCTTGCTCGCCGCGAACCTCCAGGACATCTCCCTGCCACAGCGTCGTCAGTTCCGTGGCGCCCGACTGCGCCGCCGAGCGCAGCGGGGTGTGGTCCTGGACCACGATGGCGAGGGCGGCGGCGATGGCGAGGATCACGGCTTGGCCTCGGATTGTTCGCCCAGCAGATTCGATCCGATGAAGTGCCCGGCCTCCGGCGTGGGGGCAATGATGACCTGCACCTTGTCCGAGAGCTTGTCGGCGAGCGTCTTCTGGATGAGAAGCGGGTACTGGGTGATCAGCGCACCCTCGCGCTGCATCTGGCCGGCATTCGCCTTGCCGACCAGATCGAGCCGATAGGCCTCGGCGTCGGCGAGCTTCTGGCGCGAGTCGGCCTCGCCCCGGGCTTCGATGCGGCGCGCCTCGGCGGCGCCTTCGGCGGTGCGGATCCGCGACACCTTGTCGGCCTCGGCCTCAAGCTGGCGCTGTTCGATCTGCTTCTGCTTGAAGGGCAGGATGTGCTGCATGGTCTCTTCCTGCGCCTTGGCCGCAATCACCTGCTCCTGCCCGGCCGCCTCGGCTGCGGCCTGGCGGCGCACTTTTTCCGCCTCGGATTCAAGCTGCGTCTGTTTGACCTGCGCCTCCTTCAGTTGCAGGGTGTAGCGGATCTTCTCGGTCTCGAGCTCCTCGTCCAGGAGCTTCTCCATTCCAGCCCGGTAGTCGGGCGGCAAATCCACCTGGCCCATGCTGACGCTGCGCAGTACCAGCCCCATCGCCGCCAGCCGCGGCTTGAGTTGCGCGGTGAGCTGGCGCTGGATGTCGGCGCGCTGGACGGTGAAGATTTCGCGCACCGTGTGCCGGGCGAAGAGCGGATAGGCAATGTCCTGCACGGCGGGTCGCACCAGGTCCGCATTCAGATCATCCGGGTAGGCCTTGGAAAACTGCGCAATGCGGTTCAGATCGATGGCCCAGCGTATGGTGAGATCGACGCCGATCGACAGGCCTTCGGTGGACTGGAAGGGGGCCGAACCGGTGGCGCTGGCGCCTTCGGCGAGCCGGTACACCTGATCGCGGGTGGAATAGCGCCGTACCTGGTGGACTTTTGGCAGCACCAGCACCGTGCCGCCCGAGAAGGCCGTCACCGACCCGTCGAGCTGGTTCGATCGGACCATGACCTCCCCGCCGTTGACGCTGGCAAACGGTGGATGCTTGTATAGTGCATAGGCGCAGACCGCGAATACGGCGATGGCCCCGAGCTGCCAGCGACGCCGTACCACGGCGGCGCCCAGCGCCACTGCACCGGCACCCAATGCGCGGCACAGCCGGCCGATCGGTTCCACCAACACCCGCTGCAGTACCTCCAGAACCTCATCCACCCGCCCAGACATTTTCTCAACCTCCGCGGAGTTGCCGCGAAGGTAAGTCTGCTAGGAGGTTGTGGCGAGCCGGTGCCGCAATAATGGCGCCCTATGGCGCCTGATCGGGCCTCAATGCGCCTGGTATTGGCCCGCCACGTACCGGGTGAGAGCATCCAGCTGCGCATCCGTGATTTCGGTCTTGCGAAACGGCGCCATCAGCAGGATTCCCTGGCGCACGAACACGGCCACTGCCTGCGGTGACAGGTCGGTTCGATCCAGCAACACGGGCGGCAGTTTCCCTTGGTACTTGAGCTGCAGTGACTGGGTGCCAGGATGGCCGGGTCCCGCGGCATGGCAGGGTGCACACCAGTATTCGTAGACAGCCTTGCCGGATACGGAGGATGGTTGGTCCGCGCTCGCCACCTGTGCGCCCAGGACCGCCGCCAGAACCAGGAAGGATGCGCGCCGCATCTCACACCTTCCTGAGGTGCTTGGGCCACACGCCGTAGCGACCGGCCGAGAGGATGCCCTTGGGATCGACGGCATCCTTGATGGTCTCGCGAAGTCTCCTCAGAGCGTGATCGTTGTATGAGTAGGTGCTGGCAACCAGATCCTGGAATGCGGCGGGCGCCCGGTACTCCGCCCAGCCGCGCTCGGCCGCGAGGTGTACCCAGCTTTCGAAGGCGCGGCGCATCTTGGCGTTGCGGACCTTGTCGCGGCCGATGGGGAACATGATCAGGCACACCAGGGTCCGGTCCCAGTTGGTCATGTAGACCGGCCCGATGATGCCGAGGTTTTCCCCGCCGCTCACCGTTGCCAGATTGTCGTGGTAGAACTTCTTGAATTCCAGCAGCGACTCGCCGGTGCGCGGCACGATGGGCGAGAAGCCGATATGGCCTCCGTCAGGCTCGGGATTGCCGGGACTGCGACCCAGCATCGCGAATGTGGAAAGGTTGGGAATGCCGAAATTCACCAGCCGCACCCGCGCCTGCGCCTCAGGCGACAGCGGGGTGTGGAACAGTTCGCCCTCCACGAATTTCACATCGGCAATGGCCGTGAACTTGGTTTTGGCGTAGTGCATCTGCGCCCGCACCACTTCCTCGGGTCCGTAGATAGGCACCTGGATATTCCAGGGCGATGAGTTCCCCCCGAAGCCACCGAAGATCTGGGTGGAGCCATTCACCACATGCGCGTTCTCGAGCAGGTTCAGGACATCGAGCATCGGCACGATGTCCTCGTCGCGTGCCGAAGTGACGGTGGCGGTCCACATCACCTCCGGCCGCGGCATGAGATAGAAGCCCATCTTGGTGACCACGCCGAAGTTCGACTGTCGGAAAAGGCCGTCCACCCAGGGACCGAAACCCCAGCGGTTGTGCTGCCAGGATTTCGAGTTCGGCACCGCGCCCATGCCGGTGCGAACCACCTCGCCATTGGCCAGCACCACTTCCATGCCGCAATGTGCGCCGAAGTGATCGCGGAACGGGGAAGCCGTCCAGCCGCCGCCGCCATCCAGGGCATTGCCGATCACACTGCCCCACCCCGGGTCGGGCGGATCGATCCACACATCAAGGCCTGCCTGGGTGACATGCTCGTACAGATCGAAATAGCTGACGCCCGGTTCGACCAGCGCATAGGCATTGCGACCGTTGACTTCCAGCACGCGATTCATGCGCTTGAGGTCCAGTACTACGCTGCCGGAGTACACCGGCGCCGCGCCGCCATAGGCGAGATTGCGCCCCGTAGAGATGGGATAGAGCGGAATGCCGTACTGGTTGGCGGCACGCACCACCGCCTGGACCTGCTCAAGAGTCGCCGGCGCCACCGCGGCCGAAGCAAGCCGCTCCTCAGGCTCGCCCCAGTAGGGTGAGTAAGCATCGCGGTATAGCGCAATGTCGGCATCGCTGGTGAACACCCATTCGGCACCGACACTGTGGCGCCAGGCCGCCAGCGCGGCATTGAAGTCGGTCGCAGTTACATTGGGCGGTAGCGCCATGGAACAGCTCCAGCAATGATCCAGGAGGTAAGAAGCGACGCACCCGGTGGCAGCGCGGGACTGAGCGCGGCTTCCGAAAGTCCCTGCCGTTCGCGGCCCGCAAACCGGTCGGGACGCCCAAGGACCTCGGCGATACGGGCGGGCCACAGCGGTCCGGCCCGGATCAGGCTGCGCGCGGAAAGTCCCGCGGCTTGTGCGCCACGCAACAGGCGGTGCTCGGTGCGGCCTGCTGCATGCACGATGTGCTCGGCGTGGAACACGACGCGCAGGCCGCAGGTGCGGGCCAACTGCTCCAGACAGAAAAGCGCGGGCCGTCCGGTAAGGCCACCGATGGGAATCGGATGGTGTCGCCAGGCCGGAGCAAGCTCCTCGAGCCACAGCCGCGTCACATCCCCGTCCGGGAGCGCACGAAGCATTGCGCCCTGCGCCGCAACCCCTGCGCCCAGGCTGCGCCCTTCCGCGTGGCGTGAGTCGATGACGATGGTATGCAGGGCCGGAGCGGGCGCGGCTTGAGCCTGCGCCGCCGCCGATGCACTGGCAATGACCGGCAGGGCCGAGATGGCCGCGGCCTCAAGGAATTCGCGTCGGTTGATCACTGCATCTCCCCGGGCGCAGTCTAGCATTGCAACTACAGCGGCGGTGATTCCAGCGACTTCAAAAAGTACAGCCGCTGCAGCACGAAATCAGGATCGGTGCCGAGCCGGCGCAGGCCCACCAGCGCCTCATCCAGATGTCGTCCGCCGCCATTGGCGTGATAGATGAGCCTTTTGTTGGCAGTGGACTGCGGGGAGATCCGGTTCAAGAAAATATCCCGGCGCGAATCCGAATAGCGATCCAGGATGGCGGGGTCGGCACCGCTGAGCACCGAGGTCAGCGCCGGATACAGGGCAAAGCAGTCGAACAGCCCGGAGGTGAGCCCCAGCCCGCCCGTGGGGTTGGTGACATGGGCTGCATCGCCCACCAGAACCACGCGGCCCAGGCGGTAACGGGGCGCCGAACGCTGATGCATACGATAGGGCGTCAGGCGCTCGACGCTGTAGTGCGCCCCGGGAAGGATGGCATCGTAGACACGTGGCAGCCGCTCGCGCACCGACTCCTCCGGCAGGCTGGCATCCTCCATGTAGGTGCAGCGCCACAGGCCCTGGTTATCCAGTTTCGCAATGACGGCGCCATAGGTATCGTCAATGAGAAAAGTCGCCCGCGCGTAGTGATACTGCTCGAAGTCGAAGTAGAGATTGGTCGCGACGAAGCGTTCCGGCCAGGTCATGCCTTCGAACTCCAGCGCCAGCTGCCGTCGTACCGTGCTGCCGGCGCCATCAGCTCCGATCACCCAGCGCGCACGCATCTCCTGCGCGCCATCCGGCGTCATGACCTGGAGGGTGACACCCTCATCATTCTGTACCAGTTGCCTCAGCCGCGTATTGAAGCGAACCGTGGCCTGCGGGTGTCGCTGCAGCCGCTGCAGCGCGATCCCGGCCAGCCGGTGCTGGCCCAGATGGATGTTGTAGGGGTAGGGCGTGCGGCCGTTCAGAACCTCGAGACTGAAGTCGATGCGCTCACGGGTCTTGTGCACCAGGTAGGTGTAATCCTGCTTCGTGATTCCAGTGCGCTCGACCTCCTCGCGGATGCCGAGTCGCTCCAGTCCTTCGACCACGCTCCAGTGATAGACGGCCGCCCGCGGCGAGTCGACGATACGGGGTTCGGCTTCAATGACCGTTACCTGCACCCCGGCTTGGGCGAGGCCCAGTGCACAGATGAACCCGGTGGGGCCACCCCCGACAATGATGACGTCTTCCACCGGTGTAGTATGCGTCATGGGCGAAAAAGATGAACCGCACGAGCATGCCTCCCCGGTCTGCTATGCGGCGGATTTCGACACGGCGCCCTCGACCTGGAGCGAGATCAAGGCCTGGCGCAAGGCGCAGCGGACGGCGCTCATCGGCCGGCGCATGGCGCGGGACCCCGAGGAGCGCAAGCGCCTCAGTGTGCCGGTGATTGACTACCTGAAGGGCGCAATCGATGTGGCCCGCTATCCGGTACTGGGCGTGTACTGGCCGATACGCGGTGAAATCGACCTGAGGGAGTTCGCGCGCCATCACGTCGAGGCCGGTGGCGTGGTGGGTCTGCCGGTGGTGGTCCGGGACGCGACACCCGTGGAGTTCTGGCGCTGGCGACCGGCGCGGCGCTGAAGCGCGGACACTGGAATATACCCGTGCCACCGGAACGGGACGTCGTGCAACCCGACCTGCTGGTCGTGCCCCTGGTCGGATTCGACACCGGCCGCTATCGCCTAGGCTATGGAGGGGGCTTCTACGATCGCACCCTGGCGGCCGCAGAGCCGCGTCCGCACACCATCGGTATCGCCTTTGCCGACGCGGAACTGGACAGCATCTTTCCGCAGCCGCACGACATTCCGATGGACGTCATCGTGACCGAGCATTTCATACGCGCTCGAGACGGATATTCTTCCATGTCGGTACCGGGTGCCTGAAGTCCAAGGCCTCTCCGTCGGAGGTAAAGAAAAGACCCGGCTCAGTCTCCGCCACCAATCGAATGTCATCGAGATAGAGGTAGCCGTTCTTCCGGTGAAGCGTCTTGCTCGCGTCCGGCTGGCTCTGACCCCAGGTGTAGTATTTGTACGCTCCCAGGAATCTTTCCCACCCAGGCTCGTTCGGTCCGAAGGGGTCATGGGGCCCGTCGTTGTAGTCAAAGCTGAAGTCGCTGACCGCGCACTCGAAGTGAGCAACCTGGCCGTCGCTCCCGGGAAAGTAGCGGGACGTCAAGACATCGCCCGTCGGGGCGGCGCTGAAGACATCCACCGGCGAGGTGAATTGCATGGGTGCGAATACCGGCCCCAGCTGCAATCCGAGCCTGTTATCGACAATCTTCATCTCCACCGCCGTGGCAATGATCCGCCCAACATAGGTACCCACGAACTGCTCGAGCTGCTTGCGGGTCGGCTCGATCACGGACAGGTCCTGCGCCGTCTGTTTTGGTTTGCGCGCCCCATACCGGCGACTGAGCAGCTGATCGATGATCTCGGCCCCGAACTGCGGCCCGGATGGCGCGAGATCCTGGTTGAAAAAAACGGCCCGCGCGAGCTGCGATTCGGGGTAGTACTCCAGTGCGCAGCCGAATCCGAAGCCGCCGCCGTTGTGACTGAGCTGGCGGACCGAGGTATCGCCGTAACGAAGATCGGATCGCGCGATGCCCAGACCATAGTTGCCGCCCAGCGAGAAGCCGTGCATCTCGCGCCATAGATCTGCCTCGAGCACGGTTCTGGGTCCGACCCTGCCTTGATTGAGATGAAACATGAGATAGGCGGCGATATCACGGGCACTGATGTACACGCCTCCGGAGGCAAGCAGCGGAATTTCCAGCGGCACGGTCGCGTGGCCCGTCTGATGGCCCACGGCGCGATCGGCGCGCCGACGGTACACGTCCGTTGCGGCCGTGCTGTCGCTCATGCCGAGCGGCTCGAAGAGCATGGTCTTGAGGCAGTTCTCGAAGGGCATCTTGCTCACGACCTGCAGGATGTATCCGGCCAGATCGACCCCCAGGTTCGAATACCGGTACCGGTCACCCACGGGGAAGCGCAGCCAGGTCCCGGAGATACTGCGCACATGGCTCGCAAAATCCGCGAATGTGGGATCGAAGTTGTTCCCGATAGGCGCCTCATGGGTAAAGCCAGCCCGATGACTCAGAAGGAGTCGCAGGGTAATGCGGCTTTCAGGCGCTGACTCGAACCGACTCTGAACGGTGAAATCCGGCACATAGGTGGTGATCGGCTCATCCAGATCGAGCAGACCGCGTTGCACCGCCAGCATGATGGCGGTGGCAGTGAAGTTCTTCGACGTCGACTCCACGTTGAAGATTGTGCTGTCGGTGACCGTGCGATTGGAACCATGATCCGTGACACCGAAGCCCTCGACCCACACGGGCTTGCCTTCATATATGAGACAGATCCCAACGCCGGGAATGTCCTCCTTGGACATGGCGGCGAGAATTGCCTTGCGCTCGTTCTCAATGAGCGGTCGAAGATCGGCCGGCGCCTCGACCTTTGAGGTATCCGGGTTGGCTTCCACCGGTTGCGGGAAGGAGGCGATGCAGGCCGCGGTGAGCCCCGCGCCGACCACGAACGAACGTCGACTGACATCAACCATCATTCTCCCCCAATTGTCTTCAGTTGGAGGAGGGGAGTGCACGCACCGTGCCAACTCGCGTGGCTGTCGCAAGTGGTTGTCAGGGTTGCGTTAACAGCGCCGTTGCCGCCGCTGCAGCATTGTCCGCATGTCCGATGGCGCGGACAGCGGACAGCGTCGCGGACATCTTTGTTGCTGCGACGCAGGCCCGGTCAAGCCGGAGCGAGCACGTAGCTTCTGAAGGGGTGAAAGCGACCGTCCTTGAGAACGCCCGGCGTCAGCGCCGTCAGCCGACCCTGAATGCAGATCTGTTGTTCATTGAGTTCATCGCACAATTCCTTGGCACGCCCGCAGTCCTTCATCGAGGCAATGCTGATGTGGGGGATGTACGGCAGGTCGAGCTTCAGGAAGGGCTGGAAGGGCCCGACATAAATGCGGTCGTGCAGCCGCGAGATCGCTGCATTGCCTTCATCCGGTACCAGGAAGACATAGGCGGTGTCATCCACATCGTCGGCACCCAGCATGGCATATCGGCAGGTGAAAGGGATCTGGCGGGAGGCGCGGGCGACGCCGGCAATGTGATTGAGGTACAGGTTTTCGGGCAGGTCGCGAATGCCAAAGGCCAGCGTGAAGTGAGGATCCACTGTTCCGTAGAACGGATCATGCTGCTCGCGGAATCGCTGTATCCAGCGCCGGTCATCCGCAGCGATGTCCAGAAACGCGACCGTGTAGTACTCCTGCACGAAGTCTCCTCCCATGACGAACTATCAGAGCATAGGGATGTCTGACGCGCATAAGCCAGGGGGATATCGATGCGTCCAGTCGTCCTCGAACTGTCGGCGTGGGCTGGCATGGCCATCGCAGGCATCATGGCCGCAGTCACTGCGCGCGCTGCGGACCCGCAAGCCCAGGCGCGGATGCAGCAGGTGGAAATGCAGCTGCGACCCTCTCTGCCGCAGCGTATGGCGCAGCTACATGTTCCCGGCCTCAGCGTTGCTGTGGTGCACAACGACAGGATCGATTGGGCGAAAGGATATGGCGTCGCCTGGGTTGGCGGCCCCGCCGTAACGACCGAGACGCTCTTTCAGGCCTCATCCATCAGCAAGCCGGTGACAGCGCTTGGCGTGCTCCATCTGGTGGAGGCGGGGAAGATCAATCTGGACCATCAGGCGAATGAGTACCTGAAGGACTGGAAGATACCCGACAGCCCATTCACGGCGAATTCGAAAGTCACGGTTGCTGAACTTCTGAATCACACCGCCGGCATCCACCTTGAGGGATTCCCGGGATACAGTCCTGGCGAACCGATTCCCACGCTGGCGCAGATGCTTCGGGGCGAGCCGCCCGCATTTGGACCACCCATTACCGTGGGCTCGGTACCCGGAACTGAATTCAGGTATGCCGGAGGCGGTTACGTCGTACTGCGAAAGATTCTGACGGATGTGACCGGACAGCCATTCGACCGGCTGATGCACGACACGGTCCTGATGCCCCTGGGCATGGCGCACAGCACCTTCGAGCAACCGCTGTCGACTGAACTGGCCGCGGTTGCGGCCTTGCCGCACGACACTGGGGGCAGAACCTTCAAAGGCGGAGCGCGCATTTACCCGGAGCAGGCACCGGATGGGCTGTGGACGACGGCCTCGGATCTCGGCAACTACATTCTGGCGATGCAGCGCTCCCTGAAGGGGACCGGGTTCCTGTCAAAGGACTTAGCCTTGCGCATGTTCACAGCGGGCAAGGAGCACTGGGGGTTGGGTCCGATCATCGGCAAGGACCCGCGCCATCCATACTTCCTGTTCAGCGGCGGTAACTACGGTTTCATCAGCGTCTTTGTCGCCTACGAAAACGGTGATGGCGTGGTCGTTCTGACCAATGGCGAGAAGGGCGGGGATCTTGCTCCCGAAGTCGTGCGCACGGTAGCGGGGGTCTACGGCTGGCCTGATTTCCAGCCGGTGCGGCGGCACGCCGCAGTCCTTCCAGCAGGTTCCCTGGAAGGACTTGCAGGGATTTACCGCGACTCCAACGGCAGCATGGTGGCGGTTACCCGAAAAAAGGACGCGCTGTTCCAGAATCGGATAGGGGGTCAGGGCGGCCCTCAGCGCTTGTATGCACAATCCAGGGACAGATTTGTTTTCGACACGCAGGTCATGCAGAACTATCCGGAAACGGCTGAAATGGACGTGACATTTGCGAGGACGGCCGATGGCCGCGGCCACACCCTGAAAGAGGTCCTGGATGGCGCGACTGTCCTGGTGGCCGCGACCCGGCTTGATCCCGCCGAGGAGCAGGCATTCCTGCGGCGGCTGCGGCACATTGACCTGCGCTACAGCAAGCAGATGGCGGCGCCGGGTGGTGCGCAGGCCCTCAGGCAGGTCATTGCAGAAGTCGTGGCCGGAACGCCCGACAAGGTGCACGTCGGACCGGACATAGCCGAGGTGCTGCGGATTGATCGCATTCCCAATACACGGATATTCTCAGCCATGGGCGCGATCACCTCGGTGTCTTACCGCGGCACCGCGCCAAGCGGCTATGACACCTATCGGGTGCTGTTCGAGAAGGGGGATTGCGTCTTTCACATCCTTGTCGATGAGCACGGCGTGATCCAGAATCTCGACGTACGCATTGACTGATCGGCATGAGGATCATCAGCCAGTGGCGTTGCAAAGCTTGGCAATCCTGGCAGGGGTGTCCGCCCTGTCTGCGCCGCCAGCAGCGTGGCTGATGGGTTCGGGTTTCGGACACAAGCAAGATCCGAGCACCCCGGCAATGAGCGATAGGCCATTGTCGGCAGATGCTTCGGTCCGTTCGACCGCTGTTCCTGTGGCCCCCCAAGTCCGATCAGTTGCGCCACAGCCGCAACCCACTGCCGCGCAAAACGAGTTCGCGGCCGATGATGACGTCGTCCTAAGACACACCGACGATCGCGCCGAACAGGGTGGGTCGGCTGATGTTGGAAAATTCGCAGCCACGTATCGAGATCTTGCCGAGCGCTTTGCCGCTGAGTCCAGTACGGACACGGGAACCAGAGTGCGATCTCAGTTCCTGGAGCAATTGTCACCGGACGCGGGCGCTGAGCCGATGGCGTTGCAGCTGGAGTGCCGGCAACGGATTTGCCGTGTGCAGTTAGCCGGTCCCGATCTCAACAAGAGCAGGACCATGGAAGAAATCACCCATCTTGGAAAGTTTCGGCAAATCGTCGGCATGGAGAGGCCCCTCAGCGGTGGGGCGACAATCTCAGACGTCTGCCTGTCGATGCCGTGACGGCGTCCCTGCATTGGCGCCGGGGGACGCCAATCATTCTCCCCAGCGCCAGCGTGGAGGTTCACCCTTCCAAAGGCAAACCGCAAACAGTAGCGCGACCATCACCAGGACAAAAATCACATGCGGCAATTGCGGACGCCGCATCCCCAGCGCCGCAAGGCCGCCAAAGAACATGCCGATCCATCCCATGTAGACCAGCCAGCCCTGCCAGGTCAGTGGCATTCCCCAGCCCCAGCCGTAACGCTTCGCCGCAAACCAGTACCGAGGTCCTCCCGCGAGGCTAGGTTGCACGGCGTTTCCGCGATGATGCCGAGACCCGCTTTGCTGAATCCGGCCAGAAAAGCGCCTGGGCGACTATGACCTGTCTGCCATTGAAGGTGGCAGCCGGCGAACCGTACAACTGGTACCCAAGCTGAAGTGCCTCGCTCACCCGCCGGCAAAACGCCGCATCGTCTGGACCGGTCAGCAGGCGATAAACCGGCAATCCGTCTGGCGGCATTGAGTTCTTAGGCGAGCGTTTCATGTCCTGACGGGTCGCCTGGTCGTCAACGCGGCAATGCCGAGCCCAACGGGAATACACAGCAAGCTGGTGCCCCAGGCCTCAAGATAATGTCCACTGAGCAGAATCGAGAGCGCGGTCCGGAAGGTGGCGCCGCAGTTTCTCAGGTACCAGACCCGGTCGTACAGTCCCAGAAGTACCCATGGGGCGCCGATGAACAGTAGCAGCGACCGCATCCTGGTGGCGCGAACCATCACATGCCCCACCAACCAGGCCAGGACCACAATTGGCAACGCACCGATCAGATCCATCGCCAGCAATACCGAACCGGCGTGATCATGACGAAGCGGCGGAGCCAGCCCCGGGAGGGGCAGCGCTGCAATAAGGCCTGCGAGCAAGACAGACAGCACCGCCAGAACGATACCAACCGCAAGTGCCACCAGGGCGAACCGGAGGTACCTCATGGGGCCGCCTGACACCGGCATACCTGCAACTGGCTTTCACGGGTGAAGCCGCCGCCGGCATAGTCGCCATCGCGGCTTACCAGGTGCAATCCATTGGCCGCCAGAAGCGCCAGCAGTTCCTGCGGGAAGATCCATCGAAGGTGCAGCGGCGCTATCCAGGCATCGCGCTGCTGGGACGTGGAAATGAACCAGGTCGCGCGATTGACCTGGGTCAGCGTGTCGTAATCACTCGTTTCCTCGACGGTGAGTTCCCCATATAGCGGCGAGGTCTTGCGCATGGCTGGCACGCGCTCACCGCTCCAGAGGGATCGTCGGCTGAAGTTGGGCTTGAAGATGTCGAACGCCAAAACGCCGCCCGGCGCCAAATGCCGCCGAACGGCGGCAAAGAAGGCAGTGAACTCATGCTGCTCGCTAAGATGAAGCAGCGAGTTGCGGGCGATGAAGATCAGCGAAAACTGCTGGTGAAGATCAAAGTCGCGCATGTCGGCCTCGACCAGATCGACTCGCACGCCAGCCGCGCGCGCGCGCCGACGGGCCGCCTCCACCATCTCGGCGGAGAGGTCCAATCCGACCGCGGGCATACCCGTGGCCGCGATGGGCACGATGATCTGGCCGGTGCCACATGCGAGCTCGAGAATCCCACCGCGAGCTCGCTGCGCCAAAGCTTCGTAAAACTTCAGCTGGTTATCGGATACCGGCAGCAGTGCGTCGTAAAGGTCCGGATTCTGGTAGAGCATGGGGAGTCATTGTCACGGTAGGGTACTGGGAGGATCCGTGGCTCTTGGCGGGAGGGCGCCGCCGTTGTAACTGGGAATCACGGTGCGGATGTTCTTCAGGGAAAAGCCGATGCCGTCCACGAACTTCCACGTCACTCCCTGATCTTCCGACACGCCGATGAAATAGGCGGTCTGGGAGTAACGCTGGCCTTGAATGACCATTGTTTCCTGGTATGGAATGAAGATGTACTGCTTGCCATCACCAGAAAATGGCGAACCTGCCGCGCCCAAATCGAACCGCTCGGTCTCGCCGTGGACCAGTTTTATATTTTCAAATGAGACGTTCAGCTCGGCGCGCAGCTCCCCAGGTTCAAAACCCTGCGCCTCGAGGTTCCTGGTATAGAGCCACTTCAGTGCGCACTCGGTGTCCAGCGCCCTCATGCAGGTGGTCAGCGAATGGGCATCCCGCAGCGCGTTGGAAACGGCATCCGCGGCGAGCGCCACCGGGGCAATGCTCAGGAGTGCGGCGGCATAGAAGTATCTGAACCGGATCATGTTGCGTAGTTCCACATGCCGTCCTATTGTGCGGCGCTAACCGTGACATCCCGAAATTTCACATGCGCCGTCAGGCACGCCAGCTGCACACTGGAGGCTGAAAAGGATCCCGCAGACAAGGTGAGGGCATCCGTACCCACCGATTCGGACACCGTTCCGTCCGCATTCATGGTGATGCTGAATGGAATGTACCGGTAGGTCAGTGGTGTCATGACCAGGAGCTTCCTGGAGTCGGACAGTTTCGGGACCGAGGTGTAGATCTCAACTCTGGTGTACTCGCCATTGACTTCCCCCTGCAATGTGACCTCGAGCGACGAGTCAGCGTTGCGCAGCCCAATGGAGGCCAGAGGCGCCCATTCGGTACCAAAGTAGGTTTTCTCGAAGTGAAAGTAGCCCCTGATGCTGACTCGCGCAGCCGGTGCTGCGGCCAGGAACTGCACGATCTGCTGTCCCCGGGAGTTGCAGTCGAAGTCATAGGGCCCGGGGCCCGGTGCAACTGCAACATCTTCGGGTGGCAAAACCGCTCCTTTGACGAGGCTGGGTCCCAGGCAAACCGCCAGCAGTGCGAGTGCGGCGCCGCGGATCACATTGCAGCCCTGAGGCTTGAAGACCCGACGGGTTGAGGCCGGGCTTGTAGCCAGCGCCGCAGGCGGTCTTCGCGGCCTGATTACCAGCTCGCCACCGCAATTCGGGCATTTGCCACCCAGTTTGACATCGGCGCAGGAGGCACAGAAGGTGCACTCGAAGGAGCAGATGCGGGCCTCCAATGACTCTGGCGGAAGGTCGCAGTCACAGCACTCACAGTTCGGCCGCAGCTCAAGCATGGTCTATTCCCTCGGCGTCAGCGCCCGCTTAGCGAGCGGCACGATAGAAATAATAGGTCGCAGTATAGGGAACGCGAACCAGCTGTGCGGCGTTTGCCGCGCCGCAGGTATCTGAAGGCGCAACGCCGCCCGCTGTTTGAACACGCTGAATGCTGGTGGTCGCGCTGAACACTCCCGATCCGGCGGTCGCTTTGGCGGTAAGAAGCAGCCAGGGAATGGCGCTCGCTTTGGGCCCCGGATCATGGGCCTTCACTTCGCCCACGACGGAGCTGCCGTCATTCGACTTCCAGGTGGGTCCGGCATAGTGCTTTCCAATGGAGTGACCGGAAAGATCCACCAGCGCAGCCTCAGGCCCCCTGAATGTCCACTCATACGTGGATGGTTGACCCGCTTTGAGCGCACATTCGTAAATCTGAACGCCCGAGGCATGGGCCTCCAGAAACAGCGCCTCTCCCGCGGGCGGCAACAGGCTTGCAGGAACTTCCGGGGCACTCAGGGGTGGCGTACTCGCGCAGCCACTGCCGGCCAGCAAGGCGATCGAGAGAGCGCAAGCAAGTCTGTTCATTCTATGGGTACCAGCCTATTTCCGGCATCCTGCCCCGCATCTGGATGCCACGGCAAGTTCACGGGTCGGCGCACCCCCGGCTTGTTGACATCCCACCCGACGAACCACCAACGCAACCGTGCAACTCCCGGAGTCCTGGTCAGCACGGCATCTATTTCCGTACTAATGACCAAGAGGTCTTTAGCGTACCTCTCCTGCTCATCTTCCGGGAAGCGCTTGGCGGGACTGGGAAATCGTGACGGATTTATCAAGATTTCCCAGGGCCTGTCGTTGTTCACCGGGCGTTTGTTCTCACGTACTGCAAGAAGGAATTTTTCACCCTTCAAATTCACCACGAGTACCGAAGCGCGGAACAAGTATCCGGGGTGCAATGATATGTGGCCAAATCGCTTGGACAATTGCCGAGTCATATATCTGGCAAGGTCTATGCGGGCTCTCCATCTCGGCACGAGGTTGAGGCTGAACCCAACGCGTGGCGCCTTCTTGATGCTCATCTGTGGAACGGGTCGCTCACGAAGCAAGTTGGCCCGGATGGTGGGTTGGCCGAGCCGACGATGCGGACAGTTCGAATCCGGAACCAACCCCTGGCTGACTCTGACACCCGCTAACCTGTCCCCTCGATCACCGTCCCATCCGGTGTGCGGAACTCGTTCGGATGCTCATCGTTGATCGGGTGCTTGGCAGCCAGTGCCTCGTCGACCTCGATGCCCCAGCCCGGCTTCTCGTTGATCCAGGCGTAGCCGTCCTTGATCTGGACCCGGCCCTGGAAGATGTCCTGCACGATGGGCGGGTAGTCGAAGTGCTCGTGGATGCCGAAGTTCTCATGGGTGAGATCCAGCGTCAGGTTGGTCATGTGACCCACGGGTGAATTCGGTGCGCCATGCCAGGCGAAACGCACTTCGAAGTTCTCCGCGAAGTTCGCGATCTTGCGCGCCGCGGTGAACCCTCCGATATGCGAAACATGGTGCCGCAGATAATCGATCTGGCGCGCCTGCACCAGTGGCTGCCACTCGTGCGGATTGTTCCACAGTTCCCCGATGGCCATGGGCGTGGCGCACTGTTCGCGCACCAGCGCATAGTGGCCGGCTTCCTCTGGGGAAAACAGGTCCTCGCAAAAGAACAGCCGGAACTGCTCGAGGTCCTTGGCGAACTGCAGGCCGCGGATCGGATCGACGATGGAGTGCGCATCCAGGCCCAGTCCGATGTTCGCCGGCATTTCCTTTCTGAAGGCTGTGAAGGCATCCAGGATCTTGCGGATCTCCTTGTCGCGGTCGAAGGCAATCGAGCCGTCGTCGAACTTGGGCTGGCCATACAGATTGTTGACCGCGCCATCACGACCGAACATGGCCACCAGCAGGAAGCGGGCGCCGCCCTGGGTCGCCTTCTGTGCGTTCTCGATCAGCTGACGGTTGGGATCCTGGGCCCCCAGGTTCACGTGCAGGTAGATGTCTGCGGCCTCGCGACACTTGCCGCCCACCAGTTGGTACACCGGCATGCCGGCCTGTCGACCCTTGATGTCCCAGAGGGCATCGCAAACGCCGCCAATGGCGCAGTTGAGGACGGCATCGTTCTTGTAATACGAGCTCATGTAGCAGATCTGCCAGATCTGCTCGATGCGATCGACGGTGCGTCCCACCACAATGGGCTTCAGGTACTGCTCGACCGCAGCGCCCACCAGCTTGGCGCGGCCGCCGGGAAAGGTGTTGGTGGCACAGCCATAGCCGTAGAGACCCGCCTGGTCGGTCTCCACTTTCACCACTGTGGAATCATTGACCCCGCCACCGCCGATCTGGATGACGCGGATGTCGCGGACACGCGGCGCAGGCATGCCGCGGGTGGCGCGATCCACCGCCCCCTGGGCCTGCTGTTCCTTGGGCGAAGGGTCCGCCGCCGCAGCTCCCTGCGTCAGGCCCGCCAGCGCCGCGCCGCCACCCAGCATGGCCATTTTCAGGAGTTGGCGACGGGTCGATGTGTTCTCAGCTTTGCGCATGACAGCTCCCAGCCATTACTTGGCGTTCGGATCTCTCTTGACGTCGTGGTCCATGAACTCCAGCCAGAAACCCTGCGGATCCGGCACGAACATCGATCGCACCGTGGGACTGATGAAGGTCGCATCATTGGCGCGGCTCAGCGTGTGCGCCTGCATGGCATGGACGCGCTCGACGATGGTGTCGGTGTCCTTCACCATGAACAGGAAATGCGCGGTGCCGGGGTCCTGTATGAACCCCCGCTTGAAGTGGTGGTTGTGATTCTGATACTCGATGAGTTCCAGTACCACGGGCGAGCCGGGAACCATGGCTTGCGCGATACGGAACTGTCCGGGGACATCGGTGAGCTTGGCATCCGCCTGCGTACCCATCAGCGGACTCACCCAGAACTTGAGCTCCGGCCCTGCAAGATCCTGGTAGAACTTGCAGGAGGCCTCGAGGTTGTCCACGACGACGGCAACGCGAGTCCCCAGAACCTTCGAATCAGCCGGTGCCGTGCTTGCGGGCGCCGGTGTCACCTGCACCAGTTCCACCGGATAACCATCCGTGTCCTTCACCATCACCGCGCGAATGCTGCCGGTCATTCCCGGCCAGCCGGAAAGCTCCACCGGCGCGCCGCCCGCGGTGATGATGGGCGCCCATTCACCCTTGAGCAGTGCCAGTGTCTTGTCGAGATCGCGGACCTCGAGTTTCAGATATGAGGCGCCAGGATCATTCAGGGCAGGGTGGTAAGGCGCGGACTTCACGCCCTTGATCTCGATGGCTTCGATGGTCATTTTGTCCGCCGCGCCGGCAGTTGCCGCCGTGCCGGGAATCGGCAGCAGCGCAACGCGGCTCGAGGATTTGTACACATCATCGTCTTCCCCAAGCTCTGCGAACACCTGCAGGCCCTTGGCCATGAAGAACGGCCGCGGCGCGGTCCGGGCACCGATCAGTTCCAGGCCGATCAGATCGGAGTAGAAATGGATCAGGGGTTGGGTATCGCCGATCTCGCGGCCCAGGTGGCCGGCACGCAGCACATCACCGGCTGGCACCATCGCAGTCGGTGGCGCATCCACTGTCGCACACGCCGCGTGCGCGGATGTCGCGGATAGACCCAGCGCCAGGGTCATCGCCACGCAGCCCGTGACGGCATACTTCTTATAGTGCGACATGTCCCGCTCCTTGAATTTGCAAAACTATTGCACACCGAACGCCAGCAAGACATTGCCCGGCGTCTCCGCGACCACACCGTATCCGGATCCCACGAACACCATGCCTGTGGCGACGGTGGCGCCGGCGGAGACGATGGAGCCCCCGTGGGCCGGCACGCCATTCACGGTCTGGAAGGGCATGGCCGTCTGATATTTCCAAAGCGTGTGGCCATCATCGGTGGACAGTGCCCAGAGGCTTCCATCCGAGCCGCCGACCAGCAGGACGCCGGGAATGGCTGTGACGGCGGCGCTATAGGACACCTTGGGATCGGTACCCGTATCCAGTGGCGCACACCACTTCTGCATACCGTCGGTGAGCGCCACCGCGCCGATTCCATTGGCGGCGCAGCCGACATAGGCATAATGGCCGTCCAGGGCACCACCCCAGATCGGTCCGCGAAAACGTGAGGGAGTTGAGCCTGACTTCACATGATCATCGCGCCAGGCCACCGCGCCCTGCTTGTCAACATCCAGCGCCAGCAGATCGCCGGGCTTCATGGAGAACACGACCAGGCTTCGACCATCCTCGAGCTGCGCCAGCATCGGTGACATGGGCACGTCCCAGTCCGGACCCAGGTGCGGCGGGCAGTTTTCTGTCTTGCCAGCCCCCGCGCAGCCGACGATGAAGGAATCTCCTGCGTAGATCTGATGGTGCCACAGCCGTTTGCCGGTCCTGAGGTCCAGCGCCATGATCGAATCCGTGGTGTCAGGCGCCGGATACGTCGACGCATCGCCCGTGCCGATGTACAACGCATGACGCAATGGATCGATGGTCGGCGTGTTCCACACCGGCACGCCGGCCGGCGCCCACTGCTGCACGCCCTGCGAGTTCTTGTGGGTGGGCTGCGGCGGCTGTGCGATGGTGTAGGTCTTCCAGATCCTCCTGCCGGTGTTGGCATTGAGCGCACTCACGCTGCCCACGGCCGTGCAGCAGGGATAGTCCAGCACCCGCGCCTGGAAACCCTCCCAGGCCGAAATCGGAACGTAGAGGCGCCCCCTGTACAGTGCAGGGGCCGCGGTCACGCGCGTGGCGAAATGCTTCTCGACATGGAATTTCCAGATGCCCGCCCCGCTATGTGCATCGATGGCATAGGCATTGGCCTTCAGGTCGCCGAAATAAACTGCCAGATGCGTCCTGCCCCCCGCGCTGATGGGGCCCACGGTCATGGCATTTCGCACGCCGGCTTGTGCCCGGTACGACCAGTAGACGCAGCCGGTGGCGGCGTCCAGTGAGTACACATAGCCATTGTCCGAGCCCACGAACACGCGACCCGCGACCACCGTGGGCTGCCCGAAGGCCGAAGTGCCGCCCGGAAAACCAAATGCCCATTTGAGCTTCAGGTTGGCAACATTCGCGGCAGTCAGGCCGGCGGCCATCGCGGACTGGAAGCGATTGTTCGCGGTGCCATTGCCCCAACCGTTCCAATCCTGTTCGCGCACGTCGTGCAGCGGCGGGTTGTCGCTGCAGCGGTTCTGCATGGCCGATACGTCGCCCGCCTTTTCGGAGCCCAGGAATTGCCCGGCCAGGGATTCGGCGACCCGCCTGCGGTCGACATCAGGGAGGGTATCGCCGACTGACTTCATGATCCCGGTGGTGAGCGCGGTATAGATGCGCTCAGGCGACATGGTGCGCAAGGTCGCCGGACTCGGAGCGCGCTCGTAGGCCTTGTTGCCATGGCAGGACACGCAGTGCTGCTGGAATACGGCGAAGCCCAGCTCGGTGCCGCGACGTTCCGGTGCGCTGCCATCCGCCGCGAGTGCCGCCCCTGCGGCTAGCGTGCACGTCAGCAACCCGGCCGCTGCAACGCTATGCCTGCCCGTGCCTTGATGAAACACGCCCCTTCCCCCTCGCGGTGCCCGCAAACCGGCCCACGGCAATCTTACGGCAGTTGACGCGTCAAAGGATCGTTGCCTTCGGCAGCGTCTTGGTGCTTGAATGGCCGGCGAAATCAGGGGGAGAGAATGAAAATGCGGCAACCGCGGTTCCTGCAGCTGTCCGTAGCCACAAGCCTATTTGCTGCACTGCTGATACAACCGCCGGCTGGAGCACAGCGTCCTCCCAGGGTCGACCCCGCGCCCTTGGCGAGCTTCACGCCCGAGCAGGCGGCACAGGGCAAGATCGCCTATGCCGCCCAATGCGGCAGCTGTCACGGCAAGAACCTGAGCGGCAGCGAGTTTGCGACGCCCCTGAACGGCACGGCCTTCAGTCTGAACTGGGGCGGAAAACCCGCCGATGCGCTGTTCACCTTCATACGGACCCGGATGCCACCGGCGGCCATCGGGTCCCTGACGCCGGATGCCACGGCGGGCCTCCTCGCCTACCTGCTGCAGGTCAATGGCGCGAAGGCAGGCGCGGCGCCGCTCGCGGCCGATGCCAGCACCCTGGGCGCGCTGCGAATCCCGCGCAATCCAGTCGCCAAGGCATCCCCAATGATGCCGCTGTCACCCCTGTCGCCGCCGGTGCCCAAGGTGTTCGTGCCCAATCCGCTGGATGAGTTCACGCCGGTCACTGAAGCCCTGCTGCGTGATCCGGCCGCCGGCGACTGGCTGCTATGGCGCCGAACCTACAGCGATCAGGGCTTCAGTCCCCTGCGGCAGATCACCCGACAGAACGTGGATGAGCTGCGTGTCTCCTGGGCCTGGACCCTGCCGACGGGGCGCAATGAGACGACACCGCTGGAGCATGACGGCGTGCTGTTCGTCGCCAGCTGGGGCGACAACATCCAGGCCTTGAATGCGGTCACGGGCGATCTGCTGTGGCAGTACTCGCGCGTCATGCCCAGCGACGCACGCTTCGAGGTGCGGCGAAATATCGCCCTCTACGGCGACAGGCTGTTTGCCGCAACCTCGGATGACCACCTGGTCGCGCTGGATGTGAAAACCGGTACCGTGATCTGGGATACCCCGGTCGCCGATTACCACTTGGGCTGGCAGACCACCGGGGGTCCGCTGGTGGCGAAGGGCAAAGTGCTGCTGGGTATCGTCGGCCAGGCTCCCGGCGGCGGCGCGGTCGTCGCGGTGGATGCCGAAACCGGCAAGGAAGCCTGGCGTTTCCATACCATCGCGCGGCCTGGAGAATTCGGCGGTGACAGCTGGAACGGGCTGCCGCTGGAGAAGCGCAGCGGGGCCTCGGTCTGGACGGCCGGCAGCTATGATCCGGCGTTGAATCTGGCTTTCTTTGGCGTGGGTCAGACCTACGACACGGGGCCACTGCTGCATTCCATCAACAAGCCCGGCGTTACCCAGGACAGTCTCTACACCGACTCGACCCTGGCCCTGGACCCCGACACCGGGAAGCTGGCCTGGCATTTCCAGCATGTGCGCAACGATCAGTGGGACCTCGACTGGGCCTTCGAGCAGGAAGTGATTGATCTGCCGGTCAACGGTCAGACCCGCAAGCTCATCGTGACCGACGGCAAGATGGGCATCATCGAGGCCATGGATGCGGCCACCGGCAAATATGTGTTCTCCAAGGATCAGGGCATACAGAACGTCATCAGCGCGATTGATCCCAAGACCGGTGAAAAATCCATCAACCCGGATGTGGTGGTGGGGGATGGCAAGCCGCACACCATCTGCCCGCATCCAGGCGGCGGCCGCAACTGGAACGCGAGCTCCTACAATCCGCAAACCAAAGTCCTGTATACGCCGATGGTCGAGTCCTGCATGGACCTGATTCCGGCCGGCCCGGGTGAGCGCGGCAACCTGTCATCGGGTTACAACTGGACCATACGCCCGCGACCGGACACCGATGGCAAGTACGGCCGCATCGAAGCGCTGAATCTTGAGACCCAGCAGGTGGTGTGGAAGGAGCGCCATCGCGCCCCGGATACCACCTGCATCCTGGCCACGGCGGGCGGGGTGGTGTTCTCCGGTTCGCTGGACCGCTTTCTGCGCGCCTACGATGACACGACGGGCAAGCAGCTGTGGCAGGTGCGGATGAACGATGTGCCCAGTTCCTGTCCGATTTCCTACAGCGTCAAGGGTCGGCAATACATCGCGGTGGTCGTCGGCAACGGCGGAATTGAGAGCCAGACCTTCCCCACCATCGCGCCGGAGATCCAGAACCCCCAGGAACATGCCTCATCGATCTGGGTGTTTGAACTACCGGCACGCTTGCACTAGACCGTGACCACGATCTTGCCGATCTGCTGATTGGACTCCAGGTACGCGTGCGCCTCGGCGATCTGATCCAACGTGAAGGTCCTGGCGATGACCGGCTTGAGGTGTCCTGAGGCAAGTCCCGCCTGAATGGTGTCGCGCGCCCGCTGGTAACGTTCGGGCTTGTTTGAGATGGAGGAGAATACCCAGCCACGGATGCTCAGGCCCTTCAGGGCCACCGTCCAGTGCGGATAGGGCGTGGGTTGCTCGCTCAAACCGCCGTAAATGAAGAGGATGCCTTCCTCGGCGAGAGCACTGCACAGTTTCTCCACGAACGGGCCGCCGACCGGGTCGAAGGCCGCGCGCGCGCCCTTGCCGCCCGTGATGCGCATGACCTCGGCCACCACATCCGTCTCCTGCGTGGCCACCACGTGCCGGGCGCCTTGCTCGCGCAGGGCCGCTGCCTTGGTGCTGTGACGCGTGAGCGCGATGGGCACGGCACCGGCCCAGTTGGCGAGCTGGATGGCCGCCAGACCCACACTGCTGGAGGCCGCCGGGATCAGCACGTAATCACCGATGCTGACCTTCGCCACTTCGATGATGGCGTAGGCCGTCAAGAATGCCATCCAGATGGAGCTGGCCTGCACCGGCGTGAGCCCCGGGGGCGCGGCGAACACGCTGCGTGCCGGCACGATGGCCGATTGCGCGTACACGCCATATTCGCCGAGCCGGTAGGTCGGAATCACGCACACTTGGTCCCCCGGAGCATGCCCTTGCACGCCGGGTCCCAGCGCCTCCACCACGCCACAGGCCTCGTAGCCCATGAGCGACGGCAGCTTCGGTGCGACCAGATACTTGCCCGCGCGATAGATGGCTTCGGAACGGTTCAGTCCAATGCCCTGCACGCGGATCCGGATCTCGCCCACGCCAGGATCGCCCACGGGCAGGTCCTCGATGCGCAGCACTTCAGGTCCGCCGGTGTTATGGATACGTACGGTCTTGGTCATGAGGTAACATCCTCCCACAAATCACGGGGGTGGAGAAATGTCACAGGGCGGATTCTCGAAGGCGCGTCTGGCGCTCATGCATCGGGTAATGGCCGGCTATGTCGAGGACGGTACGGTTGCAGGCCTGGTCACGCTGCTGAGCCGGCGGGGTGAGACCGTGGTGGACACCATAGGCTGCCAGGATCTGGTACACAGGGATCCGCTGCGTCGCGATTCCATCTTCCGCATCGCCTCGATGACCAAGCCGATCACCGCCGTGGCGGCCATGATCCTGGTCGAGGAATGCAAACTCGCGCTGGATGCGCCTCTGGACCCGTATCTGCCCGAGCTTGCCACTCGTCGCGTATTGAAGCGCATCGACGGGCCCATCGAAGAGACTGAGGCCGCGGCTCGACCTCTGACGCTGCGTGACCTGCTGACCTTCCGCATGGGAATGGGGTTTCTGATGACACCGGAGTCGCAGCAGTATCCCATCCAGAAAGCGGTCAACGCGGCATTGCCCCAGGGCATCGATCCCACCCATCCATTGGGTCCGGATGAGTGGCTGCGACGGCTGGGCTCGCTGCCCCTGATGTACCAGCCGGGCACGCGCTGGCAGTATCACGTGGGTTCCGACGTGCTCGGCGTGCTGATCGCGCGCGTCGCCGGCCAGCCCTTCGAGACCTTTCTGAAGGAGCGCATCTTCGAACCCCTGGGCATGCGCGATACCGGATTTTTCGTGCCACCCGGCAAGCTCGGCCGATTCACCAGCAGCTACGCGGCAAACCCAAGTACCGGCTCTCTGGATCTGATCGATGACAGCCAGGGCAGCAAATGGAGCAAGGCGCCGGCCTTCCCGGCCGGCGGCTCGGGACTGGTCTCGACCATCGACGATTACTGCGCCTTTGGCCGAATGATGCTCAACATGGGCAAGCTTGCCGGCGAGCGCATTCTGGCGCGACCGACGATCGAGCTCATGCTCACCGATCAGATCACACCGGCGCAGAAGGCCGTCTCACTCTTTTCGCCCGGCTTCTGGGACAACCGTGGCTGGGGCCTGGGATTGTCGGTGGTCACCGGCCGTGGCACCAGCGGCATGGCACCCGGTCAGTTCGGCTGGTCCGGACTCTTCGGCACGCATTGGATATCCGACAGCGTCGAGGACCTGGTGTGCGTTCTCATGATCCAGCGCATGAACATGGGCCCGACGCGTATCCATGAGGATTTCGGCACGCTCGCCTACCAGAGTCTGGATGACTAGCTAAAGCGCTGCGCTTTGCAACTGCACCCAGTCGATGGCCTCCAGCACATAGGGAGCGAACAGGAAATCGCGGATGGCGATGATCCGCTCTCCAGACCACTCGATCAGGACGAAATGCGAAGGTCTGTCCATCGGCCCGGTACCGTCGAAGACCAGCATGGCCGGATGTCCTTCGATAGCCCCGAGGGCGAATCGCCACTTGGTCTCTTCCCCATAACGCGTGAAATAGCGGCCTATCTGGTCGCGGCCCGCCAGTTGCAGGCGGTTCACCAGATCGAGCTTCACCTCATCGGCGAGCATGGCGCGGATGGCGTCAAAATCGCCGCTGCGAAACAGCTGAACATAGGAGGTGATCTTGGCCCGGTCCGAATCCGACATCAGCGGCAGCCGCCCATCGTCGGGCGCCTGCGCGAGCCGCTGCAGCGCGGCGCGCCCGCGCTGCAGGGCCGATTTGGCGGCCGCCGGCGAGCACCCGGCGATGCCTGAAATCTCCTCGACCGAATGACCCAGAACATCCTTGAGAATCACCGCGCAGCGTTGCAGTTCAGGCAGCCTCAGAAAGGTCTGAAAGCTGATCGCGACGATGTCCGCCTCGGGCAGCGGCGCGACTTGGATATCCTCGGTGAGCGGTACGACCGTGTTGCGGGACCTGGCGCGCAGAAAGTCCAGGCTCGCGTTGTGGGCGATGCGGAACAGCCAGCCCTCAAGATGCTCCGCCTGGGCACCGTGGGCCCGCGCCTGAAGGGCCTTGAGGAGCGCATCCTGCAATACGTCCTCGCCATTGACCGCCGATCCGGTCATGCGCGCGCAGTAGCGATGCAGGCGCGGCCGCAGGGCTTTCAGGCGCTCCGCGAAATCATCACTGTTCATGCATCGAGCCCTGCGGCGCTTCCCAGACGTCGATGAGAATCCGCGACAGGGCGGCCGGTTGTGACAGGAATGGCGAGTGGCTGCTTTCCAAGCTATGGACGGTGGTCTTCCCGCCGATGGCGCCGTCAACCATGGCAATCATGTGATCCTGACCTGTCACCGGAATCGCGCGATCCTGGGTACAGCGGATGTAGTGGCGCGGCACCGTACCGAATCGTCCGGGACTGATTTCCGATGGGGCGACAGCGCCGGCGCTCGGTTCATCGCAATGAAGCTGCGATACCGCCTGGGCGAAATCCGACTCCGACACGTCGCCATAAAACGTGGCCTTGAGCAATGATCGGTAGCTTTCGCCGGTGCATCCGACATCGATCCGGGTCGCACCGATGGCGGCGGGGTCACCCACGAAGAGGCCCGGCGACAAAGCCGAAGACAGGGTTTCGTGCTGGAGCATCCCGAGCAGCGACACGCCGTTCGGCACCATGAACCCGGCAAGATAGACGATGGCGTGAAGCAGCTCCGGAACCTGCTCGGCCACCGCCGAAACCGTCATCCCGCCGGCGGAGTGCCCGACCAGGATGACCTTGCCGTCTGCGAGCAATGCAGCTTCCCTTACCAACGCAACGACCGCCTGCGTCCGCTGCCGCTGGGTCACCCCGGCGATCGGCGAGCGCTCGGTGGCGAACGCCACAGGATCGAATGGGCGAAGCGCGAGCGAGGCTGGCGCTATCGTATTGACCCCCGCGCCGGGCAGATCCAGCGTCAAAGCCGCGCAGCCTTTGGCTTTGAGCAGGGGCGTCACGGCATCCCACGCGGAACGGTTGTGCCAGGCGCCGTGGATCAGCACAAAAACGGGTTTGGTGGCTGACATCGCTTGGACCCTCTCCCGTTTCATACTTCTCTGCTGTCGAAGAGGAACATTTCAAAGCCCGAATCATCGGGCGCAAAGCGCCGGCGATCGGCCCCGGCGGCTTGTCCCTCCGGGCTTGCGAATGCCGTCCTGATCGCCGCAAGGTCGTCAAATTGCAGCGTCCCGATCCGATGCACAGCGGAGGTTCCTGCCGGCATTGCAATGGGGCCGTCGCTGACCTCGTATTTCTTGAGACCCGGAAGCTTCCTGGCCAGAGGCACATGGATGTCGAAATAATGCCGGTCGAATGCCTCGACGTCGCGGGGTGTCCGATAAATCACAATCATCTGAGCCATTGCGCTTCTGCCTTGATAGTTGTGTGATGCCTACCAAGGACGACCCAAAGAGTGGAAACGGATCGCGAGCCCGCAGATTTCTTCAAGAACCTGAGGCGAATCGTGGCCCGTTCTGATCGGGTTCCCGCTCGATCGCGGCCAGCGCCCGCAGCGCCGCCTCATCCGCCCGGAGGGTCCATTGGCCGGGGCCGACCCGAGTGATGCCGTAGACCACGGTATTGGGCGTCGGGAAGCCCAGCTGAAAGCGCCGGAAATGGACCATGGCGAGGTGATCGACCTCCTCGAACCCCCATAGCTGCCAGAACAACAGCGCCATCCACATGCCATGGCCGAAGATCACCGTGCCGTCGGGCAGTGCCGGCAGCCACTGCATGCGCACCCTGGCGACACGCTCGTAGAATTCGCGGAAGGTTTCCCCGGCAGGACCGGTGCGCTGGTCAGGATCGGCCTCGCGCCAGTAGCGCGCCAGCACCTCCTCGCGTTCCGTGCAGGAACTGCCGCGCATATGCCGCGTGTCGATGGTCTCGAATTCGCGCAAGTCGTCGTAGACCAGGGGCGCGACCCGCATCCGGTCGCAGTACGGGGCAGCGGTATCCAGCGATCGTTTGAAGGGTGAGGACCAGATGGCTGGACTGCTGGCCGGCAGCAGGGCTGCCAGCGCCAGGGCCTGCCGTTCGCCGAGTTCAGTCAGCGGCACCAGCGAATTCTCAAGCGTGACACCGCCGGCATTGGCCTGGCTCTGGCCGTGGCGGATCAGGAGCAGGGTGGGGTGCGACATGCCCTCATGGTATCAAATCGGGTCCTGGCGCCGGTTTCTGGCGGCATCCATCTGTTCCATCAGCCGGGTATTGCGGGTGTAGACGGCGAGCGCCTCCACCGCGACGCCTGCGAGCCTCGCAGGTGCCGTCTCGATCAGATTCAGCAGCCACGCAAACGCAGCCTCCGAGCGGTGCAGGGACGCGGCCCGGATCAGGACGCTGCGCGGTTCGGCAGTGATCAGCTCATCCCAGGCGTCGCGCAGCAGTGCGAAAGCTTCGGGCCGGCGTGATTCACCCAGCGCCAGCGCCGCGTATTCCTGCAGCGCTGCGTCCTTACCCTTGAGATAGGTCGCAACGAAGGGCAGGGAGTGCTCAGGCGCAATGGCGAGCAGGGCGCCGAAGCACTCACCAGTGACCAGCGGATCAACGTCGCCGATGTGCACCTTCAGGCGCAGCACCGCCTCGGCCTCGAAGGGATTGCCGCAGGAGATGGCGCGCGCCGCTCCACAGCGCACCGGCACCTCCGGGTCGCTCAGCAATCCGGCGAGTTCTGCCACGGCGCGAACATGACCGGACGCCGCCAGCCCCATGGCGCAGCTGCAACGAAGGTCCGTGGCGGTGTCTGCGCGGCCGCCCCACACCGGTTCCAGCTGCCGGTAGCCGATGCCGCGCTGATAGAAAGCAATGTCCTGGCACTCCAGGGCCACCAGGGCGCGCGCGATGGCGCTCTTGGCCTTGCACTGCGGGTCACGCTTGACGGCGTCCTGGAGAAATCGTGCCCAGGCATTGAGCAGGTCGGGGATGAGTTCGTGCAGCAGTTTCTCGCCGCTGAGCGTCGCCGCGCGGCACACCACCAGGAAGTGGCGATCCCCGAGGCCCGTTCTCAGGGCCGCAAGCACTGCGGCGCGTGGCGCGACCGGGCTGAGCTGGTTCAGGACATCCAGCGCGGCCTGCGCCTTAGAGTCGGACGAGGCCACGCTTATGCGCGACGGCGACCGCCTCGGTGCGGCTGATGGCATCGAGTTTGGTGAGGATGGCTTTGACGTGAGTCTTGGCCGTGCCCTCGGTGATGCTGAGGCGCCGCGCGATGTCCTTGTTGCTGCGGCCCTCGGCCAGCAGCTGCAATACGCCGATTTCGCGTTGCGTGAGGCTGGGTTTGGCCATGCGCTGCAGCGCCTTGCTGGCGACCGAGGAGGAGGCATAGGGCCGGTCCTCGCTGACCGCGCGGATCGCAGAGAGAATCTCGGTGCGCGGGGAGTCCTTGAGCAGGTAGCCCTTCGCGCCTTGGCTGAGGCAGCGGAAGATGTCCTCATCGCCATCATAGGTGGTCATTACCAGCAGCCGCGCGTGCGGGTGCGCAGCCAGCACCATCGCCACCACTGCCACGCCATCGCGTTTGGGCATGCGCAGGTCCAGCACCATGACATCGGGCTGGTGTTTTTCGTAGAGCTCGGTGGCCTCCTCGCCGTCGGCGGCTTCGGCCACCACTTCCATGTCGGGTTGACGGTTGAGAATGGCCGCGAGGCCATCGCGTACCACGGGATGATCGTCGGCGAGGATGACGCGGATCTTGCGTACCGGTGCACTGAGGGCACTGGCCGGCGCGGCGCTCACGGGATGTTCCTGCGCGGTAGCCGCACGGATACGCGCGTGCCGGTTCCCTTACCGGTATCGATATGCCAGGTGCCACCGATCGCCGTGGCGCGCTCCTGCATGTTGCTCAGGCCATAGCCATGCTGCGCGCAGTCATCCGGCGAGCCTTCCATGCCCTGGCCATCATCCGCCACGGTCAGCACCCAATGCCCGGCTTCGCCCATCAGGCTGATGCGAACATGGCGCGGATGGCCGTGACGCACGGCATTGCTCACCGCCTCCTGGGCGATGCGCAACAGCGCATGTTCATGCTCGGGCGCCAGCCCCGTGGCGGGCGCCCGGCCCTCGAAGCTGCAGTCGGTGCGACCGGGTACCGAAGAGCGCTCGGCCAGCTGGCGCAGCGCCAGCTCCAGGCCACCGCTGCGGGTCTGATCCGGACGCAAAGCCATGACCGAGCGACGTGCCTCGGCGAGGCCTTCACGGGCCAGGTCGCGAATGCGTTCGGCGATCAGGCCCTGCGTGGCGCACTGCTCGGCGCCTTCAAAGTCCTCGGCCGCGGCCAGCTGCATCAGGATGCCGGTGAAGGCCTGCGCCAGGCCGTCGTGGATTTCGCGGCCGATGCGGTTGCGTTCGACCAGCACCGCGGCTTCCTTGGCCGAGTGCGCGAGCCGCATGATCTCGATGGCCAGCGTCGCCTGCTGCGCCAAGGCGACCAGCAGTTCGCTGTTCACCAGGGTTGTCGCGGCCGCGTCCTTGAAATAAAGGGTGATGAAGCCGACGTTGCGTGCGCCGAAGAGCAGCGGGAAAGCCACCATCCCGGTGTGCCCGGAGGCGCGGTGATAGTCCATCAGCCCCGGCCATTCGCTGTCTGCATCGCCCCCGAGAAGGTCG